>Ga0257115_1000290_pt1 | contig 51283 bp, 51 predicted proteins | sample SI112_100mmetaG_FD_194465 | JGI IMG/M metagenome (GOLD analysis project Ga0257115, IMG submission 194465) | Marine microbial communities from Saanich Inlet, British Columbia, Canada - SI112_100m | ecosystem: Environmental > Aquatic > Marine > Inlet | place: Canada: British Columbia | collected...
CTAGTTCTTCCTATAGAGCCGTGGTAGACCACCACGTTGATAGGCTGGATGTGGAAGCGCAGTAATGCGTGCAGCTGACCAGTACTAATAGCTCAATTGGCTTGATTTATGCACTGAAAAAAATTTTAGTTGATAAGATATTTTAGAGTATTGATTGTTATATTTTGAATTAAAAAAAAAAAATTTTTTTGTTCTCGGTATAATATTTATATATGAAAAAAAACATATTAGTTACTGGATGTGCTGGATTTATTGGCAGTGCAATTTCTAAAAAATTAATAGATAATAAATACAACGTCTTTGGTATAGACAACCTGTCTACAGGTAAGAAAAAAAATATTCCAAAAAATTTAAAATTTGTTATCGGAAGCTGTAACGATCAAAAAGCTTTAAATAAATTTAAAAATATCAGTTTTTTTTCAATAATTCATTTAGCTGGCAAAGTTGGGAGCGAGATTAGTTCTTATAATCCTTTGATGGATTGTGAAAATAATATCTTAGCTACTTTAAAATTGTTAGAGCTTGCAAAAAAAACAAGATGCAGTCATTTTATCTATGCTAGCTCTATGAGCGTTTATGGAGATTTAGCTGCAAAACCAGTTTCTGAAAATCATAATTGTAATCCAAAAAGCTATTATGGTATTTCAAAGTTGGCAAGCGAAAACTATATAAAAATATCTCAAAATAAAAAATTAAAAAGTACAATTTTAAGATTGTTCACTGTATATGGACCTGGTCAAAACCTAGATAATCCTATGCAAGGTATGATTAGTATTTATCTACATCAAATTATGAAAAACAAAAAATTAATTATAAAGGGAAGTGACAAAAGGGTTAGAGACTTTATTTACATAGATGATTTAACAAATTTTTTTATGAAAATTATTGGAAATAAGAAATTTTTTAACCAAACTTTAAATGTTGGTACTGGAAAAAAACACACAATAAATGAAGTTATAAAAAAATTAAGAATTATAACAAAAATAAATTTTCCTGTAATATTTAAAAAAAGTACCCCTCTAGATCAATTTTATATTTTTCCAAATATTAAAAAACTCAAAAAATTTACAAATGTTAAATCATTTAAATCTCTTGACGAAGGTTTGAATAGACTTGTTTTTTATTTGAAAAATATATATGATTAATTATGAATGAGATTAACTCTAATTTTTTTAATTTTGAAAAAAAACTTATATCTAACAAAATTCAATCAAGCCATTATTTAGGCTGGAACAATTTATTAATTATTAAATTTGAAATTATTAAGAATAATATTTTTGACAAAAAAATAATTGACACAAGTTATCCTGATTTAAAAGATAAACAAAAAATTTTTGTAGTAACAAAAGGTTCTTTGGAAGTAAAAATTGATAATCAAAAAAATACTTTAAATAAATTTGATGCTTTTGATCTAGTTAACAAAAATGAAGAATATGAGATTTCAGCTAAGGAAAATTCAGTTTTTTTTGTTATTTGTGCTAAAGATTTAGACGGTCAAACAGGAACAAATGTTTTTTTCAACTTTAAAAAAGATTTGGAAAAAAGAGATTTGTGGGGAGGGCAGTGCATATCTAGACCTTATGAAGGTAGTGGACTAACTCTTGTATTATTTGATTTGAAGAAAGGTTTTGTATTCGAGGACAAGGGACATGAAAATGAGCAAATAACGTGGTTAATTGAGGGTAAAATGAATTTTCATTCAAATGGGGAGAGTAAAACATTGACATCAGAAAACGGCGGTATCGATATTGGTCCAAATCATTCACATGGTGGCGTTTCAGCAGGCGCAATAGGTTTTGATGCTTTTTTTCCAAAAAGACAAGAAGCAAAATATAGAACTTAACTTATGATAATGGCATTATTAATTGGGAGAGGTGGAAGTGTGGGGTTCCCTAATAAGAATGTTTTTCCTATTCTAGGCAGACCTCTTATGTCATACCCATTATCTGCAGCTTTACACTCTGAACATATAGATGAAGTATTTGTCTCAACAGATTGTGACAAAATAAAAAATGAAGCTGAAAAGCACAATGTAACAATCATTGATAGACCCAAAGAACTTGCAACTAGTGAAGCTCTAGTAGAGCAAGTTTTTAATCATGGATATAATTATGTGAAGAACGAACTAAATAAAAAAGTTGAGTTAGTTGTAATACTTATGTGTAATGCACCAATGATTTTGTCAAGAACTATTGATGAAGGAATTAATATTTTAAGAACAAATAAAGATATTGACTCAGCGGTAACAGTTTCTGGTTACAATATGTTTACTCCAATTAGAGCAAGAAGGGTTAAAGATGGTCTTTTGCAACCATTTATTCCTTTAGATAAATTTAATTTTAAAATTGACTCTAATAGACAAAAAGCTGACATGGTATATTTTCATGATTGTGGTGTATCTGTGGTGAGACCAGAATGCATTGAAAATTATAAAGAGGGACTTTTACCACAAAAATGGATGGGTCACAAAATATTTCCATTAATTCAGCAAGGTGGTTTGGATATAGATTATAAGTATGAAATTCCAATTGCAGAAGGATGGTTAAAAGAAAATGGGTTTACTGAAAAAAAAATACCCTATAAAGCATAAATTGAAACTGACTCCACCTTAAATCTTGTTGGAGTAATGCTTAAAATTTTAGTTTTCTTTGAAAATTTTCTATAAAGCGATAGAACTTCATCCATCTCAACTCTTCTTGGGTCGTCACTTGGATATCCATCAAACCCAGCTAGCAAAATTCTTTTTGCTTTACCGCTAGTCGCTATTCCTAAGGCATATGAAGCTACTAAAGAATTAGGCAAAATAGCATATTTTTCTTTAAATTCGAATTTTTTTTGTTTTACCTCTAAACCAAAATCTAAAACTTTATTAGAATTTAAAAAATTTTTGATTTCTTGAGACATTCTACCTATGGGTAAAACCAATGTTTGTTTTAATTTTTTAAAATTATTTCTATCTGATATTAGACTTAAAGCATTACATGATGCTCGTATATTAATTAGTTTTTCATTAATACTTTTTTGAGTATTAAGAGCGATAACATAAGGTTTATTTTTTTGTATATAAGTTTCAATTATATTTTTATATTCTTTTATTCCAGGCCCACTCCCAATTATAAGAACATCTTTATTTGATATATCTTTTTTTGGAGACCATTTTCCAGGAAACTTCCCAACGTAAATTTTATTATTTGGGTTAAGTAAATCTTTATTAAATTTTTTTCCTCCAGATTTTTTTAAATGATTTATGGATGATAAAATATCTTTGTTTGAAAATCTATTATTTCCAAGCATCGTTTGAATAAAAGTAGGATGAATGCCATGCATTCCTGCTAAAAAATAAAAGGGGTTAGTTCCCCATTTATACTTATCCATTAAAGGCTTAAAGTGTTTATCAATTAACTCTAACAATGGGATGATATTGACTTTTTTTGACAATATATTTTCATATTCAATTACCAGATACTCAGTTTTTGAATTTCCAGGACCTCTTCCCATGCCAGTAATGGTCCCATCTATCCAATCAACGCCATGGTTGATTGCAATATTTGTGTTGATTGCTGCTCTACTCATATTGTCATGAGTGTGAATGCCTAAATTTTTATGCCAATGTGATTTGATGTTAGAGATTATGTTTAAAAGTTTTTCAATATTTAAGCTTCCCATGCTATCTGCAAAATAAAGAACATCTAATGAAGTTTTTGATAAATCTTTGCTTATGGACCTAATTTCTTGGCCAGACCTGTCAGCTATTTGCATTATATTTAAAGCTACATTGTAACCATATCTTTTTAAAAAATTTATGACTTTTAAAATTTTTTTTATTTCATAATGATGAGCCGCAATTCTTACAAGGGTTACTTTAGAATTTCTTTTGTGAGAAAATAGGAGCCTTGTATTCTTTATAGGATCTTTTGTGCCAAAGTTTAAAAGATCTGAAGCATTGACCATGACAGCGACTTTTAATTTTTTCGGTATCTTTAAAGTATCTAAAAATTCATCTTTTGTGTATGCACAAGCACCCTTAAATGTCGATTTATAAAGTGATCGAAATCCAAGCTCAACATAATCAACTCCTGCTAAAGGCATTGATCTCAAATAGTCATTTATCAAATTAGTAGAAAAATCCCAATTATTATAATAACCACCATCTCTTAAGGTGCAATCAAGAATATTTATATTTTTCATTATAATTTACTTATACTATTTTTTTTTGTAATTATATTAAATTATAAAATTTGTGCTAATAAGTAATAAATAAATATCTTTAAAAATAATTATAGTGAAATTTACTAAAATCTTAAATTTGATCAGATATCTTCTCAAAGCAAAATTAAAATTTTTACCTCCTAAAAAAAGAAAAATTCTTATTTTTGATGGTATTTCAAATCCTTTCCATAAGTACTTAAAAAAAAAAGATTATAATATTCTATATAGACGTGGTGAAGAATTAAACTTGTTTATTATATTAAACTGTATTTTAAAATTAAGTTTAAAATCAAAAACATACTATAAATTATTTATAAAATACAGTAATCCAAAGATAATTTTAACAGCAATTGACAATTCCATGGTTTTTTATCAATTAAAATCAATAACAAAAATTCCCACAATTTCAATTCAAAATACTCAGAGAACTTATATGGATGATTTAACTTTTATTAAAAAGGTTTCGAAAAAAAAAAGTTTTTCTGTTGATTATATGCTTACATTTAACGAACGAACATCAAAAGATTATCAAAAATATATTTTTGGAAACAAAATCGTTCTTGGTTCATTTTTGAGTAATTCAGAGCAAATTAAAAATAAAAAAAGTGAAAAAAAAATGCTTTTAATATCAACTCACAAGCCAGATCATATTTCAAAAAAAAATGATAAAAAATTGAGAGATTTTTATAAAAATGATGATGAAGTTATTAAGCAAATACATTTTTTTTGTGAAAAAAATCAAATTCCTTTATGTATTTTAGGTCGAAATATTTCAAATAAAAATATTGAGCTAGAAAAAGAGTATTTTGCAAGACTTACAAGCAACAAAGTTAAATTTCTTCATAATTTTAGAGGAAGAAAAAACTTTGAAATAATGGATAAGTTTAAATATTTAATAGCTATAGAAGGTACTCTTGGTATCGAAAATTTATCTAGAGGTGGTCGTTCGGGATTTATATTCAATAGACCTAATAACAAAGAATATATGTCAAGAAGATATGGGGCTCTAGAAGGTTTAAAAAGAAAAGGACCTTTTTGGACATCTTATAACGATAAAAAAGAATTTATAAGAGTTTGTAAATATTTAGTTTTTGCATCAGAAAAAAGTTGGAAACATTCTAGAAAAAAATATGCAAGTAAAGTAATGACACATGATAAAGATAATAAAAAATTTTTAAATATTATTAATAAAATATTAAATGAAAATAAAAACTGACAAATATAAGAAAATATTAAATTTAAAAAAAAAATTCAAATTTTCAGAATTTGAACTTATTACTAATTATGGCCTTTTTAGTGGCGATACAAATTTATTTAAAACCCTCACTATTTTTCAACTTATACATGAAACAAGAAAAATAAAAGGAGACATTATTGAATTTGGGATTCATAAGGGAAACACAAGTTTATTGATTAAGAAAATTTTAGATATTTATAAAATTAAAAAAAAATTATATTTGCTAGACCATTTTAAAGGGTTAATTCATTATGAGAAAAAAGATACTTTAGACTCAAAAAAATTTAGTAGCAAATATTCTGGAAAAAAAAATCAATTAAAATCATTTATTAATTTTTTTAAATTTAAAAATATTAATATTATTGATAAAAATGCAATTGATTTAAAACCTGGATATTTTAAAAATATAACTTTTTCATTAGCTTATTTTGATCTTGATCTATACTTGCCTACTTTAAGGGCCTTAAATTCAATAAATAAAAACATGAGCATAGGAAGTTATCTAGTTTTTGACCAAGGTTGTAAAAAACTCTGGGCTGAAAGAAAAGCGATAAATGAATTTATAATACAAAATAAAAACTATAAAAAAATTTATATTGATAATAAAAAAAGACAACCAGACATCATCTTAAAAAAAATTAAATTTTAAATTATTTCAAAAACTTATTAATATAAGTATCTATTATAGAAAGTTTTTTGCCTTCATAATAGCCAAACATATTATAATTAGATCTTGAGATTAATTGAGGAATTCTAAAAAAATTGACATAAGGTTTGTATAAATTATTTTTACAAATATTTTCACCTTGTTTTTTGGCCAAAAGATAACACTCTAATCTTTTGTAAAATTTAAAATTATCAAGTGCGATTGTGGATGGATAAAAAATTTTACAATTCAAATTATTATCTTTTATTATTTGAAGTAAGTTTTTAAAGTAATCAACATAAATAGATTTATATAATCTAAATAGTGTTCTATTTTTTATGATACTACCATTGTAAATTGGTGGTGATGATAAATAAAAAATAAAATCTGGAGAAATTTTTTTTAAATAATTTTCAATCCTTTTTTTTTCTTTTTGAGAAATTATTATATTATAAAAATTAATCCTAAAGCTGTATTTGTAAATTTTACATATCTTTTTAATTTTATTATTTATTAATCTTTTAGCAATATCACTTGAAGAACCAAAAATAAGAATTTTTTTATTTTTAATCCTATTTAATGAATTTTTATTTAAATTTACACTCTCAATTTTTAAATTCAAAGGGCTTAATTTATTTGCAAGTATATTCACAGTGTAAAATTGTTTTTGATAATGAATTGTAAAAAAATTTTTTAATTTTTTTTTAACATCAAACTTTTTTTTATTTTTATCAATTTTAGAAATATTACAATCTATACTAACTTTATTTAATAGAGCGCCAGCACCAGGTTTAATCCTACCAGCATAATATGATATATATAAAAGTTCTTTAAATATCGAGTTATTAAGAAGTTTTTTTGAATAAAATTTTTTTATAAATGTTTTGTCGTAAGATAATATTTTTTTTGGGTCTTCATAATAAACAATACTGATATTTAATTTATTGTTTAATTTATTATAAACTAAAATATTGTTTTTAGAAAATTTGAATTCAAAATCTTCATTAGTATGAATATAGTTAATAAAATCAATTTTTAAGCTTTTTATAAAAATTTTCGTTTTGTTATTATTTATAAATTTTATCAGAGCTATGACTACTACATGCATTCCATGTACAATTGGCTCTTTTACAAAAAATTTAGATGCAAATTTAAAATCAGTATGTATGGGATTGTTATCTTCACTCTTTTTGGCAAAATTTTTATTGTCAGTAATAGTAAATTTCATATCATTTAATTAGATAATAAATATTATTTTTTATTTTTTTTAATAATTTTGATGCTAGCATATTTGCATCTACAGAATAGCATTTAAATCTTCCAAAATTCTTTTCAATAAAAAATTTATCATCAATTAAATTATTAATTTTATTTTCTCTAATTGCGTGTTTAATATTTTTTTTAGCAACAAAATAATTATAATCTATATTATATTTTTTATTATTATCTATTAACTTGCCTTTAAATTTTTTCAAAAATCTATATTCAACATTCATCAAATTTTCTATATGATGCAAAAAAGTAATTCTATCTGTAGAACAACAAAAACAAATTATTTTGAATTTGTTTAAGAGTAATTTGTTAAATATGCTTTTTGTACCAAAGGCATAATTGTGTGATATATCCTTATTAAAATTATTTGTGGGATTAAATACAAGATGACTAAAAACAGGGTTTGGCGTTCTTTTGGAGTAATATTTTTTTAATAAATAGTTACTAAAAAAACCTACTTGGCTTGGAGTTTTTTTAAGATTAAATGCTGCACCTTTTGTGAAATCATAATTATACGTAGGCACTAATAATGTACCTTTATTAGTAATTTTTTTTTTTAAATAATTAAATAAATATGAGCATGCATTATTTTTATTAAGTTTATTAAATTGAAGTATTCCAGCTATATTTGAGTGAAATATGATATTTTGATTTTTTCTTATTTTTAATTGGCTAAAAAGTTTATTTAGCTTCCTATTCATTGATTTTTTTTTGTATAGTTTTTACTATATCATTAAAAGAGTTTAGTTTAGTGAATTCTTTCGATGAAAATTTGATTTTGAAATTTTTTTCAAAAGACAAGAGTAAATTAAAGTTTCCAATTGAATCCCAATTTACAAAATCATAAATTTTATTATTTTTTTTTACATTTATCTTTAGTTCTTTTTTAAAAATTTTTTTTATTTCATCATTTAAAAATTTTTGAGATGTCTTTGAATTTTTCACTTTTTTTAACTTCATATGTATATTTATTTGAATGTTTTTTAATAAGGGTAAAATATTCCTTTTTTAAAAATTTACTTATTAATTCCTTGTTAACAGATGTTTTATTATAATAAATAATATATTTATTTTTTTTGCTATTTTTAAACATAATATTTATAAAAAAATCTTCAACAAACCTATTAAGAACTCTACAGCTTAATACAAAGTCTATTATTTCTATTAAATCCTTATTTTTTTTAATTATATAGGCTCCTACAAGTCCATGATCACCAAACTTATCCGAAAAACTTATTAATTTAATCTCATAATTTTTTTTATGAATTATTTTTTTTAAATTTGATGAATTGTATCTGTTTAGATTAAAATTAAACTGATTTGTTTTATTAAATAACTGTAAAGCTCTATCAAAATTATTAGAGGTACAATTTAGAATTTTTATTTTTTGCTTCAAACTCTTGAAAAAAGATAAATCATTATCATTTTTTTTTGCAATATTTTCATAGTCAGATTTAATTTTATATTGTTTGTATTTTTTGATATCTTCTTTTAAAATTTTTATTTTTTGGAAGCGAAAATCTTTTTCTAATTTTTGCAAAATTTCACTTTCATCATTCAAGTGAATAATATTTAAATCTTTTAAAACATTTTTAGCTTTTTTTATTTCAATTAAATTATCATCTATGAATATACAATCAGATGGTCTTAACGATAATTCTTCAATAATTTTTTTTATGTTAAATCCTTTATCATCCCAATTTATCTTAGGGTTTATAAAATCTTTTTTTTGTAAAATCATTTTTCTATTTTTCATAGCTTGCCAAACTTTTTTTTCTGTATTTTTTGATGAAATACTTAGAACAAAACCTTGTTTTTTAAGATCAAGTAATTTTTTTTGAAAGTCATAATAAACAGCACCACTATCATCGCCACCATATTTTATATTTTCTAAACCATCTTCATCCAATACTCCGCCCCACAGAGTGTTATCACAATCTAAAATAATTAGCTTATATGGCTTCGCCTCAAATATTTTAATATTCTGAATTATAATTTTTGATATTTTTTTTATAAAAGAAATATCGAAGGGAAATCTCAAAAAATTTTTATTTCTTTCACTCAAGAAGTTTTTATTTATTGAATTTATATTTAAATAATTAATAAAAAAATTCTGATTTTTTAATACATTTGATGTTCTCAGTAATTCAAAAATCTCTGATAGGATTTTTTTTTCATCTATTAAGTTATTAAAATCATTTATGATTAGATATAAAAAAAAAGTTTTACTTTTATTAGATATAATTTTTTTTTTAATTTCTTTAAATATACTTTTAAATGCAATTAAATTATTTTTATCAATATAAAAAATTATATGAAAAGTATTTATGTCTGATAAAATTTTATTGTTATTTAAACTAAGTAAAATATTATTGTATTTATCATCTATAGTAATTTTTTTTTTATGTTTTAGTAAATTCCAGTTTATATTTGATGAGAGCAAATTAAAATTTGAAGATAAATAATGCATAATTTTATAAATTTTTTACTAAAAATATTGTTGTATTATTATATTAATTTAATCAAAATTTATAAGATAATTTACAAATATTATTTAAAAGATATTGGTATATAATATTTGGATAAAATAAAAAAATTTATATCATATGAGTTCAATTCCAGAAGTTTCAGTAATTATCCCCACTAGAAATTCAATGAATTTCTTAGGTCGGTGTTTACGATCTCTAATTAACCAGAATTTTGATAGAAATAAATACGAAATAATTTTAGTAAATGATAAAAGCACGATGAAACAAAAAAAACTATTACACCATATTTAAAAGAATTAGTTTATGTTGAAAATAAAAGAAATTTGGGATTACCAGCATCATTAAACGTCGGTATAAAAAAAGCTAGAGGTCAATTCATTGTAAGAGTTGATTCTGATGACTGGGTTCATAAAGAATATCTACAGATCCTATATAATTTTCTAAATCTAAATAATGAAATTGATGCAGTTTCTTGTGATTATTACTTGATGGATAGAAATCAAAAGATTCTATCCAAAGAAAATTGTGAAAAAAAACCAATAGGGTGTGGAGTCATGTTTAGATTTATTCAATTAATCAACATTGGTCTTTATGATAAAAAAATGATGTCCAGTGGTGATGAAGACCTATTTATAAGATTTAAAAAAAAATATGAAATATTTAGACTTCCGATTCCACTTTACAGATATATTAGACATAAAAATAATATGACTAATAATAAAAAATATTTAAAAAAATATGAAAAAAAATTTTTTAAAAAACATGATTTGTAGATATGAAATTTTTAAATAAAAAAAATTCTTTAGGGTTAAATCTTCCTTATTTTATTGCAGAAATTGGTGTGAATCACGGATGCTCAATTTCTTTAGCAAAAAAACAAATTCTTCTTGCAAAAAAAATGGAGCCCATGCAGTAAAATTTCAATCTTATAAAGCTGAAACCATAACTTCAGTTAACAGTCCATCATACTGGAATAGAAAATTTGAAAAAACAGCTAATCAATATGATTTATTTAAAAAATATGACAAATTTGGTCCCAAAGATTATTTGGAGTTATCAAAGTTTTGTAAAAAAAATGAAATAGATTTTGCGTCTACTCCGTTTGATGTGAATGCTGTAAAATTTTTAAAACCTTTGATGAAATTTTATAAAATAGCTTCTGCAGATATAAATAATATCCCATTATTAGAAGCGGTAGCCAATACTAAAAAACCAATAATTTTGAGCACAGGAGCCTCGAATATGAATGAAATACTTCATGCAATAAAAACTCTTAAAAAGGGAGGAGCAAAAAATATAATTATATTACACTGTATACTTAATTATCCAACACCCAATCAAAATGCTAATTTAGATATGATAACAGATTTAAAAAAAAAGTTCAAAGATCATATAATTGGATATTCAGATCACACTATGCCAGATAAAGAAATGCTCAACCTTACTGTATCTTTTTTAAAAGGAGCTCAAGTAATTGAAAAACACTTTACGCATAATAAAAAGATTAAAGGAAATGATCATTTTCACTCATTAGATGGAAATGATTTAAAAAAATTTTTTAAAAACATATCTTTATTAAAAACTTTATCTGGGATATCAAAAAAAAAATCAATACCATCTGAAAAGTTATCAAGACTTAATGCTAGAAGAAGCATAGTTGTGAATTCTAATGTAAAAAAAAATGATAAAATTACTATAGCAAATATTATAACAAAAAGACCTGGCACAGGCATAACTGCAGATCAATGGACTAAGATATTAGGAAAAAAATTTAGAAGAGATCTTAAATTTGACCATGTTTTACAATGGAAAGATATCATAAATTAATTAATTATTGTTGTTCTCGGATACTTAAAATTAATTTTTTTAAGTTCTGGGTTATTGTCAATTATATTAATAATGTTTAGTAATCTAATTTTTTTATTTTTATTTTTTATAAGAACTTTTTTAACAAAGCTGAAATCTTCTTTGTAATCAATTGTCAATCTAATATCTGGTCTATTTAATTTTTTTGAGGCAAAATAATTATAAGTTTTAAATCTTTTAGGATTTTTTAAAAAATAATAACAAGTGTGCTCTCTATTTGTTTTTTGAATTTTAGAAATTTTTATTAAACTCTTTAACGAAAATATTCTTATGTCTGAACCAATTGGAAAACTTCTAACTAATGAATTTGATATAAATTCATAATTATTTTTATAATATATGTTAATCATCTTTTTTAAAATATTTACATCAACCAAAGGGTTATCGGCTGTAAGTTGAATAATATGATCTATCCCACCTAGTTTTGCTGCAGAAATTACTCTTGAAACTAAATCTTTTGAAGGGCCTCTAAATATATTTATATTATTTCTGACAGCAATTTTTTCAAGTACATCATCTTGTTTAAGTTTAGTTGTAGCTATTATTTTTTTTATATTTTTTATTTCAGATAAACTATTTAGTAAAATTTCAATTATATTTTTATTATTTATCTTTTTTAAACATTTTGCGGGAAGTCTTTTTGATCCAGTTCTAACTTCAATAATTATACCAAGCTTTTTTTTAGCCATAAACTATCATGCTTAACTATTTGATTTTTTTTGATATTTCTTTTTAATTTGCACCCAACTATTAAGTTAATATCTTCAATTCTAATAGAATTTGGATCGTAGGGTCTTAATGTCATCAAATCTTCTTTCTTAATTTTATCACCTATTTTTAAATTATTTGAAAAATATAGACTTCTTCGTAAAGTTTTTTTTGAGTACTTTTCACATCCATAAGTATTTGTTCTTATTTTGCCAATCATCTCTGATAATTTTTTTATTTTTGATATCATTTCTGTTAATTCTTTTTTATCTATGGATAGAGAGTAATCTCCAGCGAGAATAGTTTTTTTTGGCATAAAATGTTTTTCTATAATCTCAGCACCTAGTATTGCTGCATTTAATGAGGCAGTGATACCGGGAACATGATCAGAATAGCCAGTTGTAATTTTATACCTATCCTTTAGATAAGCTATATTAATTAAATTTGCATCTTTAAGTTTTGTTGGATAGCTTGATATGCAGTGGAGAATGGCAACTTTTTGAGGTTTAAAAAGTTTGATTGCTCTTTCTATTTCGTATTGATTGGACATACCAGTAGACAAAACTACTTTTTTATTCGTTTTTGATATAGATTTTAGTAAATCTAAATTATTCAAATCACCAGAAGCTACCTTAAAAAAATCTACATAATTTTTCAATTTTGATACATAGCTTATGTCAAAAGGTGAAACTGCAAAATCAATATTTTTTTTTTTTGCAAATTTAAAAAGTCTCTTTATAAGCTCTATATCTACTTTTACTTTTTTAAACCTTTGATATTGAAATTTTAATTTATTGTCTTTTACATGTTTATATATTTTCAATCTTTTGTTGACTAAATTGTTTTCATCAAAAACTTGAAATTTTACACAGTCCGCACCAGCCTTTTTTGCTTGAGTTATTGAGTCAAAGCATAATTTTTCATTTCCTAAATGATTACTTCCTACTTCTGCAATTATGTAAGGTACTTTTTTTTTATGCATTAATAATTATGCTAATTTGATTTCCATTGAATTCTATTGATAGGATCTAGAGACTCTAAATCAACTTTAGCTTTATATTTTTGTGTTATTTTATAAATTTTATCAATTTCATTTTCATTGAATTTAATTGGTTTTAATCCTAATGAAATTAATGATGTATTTTTTGGATTATAATAATGATCTTCTTCTTCAATTCTTGGATTCTCAACATGTGAGATTTTTGGCTTTAAGTTTTTTTTATCACCAAACTCTTTTATTTTATTAGCCATATCATTTAAAGAACAAAAATCAGTAAATTGATTAAAAACTCTAAACTCTCCTTTTTTTGCTGGGTTGTCAGATGCTATTTGAACACAATTAATCGTATCTTGAATATTTAAAAAAGCTCTTTTTTGAGTACCATTACCATAAACACTCATTGGTTTTTGGACAGTCATCTGTGTAATAAACCTATTGATTATTGTTCCAAAAATAGAGTCATAATGAAATGCAGTTGACAAATTTTCAAAGTCTAAGTTTATTTCCTTAGTTGTGACTCCGTAAACAAAACCTTGGTTTAAGTCCGTGCACCTTAATCCCCAAATTCTACATGTAAACTCAATGTTTGCACTATCGTGGACTTTTGAAAGATGATAAAAACTTCCTGGTTTTTTTGGATATAAAACTCTATCTTTTCTTCCATTATGGTTAACGTTCAACCACCCTTCTTCTATATCAATATTTGGTGTTCCATATTCACCCATTGTACCCAATTTAACTAAATGTGCATCAGGGCAGTATTTTTTAATTGCAAATAATAAATTCAAATTACCAATTACATTGTTATGTTGTGTGTAAACAGCTTTTTCTCTATCAGCCATCGAATATGGAGCTGATGGTTGCTCTGCATAATGAATGATTATTTCAGGTTTAAAGGTTGATAGAATTTCACACAAAACCTTATAATTCAATAAATCAGCAACTAAATAATTTATTTGGTTTTTTTGATTTTTATTCCAAATTTTTATTCTATCTTGAAAAAGCTTTACTTGATTTAATGGTCCTACACCTAACTCAGTTTCAATTTTTCTTTTTGATAGATTATCCACAGCAAAAACTTGGTGTCCATTATTTGCAAAGTGCATAGCTGTTGGCCACCCCAGATATCCATCAGAACCTAAAATTAAAACTTTCATATTCAGCTCCTGATATACCAATTATATGTTAATTCCAAATTTTTCCTAAGTTTTTTTGATATTTTAACTCTTGGTTTTTTGTATATTCGATCATCATATCCATCTGGTGTTTTAATATATTTAATTTTATTATGTTTTTTCGAGATATCATCTAAACATTTTTTTAAATCAATGACGCTAAGAAATTTATTGGTATTTATTTTTAATTCAGCTCTATGAGATTTTTTATATAGTTCTTTCATTAATATAGCACACACATCTTCAACATAAATAAAATCTCTTTTTTGAAGGCCATTACTGTGAACTTCTATTGATTTTTTAGACAACATCATTTTAATAAAACTATGCACCACACTATTTTTATGTTTTGAGTAGGGACCAAATACGTTTGACAGCTTACAGTTTACAATATTCATTTTTTTTACTTTAGAATATGTTTGACCATACATTTCACAAATAACTTTTGTTAATCCATAAATACTTGGATTATTATTAAAATTATCTACACCCATTGATGAGGCTATAAGTATTTTTTTAATATTATATTTCATTGATAAATTTAATATATTTACAGTTGCTCTTATATTATTATTAAAAGCACTATCTGGTGAATTATGACAACTTACAAAGCCTGGAAGTGCAGCAAGATGAACTATATATTTAATTTTTTTTTCTTTAAAAAATTTTTCTAATTTTTTTTCATTACAAAGATCTAATTTAATAAAATTTTTTATCTTAAAATAAGGATTGTTTATTTTATCAATTGCATAAAATAATTTGTTATTTTGATTCAATCTATGAGCCATGTTTGACCCAATAAAACCTGAGCTTCCTGTTATAAGTGTTGTCATATTAAATTTTTTAATAATATATAAATCTTAGTTATATATTTTAAGATTAAGTTCTTTGACATATTTTTTCCATGTTTTCTATAAAAATAATTTGTTTTTTTTAAATATACTAATTTATTAATTTTTTTTATTTTTAACCAAAAATCCAAGTCATCTTGATAATATAAATTTTCATTAAAACCATTAACAGATTTCCATAATTTTTTTTTAAAAAGAGATCCACTACCTAATGGATACTTAAAAAAAGAATTTTTAGTGACGAAATCTTGTTTTATTTTAAATCTAATTTTTTTTTTATTATCAAAACAAATAATATCTGAACAAATATAATCAGTTTGATTATTTATTTTAATTTTAGATACAAAATCTGAAATGAAATTTTTTGAAACATAATCGTCAGCATCAACCTTTACTATCCAGCTTCCTGATGATTTTGAAATTGCATAGTTTGTTGATTTGCTCAATGACTTAAATTTTTTTTTATATAAAGATATTTTTTTATATTTTTTTTTTAAATTCTTGGCTATTATTTTTGTATTATCTGTACTTGAGTCATCAATTATTATAATTTCTTTTAAAAATTTATTATCTGCTTTTATTATACTTGATACACATTTTTCTAAAAATCTTCCATAATTATGACAAATAACTATTACTGAAATCATTATCTATAAATATTTAATAAGATCATTTTTTAACAATAGAGAGTTTAATTTGTTAACATCTGATTTTTTTACTTTTATTAATTTTGAAATATCCTCTAGATCATTTGTACCATCTGCATATTGAACAAAGTTAAGTAAATTTTTAATTTTTTCAGCTTTTTTCCCTTTTCTTTTTAAGTTAATGTTTTCATGAAGTTGATATTTTTGTAAAAAAGGCTCACAAAGTTTTGTAGCTACTGGTCTCTTTGACTTCATAATTAAATCAATAGTGGATCTCATAACTTTAAAACTATCTTTAATATTTTTTTTTGTTACAAGTTTAAAATTATCAAGAGAATTATGATATTCTTTAAAACTTCCAAACTTTGATCTGCAAAACGTTACTACGGGTAAATCAATATTGGGTGAATTAAATTGTCTTTCATCAGAACCGCGTTCTAAAAAGGAATATTTTTTGTAGTTAATTTTCATCTTTTTTAAGGATCTATCTATATATTTATCACTCATGGAATTATCATATTTACTTGAAACAACCGAATAAGCTCTTCCATCACCAACGCATGATAAATTATATCCACATAAAAAATTTCTTTTTAATTTCTTCAAATTTTTATTTAAATAAACAATTGAACCAATTGTTTCTGGAATAAATATAAACCTTATTGAATACTTATTTTTTTTTTTTGAAAAATATTTTAGTAAAAGACTGCTCAGCATTGGACCTGAAAGCTCGTTATTTGCCATTGATGGATGACACAAATAAGTACTGATTAATATTTCTTTAGATGAGGCTCCTCTTAGTAAGCATTCTCCATAATGTAAATATCCATTTTTTTTTAATTTAGAGTCAATTACTACCTCAAATAAATCATTATCTTTATACATTTCTAAAATTTTTATTTTATCTTTATATGTAGTACAAAATCCCCAATCTCTTTTATAATAACTTGTTACATAAGGGATAGCATTTTTAATTTTAGGTAGGGAGTAAATCTTATTTAAGATTTGTTTTTTTTTTAAGAAAGCTGATATAGGTTTTGAAAAATTGACAACATGTAAATTATTTTTTTTGAAATCAATAATTTTTTTATTTTTATTATCAACTATAAAAGCATCCCGAATAGACCATTCTGGTGGAATTTTCCAATCAAAAACTTTTTTTCCACTTCTCTCTTTTTTAATAATTATATCTTTATTAAATTCTTTTAATATTTTAAGACTATTATAAATACCTGGTCCAGTAATTGACCTACATATTGGAAATAATCTTTTACCAATTTTTAGGATCCTGTTTAAATCTTTGGAAATCATAAAATTATCTTATAAATATGGATTAAATTACTATAATAATAGAACAATATATTTTTAATTAGGAAAATAAACTTAAAAACATACATTATTAAACATCTGATTTAAATTTTTTCTCATTAAGCATATAAATATTTTAAAAAATCTAATGAAACTTATACATTTTTCAAGCTTAGAAAATAATATAGATTGTAAAAATTTTGATAATCTTATTTTGAGTTGGAACCTAAATGATAGTGAGTATTCCAAAAAATTTGAAAAAAAAAAAATAATTTACATATCTAAAATCTGGCAGAAAAATAAAAATTTAATAAAAAAAAAACGAAATAATTTAAAAAAAATTATTTTAAATCAGTTATATAAAAAATTAAATTCATTAAATAAAATAGAATATTCAAAAAAAAACTGGGAAATCATTCTAGAGCCGTGGTTATCTCATTATCTTGAGTCTTTTTTTTTTCGATGGTTAATCATAGAATCGCTAATTAAAAAAAATAAAAATTTTAAATACGTTGAGATAAAAAAACCAAAAAAAATCCCTGAGTTTGATGCAATAGAGTTTGCTGAAAAAAATTATAATAACGATATTTTTAATCATTTAGTTTTTCAAGATATATTAGATTTTAAAAAAAAATTTAAAAAGAATAAGATTATTTTAAAAAAAAAACTTGTGCTTAATGAAGAAATATTTTTTAGAAATATAAAGTATAATTATTTATTTATTTTGTATGAAAAATTGGTAGAAAAAATATGTTCTAATAAATTATTTATACTAATTAGAATTAATAAATCTGATTTTATCAATTTATGTATAAAATTATTCAGCCTTCCTTTCAAAGGTAATTTTATTTTTGATAGAAGAAACTTAATCAAGATATTTAAAAAAAAAAATTTCGATAAAGAAAAAAGAGCTAAAATAAATTTTAAATCAAAAAAAATAATAGAATTTGATAAATATATATTTAAAAGAATTAAATTTGACTTACCAAGAGCTTATTTAGAAAATTTTAATGATATTAAAAGAGTTCATGAAAATAAAATGGCAAAAACGAAAATTATTGTTACAGATACTCTTCATAAATATAATACAATTTTAAAATCATGGTTAGCATCAAAAAAAAATTCAGATAAAAATTTTAAGATAGTTACAGCAGATCATGGTGGATTGCATGGAAACGTAAATAATTTTTATGATTATGATCAATCTATCACTAAAACTAATATTAAATATAAAAAAAAAGTATCAAAAAATCAAATTAGTTTACCCAGTCTATTTTTAAATAAAAAAAAAAATTATAAAAAAGAAATTATTTTAATAATATGTCATGATACATTTAAATACCCAGCTTATTTTTACTCTGGTCCTATTTGTGAAGAAATTTCTTTTCAATTTGATCAAATAAAAAGATTAAAAGAAAAATTGCATTTTGATTTAAACAAAAAAATTTGGCTTAGACCATATACAATAAATCAAGGTTGGAAACTTGGTAAAAATTTTGAAAAAATTGTAAGAAAAAAAAAAATTATATATTCAAATATTGATTTTGAAAAAATGAAAAAAAATGCAAAAATTAATATAATCACCTATCCCAAATCAGCATATTTGGAGGCTCTAATCAATGGACCTACTTTTTTATTATTTAAAAGAAAATATTATGCTGATACAAGTCAAAATAGGCAATTTATGAATATTTTGTTTAAAAATAAATTAGCCTTTGAAAGTGGAGAAAAGTTAGCTATTCATTTAAACAATATTGAGGGTAATATTCAAAATTGGTGGCAACAAAAAAAAATTCAAAATTCCATAAAGATCTTTCTTAAAAATACCAATATTTATGAAAATAATTCTACTCAGGAATGGGCAAATTTTTTTAAAAAAATTAAAACTGAATTTTAAAAATTATTAAATATGAAAAAAAAATTTATTTGTACAATAGAAGCACGGATGGGTTCAAAAAGGTTTCCTGGAAAATCTTTAATAAAATTAAATAAAAAAGATAGATTGATAGATTATGTTGTAAAAAATGTTCAAAAATCTAAATATTTCAATAATAAAAATATCTATATTTTAACTTCTGACTCTAAAAATAATAATTCTTTAGTTAGATATATAAAAAATAATTATAATGTTAATATTATTTGTGGTTCAGAAAAAAATGTTTTTAGCAGATATCTTGTATTTAAGAAAAAAAATAAAATTCCAATTCTAAGACTTACAGCCGACAATCCTTTTATAGATCCAATATTAATAAACAAGTTTGTTGAAGTCTTTAGTGAAACAAAAATAGATTATTTAACTACACGTGCAATGGAACACTCAAAAAATTGGAAGATTAAAAGTAGTTTTCCAAAAGGTATATCTTTAGAGGCTTTTTTATCCAACAAACTTTTTGCCAAAGAAAAAGAATTTAATAAAAATATTTATGAATTTCCAACTTGGTTTTTTTTTAATAAGCATAATAATAACAAATTCAAAATTAGAAAATTTAAGTCTTTTGATATTTATAAAAAATCAAAATTAAATGAAAGTTACACAATTGACACAAAAAAAGATTATTTGAGATTAATGTCAATTATAAAAAAAAATAATTTTAAACCAGGTTTTAATAATTTTTATAACCTTATTCAAACTAAAAATTTTTAAAGATGAGAAAAAATTTTTTAAATAAATTTCTTATAAATAATGAATTGGAATTAGAAAATAATAATAGATTTAAAGATTTATCGGTTATTAAAAAGTATCATTCTAAATTATTAATTAATCTTACAGAATATTTATTTAGATATCATTATTGTGAAATTAATAAGAAGGTATTAAGGCTAATGGTTCATACATGGCTTAATTATTATTTAAATTTTTATTTTATGAGATGGAACTTTTTTAATAAAAATATTTTTACTAATAAAAAAAATTATTTTCCTGATATTAATTTTAAAAAATTTGAACAAAAAAAAGATTTGATAATTGATACTATTGATTTTTATGATGTTTGTAAGAGCTCAAAAATTTTTAATTATCTAGCATTAAAAAGAATTGCAGTTTTTAAAAATAAAAATAAAAAAAATAAAATTATTTTTTATAAAGAAAAAAAATTCAAAGATAAATTTTTTTTAAATCGAAAAAAAAGTTTTATTTCCAAATTTTTTTTCAAGTTATTTTTTAATTTTGAAAGATTATTTTATAAACCAAAAATATTTATTGATAAATTTTTTCCATTTGTTCTATCAAACATAATAAAGATAAATAATTATATATTACCAATAAATTATAATTATCTTTTTGATTGGAAAAAAATTAAAACAATTGAAGTTTTTAAGAAAGATTTATTTTCAAGACAAAAATTTGAACTTCAAAAAATTAAAACAAATGATGAATTCTTAAGATTTATACAAGACCAAATAATTGATGATTTACCAATTTTTATTTGTGAAGGCTTAGATAAAATTGATAAGTATGCGTCTTTAATTTACAAACCTAAGTTAACTATTTCTTATGTATCTCATGTTCATAATGAGTTGTATAAATACTGGGTTTTAGATAATAATTTAAATAAAAAATCTGCAAATATAGGTGTTCATCATGGAGGAGATCATCAAATTCTTGATGTGTTACTTAATTATAACAGATTGTTTTGTGATTATAATTATATCTCTTGGACTAAAAATAAAACTAGTGATATCAATTTACCTATCTCAAAATATGTTTTTCCATTTAAAAGAATAAAAAATTCAAAAAAATTAATTATGATTGATCACGCTTTTACAAAATATGAAGTTATTATTAGAAATGGCCCAATGGAAAATCATTTTAACCAAACAATAAATTACCTCTCAAAAATTGAAAATCATTTAGATAAAAATATTAAAAAAAATTTTAAATATATTCCTAAAAATTTTGATTTATATATTGATAATAAAGTCAAAATTAAAAAATATAAGCCTAGTGGTGGGTTAGAACTAAATCATCATCTATCAACAGCTAGGTTATCTATTTGTACATATCCACAAACCGCATATTTTGATAGCTTAGTTTCAGGACCAACTATATTGATTATTAATCCTAAATATTGGAAAGAGTCTAAAATTCACAAGATTAGTTATAAAGCAATGAAAAAAAATAATCTTCTTTTTTACGATATAGATGAAGTTATAAATTTTATTAATAAAAATTGGCACAATATCGATGAGTGGTGGAATAATAAGGATACAATTAAAGCAAAAAAAACATTTTTAAATAATTTTAATATAAATTTTGATAAAATCAATTCCATCAAACTATGGACAAATTTTATAAAAAAGAAGAATTAATAATGCATAATCTTTTTAAAATAATTTCTTATAAAAAAAAAATTTTTTTATTATTTTTATTAATTGGAATGATTATTACCTCCATATTAGAGGTTATTGGAATTGGATCAGTAATTCCAATAGTTTATAGTATTAGTGATGAAAGTTTTTTTGAAAAGTATGAATTTTTTAAGTTTGTTAAAAATAATTTTCATTTAAATTCAAAGGAAGATACTTTATTTTTCTTTCTTAAATTTTTTTGTGGTGTTTATATAATTAAAAATATCTATCTTATTTTGTTTCACTATTTAGAAGGTAGATTTATTTATAGCTTTGTAAGAGATATCTCGTCGAAATTATATAAAGGTTATATTATGCGCCCTTATAAAACTATTATACAGGAAAATTCTTCAGATATAATTTCAAAATTAACAAATGAGCTCAATGTAGTACAAAATTATCTTATGTCTTTACTAAATATCTATACTGAAATCATAATTTTTATTTTTATTTTAATTTTTGTATTAATTTTTTATTCTTCAAAAATTCTACTATTATTAATTATTTTTGGTTTAGTTATTTCTTTATTTTTTTTAATTTTTTATAGAAAAATAAAATCTCTAGGAAAGAATCGTAAAAATTATGAAATCCTAAGGGCAGCAAAAATACAAGAGTCTGTGGGTGGGATTAAAGATATTAAAATAAGAAATAAGGAAAATGAATTTAGCTTAAATTATTTCTCATTAGCTAATCAAATATCAATTTTTTTTTATAAGTATTACGCTATTCAAAAAATTCCACGTTTGTACTTAGAAACAGCAATTATTATTTGTTTGTCTCTATTGACATTTTTTTTATATAATAAAGCTGTTCCAATAAATGAAATATTTACAATCCTTGCAATTAATTTTGCAATTTTTTTAAGATTACTACCTTCTGTTAACAAAATAGTAAATGCAGTAAATACAAATAATTGGTCGAAACAATCAGCAAATGAAATAATCAATTTATCAAAAAAAAAAATTAGTAAAAAAAAAATATTTAAAGGAGAGTTTAAAAAAGAATTAAGATTTAAGAAACTATCGTATGGCTATGATAACAAAAAAAATCTAATTATTGATAATTTGGATTTAACAATTAGAAAAGGTGATAAAATTGCACTAATTGGTAATTCTGGCATAGGAAAATCAACTTTTGTAGATATTCTTTGTGGATTGTTAAGTCCAGTCAAAGGTGAAATTGAAATTGATGGAAAAAGTTTACTTAATAAATCAACCTTAAATTTAATAAGCTACGCACCTCAAACATCTTTCTTATTTGATAACACTCTATATTATAACGTTACTCTTGATCACGAAATTAATAATAAAAAACTCAAAAAATTTAATGAAATATTAAGCATTTGTGAGCTTACTGATTTTCATTTATCAAATAAAAAAAAAGTTAAAGATTATACGCTAGGTGATAAGGGTGTAAAAATTTCAGGAGGTCAAAAGCAAAGAGTTGGATTAGCTAGATCATTATATGGCATTAATGAAATTCTAATATTAGACGAACCAACATCCTCTTTAGAACAAAACTTAGAAAAAAAAATAATATTAAAAATTTTAAAATATTTTGCTAATAAAACTATTATTGCTATAACTCACAAGGAAAGTGTAGCTAAAAAATTTAATAAAGTATTAATTTTCAAAAATAAAAAACTTATTAATTATAATAAAAATGATATTAAAAAAATTTAAAAATAAGAAAGTGTTAGTTACTGGTCATACAGGCTTCAAGGGTTCATGGCTATCATTGTGGTTGCATCTGTTAGGTGCAAAAGTATATGGAATTGGTTTAAAACCAAAAAATGAAAGTCATTTTAATTATTTAAATCTGAGTCAAAAAATTAATTCTCATTATATTAATATCTTAGACAAAAAAAAATTTGAAAAAAAAATATTATCAATAAAGCCTGATTATATTTTTCATTTAGCTGCTCAAGCTTTGGTCCCAACTTCAATTAAAATTCCCGAACTTACCTGGAGAACAAATTTAAATGGAACAATTAATATTTTAGAAACTTTAATTAAGTTAAAAAAAAAGACTGTTTGTATTTTTATAACTAGTGATAAATGCTATAAAAATTTAGAAAAAATATCTGGATATAAAGAAAATGATGAACTAGGAGGAGAAGATCCATATAGTGGATCAAAAGCTTCAGCAGAAATTGCAATTAATTCTTATTTTAAAACATACCTTAAAAAATCATCTCACAAAATTGCAACTGCTAGGGCTGGTAATGTAATCGGTGGTGGGGATTGGAGTGAAGGTAGAATAATACCAGACTGTATGAAATCTATTTTTTATCAAAAAAAAGTAAAAATTAGAAATCTAAAATCTTCAAGACCTTGGCAGCATATTTTAGATTTAGTTTATGGGTATATGTTGCTAGCAATAAAACTTAGTGAAAATAAAAAATTAAATGGAAATTCATTCAATTTTGGTCCAAGCATATCAAAAATAAATACAATTAAGCAAGTTTTAGAAGAGATAAAGAAAAGTTGGTCAAAATTACAATTTATTCAATATAAAAAAAAACCAATAAAAGAAACAAATATTCTAGTTTTAAATTCATCAAAATCTAAAAAGTTGCTTAAGTGGAAAACATGTTTATCTTTTAAAAAATCAATCAAGCTGACAACAAATTGGTATAAAGAATTTTATAAAATAAAAAAAAATAGTAAAAAATCAGAAATATGTTTTAATTTATCATCAAACCAAATAAAGAATTATCAATTAAATTATTTTAATGATTAAAAAAGATATAGAAAAATTTGTTTCCAAACAAAATAAAAAGATTAATATATTTACTCCTGGACCTGCTACTTTATTGAAGGAAAATATAATCAATTTACAAACTTGTTTTGGAAGGGGTGATAAAAACTATCTAAATTTAGCAAAAAGAGTTGAAAAAAATTTAAAAAAGATCTCTGGACATAAGGAAATAATTTCTTTTCAAGGTTCAGGAAGTTTGGCTTGCGAAATTTTATGTTCTAATTTTCTATCTGGAAGAGTTCTTATAATTTCTACAGGTTATTATTCTGACAGACTTTATGAAATGTCTTTAAACGCAATGAAGAATTTTAAATTTATAAAAAAAGTGGATAAAATTGATTGGAAAAATCTCAAAAATATTAAAAAGAAATATGACTGGATATGGTGTTGTTATGTTGAAACAAGTATAGGGCTTAAATTACCGATATTAGATTTGAAAAACCTTTCAAAAAAACTAAATGCAAAATTAGCTTTAGATGCAACTGCTTCAATTGGTTTAGAGGATAATCATGGTTATGCAGATGTTATATCTTTTAGTAGTTGTAAAGGTTTGTTTGGTTTAACTGGCGCTGCTTTTGTAGCTTCTAAAAAAATGCCAAAAAATAATGTAAAATCATTCTACCTAAATTATTTTAGTCATTCTAATAAAAAAATGACAGGTCCATACCATATTCTTCAATCAATGGATTTAGTTTTACTTAAATATAAATTTTTTTTAAAAGCAGTATCAACTAATAAGAAAAAATTTATTTTGAAGTATAAAGATTATCTTAAATATGATAAAAACTATCAACCTTTGATATGCACATATATTTTAAAAAAATTAAAACCAAAAAATAGAAAAACTATATTGTATTCTCCTAGAATTAAAAGTGAGGGAAGCGTAGCAAGCCATCTTGGTGAAGTACATTTAGGAAATAAGTCTAAAGGAAAAATATTGAATAATTTAAGATGAAAAAAGTAATTTACCTATCCCTATCAGCAGATAATTTACACCATGGACATATCAGTGTGATCAATAAAGCAAGTTCCCTAGGTGACTTAACAATAGGTCTATTAACAGAAGAGGCAATTTTATCAAAAAAAAGATTACCATTATTAACATTTGAGCAGAGAAAAAAAATAATAACAAATATTAAAGGTGTTAAAAAAGTAGTTCCGCAAAAAGAATGGGATGACACAGTAAATATTAAAAAAATTAAACCAGATATAGTAGTTCATGGAGATGACTGGAAATATGGATTGGAAAAAGATTTAAGAACTAAAGTTATAAAGTGTTTAAAATCTATAGGTAGTAAACTTATAGAAGTTCCACACGCTAAAGATGCACATTCTTTTAATATTCATCATGAGATTGATAAAGATTTAAGGTTTGCAGTTACACCTGATAGTAGAAGATCATCATTAAAAAGATTACTTAGTTTAAAAAAATTTTTAACTTTTATTGAAGCGCACTCCCCACTAAGTGCATTATTGGTTGAAAAAATATCTATAATTAAAAACAAAAAAGAGAAATATTTTGATGGTTTTTGGTCAAGTTCATTAACTGACTCGACACTTTTTGGCAGACCAGACACAGAGTCATTAGATATGTCTTTAAGATTAAGTAATATTGATAAAATTTTTGATGTGACTAGTAAACCTCTAATAATGGACATAGATACTGGAGGAAAACTAGAACATTTAAAAATGAGAATAAATTCAATAGAAAAATTAGGAATTTCAGCTGTTATAATGGAGGATAAAACTGGAAGTAAAAAAAACTCATTATTTGAGGATACGTCTAATCAAGTTCAAGAAGACCCAGATGTATTTGCAAACAAAATCAATTTTATAAAAAAAAATCAAATGACAAATGACTTCATGGTTTTTGCAAGGATAGAAAGTTTTATATTAAATAAAAACCTTAGTGATGCAATGAATAGAGCTAAAAAGTACGTAAAAGCGGGAGTTGATGGAATCATGATACATAGCAAGTCAAAAGATCCAAAAGAAATTTTTAAATTTGCTAAAGAATTTAGAAAATTTAATAAGAGAATTCCTTTGGTTAGTGTGCCATCAACATATAATCATGTAACTGAAAAAAATTTAATAGATAATGGTTTTAATATAGTAATTTATGCCAATCAGTTACTCAGAGCCTCGTATTACTCAATGTCTGAAGTTGCAAAAGAAATATTAGCAAATTCAAGAGCTAAAGAATCTGAAAAGAAGTTGATTTCAATCAAAGAGATTGTAAATCTAATACCATAGATAATTTTCATAGTATGAAATTTACAGTAATAAGAAAGTTAAATTATAGTAGATCAAACATAAGACATAGTAAGGGCTACCAAATAAATTTAGATGATTGGATTAGAAACCCTTACTCAAATATAAAAGCAAGATTATTTATTGAAATTAGCTCATTGATTGTTTTTGTTTTGCAAAAAACAAAAGTAACTCCAAATTTTTTAACAATTTTTAACTCAATTTTAGTTTTAATTGGTGGTTACCTTATAGCTTTTGCTGATGATAATTTTAAATTAATTGGAATTTTAATCTTTTTCTCTCAAGGTGTATTAGATTGGGCAGATGGACTATTGGCTAAAATAAAAAAACAATCATCAGATGTTGGATATGTTTTAGATCCCTGGTCTGGCTTTCTAAATTACAATTTTTTTGTAATTAGTATTGGATTTTATCTTCACAATTTACTCAATTTAGATATTTATTTTTATTTAATCATTTTTTATTTATGTTTAAGATATTTTGATCTGCGTAATTATTCATACATGTTTGTGATGTATGAAAAGCTAAATGGTAGAATAAAAGGAAAAAAGAAAAAAAAACTTAATAAATCAATAAAAGTAAATAACATACTAAGTATTTTCAAAAATATTATCCAAAACATCCTAAATGATAGATCTCATTGGATAGATACAGTCTTACTAGTTTTTGTAATAGAGATATATTATGGTCGCGTCATATTAACAGAATATATATTTTACATAATTATTTTTAATAATTTGTTGCTATTCTTAGGGGGTTTTTATTTGTGTTTCTTTAAAAATTTTATAAGTTCAATTATTAACTCTGTAAAAAATTAATTTAAATAACCAAATATAATGTTTGCTAAAAATACTAATTTTGATTTTAAGATTCCAACACTTAAAATAGGTGAGTTAATTAATAAATTAAATATAAATACAAATAAAAAAAATAAGTCTTTTTTAATAAGTGATTTAAAATTTCAAAAATTAATTATTGAGGAAAAAAAAAAATTAAAAAATAATAAATTAGGAGTTCTTTTAAGATTTGGGCATAAAAAAAAATTAAACCCTTCAACAGTAATTTTAATTTCTAAAGCTATTATAGATTTACTAGGAAAAGATGTGGTGCAAGATGATAAAGGTAATAAATTAATATTTGTTTATGATAGAGACAGAAAACTTTCAATTAACTCTGGTGATAGATACCATCAGACTAGAGAAGGAGGCAGTATTCATACAGATAATGTAAATTTAAAAGATAAATGGGATTTCTTACTGTTGAGTTGTTTGTCTTCTGGTGAGGTTGGAGGTGATTCAATTTTGGTGGATGGAAATAAAATTTATAATATCTTAAAAAATAGACATAAATTAGCTTTAAGTATTTTAAAGAAAAATTTTTTATGGGAAAGAAGAGGTATCGAAGAAAGTTTCTACAAATCTCCAATAATTAAAATTAATAAAAAAAAACAACCTGAATTTAGATATTTAAGACCATATATGATTTCAGCTCACCAAAAGATGAGGAAACCACTTACCCCAAGACAACTGTATGCATTAGATGTTTTAGATTCTTTGTTGGAAAATCCCTCAAATCAAGTACGGTTTAAATTAATTCCAGGTGACATACTATTAACTAGAGACGCTCAGGTTCTGCACGGGCGAACTTCTTTTTCTGATTATTTAAAAAGTAGAGATATATTTTCAAAGAAAACTAAGAAACTACCATTTAAGAGAACTATGATTAGAGCATGGATAAAAGATATCTAAGCCATTTAACAGCAGTTTTTCTTGTTGCTGGTAGAGGAACTAGAATTTCTAAATTAACTAAAAATCCAAAATGTTTATTAAAAATTAAAAAAAAAACTTTAATTGAACTTAATATAAAAAAATTAATTAAATTTGGTGTCAGACATTTTGTAATTGTGTTGGGTTTTAAGAAGAAGTTAATTATTGATCATTTAAAAGTTTTTAAAAATGAAAAAAAAAACAATATAAAATATATAGTTAATAAATCATATATTTCAAAGGGAAATTCTCATTCATTGTTATTAGGGTTAAAAAATGTAAATAGGGGACCATGCATTTTTTTAGATGGAGATATAGTTCTTCACGAAAATGCTTTAAAAAATTTTATTTTATATAATAAAAAAAATTCAGCACTTGTTGGAAAAGGAAGTATTAAAGATGTTGAATGTGCAAAAGTCTTTATTAATAAAAAAAATAAAATTAAATATATGATTGATAAAGCTTTGGCTGGTAAAGAAATTTTAGATAATCATAGTTTTTTAGGTGAAGCTATTGGTTTAATTAAATTAGATAATAATTATAGAAAAAAGTTCATTAAAATCCTTAAAGAATTTTTATCAAAAAAGAAGAATTATAAAAAAAATTGGGAAAAACCATTAAATGAATTTATGGAAAATTATAATTTAGATTATTTATACACAAAAACTAAAAAATGGATTGAAATAGATAATAAAAAAGACTATGAACAGGCAAAAAAAATATTTTTATGATTACATTTAAAGATAATACCCAAGAAATGTATGACGCAGAAACAAATTTTAATTTGTTAATGACTCCAGAAAGATTATCAAAGTTTTTAGTTCATTATGAGGCTTTTAAAAAAATTAGAAATATAAAAGGAAATATTGTTGAAGCTGGAGTTTATAAAGGAACATCTTTTTCTAGATTTTCAATGCTCAGAAAACTTTTTAAAAAAGAAAGTAGTAAATTAATTGGATTTGATGTTTTTGAAGAACCTTATCCAGAAACAAAGTATTCAAATGAAAAAAAACAAAGAGAGCACTGGATTAACACGGCTGGTGGTATTTCTATATCTAAAAAAAATTTAGAGAGAATTTTAAAAAAGAAAGGTATAAAAAATTTTGAGCTTATTAAGGGTGATGTTTTAAAAACTATACCTAAATTTAAAAAAAGAAATAATATAAAAATTGCACTATTAAACGTTGATATTGATTTTGTGGAGTCAACTGAATGTGTGCTTTATAACTTATATGAAAATGTTGTTAAAGGTGGAGTTATTCTTTTTGATAATTATAGAGGAATAGGAACAAGTGGAATTCAATACAAAGGTGAAACAAGAGTTATAAATAAATTCTTAAATTCAGTTAAAAAAAAACCCTTATCATTTAAAAATATAGAAAAACCAATGTTTATAGTTAAATAAAAACTATAGTAAATTAAGTATTATTGTTTTTAACTTTTAGTAAAATAAGTTCTAAATCTTTCTGATTTATTTCTACAGGATTATTTTTTAATCTTCTTGTGTTTATGCCAAACAGAATTTTTGATTTGGAAAAATTAGATCTATTATTAAATTTAAATTTATATATGCCAAATATTATTTTTAATTTTTTTATTAATTCAAAAATATCTTTTACTTTAAAAATTTTAAATAATAAATGGTATTTAACTAGACTTGATTTATATCTTTTTTTATCCTCTAAAATTTTTTGGTAATTAAATTTCAATATTGTAAGTAGTGTTAAAACTACAGCATGGCCATGGGGAACATTATAAAATGCAGTAAATCCATAAGAGAGAGCATGAGGAGCAGTAGTTTCTGTAATACCAATTGCTCTACCAGCTAAATTTGCTGCAATTAACATTTGAGATGTACTTTTCTTATCACCTCTTTTCAAATAATTTTTTATATTTTTTAGAATTATAAAAATTGATTTTTGTGAAAATTGTCTACTTTTTTTATTTGATTTATTTGCTATAAAAGACTCTACAGCTTGACACAAAGCATCATATGCCGCTGCAGATTTATGTATTTTTGATAAACCTTTAAGAAAATAATGATTTAAATAAAAATAATCTGGTTTTAAATCTTTACCATGTAAACTAAGTTTTTTTTTATTATTATATAAAACACAATTTGGAGTAACCTCTGCTCCAGAGCCAGCTGTGGTTGGTATAGCAATTACTTTGATTTTTTTTTTAAAATTATGTTTAGTAATTTTTGAAAAATTTATTTTATTTGTTTTATATAAGCATGACACAAGTTTTGCATAATCCAATACACTTCCACCACCTACAGCTACTATAAATTTGGGCTTATGAATATTTACCTTAGATAATATTTTTTTTAACTCTATAACATCAGGGTATTTTTTTTTTTTTAAAAAAATATTATTTTCATTATTAAGTTTAAATTTATCTTTAAACCTAGATTTAAAAAATGAGTATTTACCAGAAATTATAAAAAAATTATCTTGTTTTAAAATTGATCTTAATTTTATGGTTTTAATTGCATCTTTCATACTATAATAAATCTTAATATATGCTTAAAAATTTTTCTTTTTTTGTTTATTCTATTTTAAAATTGATTAATAAACTATTTTTCTTTTTTACCAATAGAAATTTTATTCCTTGGATTAATTATTTTATAAATTTCGATTCTAATAAAATTGTTACAATAAAGGGGAAAAAAGTTTTTTTTTTTACACCAAACAATTTAACTGAATGGCGTGTAAGAACATTTGTTGAAAAAGAACCAGATACTATAGAATGGATAAATAATTTTAAGACAAAACAAAAGATAATTTTTTGGGATATTGGTGCAAATATTGGGACTTACTCAATTTATGCTTCTATTGTTCATAATAATAAAATTGAAACTTTTGCATTTGAACCGTCATCTAGCAATTTAAGAGTTTTAAGTAGAAACATTTATTTAAACAAAATGGTAAATAAAATTCTTATTAATACATTGCCATTAACAAATAAAAAAAATCTTTTCTTAGAAATGAAAGAGTTGACATTTGAGGAAGGATTATCCCTAAATACTTTTGGTGAAAAGTACAATTTCGAGGGAAAAAAATTTAATATTGGTAATAGCTATAAAATACTTGGAACTACAATAGATTTTTTAGTTGAAAAAAAAATAATGAAAGTACCTGATTATATAAAGATTGATGTTGACGGTATAGAACACTTAATTCTAGAGGGTGGTAAAAAAACTTTAAAAAACAAAAAAATCAAAAGTATTTTAGTAGAAATTAATGAGAATTTTTATGAACAAAAACATAAAGTTAACAAAATAATGAAATTATCTGGTTTTAAGTTGTCAAAAAAAATGACAGATAAAAATATCCCAACAACAAAAAAATTTTCAAAAACATATAATTATATTTATGAAAGAAAAAGAAAATCTATACAATCTTTATAAACAAAAAGGTTATTTTAAAATAAAGAACTTTTTTCCAAAAAACTTTATAAATGAATTAAATGAAGAAATTTTAAATGCAAATAATGTTAAAAGATATTATGACAAAAACAATAAGTTAAGAAGAATAGAAAAACTTTATAATAAAGGAGAAAAATTAAATAGTCTTAATAATAAAATTTTAAAATATATAGAACTATTATTTAAAAAAAATTTTGTAATTTTTAAAGATAAATTTAATGCGAAACCAAAAGGTGGAGATGGTTTTTTACCACACTATGATGGAATATTTTATTTTGAAAAAAAAGATGGATCAATACACAAAGGTTGGCACAAATATTCTAATTTTTTTATTAATGTTTTAGTAGCATTAGATGATTGTAATGAAGAAAGTGGTACATTGCAGGTTGCTAATGCAGATTTTTTTGAATTTGAAAAGCTTTTAGAGAATACAAGAAAAGATGGTACACCCTTTTTAAAACATGAATATGCAACAAAATTAAAATTTAAAAGTATAAATCTAAAACCAGGTGATTTATTATTTTTTAGCCATTTATGTCCTCATAAATCTGATAAAAACAAATCAAATAATGATCGAAAAATTCTTTATTATACATATGCCGAAAGTAATAATTCGGATATTTATGACGAATATTATAAAGATAAAGACGAAAGTATCACTAATAAAGGTGGGGCTCTTTAGTAAGATTATCTTGTACCAGGGATCAAATTTAATATTTCATTAATTGTCATTAGATTTTTTTCTGCTTCCTTTGCCCTGTTAAATTTTAAAATACTTTTAGCTGTTGTCAACATGTTAGGATATGTACTTCTAAAAAGATGATTAGCATAAATAACCATATTTACTCCATGCTTAATAAGTTCTTTTTCTTTAACAGAATTGAATGTGGTTGGTACCACTATTAATGGTTTACGATTTTTAAATTCATTATAAATTTTACAAAATTTAAATATTTCTTTTGGTGTTTTATCTATACTGTGAATCATTATGGCATCTGCACCAGCTTTTATGTAGGCTCTAGCTCTTATAACAGCATCTTTAATACCTTTTTCTTGAACTAAACTTTCAATTCTTGCTATAATAAAAAAATCATCTGTTGTTTTAGCGTTTTTCCCAGCATTAATTTTTTTTGAGAAATTCTTAATACTTTCTTGTTTTTGAAATACTTTTTTTCCAAATAGTGAATTTTTCTTTAATCCTGCTTTATCTTCAATTATAAGTCCTGACACACCTAATCTTTCTAAAGTTCTTACAGTAAAGATAAAATGTTCAATTTTTCCTCCAGTATCAGCATCATAAACTATTGGTTTAGTAGTTACCTCTAAAACTTCATTAATTAAATGCAATCTTTCGGTTAGGTCCACAGCTTCTATGTCTGGTTTACCTTTAACTGAAGTATTTGTAAGTGAGCTTGCCCACATACCATCAAATTCTTCAATTTTTCCATTTTTAGTTATTTTAGTTTTTTCAGCAATTAAGCCACTTAAGCCAGAATGAATATCGATAAATTTTGTTAGCGATCTAGAGTTAAGACATCTTGATAGAGCTTTTCTTCTTATATCAGGTGTGGTTCCAATTTTTCTTTCTCTATCTATCAATTTTGTTGTTGAAATACCTTTTGTGTAAGGAATTTCAACTAATTTTCCATTCCATTTTTTTAATTCATTGATTACGTTTGCTCTTACCGTTTTTTGAACTCCACTTTTCCAATCATCTCCATGAATAACATATGTAGGTTTAATTTTTCTTAAATTAGGTCTATAGTCATGAGTATTTTGAGGTATAACTTTTGATACACTTTTAAGAGCAGAAACAACTTTAAATCTATCTTTGTATTCCATAATAGGAACTCTTTTAAAGCTTGCAATAGCTTTATCCGTCAATAGTCCAATAATAACATCACCAAGTTTGCTTGCTTCATTTATTATGTTTAGGTGTCCAGGATGAACTAGATCAATACTCATCGCAACATAGACGATTTTTTTTTGAGATGACATTTTTGATTTATAATTTATATATTAATCTATTATATAATAACCAAAAAAATTCAACTTATATATAAATAGTTTGAAAAAAAGTTTTTTAAAAAATGACCCAAATTTGAGAGAGAGTGTTCAAGTTTTGAATAAACTTAAAATAAATCATTGGCTATGCTACGGAACATTATTAGGTGTAGTCAGAAACAACTATTTATTACCATGGGATAACGACATTGATATTGGTTCATGGGATCAAAAAAATAAAAATGAAATTATAAGCGCTTTTCTAAAAAGGGGATTTACTTATAAAAAAAAAATTTTTGGGGACAAAAATCTCCTCTCTTTTGAAAAAGGTAAAAATAGAATAATAGATATAAACTTTCATGAGATTGATAAAACTGGGAAATATTGTTTTATAAGACATTATGCTATGAAAAATATTTTTTGTAGAGCTGTTTATGTTATGTCTGTTGGGAAAAATTATAATGGAAGATTTAAGCGACTGGTAAGATTTTTTAGCTTTAGTACAGAATTATTTAAAAAAATTAAAGTTAAATTAGAGCAATTAGATTTATTTTATGTAGATGCTGGCTTTAAAACAAAAATTAAATATTTTCAAAAATTAAAATATATAAATTTTTATGATATAAAAGTAAAAATTCCTATTTTTTATAAAGAATTCTTAGATGAGCAGTATGGAAAAAATTGGAGAATTCCAAATAAAAAATATTATTGGGAAAAAAACAAACATAAAACAATTTTTTAATAATGATTATTGCTGAAGATTTTTTAAATGAGCTAAGAAAAAATCAAATTGATTTTTTTTCTGGTGTACCTGACTCTGTTTTAAAAAATTTTACAAATAAGTTAAATAATACAAAAAAATTTAAAAATTTTATTTTAACTAATGAGGGGTCAGCAGTTGCGACTGGTATAGGTTATTATTTATCAACAAAAAAACTTCCAGCAATATATTTACAAAATTCAGGTCTTGGAAATTCATTAAACCCCTTAATTTCTATTGCACATAAAAAAGTTTATCAAATTCCAATGTTATTAATAATTGGGTGGAGAGGAGCTCCAAATTTAAAAGATGAACCACAACATTTAGCACAAGGAGAGATAACTCAAGAGATTTTAGATTTATGTGGAATTAAGTATTGTATTTTGGAGAAAAAAAATGATTTTAAAAAAATAAAAAACCTAATTTCTTATTCAAAAAAAACAAGAAACCCCGTGGCATGTTTAATTAAAAATAAAGTTTTAAAATCAAAATTGTCAAAGAAAAATAAAGCTACAAATTTAAAACCAAATAATTTAACAAGAGCTACTTTTATTGAAAGTTTTTTAAAATGCGTTAACAAAAACTATAAAATAATTTCATCAACTGGATATATTTCAAGAGAACTCTACTATCAAATAAAAAAGCTAAAATTAAAAATAAATCCTTTTTATATGGTTGGTGGAATGGGGCACACTTCATCTGTTGGTCTTGGTTATTCATTAAAAACAAATAAAAAAGTAATTTGTTTAGAAGGTGATGGTTCATTTTTAATGCATTTAGGTTCTGCTGTATCAATAGCCAAATATGCAAAAAAAAATTTAAAATATATTATTCTTAATAATCGATCTCATGAATCTGTTGGAGGTCAATCTACAAATATTGAAAGAATTAATTTAAAATTATTTGCAAAATCGTTAGGATATAAGAAGTATTTTTATCTAAATAAAAAAAATAAATTAGAAAAAACTATTAAAAGCTTTTTAAATTATAAAGGTGCCTCTTTTCTAGAGGCTGACATCAAAATTAATGAAATTGAAAATGAGTTACCAAGACCAAAAGATTTATTAAAAGTTAAAAAATACTTTTTAAAAAGATGAAAGTAGTAATTTTAGCTGGTGGATTGGGAACTAGGATATCCGAATATACCAAAACAATTCCCAAACCTATGATAAAGGTATGTGGTAAACCGATAATCCATAGAATAATTGATCATTATGTTAAATATGGTCATACAGAATTTTATATAGCCCTTGGATACAAGGGTGAAGTTATAAAAAATTATTTCAAAAAACAAAAAGTAGATAAAAAAATAAAAATTAATTTAATTGATACAGGTAAAAATACAATGACTGGCGGAAGATTAAAAAGATTAAAAAAATTTTTAGATAAAAAATTTCTATTAACTTATGGTGATGGGCTTTCGAGTGTTAATTTAAAAAAATTAATTAATTTTCATAACAAAAATAAGAAACTAATTACTCTAACGGCTGTAAGACCACCTGCAAGGTTTGGAGTAATAAAAATTAATGGAAAAATTGTTGAATATTTTAGGGAAAAAAACTCTTTAGATGCTGGTTGGATTAATGGAGGTTTTTTTGTAATAGAGCCAAAATTTATTGATTTAATTAAAAATGACCAAACATTTTTAGAACAAGAACCATTCAAAATTTCTACAAAAAGAAAACAATTGCTGGCATATAAACACAAGGGTTTCTGGCAATGCATGGATACACTTAGAGATAAAGAAATTTTGGAAAATAAAATTAAAGAAAAAAAAAATTTTGAATAAAAAAAACATTTTAATAACTGGTGGTACAGGATTTATTGGTTATCATTTAGCAAAAAAATGTTTAAAGTTTAAATGGAATGTCACAAGTTTATCTACGAAAAAACCAAAAAAAAAAAGAAAACTAAATCACGTAAAATATATAATTTGTGATGTTTCAAATAATAAACAATTAATTAAAAAAATAAAAAGTAATTATGATTATGTAGTAAATCTTGCGGGATATGTTGACCATTCTCATAAAAAAAAAACAATGAAAAGCCACTTTGTTGGTTGTAAAAACTTATCTTTATTTTTTTTAAATTCTAAAATTACAAAGTTTATTCAAATAGGTTCAAGTATAGAATATGGAAAAAAGTTGTCACCTCAATATGAAAATAAAAATAATTATCAAAAAACTTTTTCATTTTATGGAAAAGCAAAATTATTAAGTACAAAATTATTATTAAATTTGTATACAAAATTTAATTTTCCTGCAGTAATAATAAGATTGTATTTAGTATATGGACCTAACCAGGATACGAATAGAGTGATACCAATTACAGTTTCAAATGCAATTAAAAACAAAAAATTTGATTGTTCTGATGGTTTGCAAATTAGAGACTTTACTTATATTGATGACGTAATTGATGCCATTATTAAAACATTGAAAAAAAAAAATTTAAGTGGTGAAATTATAAATATTGGATCTGGAGATCCCATAACAATTAGAAGTGTTATACTTAAAATTTGCAACATAGTTGGATCCGGTAAGCCTCAATTTGGTAATATTCAATTGAGAAAAGATGAAATAAGAAGTCTTTATCCAAGTGTATTAAAGGCAAAAAAATTGTTGAATTGGAAATCTAAAATTAAACTTAATCTAGGATTAAAAAGAACAGTTAATTATTACAGAAGAAAAAATGGATAAAAAAGTAAGTGTAATTGTTAACTTTTATAATGGCGAACAGTATATAGAAGAATGTATTATTAGTATTTTAAATCAAGCTTATACTAATTTAGAAATTATTTTATGGGACAACTTTTCAAATGATAAATCATATGAGATTGTTAAACAATTTACAGATCCTCGTATAAAATATTTTTATAATAAAAAAAAAGAACCACTTTATAAAGCAAGAAATCAAGCAATATTAAATTCGACAGGTGATTTGATTGCTTTTTTAGATTGTGATGATTGGTGGGAAAAAAATTATATTTCATCTAGAAGTGAATATTTTAATGATAAAAAATATTCTTATTATTATTGTAATACAAATTTTTATTTTGAAAAAAATAAAAAAAAAAAGACATATAAAAACTTTTTTTTACCAAATGGTAAAATATTTGACCTATTATCAAAAGATTATTTTATTATAATAAGTGGAGTTATTTTTAAAAAAGATATTTTTTCAACTTTCGGAATGTTTAAAGAAAATTTAAATATCATTGGAGATTATGATTTTATAATGAGAATTTCGAGGTTATGTAATGCTCATGCAGATAATAAAACTCTTTTAAATTACAGGGTTCATAAAAATAACTTTTCTAAACTCCATAGTGAAATGTTTTTCAATGAATATAAGGACTGGTTTAATGAAAATAGTAAAAATTTAGATAATAAAGAATTTTTAAAAAATATAAATTTCTTTAAAAAAAAACTCACTTATTTAGAAATTTCTCATTTATTAATTAATGGAAAGAAGAACTATTCATTAATAAAAAAAATTTTAAAACATGAAGTTTTATTAGAAAAAATTAAATTTCTAATACTATATTTTCTACCAAAAAAATTTTTTAAATATTTAAAAAAATGAAAGAAATTTTAGTTATTTCTAATGATAGAATTTTTTTAAGTAACAAAAATATTTCTTCAAATTATAATGATACTTTAAATATAGTTGAGTCAATATCAAATAATTTTGATATTAATTTAATTTCAAGTAATTCAAAATTTAAGAATAATTTTTCATTAAGACCAAAAAATAAAATAACAAGATTTTCATTAAAGTCTCTCAATGAATTAAAAAAGAAAAAATTAAAGATATTTATAATTTCAATCACACCTAGAAATGTTTTTTTTTATTTTTTAATAAAATTTTTTTATAAAAATATAAATGGTTATGTTTACTTAAGAAGTAATGGTCACAAAGAATATAAAAAAAAATTTGGTTTCTTGGGATTTATTTTTTATGATATTATGCAAAAGTATTTAAGCAAAGACTTAAAAATTATATCAGTTTCAAAAAAAATAAGATCTCCTAAAATAAATTATATATTGAGACCATCAGAACTTAATGCAATTTGGTTTAAAAAAATTAAAAAGGTAAACATTAATACTCCTAAACTTCTCTATTTTGGAAGATTTAAAAAGGAAAAAGGTGTGTATTCATTAATAAATATTTCAAAAAATTTAAATTTTGATTACGAGTTTACAATTGCGGGAGATTCTAACATTGGTTATCAGAACAATACAAAAATTAAATTTTTAAATGAAATATCTCAAATTGATAAAATAATTAAATTATATGATGCTCATAACATTTTTATTCTTCCTTCTTTTACAGAGGGAGCTCCTAAAGTAATATTAGAAAGCTTGGCAAGAAAAAGACCTGTTATTATTTTTAAAGATATAAAACATGTAAAGTTAAACTTAAAAGGTGTTTTTGTTTGTGAAAGAAACCCAATTAGTTTAAAAAAATCTGTAGATTTCATAATTAAAAATTATAAGAAAATCCAACTTGAAATGAAAAAAAATAATTTACCAACTAAGAAAGATTTTCAATTAAAACTAGCAAAAATTTTGAATGAACCAAATAATTAATAAAAATATTTTTTGGTATCTCTGTGCATCAATACCATTAACATTTACATTGGGTATAGCCATAACAGAGATATTTGTTTTAATTTCAATTATATTTTTTTTTTATGAAAATAGAGATTTTAAATATATTAAAGATAAAAATTTTTTATATTTATTTTTGTTTTCAATTTATATTGCTATTAATTCAATAACTCAAATTTCATATGATGATTTAAAATTACGTGCAATTTTTCATTTTAGATTTGCAATTTTTTGTATTTCTATTTTTTATATTTTTAACTTTTTTAAAGATAAAAATGACAAATATAATTTTTTACTAAAATTAACTTTTTTTTTAATTATTTTTATAATTTTTGACTCTCATCTACAGTTTTTTACTGGCCAAAATATTTTAGGTTTTGAAATAATTAAAAATAGAATATCTAGTATATTTGGAACTGAATTAATTTTAGGAAGCTTTTTTCTTAAAATTTTACCTTTAGTATTATGGGTGTTATTTTACTCAAAATTTGATTTAGAGAGACATCAAAAAATATTTTATATTTTTTTTAGTTTATATTTTATTACAATATATCTTTCAGGTGAAAGAACTTCATTAATCTTATTATTTATTTCAATAATTATTTATTTCGTTTTCTTAAAATCAATACGAAAAATTCTTATTGTTTCATCTATAGTTATGTCATCATTTATGATAATCACTTCTTTTGCTAACATTGGTGAGTCTGATCCATTTAATAGAATTTTTATAAAAACGTTTAATCAAGTTCAAAATAAATTTTTTCTTAAAAAAAATTATGAGATTAAATTGAAAAGTGATATTTTGTTTGAGGAAAAAAAAACGCCTGAAAATAAGATTGTTATTTTTTCACGTGATCATAACGGTCATTTTGTTCTCGCGTTTCACTTATTCAAAGAATCACCTATTTTCGGAAAAGGTCCCAGCGGATTTAAAAATTATTGTAGAAAAGTTTTGTATGACTCTGATGTGGGGATGTGTAGTACTCATCCACATAATTTTTTGATGCAAATTCTTGCAGAATTAGGTTTAATTGGATTTGCTTTTTATTTTGTTGGTTTGTTTTATGTTATTATTAAATTATTATATTATCACAAAAAAGATATAAATATTCATGATAAATCATGCTTTATAATAAGTTCAATTGCTGTTCTAATAAATTTATTCCCTTTTTTACCAAGTGGTAATTTTTTTAATAATTGGATAATGATAATAAATTATTATTATATTGGATTATTTATTTTTGGATATAATAAAATTAAAAATCAATGATTATATTTCTTATTTTTTTATTTTTTTTAAATTTTTTAATTATTTTAAAACTTCAAAAGTTAGCAAACTTTATAAATATTTACGATAAACCTGATAATAATTTAAAACTTCATAAAAAAACTACACCCATTTTAGGAGGTGTGATTTTAATAATAAATTATTTTTTTTTTTTAATTTATCAGATATTTTTTTTAAATAATTTTCTACTAATTGAATTAGATTTATACAAATTAAGAGAAATAGTTGGTATTTTAATATTAATTTTTGGTTTTTTTTTTCTTGGACTTTATGATGATAAATATAATTTATCACCAACAAAAAAACTTTTTTTTTCTTTAATATTAATTTTAATAGCAATATCATTAAATCAAATATTAAAAATTCAATATTTAAATACCTCTTTTTACACAAATACAATTTTTTTAGAAAATTTTTCTACAATTTTTACAATATTTTGTTTTATAATATTAGTTAATTCATTAAATTTTTATGATGGAATAAATGGACAATCTTGTTTGTTTTTTATTATAGCCTTTACTTTTTTATATATTATATCTGGTAAAAATGAGTTCTATTTATTTAATATTTTTTTTCTATTAACTATTTTATTACTAAATTTAAAAAACAAATTATTTTTTGGGGATGGTGGAATATTCTTTCTTAGTACCATAATTTCAGTGTCTTTTATTTATGAATACAATGTTGAAAAAAATATAAAATTTGTAGAAGAAATATTTTTTCTACTATTATTACCTGGTTTTGATTTAGTAAGGCTTACCTTTATAAGAGTATTTAATGGAAAAAATGCATTTATTGGTGATAGGGAACATCTACATCATTTAATTAATAATAAACTTTCTCTCACTTTGACAAACTTAGTTTTAGTTTTTAGTATTTTAACACCTGTAATTCTTTTTTCTTTTTTAGATATAGGCTTTTACTATGTTTTTTTAATTTTTATATTTATCTATATTTCTTTAATACTAACTTTTAAATCAAATGATTAAAAATATAATAATTGGGAAAAATAGTTTTTTAACTAAAAGTAATTTAAAATTTTTGAAAAATTGCTCAGTTTATTCAGCTAACGAATTGAATACCAAAAAATTAAAAGATGAAGTAAAAAAATCAAAAAAAATTAATATAATTTTTAATAACTTTTTTCCATCTAAATTTTTAAATGAACTAAATTATAATGACTATAAAAAATTTTGTAATTTATCGTTGGACAAAATACCTGATGTGCTCGAGAACGTTAAGCAAAGCAAAATTAATAAAATAATATATACAAGCAGTTCTTCTATTTATAGACTGGCTGATGATATTAGTAATGAAAAGCCTGATAAGCTAAATAGACAACTATATTCTTCATTTAAATTAGCAGCAGAAAAATTGATTATGAATTATGCGAATAATAACAATAAAAATTATTTTATTATGAGGTTATTTAATACTTATGGAGATGAAAATGACAAATTTTCATTTGTAGAAAAAATTGTAAGAGCCAGAAAAAATGACGAAAAAATTAAGTTAATCAATGACGGTATGTCTTTAAGAGATTTTATACATTTAGACGATGTAGGAAAAATTTATAAATTATTTTTAAATAAAAAAATTACAAGTGGGATTTATGATATTGGAACAGGAAAAGGTGTATTGATTAAAGACTTAGTAAAAATCTCAGAAATAAGTAAAACTAAGATTACTAGAGTAAATAAAATTGAGGAAATTCAAAACTCAATAGCTAATACAAAAAAATTATTAATACAAATTCCTTATTATAAATTTAAAAAAGTAACTAAATATATTCAAAAAAAATTAAACATAAAAAAAAATTTTGAAACTCAATCAATTACTTATCAAAATACAAGCATCAATAAAATAGTTGGGGTTGCTATATATGGAGCTGGCTTTGCTGGTAAACAAATTTACAAAGCTTTAAAAAAAAATAACGAAAACATTGCTTTTTTTATTGATGATAATATTAAACTACAAAATTCTATTCACAAAGGTATTCCAATAATAAGTTATGAAGAAGTTTTAAAGAATAAATTAAATTTAAAAATAAAAAGAATTTATTTAACAATTCCATCATTAAATAAAGAATCTCTAAACATAATAATTAGAAAGTTAAAAAAAGATTTTATAGATGTCCGTTTCTTGCCAGAAAAAAAATTTTTACTCTCAGACAGAATTGACTTAAATGACTTAAATATTGATGTGATAAATGAAATTTTAAAAAGAAAACAGGTAAAAATAAAAAGAATAAATAAATTATCAAATAAAAGTATATTAGTTACTGGAGCAGGAGGGACAATTGGGTCTGAAATTTGTAGACAGCTACTACAGCAAAAAGTAAAAAAAATTATTGCAATAGATAAATCTGAAATATCTATTTACAATTTGCAAAAAAGAATTAGTGATAAAAAAATTATTTATAAATTAATTGATATAAATAATTCAATCCAATTAGAAAAGATTATCAAAAAAGAAAAAATAGATTTTTTATTTCATGCTGCAGCGTATAAACATGTCAATATTTTAGAAAAAAATCTCTCTTCTGCAATTATAAATAACATTTTAGCTACATACAAAATTTGTAAATTATCCACAATGTATTCATTTAAAATGATTTTTATTTCAACAGATAAGGCCGCAAACCCTAAGTCAGTATTAGGTTATACAAAACGGGTAGCAGAAAAAACTTGTGAATATTTTAATGAATTTTTAAAAAATAAAGATTTTATTAATATAGTGAGATTTGGTAATGTTTTTGGAAGCTCTGGATCAGCAATCACAAATTTTTTAGAACAAATAAATTTAGATAATGATGTAAAGATAACCCATAAAGATGCCTCAAGATATTTTATGACAATATATGAAGCTTGTCATTTAGTGTTACAAACGACTGAAATGAAATCAAAAAACAAAATATTTGTATTAGATATGGGCAAACCTTTAAATATTTTAAATTTAGCGAAAAATCTTGGTGAAATTAAATCACGAATTAATCCAAATTATAATTTTAAATATAAAATTATAGGACTACAACCTGGGGAAAAATTACATGAAACAATATTTGATAGTAGAGAAGTTAAGTCAAAAGCGAACAATGAAATTTTTTTAGTAAAAAGCAAACTTAAAATGAAAAATGATTTTATAAAATACTATGAAAAATTTAATACCTTATTAAAAAAAGAAAATGAAAAAGATTTATTTAATCATTTAATGAAGATTAAAAATTTGTAGTAAATTCATATAATTACAATTTTAAATAAAACATGGTTTTAATATGTTAATTTATGAGGTAAAGATTTTTATAAAATTATCTTAATCAAAATTTTAAATGATGTTTGTACAATCAATTATTTTTTTATCAATTTTATTTTTGTCAATTATATCTTTAGCGGGATTGGGTAAAATGATAATTTATAGGTATAAAAAAAGTTTTCTTGAAAGTGTTTTTTTTGGATTTTTAACTTTATCTTTTTTAATCACATTTACTCATTTTTTTTTTAAAATAGAAATTAATATCATTTTAGCGATATTTATTATTGGTCTAATTATATCTTATTTAGAATATGGCTATTTATTAAAAAAATTTGATAAAAAAAGTTTATATTATATTTTTATAGTTTTAATATTTGTTCCAATTTATTTAAGTCAAAAATATCATGAAGATTTTGGATTTTATCACTTACCTTACTTAATTGCTCTTATAAATGAGAAAATAATTTTTGGTTTAGCTAATTCTAATATTGCTTATGTGCATAATTCAATTTGGTTAAATATCATGTCATTTTACTTAGTTGATAATAATTATAATTTTACAACTTTACCAACATTCTTACTTTATTGTATTTTTGTTATTTTTTTATTAAAAAAAAATTTAGAAAAAAATGAAATAAAAATTAGTAATTATTTTGCTATCATTAGTTTATTTTATTTTTTATTAAAATTTACAAGAATTTCTGAATTTGGAAATGATCTGCCAGCAATATCATTTTCAATTTTGTCTTTATATTTTTATTTAAAATTTTATGAAACAACAGATATTATTGATAAAAAATACAATTTTTTTTCTTGTTTCAGTTTTGCTGTTTTTTCAATATTAATTAAATTTAGTTGTATTCCAATTTTCTTAATCCCAAGTTATTTATTTTTTAAAAATTTTGACTTATTAAAAAAAGAAATTTTTAAATTTAATTATTTCTTTATATATTTTTTAGGCATAGTATTTTTTATTCAGCAATTTATATACACAGGTTGTTTTTTATTTCCTTCAACAATAACATGCTTAGATGTTTCATGGTTTAACAATGAGTTTATTGATGTAAAAAAAAAACTTGAATTAACAAATAAAAGTTATTCTGTAGCTAGAAATATTTTTACTCCAGAAGAATACCTAAGTAATTTTACTTGGTTTCCTTACTGGTTAAAAAGAAATTACCCTGAAATTTTAGAACATATTTTGACAATGATTTTACCTGTAATGGTAATTCTTTTATTTTCAAAACAGTCCAAAAAAAATCAGAAAGTGAGATATAATCATTTTGAAATATATTTTTTTGCAATATTTGTTTTTGTAGGATTTGCTTTCTGGTTATCATTTTCACCAGTATATAGATTTTCAATAATTTATTTTATATCTTTTATTTTTTTAATAACCTTTTCTTTTTATAAGAATATAACGATTTCAAAAAAACTATTTATATTTCTATTTTTATTAGCTTTAATATTTAACTTTTCAAAAAATATTTCAAGAATATCAAATGAGAAAAGTATTTTTTTTGGAATAAAAAAAATTACCAATTCTTTTATTGAGTATCCTGGTGGTAAAAATGATTATATTTTATTATTAAGACCAGATAATAAAAATAATGAAAAAAACGGTTGGCAAGGAAGATTGTGCTGGGATATTGGATTTTTATGTAGTTATAGAGAAATCAATGTTATGAAAAACAATAATTATTTAATTTTAAATAAATCAAAAATTAATTAATAGTATAAATATTTTAAAAAATGATAGACAAAAATTCTTTTAAGCTTTCAGTTATTATGCCATGCTACAATGAAGCTAGAACTATCGAAAAAGTTCTAGATAGAATTAATGAAAGTCTTGTATTTTATCAGATAAACAATTACGAGATAGTAATTGTTGATGATCATTCGACTGATGGTACAAAAGAAAAATTACAGAAATACACATCGAATAATAAAATAAAAATTTTTTATCATGAGATGAATATGGGTAAGGGTAGTGCTATTCACACAGCCATAGAAAGAGTTACTGGAGATTTAATAATTATTCAGGATGCTGATCTAGAGTATGACCCTATGGATTATAATAAACTTTTATTACCTTTTTTTGAAACAGATGCTGAAGTTGTTTATGGATCAAGATTTATGGGTGGAGGAAAATATGTCAGAATTCATTTTTTTTGGCATTTCCTGGCAAATAAAATACTCACGTTTGTCTGTAATTTATTTACTAACTTAAATCTAACAGATATTGAAACTGGATATAAGGTTTTCAAAGGAACTGCCATAAAAAATTTGACACTTAAAGAAAAAACCTTTTCTTTTGAACCAGAGGTAACAATCAAACTTGCTAAAAAAAAATATAAATTTTATGAAGTTCCAATTTCTTATAATGGAAGATCATATGAAGATGGAAAAAAAATAGGACTTAAAGATGCTTTTATTGCGCTAAAAGCAATAATCTTTTATTCTATTAAAAATTAGCTTTGACAGAATTTAAAGAATGAGTATAAGTCATTTGCCTGGTGATTATTGCGAAAGGGTTATACCCGATCCCATTCCGAACTCGGAAGTCAAGCCTTTCTGCGCCAATGGTACTTTGTCTTAAGACATGGAAGAGTAGGACATTGCCAGGCATTATTCTTAATGAAAAATCATATTATAGTAACTGGTGGTGCAGGTTTTGTAGGGTCCAACTTAATTGAATTACTTCTAAAACAAACTAATAAAAAAATTATAAGTCTTGATAATTATTCAACAGGAAAAAAAAAGAATCATATTTTTGATAAAAATAAAAGAGTTAAATATCTAGTTGGAAATACAAAAGATATAAATAAGTATTTTAAAAAAATAAAAAATAATATTCACTCAGTTTTTCATTTTGGTGAGTTTGCTAGAATATATCAAAGTTTTAAAGATTTTGATAAATGTTACGAGTCTAATTCGATAGGGAGTAAAGCAGTTTTTAAATTTTGTCTAGACCACTCAATAAAACTTATTTATTCAGCAACTTCTGCTTCTTTGGGAAATAAGGGTAGTGATAAAAATCTTTCACCATATGCATTTACTAAGTCAAAAAATCTAGAATTATTAGAAAATTTAAAAAAATGGTTTAATTTAAAGTATGAAGTTGTTTATTTCTACAATGTGTATGGTCCAAGACAAATTAAAAATGGTCCAATGGCGACAGTTATTGGAATTTTTGAGGATCTTTATAAAAAGAACAAACCCTTAACAATTGTTAAACCCGGATCACAAACGAGAAGATTTACTCACATTGACGACACTGTAAGGGTATGTTTAGAGGCATGGAAAAAGAATAAATATGCACATTATAGTATCAGCAATAGAAAGGCTTATTCTATCAAAAATGTTGCAAAAATGTTTGGTTCAAAAATTACTTTATTGAAATCTAGACCCGGTGAAAGATATGCATCAGCATTAACAAAAATCTCACTAAATAATCAAATAATTCGAAGATATGGAAAAATACATTTGAAAGATTATATAACTTCGTTTATTAAGGGTTGAAATTTATGAAAATTAAAAGCTCACTAAAGTCTATAAAAAAAAGAGATTTAAACTCTAAACTTGTCAGAAGAAGAGGAAGAGTTTATGTCATTAATAAAACTAACCCAAAGTTCAAAGCAAGACAGAAGTAATTTTTATGGATAATGAAAACCATAAAAATACTTGGAATAATTTTACCAAGTTTGTGTTGTGGGGAACTGCAGCGGTCATTGTAGTTTTAGTTCTAATGGCAATATTCTTACTGTAAGATAGATGTATGAAAATTGCTTCTATTTTAGAAAATCAAAAAACTGAAAAAAGAATTGCAATCACTCCTGAGATTGCAAAAAAATATATATCTCTTGGTCTTGAAGTTTCTTTATCTGAAAATTATGGAAGTCATCTTGGAATTAAAGATGAAGAATATAAAGAATTAGGAGTATCAATTTTAAAAGATGAAAAAGAAATAATTACTAATACAGATATTATTGCTCAATTAACTTTATTAAATGACGACAAAAATTCTTTATTAAAAGAAAATCAGACTTTTATTGGGGTCTTAAATCCATATGATAATAAAGATAAAATAAGTAATTTAGTTAAAAAAAATATTAATTTTTTTTCTCTTGAATTACTTCCGAGAATAACAAGAGCTCAGTCTATGGATATATTATCTTCACAGGCAAATCTTGCAGGTTATAAAGCAGTAGTAGAGTCGTTTGCTAATTTTGAAAAAGCAGTTCCAATGATGATGACTGCCGCGGGTACAATCCCAGCTGCAAAAGTATTGGTAGTTGGTGCAGGGGTTGCAGGGCTACAAGCAATTGCAACAGCAAAAAGAATGGGAGCAATTGTGTTTGCAACCGATGTTAGAATGGCTTCAAAAGAACAGGTTGAAAGTTTAGGGGGAAAATTTTTAACAGTTGAAGGTGCAGAAAATTTAGAGACCGAAGGAGGTTATGCTAAGGAAGCATCAGATGATTTTAAAAAGAAACAAGAGGAATTATTATCAGAAACATTAAAAAAAATAGATATTGTGATTTGTACAGCTTTAATTCCAGGAAAAAAAGCACCAGTAATTATTAGAGAAGATATGATTAATAATATGCAGTCTGGTTCAATAATTTATGATCTAGCAGCCATTCAAGGTGGAAATACAGCCCATACTAAAGTTGATGAAGTTGTAGATAAAAATGGTGTTAAAATAATGGGGGAGAGTAATATTTTAAACAAACTTCCAACATCTGCATCAAATTTATACGCAAAAAATGTATTTAACTTTGTCTCAAATTTATATGATAAAGAAAATAAAAAAATAAATATTAATTTAGATGATGAAATAATTGAAAAAACTTTAATAAAATAAAATTATGGAAATAGATCCTTTTATATTTAGATTAAGTATTTTTATCCTTTCAATCTTCATTGGATACTATGTAGTTTGGAGCGTAACTCCATCTCTACACACACCTTTAATGTCAGTCACTAATGCTATTTCATCAGTGATTATTGTTGGAGCAATTATTGCAGGATTAGCCGGAAACTCCGACACTATATTTAACACTTCAAGTATCTTTGGTTTTTTAGCAATATCATTAGCGGCAATTAACATTTTTGGGGGCTTTCTAGTAACTCAAAGAATGCTTGCAATGTATAAAAAAAAGAAAAAGGATAAATAATGTTATCAGCAAATTTATCAGCCATTTTTTATTTAATTTCAGGAGTACTATTTATTCTAGCTTTAAGAGGACTTTCTTCACCAGAAACTTCTAGACAAGGAAATTTCTTTGGAATTTTAGGAATGATTATTGCAGTTACAGTTACTTTTTTATCAATTGGTAATTTTTCAACTGGATTAGTAGTTGTTTTAATCTTTCTTTTAATAGGAGGACTAATTGGCGCTTTCATAGCTTATAAAATTCCAATGACAGCTATGCCAGAATTAGTTGCAGGTTTTCATAGTTTAGTTGGGCTTGCAGCTGTATTTGTTGCAATAGCTGCTTTCTTAAATCCAGAGGCTTTTAATCTAGGATCTCCAGGTAACATAAAACTTGGAAGCTTGATTGAAATGTCAATTGGTGCAGTAGTTGGTGCAATAACTTTTTCAGGTTCAATTATTGCTTTTTTAAAACTACAAGGAATAATGTCGGGATCACCCATAACGTTTAAAGGACAACATCCGCTTAATGCTTTGATATTAATTTCGATAATAATTATAACCTATTTGCTTTGCTCCACTCAATCATCAAATCTATTTTGGATACTATTAGCTATTTCTTTCTTAATTGGTTTTCTTTTAATAATTCCAATTGGTGGTGCAGATATGCCAGTAGTAATTTCTATGCTCAACTCTTACTCTGGTTGGGCAGCAGCAGGAATTGGATTTACTCTGGAAAATACTGCTTTAATAATTACGGGAGCTTTAGTCGGCTCTTCTGGAGCAATCCTGTCGTACATAATGTGTAAAGGAATGAATAGATCTTTCTTTAATGTAATCTTAGGTGGATTTGGAGCAACTGAACAATCAGCTTCAGCTCAAAATAAAGAACAAAGACCAGTTAAAAGTGGAAATGCAGATGATGCTGCATTTCTAATGAAGAATGCTTCTTCAGTTATCATAGTACCAGGTTATGGTATGGCTGTTGCTCAAGCACAACATGCCTTAAGAGAGATGGTTGATACTTTGAAAAAAAATGACATAAAAGTTTCTTATGCTATTCATCCTGTTGCAGGAAGAATGCCAGGTCATATGAATGTTTTATTAGCTGAAGCCAATGTTCCATATGATGAGGTGTTTGAATTAGAGGAAATAAATAATGATTTTGCAAATGCAGATGTAGCTTTTGTAATAGGTGCAAATGATGTAACTAATCCAGTAGCAAAAACAGACCCGCAAAGTCCTATTTATGGTATGCCAGTATTAGATGTTGAGAAGTGTAAATCTGTTTTATTTGTAAAAAGAAGTCTTTCACCTGGATATGCAGGTATTGATAACGATCTATTTTACAAAGAAAATACTCTTATGTTATTTGCTGATGCAAAAAAAATGACAGAGGATATTACTAAAAACTTGTAGGTAATTAATTGAAAACTAAAATATTTTGTGACATTGCTGAATTAAACTTAATTAAAAAATTCAATAAAAAAAAGATTGTTAAAGGATTTACTACAAATCCAAGTTTGATGAGAAAAGCAGGAGCAAATGATTATAAATCTTACTCAAAAAAAATCTTAAAAATTTGCAAAAATAAACCAGTCTCACTCGAAGTGTTTGCTGACGAATATAATGAGATGAAGAAACAGGCAATCCAAATAAATACTTGGGCAAAAAATGTTTATGTTAAAGTTCCAGTGGCAAATTCTAAGGGTAAATTTATGGGAAGAGTCATTAAGGAATTAAATGGTCAAAATATCAAGCTAAATATAACTGCAATTTATAGTGCAAAGCAAACTGAAAAAATCTTAAAATTGATTAATAAAAAAACAAAGGTAATTATTTCTATATTTGCAGGAAGAGCTGGTGATACAGGAAAAGACCCAGTTCCTGAATTTAAAAAAAGTATTTCATTAGCTAAAAAATTTAAGAATGTAGAAATTTTATGGGCAAGTGTTAGAGAGCCATACAATTACTTACAAGCCAAACAACTTGGTTGTCATATTATTACAGTACCGCCTGCAACTATTGAAAAAATAGAAAATTTTGGAAAATCATTTGATCAGCTCACAAAAGAAACTGTTAAAGCATTTTTGTCTGATAGCAAAAAATCTAATTTTAAAATATAGCTGAAATTGGTTGCGGGGGACGGATTTGAACCGCCGACCTTCAGGTTATGAGCCTGACGAGCTACCAGACTGCTCCACCCCGCGGTATACTTAAATTCTATTT
>Ga0257115_1000292_pt1 | contig 51138 bp, 71 predicted proteins | sample SI112_100mmetaG_FD_194465 | JGI IMG/M metagenome (GOLD analysis project Ga0257115, IMG submission 194465) | Marine microbial communities from Saanich Inlet, British Columbia, Canada - SI112_100m | ecosystem: Environmental > Aquatic > Marine > Inlet | place: Canada: British Columbia | collected...
ATGTGCAGCATCGATAGATCCATCAACATAATGTTCACTGTCGATGGCATTGTCTGCTATCTTAGCTCCATTAATAGCATCATTAGCTATCTTAGCTTGTGTGACTTGCAGGTCTCCAATATCAGCTGTCGCTATAGTACCAGTCAACTCAGAGAATGCATGAGAGTGATTGATGCCTGCAACTGTGGTATTTATATTAATACTACCTAAATTGGTCATTGTTGCAGAACCAGTTACATCACCAGATAGTGTAATAGTAGGATCGTTTACATCAAATGATAATTTATCATTTACATCAACTGAAACACTGATACCGGACTCAGTATTCGGAGATGTTACCATAGCAGTCACTTTATCAGCTACATCCTCATCAAAAGTATCTGTACTCCAGGCAGCAGTTCCTGCAGAAGCATATTTTAAGTACTTACCTGCACCACCACCAGCTGGTATATGCTTATTACCAGCAGTTGTCGGGTGGCTGTATACTGTATCAGAAGAAGATATAGTCAGCTTATTGGCATTGGTTCTTGTTACTGTAACCGCCGTACCTCCAGCAATCTCAATATCACTATCAGTTCCGGCTGATGCATCCAATCTAAGTTTAGTTGTTGATGATGGTATATGACTAATATAAGTAGTATCTGATGATGATATTGTAAATTTACTGGCATTGGTCCTTGCGACAGTCACCGCAGTTCCACCCACAAATTCAATATCGTCTGTACTTGAATCTGATCCAGATAATCTCAACTTAGTTGTTGATGATGGTATTGACGTTGTGTATGTTGTATGCAGGTCTGAAGGTACCGCCCATGAGAATGACCCATCACCATCAGATCTAAGGAATTGTGCTGTGGTTCCGTTACCAGACACATTTAACTGGGTTGCCCCAACACCATTATTTGTTATCGATACTCCATTACTATCTGTTGTAATACCAACACCACCAGTAATGGCAAAGTCCAGTTTATTGGAACCATCATCAAACGTTACATCAATACCAGACGCAGTGTTACCATTAACCATTGATCCTACTGTATCAGTAACGGATTCAGTCCAGTCAGTAATATTACTCGCTGTGTGGGTATGAGAGTTATTATCAACACTGAATGATAATTTGCCAGTACTATCTGTATATGTTTTGGTCAGGTCTCCTGAACTATCAAACATACCAGCAACATTATCTTGAATAAATTCAAGGAATGAACTTGAGTTGGTTGCTACAGTTGAACCACCAAGTATAACGCTCTTACCAGCACTAGGTGATATAGTAATAGATCCGGTGAATGTATTATCACCAGCAATTGTGTTATTTGATGATTTAGCAACATACTTGGTCGACAGCGTTGTGCCATTCTCGTTGAACGATGTTGCTTTAACTACACCAGATACATCAACTTTATTAGATGTGGTTGGTGCTTTGCTGATACCTATATTACCGGTCGTTGGATTGATTCTAAGCCGTTGTGTATTAGTTGTACCTACAGTAGTATTCAATACCAGTTCATTATTATCAGTTGCGGTAATGCCCTTCTCCGATAGCGATAAGTATTTACCAGCATCAAGAGGACTGGTACCATCTCTTTTAAGATATTCACCATCTAGCGTTGATACTGACGAGGCATTATATAATGAATTGAGGGCATCTAGAATCCTAGCAGTACCACCACCAGCACCAACAGTATTACCATCATAATCGGTTAGCATGTCGCCACCAATTTCAAGTTGAGCATCTCTTGCAAGATTACCGACTTCAGTAATCGCACCAGAAACTGTTGTGGCTGTTGTACCCATACCAGCTGCGGTGATTGTGCCTAGTGTATTAGTTGATGTCTTTAGTTCATTAATCGCACCAGATAAATCAGCAGCAGAGGTTGTTAATGTTGCACTACCTTGCTTGGAGTCTAGTTCATTAATCGCACCAGATAAATCAGCAGCAGCAGTAGTTAATGTGCCGTTACCTTGCTTGGAGTCTAGTTCATTAATCGCACCAGATAAATCAGTAGCAGTAGTAGTTAATGTGCCGTTGCCCTGTCTGGCATCCAGTTCATTAATCGCACCAGATAAATCAGTAGCAGCAGTAGTTAATGTGCCGTTACCTTGCTTGCTGGTGAGGGTTGATATATTAGATACCGCAGTATCCAAAGTAGCGTCTAGTTCATTAATCGCACCAGATAAATCAGTAGCAGTAGTAGTTAATGCTGCACTACCTTGTTTATTATCTAGTTCATTAATCGCAGCCTTTGTGTCAGCGGCCGCAGTAGTTAACACCAAAGATGCTGAACCGAGCTCATCGCGCATCAGATTAGATTCTGCTTGAAGGTTAGATGTACCAGTACCCGACAATGTCACCGTCGCGACGCCAGACGAACCGTCGATAGTAGCAACAGTAATTGTCAGATCGTTAGTGGTTATTAACCCACCCAGATCTGACCCATATACGGTTATAACATCACCGACACTATAACCCAAACCAGCTGTTGTGATAGCATTGAGTGTATACACACCAGCAACTGAATCTATAGAGAATATAGCAACTTGGGCACCCGCATATCCAGTTGGTGGTTGGCCCGTGATGCCAGTAAAACTGACAGTAGCATTCTTATACAGTGAGGGATAATCACCAAGATTGGCACCCAATTCATTGGTTTTCTGTCTCCATGATTCAAATGTATCGGTTTTTGTAATCTTAACGTATGCCATTTGTGTTATCTCTCTTTTAATAAACTTTTGAGTAAATCTTTAATCTCTTGCATGTCGGATTTAAGATCTTTAATATCTTGTTCTTGAGCTTTAACTCTCTCTCGTGCGCTTAATGATGCAGCTGCAGCGGATTCATTAGTATTTATAATAGCACCAGAAGAAGCATCTCTAAATAAATTAGAGTGCCCCTTAACTGGTATCATATTAGATTTATCGATCATTATGGCAATATTGCCACAATCCTAAGATCCTTACATGTCGGTATCTTAGAGCTGTCAGATGATCTCAATACAATCTTAACCTTAAATGCAGAGAATGTACCCGTTGGGTCTATAATATACTCAGACTCATTAAATGTATTGGAATCAGTATATGGGATAGGCTCCACAGGGCTTGATAGAACCCACGAACTATTATCCAAATCATCTTCAGATGCTGACGTTTTATAATACACATCAATATGGGTCTGGGATGGTCTGTTTGTGTCTAGATATACATGAATACCATCAGATGCACTTTTCAGTGTTACTGACTTAGTCACATATTTAGACTTAACGGATCCACCCGTGGATGCAGTTTCTGCTATGAAGTTTTCAATTTTATTCTTCTTAGGGTCGGGATCGATTTCACCGATAGCTTCAGGATTGTCTATTCTGTTAGCAACTGTGATAACAGAACATCTCTCTAGATCTATAACAGGAGAGATATTATCATTACTTGAAGATAATGTTCCCCGCACGATTATAGAATCTCCTGACTTATTATCAGATGAGGCGATAACCTTAGGTTTATCTACAGTGAAGTTCTGATTGACTATAATTGGTGAAAATGTAGTATCAACCACGTATGGAGTAGGTGTTGTTGTACCCAAACTCATACCTGATGCCATCTTAACACCCCATGTAGAATTAGTCCCAGGAAAATTGATACTCTGGACATAAGGCATGAAGGTGTTGATCAGCTGGTTCTGGGTTGCAATGATATTACCACCACCACCAATTCCTGTACCTGTTGCATTAGATCCACCAAGATCGATCTTATATTGATCCATTTCAACATCATACACTGTATGTGTTCCATTTAAAGTAGTGAGACCATTGAAGCTATCAGCTCCAGATATTGTCACTTCAGATGCAATAGAATCTGTAGTATTAAAGAAATGATGATTAGGATGTGATACAGTAATCACAGTAGATCCACTAGTTGAAGTGAATGCATGCTTGACCAATTTCCTAGTAGAAACTGTACCATTCGATAATCCCAACACCCCAGCAGCCGCTGTGTCAAACTGAGCACGATTGATCTTAAACTTAATATCTTTATTTTGATCAGGCGACCATGTTGAGGCATTCTGAGATTTAAACAACACACCAGCATAAGGCTGCTTAGATATTCTCTTACCGGTCACATAGTTGTCATCACCAATTCCAGCATACCATACATTGTACTTATTGGAATTGGCCAAAATAACAAAGCAATATTCCTGATTTTCCTGTAAGTATATAGGAGAATCGAATAGGAAGTTAGTTGCAAGATCTGGGCTAGGATTATGTGTGTTTAAATCAACAACATTAACGTTAGATGGGTTCAATGTAACTTCGGAGAACGGTAATATTACCTGAGTAGGTATACCATTTTTCATCTCACGGACCTGCAATGTCACAGATTCATTTGCATCTTTGGTGTGGAAGAATAGATCTACTGATGTTATAAACGCACCGCCAGAAATATCAATCATAAAGGATTGTGCTAATGGATCTACCCACCTTACGGTATCTCTAGATGATCTGTCTGTCAATATTCTACTATCACCAACCTCACTACGCTCAATGGTGGGGATGCGAGTTGATATTGTAATATTCTCTTTAGTCTCTATTAAGCCCTTCGCAGTATAATTCTCTTCTGATGATGTATCTGATTGGCCATTCGTAGAAGAATCTGTCAATTTGAATAATCTTGAACCAGATTTAAATGATCTTGTTGAGTTATTAGGAATGAAGAACGACCCAATAACTTCACCGTTAGCATCACTTGTTAATATAGTAGCACCATCAGGATGAGAAGTGTGAGAGTTGATCCCAGTGACTATCGAGTTATCGTTATCAGAATACTGAATGTATGTGGATTCTTCTCTGACAAAATTAGCAACATCAACACCATCAAAGAATGCATATACTTGAGTATTGGGCTTCAGTCTGGTCGCTTTAAATGCAACTTTTCTAGATCTAATAAACGGAGCAAAGTTAACCTCTACTACTCTATCTCCGATATTTGTTGATAATGTGTCTGGAACAACTGATGTTGAGATTCCAGAACGGCTCTGACCTGAAGTGGTGATGGTTGTTGTGGTATCTGTAACTCTTCGTCCTACCCTAGATGTAGAGGTAGAACCAGTTGATCCACTCCAGTTAGTCTGCCATTCATTCCACACAGTACCGAGCGCATTTGTAGAATCAATCATGCCCATCATAGCATCATATACACCCTCTTGGTCAATAACCAAGGCTGGACGTTGAGTAGTATCTCTCCACTCGTCTGTTGATGGTGACATATCCATACTGCCCACCCAAGAGAATACATCGAATGGGTTGACATTCATCCATGCTGATGCTTGGTCCTGATCAGCAAGTGAAATTTCAGTATATGGTAATGTGACCAGATCACCAGTCTTCTGAACCCCAGTAGATAATGAACTTGAATACTTCAACGATACATTATCAGAAGCAAACTGAGGACGTAATAGATGATTATCACGATCAATTGCAGATCTATATTCGGAGTTAGTAACATCACCCACACTATGTGTTGTGAAACTATCAACAATAAATCCACTCTTAACACGTTGAACGCCTGTACCAGAATCAATTATTTGTCGGCTATCGGCATCCTTTTCAAGCAGTGACAGAGATGTATAGTATTCGAGATTATTAACTCTCTTTTCAATACGCCCAATGTCCCTCATCGTATATCGTTTATTGTCAACCATTGTGGGCAATACTTCAGAAGGGCCTTCGGTGTATGCTTTCATATATACATTATACAACACCATAGCATCTTTAGGATCTTCTGGTAATTCTGGTTCCGATGATGACACTCCCTCAACTACACCAAATTTACCATCTTTATCAATATAAACTTTATCAATGCGGTTCAAGTAATATTGAATATCTGTGGTAAATGTTGTTTGTGGTTCCGGGCATACTGTAAGATGATTACCCGTTCCAGTGAAGTTTTCGCCAGCATTAGATTCGCGAGGTCTGAAGTCAATAGCAGATCTCAACTCTATTGTCTTACCAAGGCTCTTAGAGTTAAATTTAGGGATATCTTCATATCTTACATCATTACCACTACTATCCACAAGACCGTCATATGAATCGACTGTAAAGAAGTCACCTGATCCGGTATGCGTGAAATATTCAAATACAATTTTTAACTGGCCAGTAGGAACGAATGCAGTATTTGCTTTGAGCTTAATTCGTGATAATGCATAGAAGTTATCTCTTTGGCCGTTATCAAAGTCATAATATTCAGCAACATCAGTATCAGATACAGCAGCCCCCGTGGCCATGTCTGCTGACATATGCACATTCAATAATCTATAACCATCTGCACGATCCAGTTGCATATCAGCAGTAGGTGTTGCAACATTATATTGACTGACGTTTGGTGCACCACCTGTGGTTAATGATTTTGTTTTCTGCCATATTGATCTCTTCACACCAGCTATCAACGTCATATTAGAGTTATTATGTGCGCCAAGGCCATGCACTGTCACTGATAGGCTATCGCCAGATATGGTGACAGATGGTATTGTAATAATTGTGCCGTCATCCTTGGTTAGGATCCAATTCTCATCATCAAAAGGTTCGAATTGTTCTGCAGTACCTACTGTACTGAATATAGCATCACCTGAAGATACTGAATCAGTACCGACAATTCTATTGCAATAATACACATAGTTGAAATCATCCGGCTCGTTATCAGCAGATGAATCGCAGGTCTTAACCCGATTAAATGGGGTAGGAAATACCATTGTATTTCTGCCAGGATCTTTAACGATAGCCTTGCCTGAATCAAGTACTACTGTGGCATTGAATGGGATTGTGCCTGCAGTATATAATGTCCTTACATCATCGAATATTTCAGAACTATTCATCTCGATATCAAATAAGTAGATATTATACTCACCAGAACCATTATATACTATAGACCTCGCTCGCGCAAAACCAATTATAGCGGCACTAGAATTCTTCAGGCTGATTCGTTTAAAATCTGTAATGAATGGCAATCCAGTCATAGTATCAACCACGACATAGTTACCTACCTGAGCAGGAACCGAAGCGGCTTCGAATAGTGATGATTCTCTGGCTTTATTTGTGGCTAGTTGAGTAGTTGATAGTGTCTCAATTTCATAACCCCTAACATAAGCTTTAGAAGGTTCCATACCTAATGAGATTTTAGAAGAATCACCAGAAGCATGAACATCAGTATGCTCATTAATATCCATTAAGAATGGTCTGACACTATAGTTACCAGATTCATCAAATGTTCTTCGTGCCATAGCCTCTTCAATTACAGCATATTCAGTTGCCCGAACATGTTGAGTTACCGAACCATCTTCGATACGTAGTAACAATAAGAAGTTGTCTGAAGCAACAACACCGACAGCCTGTTTAACTAGAGTCGTTGATATTTGATATCTATGTGCACCAGGAGCAGCATAGTTAGGTGTTCCATTAGCATTATCATTCAATGATTCATCACCAGCGGAAGTCTGAATCGATTCCACAACCTCTAAACCGATATCGTACGTAGGAGATGCAACGTACTTATCTAAGATAATTGTATCAGACTTAACTACAACCATATGACCTTTAATGAAGTATATACCATCTTCAATTGAGGCAATTGAGCCAAATCCTGTAGGTGAAGTCGTTGATACGACACCAGTGAATGATGAAGCTGTGATAGAATCCGACGATGCGAAAATTGTCTTGCCAGCACTACCAGTGTTCATATACTTAACATATAGAGTAACTGGATCTAAACCAGATGCGGCTTCAGCATGTACAACTCTAGCCTTCAAACCAGATACGGCTTCAGTGAATTCAAGATCCTTCAATTGTGTCATATCGACAGAGTTAATTGAATCAAGCTTGACATAGGCTATAGACGGTTCTACTGTACTATGACCAGGAATGATCATACTACCTTCTTTAAACAAGTTATTAGAAACTTGCGTGACTTGGTTCTGCAGTATAGACTGCAGTTGAGTTAACTCACGGGCCTGGACCGCATGACCGGGTCTAAAGAGAACCCTATTGTACTTCTCTTTAGGCGATAAACCGTCTACTGCAGTTGCAGTTTCAAAGTCATCGTAATATGGTTCTACATTAAACTTAATTGTCATCTCTAACTACCCTTAAAATTCTAGGACTAATTTTATTGTTTCGATTTGGTCCCCAGCACGATTAATCGGTGTGCGGTTTTCTAGGAATATAACTTCACCCGAATATTGTTCCACTTCTGGGCTTGTCACCGCAGTCACATCCTGTCCTGCGCCAGAATCTCCATCTGGTCTGACATAATCAGACGCTGTGAAGTCTGTGAATCCTGTATCAGCAGTTTGGTGATATCTGATAATGCCATTAGTAGAATCGTATGAATCTACGACACCCTTAGCTCCAGATACTGTACCCTCAAACACAGAATCATTAGCAAATGCACCACCCAACGCAATTGTTAATGACTTAGTGGCCTTTAAAGTGTCTGCTGTCGCAACTGTTGAAGTGCCATAATTGGTTGGGTTTCTCACCAATCCAATTTGTCTGAAATCATTACCTACGATGAAATCATTACCATCAGCATATACTAACTTAACATTGATCGTAATATAATGAGCACGCAATTCTTGTCTTGGGTCTGCTCCGAATCCGCCAGTTGGTGGCAGCACGGCATATGCCACAGCACCAGAGCCACCGCCACCTGATATCACAACATTGGCTTGGTTGTAACCTGTACCCGGATTATCTACTGTTATGTCTGTTACAATACCACCAGAAACTGTAGCTGTGGCCATCGCACCCGTTCCATCCCCGACCACAGTGACAGTTGGTGTTGATGTATACCCAGTACCACCAGCTGATATTTTGATATTATAGAATGCACCAGGTATAGCTTCACTTTGTACATCCCACTGATTTCTCAACGCGGCATCTGCACCAGCGCCGGGATCAGTAGCAATATAATCAACTGGTATAAATGCTGATGTTAAAAATTTACTAGCCGCATCAATTGATAGTGAGAACATATATTTCCAGATATAGCCATCAACTGCTGTATAGTCGATAACGCCAGCTACTTGAACGCCTGTTAAATCTGGGCTCCTTGTGGATGCTCCAGGACCTGCCTTGAGGCACATATATACGTTGTTGTTGTCTGTTATGACATAATATTCTTTAGACTCCAATAGAGGATCTTTAGAATCATATTCAGCATATACTGTTGACGTCCGCCATAACCTCAATGGTGTTGCATATCTTATGTCGGTAGAAAGAACCTTTTTCATGGCTGTCATATTCTGCCATGCATCAGTCTTCGTGAAAAATTCAGCATCAAGCGGAGTGTCTGGTACCGCATCATCAGCCCAACTCGTAGACCTACCAATAAAGAGGTAATATTTTGATGTATTTAGTAGATCATTTACAAACTCTTTTGTTGAGTTTAATCTAAATTGATTGGTGATAATGGCAGTCATTTATTGATGCTCCTAATTTGAAATTTCAATGACGGAATCCATATTCACGTCTATAGTATTATTTATTGTATCTTCGAAGGTGTAACCCAAGAATCCACCGATGGGTGATGATAAGTTAAATTTAATATTCTCAAACCACTCTTCCGGCCCTTGTTTATTTATCTGATTCGTCGGACTATATTCTTTAATATATAAAGAAGCAAATTCGCCGTTTCTGGTCTTGACAAACGTGGGCTGCATTCCAACAACAGGAATGATAATAGGTATAGGTAATCCACCGATCTGATAACCATGCTGTGACAGTGGTGCGGATTGACCAAGTGAATCTAAAGATAAAAGTATCTCACCGAAGAATTTAAAGCCCGCAGGATGTATTAATCTATTAAATGCATTCTTCCACTTATCTGCATCCTGGCCCGTCCTTAATACATATGAAAACTTTTGGTAGAGGTATGAATCTTGTATGAATTTTTTGTACGACACAAACCCGTCGTCAGTAGAGTAAGACCCACTTGCTCTAATTTTCACCACATCAGTAGCGCTTAATGTTGATGTAAATACCAAAGAGTAGTCGAGCCTATTATTTACATTATCTACAGTGACGACAGGTTTATAATCAGTTCTATATACATCATTCACAAACACCAGTGCATTATCAAACTTCAATAAACTGCCATTATCATCATTGCCTGATATTGTAGTGGTGCCAGATGTTAATGTGTATGTATATATTGGAGAGTAGCTACTCGGGTTCGCAATAGTATCCGCTCTGAGGTTGTTCCATTTACCATCAGATGGCTTCAGTATATCATCCTGAGGAAAATATAATTCGACATTATCCTTGTATAATATATTAAAGAAATCATCAATTGATTGTGGTGTGCCTGAAGCTTTATAATATGTTGCTAATTGCTTATATAATAATTTAGGATCAGCTGAGAATTTACCAGGCACAGCTGCACCGATCTCAGCTTGTATGCTCGGCAACAAAGCCTGATCCATATGATCAACGTCACGTTGCATATCTAGATTATTTTGATAATAACCAGCTTTATTTTCAAGTTCGAGGTAATCGACATACGCCTTCAGGAACTCAACCAGATCAGGGTTTTCTGCAACCACATGATCTGGCATTATTGAAGATATCGTACTCTTTAATCCTAGAGAAGTGCTTACATGACTCATGTTCTATTGTCTCGGTGTTGTTGTATAATTAACGCCCGCGCTTGTTCCACCCGTAGCCATCGTATCAACTTCGCCGACAATTGTGGTTGTTGATGATAGTATTGTCAACAATCCATTACGCTTTGGAGCTAGGTCGTTGGAATCTGGCTCAAGAGTCAGTTCAATATAATCACCAATAAAGCTCGTTGGGTTAAGAGCGTTTAATATAACTTTGCCTTCAGTCTCATTAATTACACCAATTCTATTAGCAATAATTGCTTTGATATCAGAAGCCAGTGCTATATTGATATATCTAACATCATCTGTAGTATCTAAAACATCAGACAATACACATTGCTTATTCTTGTATGTAAATACTGACGATTTAAGAATGGGGTCTGCTGATGTCGATTTAAGTATGGGTGACGAGAATACTATAGTATAGCTATTTTCAACATTAACCGTAGGTGTAAATCTCTTCTTCATGAACACTCGACATGTGGAGTTCAATATAGCTACTGAAGCCTTGTCAATCTCCTTTAGTAATTGCGAATGCCTAAACACACCATCAAACCTCTTTAATTCATTATCATTGTACGTTGATATCTTATCACGAACAAGTGACTCGAGACTGTCTAATGATAAGTCAGAATGGTTTGGATTGTATTTGAAGAACACTTCAAGCTGGATATATGTGTATGTCGGATCAACTAATGTTGGAGTGATAGACACCACATTCTTGGGCTTGAGATATTTAGATACTATAGTCATTTTATCAGCAGCAGATACTACTTCAGCATCTTTCGGCTTTATTGATATATAAACTTTACCATAGTCAGGCGGATCGTTATCCTCACCACCCCACACTGATATAGCATCAATGTTAGCATATGAATTGACAATTATTGATTTATAATCATCTGGAGTAACTGCTCTATTCTGAGACACGAATCCAAGTGGTGCATTAAACCTCACCGAATCTATATCCTCTTTATCAGAACCACCTACAGCCTTTTGAATCAATGTAATAGTAACGTCTGAGTTACCTTGAATAGTATCAGCCAATGCAAAGGCCGATGCACCGTTAGCGGCATCAGTATCATTGGTGATATAATTTAATTTGATAATGTTGCCATTAGTCAATTTCTTACCAAGCACACCATCACCAAATGATATATCATATAATCCATCGCGACCTTCACTTAGATAGTATATCTCTGATAGTGGGCCTATACCAGCAACGTCAGTAGATCTGATATAGTTTGTATATTCAGCAGATGATGATGATTCTTGTATTGTAACCGTGAGTGATGAAGTTACTGCTGTTGTATATGGCAGAACGAACTTCTCCGATGTATCTACATCATATGTATATACAGTATCTCTATAGACGCCTTGTGAAACTTTAACGTTGGAGAATTTATAAACTCCATCAACTGGATCGATAGAGAGTGTCTCATCATTAACAAAATAGTATGTGTGCCCATCAACACTCGTAGAGAATTGAGTACCCTTATCCATAGTCATTGGTAACAGTGTTTCATTTTCACCAGTCACACCTGTTGGGTTATTCACTAAGATATCGATATATGCCACAGATGAGTATGCTGACCTTGGAGTATATCCTAATAGCTTGGCGTGAGATACTACAGACTCTCTCAACTGGGCAGAATCAATGAACGCTTCATTCAGCGCCATGTTAGCCGACAATGCATTATAATGTGTGACATATGCCAATACATCTATAACCGTGCCTAGAGCAGAACCCTCAAAATTGTAATCTTGAAATTTCTCCTGCGATGACATAAATGTTTTGATATCATCTTTAATGAAATCAAAATCTAAATTACTTACTTTTAAATTATTATTACTCATCGTAGTCTCTCAACAATAAACTCTATTTCTGTGGTATTTGCTTCTGGTGACTTGACCTGAAGATTCAACCGAATGCGCAGGGCATGCCTATGTTCCAACTCATCTATATCTACCGAGAGAACTTTTACTCTAGGTTCATGGTTAACTAATGCAGTTTTTATTTCTGCCATCATCACAGTCTTAGTAATAGCATCAAAATGTTCAAACAAAAACGATTTGATATTAGACCCAAACTCAGGCGAAAACGGCCTCTCACCTTTACTGGTCATAATAATGTTAATTACTGATTGGCGTATCGCAGCAAGATCAGTCTTCATGTTAACATCGCCCGATCCAGGAACCATTTTAAATTTAAAATCAAGATCAGAATATACTTCTGTCCTTGCTCTCTTTGATACATTTGAAATTGCCATACTTCTATTTATACCTATTATATTGGTGTGCTTGTAGATCCTGCACCTAATCCGGCGGAATCTGTATGTGTATGTGAATTGTGTGATATACCAGCATCAGTCACAACATCATTACCAACACTGATGCCACCATCAACACGCAAGTCACCAGTCATAGTAACCATTGGGGATTCGATACGGACATCCGCTGCAATGATCTTTAAGTTGCCGGTGATAATACATTCTTCATCACCTGTAGTAATTTCCCATTTATTCTTATTCTTATGGACTATATCACCGTTGGGATGAATCTCAACAGAAGTTCCTGACTTATGCACCACACGTAGTCTCTCTGCATTCGGTGTATCATCCATCTCAATGACATGACCCGACTCAGTCATAATGACTTTATTGTGAGGATACTTAGCGGCATACGGCGAAGCTGGGCCAGGACCATCTGTAATATTATTAGTGCCCCTCGCCAGTTCATTAACGTCTGGTGCATTTAAATACTTTGGATATATACCATTCGGATCAGAAAACCCGACAGAAGTTGATATCTCCTGATCAGGCATACCTTGGATGGATCCTATAATAATCGGATCTTGCATATATTCATCTAAGAATACTACTGCTACCCAAGAACCTTCTAATAAAGCAGATGTTGATCCAACACCTGAAACTGATGCTCCTGTCACTGGCATCATTACAGTGGCCCATGGGAGCGTATCTCTTGGGATATCCACAAGTGATTGTGAGTGCCTGCCTATAACACGTACTCTATATCTGCCCATCATTTTTGGGTCATTTCTATCTTCAATAACACCAAATTCAATATTGCTCATATTAACTGTCACCTACATGCGATCGTACTAAGTTTAATGACATAGTATATTCACCTAATTTTATATAATGCCTCAAAGATGATATCAAATACTTACCTGAATTAATCTCATCTTTTGGAGTATCTTGATCAGTAACCATAGGAACGAATCTCTTATAATCTACTGTGATTGTTTTGCCAGCCGCGACTCCAGGAACTGAGTCCATCTGTATATTCATGTTGATGGTGTCTAAACGATTCAGTCTGGAATCCACAGATGGTCTTGCATAACTGTCCGAGCCGTATATATTACCTAAACTATCAAATGCTTTTGTATTGATATAGTTCACTGCATTATGCGCACCCGTATGCTCAGATAATAGTCTATCATTTATTTTGAAATTTGCATGCATGTAATCATTATCTACGACTGCGTGCTTAGTATGATCAAATGTATAATTGCGTATACTCTTATTTGATATATCAACAGTATCTATAGAGGTGGCATAAGACCCGGCAGCTATCTGTTCAAATACACTATATGCAGATGGTATTTCTATATGCTGTGCTTGACCAGTATATTCTAGGATATCTCTAGTCGACATTCCATCTTCAGCATTATTGAAATTCACCCTATTACTTATATGATGTACTGGCTCTTGCGTCATCATATTATGGAGTGATGTCAGCTGAGGGTTCTCATCATATACAGTATCAAATATAAACAATGGTGATTTATTAGTATCATATGCGGTCTGCTGAATCATATTTATTGCAGCAAATGGTTTGATGAAAGGCATTACAACACGCATAGATGACCCACCAGATGCTTTCACATCAAGCTTTGCAAATATACCAAACTTATCATCATATATCTCACGTATGATATCCACACCAAGGCCTTTGTATGACTTAGAAGACTCGGATACAGTATTGAGTAATTTGGTCTTTGCCGTGAACAGTATAACATATGCACCAACAGATTCAAGGGGTGATGAGATATCCTCTACACCAGACACCACAAAATCCAAATCAACATCTTCACCCATTCGCGTGAACTGGATATTAATATTCTCTTGGCCTACAATAGGCAGATCTGAGAAGATTGCTGAGTTGTCACCAATAACCAACTGGCCATGCATGTTGATTGCGTATATCGACTCGAATATAGACATTTCAATAACGTGTGGAGTTATATCTAATCTAGTACCATTAGGTGATTCTATGACAACCTTATATGATGATATCTGTCGTGGTGCAATTTGTTCGATAGGAGTGGCCATATTTACTTAGCTCTCATCTCTTTATTAAACTCTCTTACAACTTCATTAATCAATTCTTTCTTTATGACTCGAATCTGACCCTTCTTTATATTGAGATCCGATTCATAATCATATCGTGTATATGGAGAAGTGCCTGCTAATCTTCTAGGAGTTCTATCTCCCGTAGAGTCATCAGTATAATACACAGGGCCATATACACTCTGCACTATAGCATCGCATGCGACAGAATCATCAGACGATATACCACTAACAGCTTCTCCTTCTACTCTAAACGTCCCCGATATAACTTTAATTGTGATATTACCGTCTGTTACATTCTTGGATTCTATAGTACCAAGCGCACCAGATAATACACCCTGAACAACTTCACCAATATTAAACTTATTCACCAGAGAATCGTTGAAGTCTACTATACCAGTGACTGTGGGGTATTTGGATTGAATGTATTCCAATATTTCACCCGAACCTCTGGGCCAATCTGAGTATAGATTATTAAGGCCCGGATTAACTAAAAACAACGACCAATATAGAGAAGCATCTCCATATAATTCATGGGCCACGTTATCCGGTCTATCTCCATCTTTTACGTTGTAATTGGAATAGAATGTGATATCATCTGCAAGCTTTGATTTGATGCTGGTGTATGTCGCTATATTAACCAGATTCCTGATGACTCCATCACCATTCACTTCATATGGGATCTTTTTGAATTTTGAAAAATACATATTAATAACCTTCCGATACTAATTTAGAAGTTATTGGTTTGAGCTCTTGGAACGTCAAAGATAATTGAATCTCTACCGGGCGGCCTTTTTCTATAAAATATGACATCGAATTTGGGTTATACACAACATTAGCAGAAGCCAAGGCAACTTCGGGTATTTTAATAATATCACTGTTAACATATTGAATAGTATATACATGAGGAAACTTATACGTCATGGTAGATGCATCAGTAGGGTACATGGCCTCTCTGAATGATTTTATAATATCTATCACATCATCAGACTCTTTACGATCCTCTGGTATGAATGTGAAGTTATATGCAAATTGACGCATACCCGGAGCTTTGAATAGCGCAAACTCTCTCGGGTTTATAGTCACCTGTGTATTCTTCTGGCTTTCGTTTATTATATCACCGACAGGCCCGCTGGATAGCGCGCCCACAATACCACCACCTACAGTATTCCCCAAAACTTTACCAGCAATAGAACCAGTAGCAGTCGCTATCGCCGCATGGTCCTTTGTCGCCCAAGCAATTAGGTCTGTCTTACTGTATGAATCGAAGTCATGATTCTCAACCAATGCACCGATCATGCCAGTAGCAGCATTCTCATATCTCATAGTATCACTCACGGCAATAGAGGAAGGCATGTACAATGCTATATGATCATCAGATGCCATATCTATCTTTCTAACACTCGTATTATAATGAGCCTTATGGGATGAGAATACAACATAAGGGTCAGACGTATTCTTAAACCTTGATGGGTATCTGAGTATCTTTTGTAGTTTCGGTGATGGCATTGAAGATATTCCTACTTATAAATATTCTTATTATATGTTTATTTATAAGGATTAGCGTGGCGTATAGCGGGAAATGGAAACCAAAAAACAAAAAAAAATACTCGGGTGATTATAATAAGATCACATATAGATCACTCTGGGAACGTAATGCATTTAGATGGATGGATGCAAATACCAATGTAGTTGCTTGGAATTCTGAAGAGGTTGTTATTCCATACATATGCGGTACTGATAAAAAGATGCATCGGTACTTTGTGGATATATGGTTTAAGGATGCTTCAGGGAAGGTATATTTGGTTGAGATTAAACCAAAGAAAGAAACAACGCCGCCAAAGAAACCTAAGAATAGAAGAACTAAAAGGTATATAAATGAATCATTGACATACGTGAAGAATGCATCTAAATGGAAAGCTGCTGAGTCATATGCTGCCGATAGAGGTTGGGTTTTCCAAATATGGCATGAGGATCATTTAGATGCTCTTGGTATAAAAATACTGAAGTAATCGTTATAAATAGATATAACAATATATAAGGGTAGTCCGATGGCCAAAGAATCATTATTCCATAAACTAGAAGCTGAAGCATTCCGTAGAGGTTTACAGGCACGTTCCGATGACGCTAAGAAATGGTTTAGATCAAAGGCCAAAGAAATGTCTGGGATTAAACGCAGGGATCTCCTAAAGGATTCTGCACTAGACCGAAGCCGCAAAACACCAAGACCAGGTGACATGTATATGTTCTTCTATGACCCTAAGCATTATAAAACACTTCCGTATTATGACAGCTTTCCATTGACAATAATGGTTGAGCCCACTAAAGACGGTTTCTATGGGTTGAACCTGCATTACCTATCACCGGCTGTTAGAGCTAAATTTTTAGACAAGCTGGTGGAGACTGCTAATAATAAATCATATGATGAAAACACTAGACTGAAACTTAACTATGAAATGCTGAAGAGTGTTAATAAGTTTAGTGAATTTAAGCCATGCTTCAAGAGATATTTAACGTCGCATATAGAAGGCACTCCAGTGAGAGTCGAAGCACCCGAATGGGATATTGCTATATTCTTACCGACTGAACAGTTCCATGGTAAAAATAAGACCCACGTTTGGGGAGCCTCTAGGAGAATGATATGAGAATTATAGATAATAGCGTCGATCGTATGAAATCTGCGATATCCGCCGGTGGTGGGTTATTGAGGTCTAATAGATTTAGAATAACTCTGCAGCGAGATGGCAAGGATTCTGATATTGAGGTATTGTGTGATTCTGTCAACCTTCCGGGCAGACAAGTTGCGACCACTGAGCATTTTGTTGGTATGAAAGCATACAAGAAACCGTACGGTTATATCAACGATGATATAACTATGACATTCGTGCTAACTAATGACTATTCGGTGTGGCAATATTTTAATGATTGGACTAACCTAGTAGTAACACCAGATCATAAAGTTAATTGGAAGGGTTCGTACACACGAGATGTTAAAATAACAACGTTGGATGTGAACGGAAATGATACTAAAACAATCCAACTAATCCATGCATTTCCAGTAACAATGAATTCGGTTGAATTATCTTCTGCCAATGAAAATGACATTACCCAGTTAACTGTAATGTTGGCATACGATGATTGGCAAAATATAAACACCAGTTACTAAACCAACAAACATAACGATTTTAAAAATATATAATATTAAGGAAAAATATAATGGCATTACCAACTCTCTCAAGCTCGAAATATGAATTGACAGTACCATCGAGCAAAACTAAAATTGAATATAGACCGTATCTAGTTAAAGAAGAAAAGATACTTATGATAGCAGCTGAGTCAAATGACGAAAGTCAAATGATCAGGGCCATTAAAGATATTATCAGATCATGTACATTTGATAAGTGTAATGCTGAAGCATTAACAATGTATGATTTAGAATATATCTTTACTTTATTGAGAAGTAAGTCTGTCGGTGAAGGCACAGAACTTAGATTTAATTGTAAAGAGTGTGATGAATCAAATGACGTGTTGGTTGATCTTAATACTGTATCGGTATCTAGTGAACCCGATAAGCGCATAGCTTTAACAGATTCAATTGGAATGCTTATGAAGTTCCCGTTGTTAAATGATGCGATAGACGATAGTAAGGGTGGTGATATTGATAAAGTGTTTAATATTATTATATCTTGTATAGATTCGATTTATGAAGGTGATCAAATGTTTGATAGTGTAGATCAAACTAGAGAAGAATTGATGGCTTTTGTCGAAGGATTAAATTCGGAGCAATTTCAAAAGGTAAACAATTTTGTAACTAATATGCCCCATGCATATATTGACGTTGAATTTAAATGCACTAAATGTGGTGAAGATAATGATATTAATGTTAAAGGATTAGCTAATTTTTTCAAATAGCCCTCTCGCATGATACGTTGGTTAACCATTATAGAGTCAATTTTTCAATGATGCAGCACCACAATTATTCATTGTCTGAACTCGAAAATATGGTACCATGGGAAAGGGAAATTTATTTAGCTATGTTGATTGATCATATAAAGACCGAAAACGAGAGAAATAAATAATCTGCAGAGGGTAGTATGTCGGAATCTGACACAACAATAACAAAAACAACTTCAGAATTGGATATAGATGGTGATGGCAAAGTGAGTGAAAAAGAATTAAGTTTACATGAGAGGCGCATCGACACGCAAAGAACCATGGCCATTACCGCTATGGTTGCAATGATCATTGCTCCTCTTATTTTATTCACACCGGCGATATCAGTAGATAGAGTATCGGCATTGAGTGATCTTATAGGATTATTCTTTATCGCTATGGCTGGTATTGTTGGCACTTACATGGGCGCAAGCGCATGGATGTCAGCATCTAGGAAATAATTAAAATGACAACATTATCATTCTCGAACGTAATAGATGAGATTAAAAGCGGTAACGAGCAGCAAGAGGGTAGACTTCATAAGATTGAAGAGCATACTAGAAATGCTAGGCGGCATCTCCTTGAGATGAAATCCCCACTTCTTAAAATGTTTAACAACATGTATAAGATTCCCACCTCTCCTATCTCTGTACCTGATAATGAAGATACAGGACTTGCTGATAAAGAGTCGAAGCGTGAGATGATGAGTCTCATAGAAAAGATTTCTGATAACATTCAGCTACTAGTTGATGGCAACACTAAAATTGGAGTTAGTCCAAGTAGTGAAGATGAGAGACCTGGAGCATTGAATGTAGGTCCTGTTGCATTACTTGCGGCGGGTTTGGCTGGTATTGGTACCGGACTCGTTACTGGTTATATTAAAGCAGTTAAGGTTATATTCGGTCAGTTGGCTAGCATATCGACTAAAGCTGTTAAGCTGTTTGCCGTGATTATGAAGCCATTCAATGCAGTCTTCATGAAGCTTGGTACTATATTTGCTCCTATTGCTGAATTGTTTACATTTGTTAAAGCTAGTGCAACTTCTGCAATTGGTAAGGTCTTTGCTCCCCTAATAAGAGTAATTGACTCAATCAAGTCTATATTTAAACCTATGGCCGCTGTGTCCAGTCAGCTCGGGGTCGCGTTTGATGGTATTAAATCAGAGACATCAACTAAGTTATCAACGTTGTTCACTTCATTAAAGACTAGCATATCGACTAAAGCTGTTAAGCTGTTTGCCGTGATTATGAAGCCAATCAACGCCGTCTTCACTACGCTTGGTTCTGTATTCAAACCTCTTATAGGTGTATTTGCTCCTATTACTGAATTGTTCACATTTGTTAAAGCTAGTGCAACTTCTGCAGTTGGTAAGGTGTTTGCCCCTATAATGAAAGTAGTTAATACCATCAAGACTATATTTAAGCCTATTGCTGCAGTGTTTGGTATGGTATCAGGTGTTGTAAGTAAAATATTTGCGCCCCTATTCGTTATAATGACTGTATGGGATACTGTAAAGGGCGCAATGGCTGGTTATGAAGAAGGTGGTATTGTTGGTGCGATTAGTGGGGCAGCCAAAGCTTTGATAAACTCATTGATTACAGTACCACTTGATATGCTAAAGAAGGGTGTTGCGTGGATACTTACAAAGTTTGGATTTGATGAAGAGGCAGATGCGTTGAAATCGTTTAGCTTCACAGACGAATTCAATAAGATTATTGATGGACTTATGGGTAATATTACTGATATGTTTAATTACGCTGTTGGTATATTTACTGGAGAGACTGACTTCTCTACAATTCTAACAGACGTTAAAAACTTAATCAAGGGAGTTGTTGCAGCTCCATATAAACTAGCCAGCCTTGCTGTTGAAAAATTGTTAGGCTTATTTGGATTTGATGAAGAGGCAGATGCCGTTAAATCATATGATATAGGCGGTAAGGTTGAAAACATATTTACCTCTATGTTTAACATGGTGGGTAAGGCTGTAAATTGGATTATCGATTTATTCGACTTCTCTAAGACTGGCCAGATTTTATCTGATAAGTTTTCTTCATTGAAGAATGCTGCCTCTGATATGTTAAAGAGTCTTGTTGCAGGAATACTTCCTAAGCGCGCTGAAGGTGATGGCATGATGTCGTGGATAACTAATCAAGTTATTGATAAAGCTATCCCTGCAGGAATATATGAATGGGCTGGAATAGATCAGCATGGTACTAAACTTCCACCACCTATAGAGGTAGCTAAGCCAAGCATTGGTTCTGGTGTTGATTCAGGATTTAGATTAGCATTAGCTCAGACAGAAAAAACAGCAATTTCTACAGCCAAGGAAAGAAAGGGCTTTGGTTCAGTTGGATCTAATATAGTAGACGCTAGCACTAAATCAAATGTCGTAAATAACAACGCAGTGGTAACAACAGCTCTGCCTGCTGCAGCAAAGACTGATACAGATCAACTGGGTGCAACATTTAAACGCCGTAAAGGCAGATAAACAAAAGGGGCAATTAAGCCCCTTTTTTTCTTCTACGTGTGATTAATCATCAGCGGCTAATTTATTAAAATAGCTTAGAGTATCATCGTCATCATCTACTGACGGCTTTGAAACTACAGCTGCCGGTTGTGGAGCTGATGATTTCATAGGAGCTGCTTCTAAACTTTCGTCCAGAGATACATGCTCTGCCGTGGATAATACCATACCTTCCTCACCAAGTACCTGGTTAAGTTTGGTCTTTAGCTCTGCATAAGTCTTGTAGTTACTTGCATCGTTATATTCGGCGAGTGAATGGATCTTACCATACAATTTCTCCAATACAGCATCATCATCTGACACAGAACGCATACGAGCAAACTCTGACTTATCATAGTTCTGCCATCCTTCAACCTTACGAATCTTCAGCTTAAAGTCAGCACCTTCCCAAAAGTCAAATGGGTTCATTGGAGTTTCATCTGCAAACTCAGGTTGCATCGCATCCAACAACTTATCAAAGATCTTCTTACCGTATTGGTATAAGAATACCTTACCTTCATTCTGAGGATTCTTAGGATCCTCGACAACCATGATATTAGAGACATAATGCAGACGACGCTTGCGCTTCCGTACAATACTCTTATTCTCGTCATCACCAGTTGCCCATAACGTTGAGTTTAACTCAGACACAGGATCCTGTTGACCTAGTGATGTTAATGACCGCTCGATATACCAACGACCAGTGGGTCCTTGAAAGCCATGATCCCAATACTGAATCCATGGATTATCCTCACCTTCAGCTGCAGGTAAAAAACGAATAACAGCATATCCATTACCAGAACTATCCACAGATGGTTTCCATAGACGTTCGTCCTTATAAGACTTCGAATCATTACCACCACCAGCATTCTTTGCTGATGATAGAAGTTTGCTCATTGCAGCTGCTCGCTGCTTTTTCATATTTGTAAAAGACATATTGTTTCCTTTATATTTACAGTGTATTTACAGTGTATATTCTAGTGTATATTCTAGTGTATATTCTAGTGTATATTCTAATTTATATTATAACATATTTTGATCAAGAAGTCCACTCTTTTAAGGTAATTGTTTTAAATACCTTAGTTTGTATTTTCTGATCGATCATTAGCCCATACTTCAGAATTCGCTTCTTCAGGTCAGGCCATACCATTGTCTCATTGATTTTCAGCCTTGGAATGAACCCAAGAACCTTATTCAATATAACTATGGTTTCTATACAGATGTCGCCCGAAAGCAATTTCACTACAATAGGAGGATGAGGGCTATCGGTGATATCAAATAGATCATCAAAGCTCTCATACTCTTCATGTAGGTTGTATATATCATTCTTAAATGTGTACTGTAATGACTGCAGTTTTTTCTGCTGGTCAGTCCATATACGTTCATCTTCAAGCATTGATCCCACCCACACAACGTCTGAGGAGAAATATGCATTGAAGTAATCTAAGATTAATTCCCTATTCCAGTCTAGCTTAACCCCAACCCTATAGAAGAAATACCTATCTTTCCTCTTCCAGAATGTCTGTGGCTTGACATTAGTCTTAAACCTGTACTTGACTGCATCATACGTGTCACTTGAATAATGCAACTTCAGTGCCATGTACAAACAGTATATATCATATTCGTCAAATTTCATACTGGTAGTGTATTCAATGATGGTATTTTCAATAGACGAGCTCTCTGAGCCTCTGCAGTAACCTTTTCGATTAAAGGCTTAGACAATAACTTATTTACATCGGAGGGGTCGATACCACATCGATCCGCTATCTCAAGGATAGCATCGACATAGCTGATATCACCCCGCGACCTGACTAATAGATCCTCCACTAACTTGGAAAATCTGACACGAGTCATGATCTTCATCCCAGCAATGTCCATACTAAATAACCCTTAATAATATATGATCTTTCACCAAACGTCCTGATGGTGCTGCTGCTGTCTTGGTGGTCAGTTTACCCCATTCCTTGCTGATCTGATTCTTAGTCTTTTTAAGAACGATCTTCATGAATGAGTTCGGATCTCTTAACTTAACGGTGATAGACTCTACAGGATCTATATGTAGAAGAGTTGATCCTTTGACCTCAAAGCCATCTATCCTTGTGGTGACAAACATAGTCAAGGTTCTCTTCTTCACATTAAATGCATATAGATGATGAGCACCAATGATACTCACAGGGTTGATAGATGTTAGTTTATACTCAGTAGAGACCTTTTCATACTGAACCTTCTCAACTTGCTTATCTGCAGACTTGGCACGCGTCTTACGAGGCTTACGTGTGGCTTTAGCAGACAGCTTTAACTGTTCAGCCTCGTCCATAATACCTCGTAGTATCCCAATACGCTTCTTTATCTTAGCTGTAGTTAAATGGCTATAAGCTTCCTTGAACTGAGCATCTTCAGTCTTGTCAGACAAAGCACGTTCATATTCCCGGATGCGTTCCTCTGCCCATGAATTGATATAAGGAGCAGCCTTTGCACCAGATATACCATGTGCCTGAACCAATGTGAATATATCAATACTAACCTTCTCATGACCAGTAATCCATTCATCTTCGAGATCCACCAGATCATTCATGATCGTTGCGAATATCTTATCCTCTAATCGTTTCGCCGGATTTGGCTTATCAACCTTAGGTGCGTTCACAGTGGCCGCTGGAGCAACCTCACTCCCTATATTGATAATACGTTCAAAACCCGCAGTAATCTCATCCTGCTCTTTTTGACTATACTCCCAACCCCTCTTGCCTATGCGAATCATAGTAGACAGAGCATTACTGAATCCATAATTAGGACATGCTGTAATTGCAGTTAACTGGGTTCCGGTGTAGACACCTTTAGCATACTCAACACACACCTTTCTATGATCTACAAGCTTGAACTTATAGTTGTAGTAGTTCAGTGCATCGAGTAACACCATCTTACGGTTGGACCCGACATACTCCCCAGAGAATACTGGTTCTGTGCCTAGATGCTGAGCATCGATTGATTTACCGCGTTTGACTTTAGCCATGGTGTTACACCTTTTTCAGATTATATACATATTATAACATACTTTTGCAGAAATGTCAACTGATAATATTCAATGACTTCAATGAATCCCATCTAAATGCACGCCAAGCCTGTGCTTCAGTGTCCCATACAGGTTGGACATCAGGGTTCACTTTACGTTCGGGTTTGTCTGGGTTAACCACTGTAGTGGGTACAATACTATCCATCAGAGTGCATTGCATTACTCGCTCTGAACCATCAGCTTTAGTGAACACAACTTCACATTGGCTTTCTAGTAGTGCTTGTTTTAGTTTCGAAATTTTCATATTATTAATCCCAATCATTATCAAATTTGGTAGTTTCACTATGAATATCACCATAGTGCTTTTTAGCATACGCAGCAGAATCAGTCCACTGATTATGGTTATCATCCATCTTACTGATGGCCCTATCATTATACTGACTATCCAATTCCTTCTTAGTCATACCTTCTTCAGACCATTTAACAGCTTTACGAAGACGTAATGCGATAGATGATTTGTTTCGGATCTTCTTACGGAACGCTAACTTCTCAGCAGCTACTTTGATCATTTCATATCGTGCTTGTGAATCGAACATATATGTTACTCCATAATTAATTTTTCATTTCTCAGATATATTATAACATAATACTGATAATATGGCACCCAGTTTCTTATACTAATATGGACTGTACATACAATAAAAAAGACTCGCGAGGGATTTGGCTCTTGAGTCTTTTTCTATTATATTTTGTTTTGTCTCTATGGACTGACGCTCTATTGACCCTGCGTGCATATTTTGCAACAGGGTTTTGTTTTGGTTTCATATTATCCCTCGTATATTTTATCTATATATGCTTCGAATGCATCTACCTTCTCCAAACGATCTGGCCAGTAGATATAGTCCTTCTCTGGGTTTACCCTTAAATTATTTAAGAGGGGTTGAATAGCCGCACGGAGTGCTTGCAATTCATCTGCATATTTCAATGCATTGGCGGATGCATTCTTCTGGCCAGCCTTGACCTCTTGAACCACTTCTAGTTCATCTTCGGTGACAATAGTAAAACCAAAGTCAAAAGCATATTCATCTTTCATTGTAGTACCTCTCAATTGTTTTTATCAGGTCAGAAGCCCATGTATCTCTGTGTTCGATGAACACTTGAGGTTCAGTTAACTCGTCACATGCTATGATAGTAACCAACTGTGTTATAGGAGTACCTGTTCTCTCCTCCCACATAATAGCATAAGATGATTCTTGAATGAAGTAATTAGTTACCCACTCATGCTTCTTTTCCTTCTTAGAGGTCTTCCAATCTATGACTGATAGAACCCCATCCCATTCTGCAATCATATCCACCCTACCAGCAAGTTTTAGATGATCCGAATATAAGGCAACTTCTTGGGCATATACCGTCCCAAGACGCTCCTCAAGGATTGGTTTAATTTTATTCACAGCCATTGTAATATGTGGCATATAACCCTTTGCATAAGCGGGATCATTTGCCACATACCTTTCAAGGCAGTCATGAACATCGGTACCGCGATTAGATGCTTGGAATGATATAGCATTGGCTTTCTCTTCACCAACACGTTTGCGCCAAGCATCTATGCCATCAGATGATAATATAGACAATACAGTAGTCACTGATGGGTATTTAATACCCTTAGGCGTGGAATATGTCCTGCCAGATTTCAGTGTTACTGTATCTAAGTCTTTATATCCGAGGTCAATCTTCGTATGATGAAAGTTGCTCATAATCTATTTTTTTACTCTTATACTTATAATCTAATTTGGACATCTTCTTAAAGCTATCCTCACGCATTCCTGATTTGTATTTGTCCTTCTTTTTGTTAGACGCATCAAATCTTTTAAACTTTGCCATTTTTAATTCTCATTTCTTTTGTCATTATGTAATCACGAACAAGTCCTGATCTCACAATATCTGACCATCTAAATTCGATAACACTAAATTTCTTAAGCTCCCTAAGGATGTCTAGGAAATTTACAATACCATCTCTTTCTTCACCTTTCTTGAGGTCTGACTGATAATAGTCACCACACATAATAAATTTACAATCACGACCAACACGAGTGATAACTGAATCAAGTTCATGTCCGTTCATGTTCTGCATCTCATCAACAACAATGATAGCATTATTTAGAGTAATACCTCGAATGAATGATGTTGATAGGAATTCGATTGTATGTTGCTCTGTCAATCTTTCCCACACATCACCTTGCTCAGGTAATAGCTCTTGGCATATAGACCGATATGGGCCTGTATATGCATCTTTCTTTTCTTCTTCATCACCCGGAAGAAATCCTATGTCCCTTGTTGGTACTATAGAACGGATAACGATCACACGCTCATATGGAGTCTCTCTATCTAGAACATCTTCCAATGCAAGAGCCATAGCAATGAATGTCTTACCCGTTCCGGCGGATCCGTTTAATACTAGGTTAAATCCGTCATTATAATCTTTGAATACAACTCGCTGTGTATCAGTGGCTGGTTCTACTTTCGCGAGATGCTCTAACTTCAGTTTAGTTGCCTTTTTAATAGCCATTATATGTCAATGTTACCTAGTGGGTTATTTTTCTTGATAGTCTTCAAACGATCTTTCCAACCATCATCTGTTTTACTATGAATTGTGCCTGTCCCTGAATAGAGTATGGCTGGCATACTTAGTAATAAATTTACATTTTTATTACCACATTTCTCACAAGGACCAGGATTATTTCTTTCGCTAATTCGTTTCATTGCGGTGAATGTATGTTCACACTCACCGCAGCCATAATCATACAGCGGCATATGATATAATATCCATAATCTTCGATTCTAAATATTCCCGTTTCTTCTTAATCTTATACATCAACATAGTATTACCTTTCTTTTCTAAATGCTTTTCATAATGACATAATTCTCGTGAATCTTTGCGTAAACGTTCAATTTGTGCTGGTGACATTAGAGTCTCCTTTTTCGTTATGGGAAAAGTTTTAGAAGCCTCCGTATCAGTTATTGGTTATAATCGTATTTATAAATTAATAATTATTATTAAAGTCAGACACGCATTCGATTAAATTGCGACATCTATTCTTGATGAGGTAATTCATCACTTTGGATCCATGTGCACGTTTCTTAGTATTCCAGGCATTAAGTATCTCAGCTTGGATATCATCGGGGGTTTCCCTAAGATCAATCAACTTCGAATTCCGTGCATAATTGCGTTTAGTATCATCAGGCATGATACTAAGATCACGCCATTGTTCAATCTTTTTCTTAGTCATTGGTGCTTGTCTAATACCTTCCACGAACGTATCATCACCTGATAAAATATTAGGCACACCATCAGAAGAATCTCCCTTACATATATGTTCATGTATGTCGAATTTATCCTTCTGTAGGAGAAGCTTCTTGGTCATGGTACTGAATTGCTGGATATTTGTAGTACCTTCTTGCAGCTGTAGGAAATCCTTATCTGCAGATACAATCATAACATCTTCGTGTTGGCCAAACTCTTGAGTTGACAGGGCGATATGTGCTATAACATCATCAGCCTCACATGTGTCTACATTGACAACGTACCAAGGTAAGTTCTCTTTGATTTCTTCAGTTACGAGATTAATGATTCGAAACACCTCTGGCCAATCGATAGCAGATGCTTCTCTAGAGGTTTTGCGTTTATGCTTATATTGAGGGTAATATGTCTTGCGCCAGTTGCGCTTACCCTCTGTACATATGACCATTGCACCATGACTATCACGGAATTTCTTATTATACATCCTAATAGAATTAAGTATAATATGTCGTACGATGTCTTCACTTATTTCAAGCTTCTGCATCACAATAGTACCAACAACAACACCGTTAAAGTCTAATAAAATCATTCATCCTCACCTTCATCATAACCACCTTCAAGTAATTTTCCAAGTTCTGCATGCATAGTATCTAGTATATCATGCGTGAAGTGGGGAATCCCATCAACACGGCATAGAGCACCACAAAACATATTGATAGTGACTGTCAGGTCATTTATCAAGGCTTCATCATCGACATTATAACCATCGGAAATTATCTGCTCTATAATCACATCAGTCATATATTGCACATATTCTTCAATATCAACAATCCTAGCTTCCTGCTGATTTCTCTTAGCCAAGTGCTTATTTGCCTTGACTCCCGGGAACTTTACAATATTATCTTTACTCATAATATATTATACCACATCTTTGACTAAATGTACACAATTATTTAAGTTCATTTCATATCATTTGCTGATAGATTTTTAACATGATTACGATGTATCTTACCACCAACAAATCCATTATAATATTCGTCTGGCTTTAGTAAAACATCACGTATGATCTGCTCTCTCATTTCCAGATAGCTCATCTCACCCTTAGTTGCACACAGGTGTAAGATCTCCCGATGGAATGATTCGCACCCGGAGCTTTCAACCAAGGCCTTGATGTCTTCTGAAGAACCGTAATACTTCATCCAATCAGATTCTGATATTTTAATACGCTTTCTCTTCTTACCCTTTAACGGTGGCAATCTCCGCTTAGACCATAGGATCTTCTTACCTATATACTTCTTACCATTATCTACGTTTGTTATAATATACACAAACCCAATATACAATTCCAGCTCTTCTTTACTAGGGGCCCATTCCTCACCTTTATAAACCCACATCTTCATCGCTTTCTGTCGGCTGCTCATATTTAATACCACAATATGGGCAGTAGCATGGCTCTAACTCTAAATCATCATCATCTATAATTTCATACTCAGTGTCGCAATCAGCACAAATGATATCATAGGTCATTAAAGCCCATCTCCTTTACCTGCTTTGCTGCAAGTGTGCTGAGTAGGTCATCAAACCCACCAACATACGCACCATCATCGGTTATCTGTGGAAATGTTCGAGCATCTGGGAACTTCTCAAATAGTTGCTCTCTCGTGAAATCAGTACCAAGTACATGCTTAGTATATTCAATGTTTTGTGCTTCACATAAATTAACTGCTGCAATACAGTGTGTGCACGGGGGATGTTCCCTTGCGTAAATTTCAATCATAGACTTAGTCCTTTTAGTGTGTCATCAGTGACATCTTGTTTTACTCCCCCAACAATATAAGAGGAAATTTCTACTTCTTGTGGTGCTACTTGAACTTGAGCTCCTGAGATCCACTTCTCCGTCCAAGGCAGCGGATTTGCCTGTGATACCTGGAACGGTGACATATATCCCAACGTCTTCATTCGTTTGGTTCCTATCCATTCAACATACTCTTTCAGTATAATGCCATTCAGACCAATCATTGATCCATCTTTGAATAGGAAATCTACCCATTCTTTCTCTTGATTAATGGCATCTAAGAACATGGAAGTAACTTCATCAGTGCAATCTTTCTGGATCCGGACAAAATCTGGATCCTCTTTAAGAAGATTGCGGATGACTTGAGTGGATGCAGATAAGTGTAAATTCTCATCACGACAAATCAACTTAATGATCTTGGCATTACCTTCCATCTTCTTCAATTCTGCAAATGCCCAAGAGCATGCAAATGAAACATAAAAACGAATGCCTTCTAGTATGTATATAGAATGAAGACACAGCCATAATGCCTTTTTGTGTTCATATGGAAAAACTACATTTCCTACAGATGCTTCATTATTCAATCTAATCAAGTCATCATAGTATTTTGATACATCATCTGCACAATCGAGAATTTCAGATATGCTATTGATTTCATCAAATACAATAGATGGATTAGGATAAATGTTACGAATGATATGTGTATATGAACGCGAATGAATAGTCTCAAAGAAAGCCCAAGTCTCAATCATCACTTCCAATTCAGGCAATGAACATATTGGTAACAAAGCCAAGTTGGGTGATCTACCCTGTACTGAGTCTAGTAATATCTGTCTCTTCAGATTTGAAGTAAATATATGTTGCTCATGCTCAGACAAATCACGAAATTCTGCTCTATCTTTAGTAACATCAATCTCGTCGGGGCGCCAGAACATACCCAGCATCTTGTCAGTTAACTTTTCATACCCCAAATACTTTACTTCATCATAACGCGCAATATCAACACTATCATCAAAAAACATATTTCGCTCAAGGTGAGACTTCTTTGCTACGGTATATACGCCCATTCACTTCTCCATTATATTTTGCATGAATCACAATCTTCTTCATTTTCATCATCTATATTATCACCAGCACCGTCATGGGTATTGAAATAATATAGATGTTTACCTCCATATTTATAAAAGTTGATGAGGTCTCTAATCATCTCAGACATTGGTACCTTACCTCCAGGATAATGGTCTGAGTTATATGATGTATTAACTGATATAGCTTGATCTATATATTTCTGCAATACAGCACAAACTTTAAGATATCCTGATGGCCCTTCCTGGTCCCATAATAGATCATACTTATTTTTCAGATGATGATATCCAGGAACTACCTGAGCCATAACACCATCTTTTGATTGCTTATAAGATACAAGTGAACGTGGTGGTTCAATACCATTAGTACTGTTACTCACCTGAGCACTTGTCTCGGCGGGCATTAATGCCATTAGTGTTGAGTTGCGGATACCATATTCATTCAGATCACTTCTCAATTCACTCCATGGCATTCTTTCAGCGTCTTGTACTAATTCATCAACTTCTTTCTTATATGTATCTCTTGGGACTAGTCCAGATCCATACTTAGTCTCGTATGAAGCCGGGCATGAGCCTTTTTCTTTTGCGAGGCCATTAGATGCTTTGATTAGGTAATAACTCCAAGCTTCTGCATATTCATCAATCGTTGATAATGCATCATTATTATATTTTAAACCTCGCTTGGCTAAAAAGTAAGCAAGGTTAATGATACCGATACCCAGTGGTCTGCGACGCTCAGTTCCAGCCATTGCTGCTGGGACAGGGTAATCTTGGTAGTCAAGCAATTCGTCAAGTGATCGTACTGCCAAGTCACAGTACTTCTCAAACTCTCTAGGTTCATTAATGATGCCCCAATTTATTGCACTTAATGTACATAAGCTAATTTCTCCATTAGGATCATCTGCATGTTCCAGAGGTGTTGTCGGTAAAGCTATCTCTGCGCATAAATTACTCATTTTAACAGGGGCCAGTTCAGGAATAAATGCGCCATGATCATTTGTATGATCCACATTCTGTAGGTAAATCCGACCAGTCTCTTTACGTTCAGTCAAGAACATTGAAAATACTTCTAATGCGGGGAGAGACTTTTTACGTACTGATCGACTTCTCTCATATTTTTCATAGAGTGATTTAAATTTATCCTGGTCATCATAAAACGCTTTATATAAATCGGGCACTTCATCAGGCGAAAAGAATGTAATATTGCCACCGGATAGTAATCGTTCATACATTAGTTTGTTGAACTGCACACCATAGTCCAATTGCCTGATGCGGTTCTCTTCTGTACCTTTATTATTCTTCAATACAATAAGATCCCCAAACTCCCAATGCCATAATGGATAATATACAGTGGCAGCCCCACCACGAACACCACCTTGACTACATGACTTAACTGCTGCCTGGAAATATTTTAAAAATGGTATAAGACCAGTATGAACAACAGAACCGTCTCCCACCCTAGCACCAATGCCGCGTATCCTACCTGCACTGATACCGATACCAGCTTTCTTAGATATATAGCGAACAATTGAAGTCGATGTCGCATTGATAGACCCAAGCGTGTCGCCGGATTCAATGAGGACACATGACGAGAATTGTCTAGTGCCAGTTCGAACCCCAGCCATAATTGGTGTAGGTAGTGATATGTAGAACTGCGACACTGCATCATAAAAGTCTTTGACATATTTCATTCTCGTGTTTTTGGGGTAATTTTGAAACAGGGTTGCTGATATCATCATATACAGCACTTGTGGTGTTTCATATAATGTTCTGGTCTTTCTATCTTGAACTAAGTACTTACCCCGAAACTGTTCCATACCAACATATGTGAATGTATTATCACGTTCATGTTTAATGAATGATTCCATCTTATCAAATTCATCAGTAGTGTATACATCTGTGATAGTATGGTCATATACCTTACGTTCTATATTAGCAACTACAACTTCATGCAAAGTCTTGGGTTTAAAGCCACCATAGACCTCTTTACGGATCTTATAGTTAACTAAACGAGCTGCCACATATTGGTAATTTGGAGTGTTTTCTGATATGAGATCCGCAGATGATTTGATTAACAGTTCGTGAATTTCTGCACTTGGGATTGAGTTATACAACTGGATATTCGAACGCAGTTCTATCTCCGATATAGATACGCCGGATATATCTTCACATGCCCACTCAAGTATCTTATGTATTTTTTCTAATTCGAACTCCTCTCTTTCACCGCTTCTTTTCGTGATTAGAATGTCATTCATTTCTTTTCCTCAAAGTATTTCTTGTATGCTATAATAATATTATTTTGATCTTTTATATATCGCTTCAATTCAGCGAAGTTGAGTGACATAGATTCATACCCATTATCAGTAACCGCAAAAAACACCCGCTGATCATCTTCAAGTTTATCAAACTCTTCGTCTGTAGTGTCCGGAGTGAGTATGATAATATTCATATCATTCCATTCAATAGGTGCGGGTTTTGGGATATCTAAAGTGGGATCTGTATAATCTGGGAGCGGTGTTTCAATAACCGTGATAGGTTCCAAGTCATTAGATGAGAATGTCGAGCAGCCTGAAACGATCAATAGTGTTGATAATATAATTGGCGTTTTCATTGTGTGATTTCCTCAATTTCAGTACCAAGTGTATCAATTGCGTCATTGACAATCTTCTGTATTAAAGCAGGTTTGGCTGCAGCAAGGAGACCAAGGTCCCTATCACCACCACCAGAATTTTTATTGAATTTATTTTTTAACTCAGACACTTCTTTAGCACTATCCCGCTGTTTTGCGACGAGCTCGTTTTGGATGTCTTGAATTAATTCAACATTATCGGTCATGTCGGTCAGGAGCTCTGACTGTTTAGATATGAAGTTTTTCTGGATTTGAATGGCTGCGTCTGATTGAGCAGCACGATTTTGCAGATGTGTAATCTGCTCCTGTGATTTAGTATAATACCAGTAGCCTGCAGCGGCTACCGATATAAAACCACCAAGAGCTAACATCCGAATACTTGATGCTATTCCAAACATAATTATACTCCTCTTTATATACTATATTATAGCATATTTAGGGGACAATGGCAACAGGTTTATCCTTTAATTTTAGCTGATGGTATTGCCTTAATCAATTTCGGGATATCCAACATTTTCTTGAGTAGCTTAGGTTCAGTTAATGACCCACCAGCAGCGATACGCAATCGGCCACCACTTGCATATAGGCCGATATTATATCCATCAAATGAAATTGACAATGTTTCTGTATATTTAACTTTGTCGTCAATTTCTTCAAGGAAGTCCATAAGCTCATATTCAGAACGGCTATGATTATGCAAAGCCTTTAACATCGCCTTTTGTTCTTTCTCTGATAATGCCACGAAGAAGCTACTACCATTCACATTACGGTTCATGAATATGGTGGCTTGGGTTACTACCTCGACCACAAATTGATTGTATGATTTCATTCTGTTTAATCTCTTAGTTTTTCTTATTTATATTATAACATAAATTTGATGTTATTACAACCCGTTTGAGGATCTTTTTCTAATAGATCGCATAGCACCAGTGGTCGCGTCTGTTAGAATTATAGTATTCTTTGGATTCTTTTTGGCATAATCGTAAACTGCTTTCTGTGACCCATCTTCTAAATCTAGATATTTAGACCATCGTTCGAACTTATTACGACCAGTTTCAAACTTGCGGAATGTCTCTGGCGGTACTGAGAATTTCTTATATCTACGTATCACATCATAGGTCTTCTTTTTATTCTTGAGTGGCATGTCTTTCTTCGCCACTTGCGATGTATTATTGTTAGGTGCTTCGGACATACCTACCTCGTTATATCACCAGATGATACAAATATCATCTGCTTGGTTGCCTGATGCTGAACTGAATATATGTTGTAATTAAACACACATCCTTCTAATATCTCATTACCATGGGCTATGACTTTATCACCGGGATTGGCTATGGTTTCACCTGTTGTGGGTGATAATATACTATTAGTTAGTTTATATACACCAGGTAATAGTTCATTATGCATGCCGACAACAAAGTTCTCATTGATATCAGATGCTGATATATCAATATAATCTTCCAATATCGAATGCAGTGCATGATCATCTAAACCTGTTTCTTCTTTGATCAACCAAAGAGCAGCAACATATGACCCTATACGGGATTTGCCACCAGGAACTTTGGCCATCAGCCTTTTGAATTTGAACACCAAACGATGGAACATTGTATATACATCTCGCTGTTCCGAAGTCATATCCTTAATCTTGAGTTGTGGGGCCCCGTCCTTATCGATAACACCAACTTTAAATGCAGGCATTTCATTCCATGGAGTTACCAAAATCTTCAGAAACCTGAATGTATATACTGTATCTGCTGCTGTTGTTAAAATACCCATTAGATCTTTTCCAATTCTGCTTTTATAAATTCATCAGACACTAGGTCCATCTCCTTTGGCATATAATTCAAAAACTTTAGTATTGAAACTAACGCCGGCCAATTATATGAAGGTACCTTATGGAATAATAATGCAGTCGCTGCATCCATCTCAAATATATTATAAATTACAATAATATGATTTAAGATGAGCCTTATCTGCAGGTCGTTATTATTATGATATCTGGTTAGAAGCTTCTTGAGGTATTTAAACCTCAGAAGATCCTCTTTAAACTCATCAGTACTTGTGCACTGAGGATTATTATAATATTTAGCTGCAAATAAAGTAAAATTCGCAGCATTCAACGAATCAAATAATGACATTAATTATCCCAATATCTTATTGATGATACCTTTTTTCTTTACTGGCTTGGATGACTTCTCACTTACCGCAACTCCATTAAATTCATCACATTCTGCTTTAGTGAACTTACCACATGTAAGCAACTCACCACTTATTTTGTCTACAAAACCACCAGTGGTTAATTTTGAATTGATTGGTGCTCTTTTAAATTTAGGATTCATTTTACTTTCCTTATTTCTTCTTAACGTCTAAAATTCCAGAATGCTTCCAAGCATCGGCGTCGCCTAGCTTCTTAGCAGCCTTCTTTAATGCTTCTGTTGTATTACGGGCAACAACTTCCACAGATGCTTTCTTCTTGAGTGCATTGAATGCCTTCTTTACAGTAACAACCCAAGTTGCTTGTGCTGCTTCAGACACATCTGTGCACTTGCAAGTTTCGTCGCAATTTTCATGAAGATCGTGATCTTCGCACGTGCATGCACCTTCTTTCCTAGAAGCGGATTCTACTTTCTCGTCATCAGCTTCCCAGTTAGCATCTACGTAATCATAGAATTTCTTCTTAGCATCACCTTTAAGCCCAGACGGATCAGACACACCGAATTTCTTCAATGCACCCGCGAAGAACTTCTTGTATGCATCTCCGTCACCTTTAGTATCTTTATCCGCGCCTTCAAGGACGTTTCGAACTGCATCGAGTTCCTTTTGTGTAATATCAAGCATGTTTACGCTCCCGCTAAAACTTTAGTTAAATCTTTAATGTTTAAACCGACAAGGTCAGCCACTTTCTTTATTGCCAAATTCTTAGATACATTACGAGATTTATCTTTAGTTATATCTCTATATAGATCAGCGGCTTTAATGTATTTATCCTTATTAACAGACTTCTTTATTACATTCATCAATGCGGTAGGCACAAACGTCGAAAGGAATTCTAAACCAGAACCTTCTTCCATTTCTGAATATTCTTTAAATGTCATCATTCTCAGTTAACCCCATGATAGCCTAATGTGCCGACAACTACTGATATGATAACTGCCCAAAATACACGAGATATTAATGACACCTTAACCTCTGTTTGATCTAGGCGCGAATCAACTCGATCTGCCTTCTCATCAGCTATTTCCATTCTCCGGAGTATACATTTAATCTCCTCAGAATCCGCAGCCTGTTTTTCTTCCACACGGGCAATTGCGATCATAAAATCGGTCAATTTATCGATCTTAGCTTCTATACGATCTAGACGTTTATGTGCTGCATTACCCACAGCTACCGCTCTATCTCCAACAGAATTATCCATCTATCTTCTCCACACTGTCTATCCATTTACGCAGCGATTTTCCGTCTGCAGTTATAACTATGAGGTAGTTAGCACCCAAATGGGTCACTGTAGCAACCTCATCAGATTCCTTCACAACAACCATATCACCCGGACTGAACATGCCTCCAGATACATAATCCTCTCTTGTCTCAGAAACACTCTCTAGTTGGATATGTTTCCTGTATGTATAAGATTCCTTCAACCCCATACCAGAGCGCACAGCATTGAATAGCTTCTGGCCACCACGATATGATTTGGGTTGGCCCTTCTTAAACATCTCGAAGTCATTAGATGCCGCGGCGGCTCTCATCTTAGAGGCAGACATGCCAGATACACCTTCAGAGTCAGGATCACGTTCACCGGCGGAAATGATGTTGACACCACCTTCGAAGTTATAGAATCCATGACGGGCCTTCATACCATTATATTTATTGGCCAATGCTGTAAATTCATTTACTCTATCAGACCCAACCACCATCGAAACTCTGCTAAAGCCGTCATCATAGAGCTTCACCAGAACATCTAATGCAGTTTTAATGGATGTGTCATATATGATGTTTCTGCCATGTTTATGGAACATCTTACGCATGAATTTAATTTTATCATCATAGGCTAGAGGATTCTTCTTAACGTCAGATGACTGGGATGCGTATATGCGATATGCATCATCACCCTTGGCAGACTTGGCCACCACATCTAGAAGCTTTTCATGGCCCACTGTGGGTGGGTTAAAGCGACCAAATGTAAACACCACACCAGAGGCTTCCTCTGTGATATATTCTCCGAACGACTTAAACATGAATATTAGTCCTTTTTATCCTTTTTAAGCTTATCCTTATCAGCCTGTCTAAGTTTAGGTAGTAATTTCTTAGCGATGCGATCAATAGCACCTTTCTTTTTATCTACCTGCTTTTCAATATTCTGGCGCTGGGCAAATGATAGTTCACCTTTATCCTTACCTTTAGTCAGCTTCTTGACTAAAAGATTGCGTGCATGTTTGCGGGCTCTCTTCATGAGAGTATCCTTGTCGGCCAACCTGCGTGATGCCTTCTTACGACCAAGCGCAATCTTTGCTTTATTCTTACGGAATGCCTGTTTCATCTTTAATCGTTGTGCCACTGTCTTGGCTTCATCAAGAGACTCTGCACCTTCACCTAGCTCTTTAGCATGATGCTGTGATAATGCAAATTGAACCTTACCTGGATTAGGTAGGCGCTCAATCTTATAGTTATCATACCATCCTGAGATGTGCTTAGATATATCAATCTTCTTACCAACTCCACCCTTAATAAGAGCAGCAACCACTTTCTTTCTATTAGCGGCTGGTAGTTCATATATATCCGCTGCCACAGCAAAGGCCATCTTACCAGCTAGGCCACCCTTAACGTGAATGGTTATGAATGGATTATCCTTAGTAATAATACCACGACTGGCAGCTTTGGTTATGAATGGATTATCCTTAGTAATAATACCACGACTGGCAGCTTCATCAAGAGACTCTGTCCCCTCACTTAATGCAGCTTTTGCATAATCAAGTTTAGTCTGCATTGCAGCCAACTCTTTAGCCACATCTTTCTTGGCTTTTGCATTCGGTTGAATAAGAGCCTTTTTCTTCAAATCATCAACCTGATCAGTAAATGCCTTGATATATTTCTTAAGTTTGCGTTCGTCGAATTTGGCATATGGATTCATACCACCTTCAATAATATACTCGTTAAATGTTTGCATGTGAGTAATTAATCCCATTTAATTTATGTTGTTATTAGTTATTTATACTTATCCACGATTAGCGGATTCCCAGCCTTTGATGACCGATGGATCGAAATTATTCTTTGAAAATTCCATTCTATCAACTAACTTTACAGCAGAACCTGATAGATGATCTATGGCAACGAAACCTTCTGGTGATGTTACTTTGAAACCATCTGCAGTTTGTACAAATGTTGATATACCACCAACCTGAGCCAATTTCTTAATAAGCATATGCTTAGCTTCTACAATATGATTCTGTAGATCGAAGACTAACTTGAGGTTAGCTTTGTTCTGAGGTGAGAAGAATGCTAGGATATCATCACGCTTCTTGGACTGTGATGCTTTGCCCTTCTCTGATTTGCGCTTATCTATCTCTTTCTGATAACGGGCATTAACCCAATCTATAAGCTCATTGACGTGTTTAGTTGTGTTGGTGATACGCTGTCCTGATCGGACTTTGGTGTTATTGAATGTGTTGAGTATGAGATTGAGCTCTTTATTACCCTCAATTTCCTTTAAGGTGCTTGATGCTATCTTTTGAAATACCTTTCCTGCTAATGATAAATGCTTGGTGACTACCGCAGTTTCCTTTGCGGTGAATGTGGCCATCCCAGACATGTCTGGCAAATCTGCTGATATGGACCACACCGAAGGTACTGTCTTCATTTTCGAAGTATCGACGCCAAACGACGCTGACATGTGTTCTAATGAAGAGCCTGTATACTCAGTATGCCACACGACACCGATATTTGCTTTAAGGAGAGTCTTTGCTAATTTAGAACCTGCTGGTACTGCATAGGCGATTGTATTAGGATGCATTGTAATATACTTCTCACCGTCTATCACATTTTTCTTCAGGTCACCCTTAGTGTACATTATATCACCTTGAATGATGCCTTTAATGCCCAGCTTGGGAAATTCTTTCAATGCAACTTTCAACTTCTCGGCAAGACCACCACCATGATTTTCATCAACGTCTGCTGCTGTATAGTTGAGCTTGGGGTTCTTGTTGAATATGGACTTAGAGCCAACAAAGAACTTACCATTCTCTGGATTGATACCAGCAAATACAGCAGGAGCTCCATCCCACTTAACTGTGACATCAGTCTTACCTTTTGTGTGGCCAGCCAACATATCACGTAATGAACGTAGGGCAAGAATTGCTTCTCTTGCTCCTTTAACACCACCATCAAGAACCAAATCTTCGATGTGTGTCATGTGTGTATTCTTAGCTTCGTTAAGTGTATAGTTGTTAAAATCCAGCATTAGTTATCCTTTAGTATCATATCAAATATAGCGCCCGCACCAGTAGATGCGCCAGCTTTTACTTGAATCTCTACATCAGTTTTTTCAGTAAACTTTAATGGTACTGGGTAGTCATATGTAACAGGCGAACCAAATGATCCAAATTGACCTTTGTTATTGAACGAACTACCAAATGGACGAGCCATGATCCTGAATGTAACTTCCTTCTGCTTCTCAATTGATCCTTGAATTTTAATCAAGTATCCAGTCTTACCCGCAGGGATTGTATATATTGCCATTAAGGTCTGCCCAGCAGCGGCTTTAATAATAGCCAGTGTAGATCCGTTAATATTAACGTTAACATTACCAACGTTAGTTGTGCCAGTGGTAGAAGTTATAACCGTTGCTCTGAATATACGTAAGAATGTTACTGTACTTGGGGCGCCACCAATAGTTAATATTTCAGTCTGTAGATCGAAGTTTTGATCAAGACCCTGAATTTCTACTATACCGCCATCATCGGATGCGGGCGCGCTAGATACTACAGTTGCAACCAATGGAGATGTAGCATATGGATATGGTGAAGTGCCGTCCCAAATAGTAGCAAAGGTTGTGGTGGCAGCAGATAAGTATCCAAATTTGTTAATGTGTGATGTATGTTTTTGGCCACCACTGGCTATGTGTATACCTTGATATATGTCTGTCATTTTACTGCCCTCTTAATTATTCTTAAATATCAATAGTACTTTTTCGTCTAAGTGCTACAGGAGCTATCATAAACCGTGAATTCTTAATGCCGAAGTTATTTCTATCAGCCTTTCTAGCAAAGAATGCTGCCTTATAATCTTGAGTAGGCAGATCTCCATTATAGGATGTATGGTTTGACTTCATTATATATCCTTTAGATGATTTAGTCAACTTAATAGGACCTTGTAATAGTATATCAACGTTCTGGCGGCCTGCTGCTTTTCCGTATCCAACACCATATACAGCCACATTGATTAATTTCTTATCTTTAATTAATCTTCTGTATGACTTAACACCATCAAGTTCTCCATTTGAATCTGTACGCACAGCGTCTATGAAACTCTCAATTTCTTTATGATTAGGGTATGCTTTGTTTAACTCTGTTACACCACCCCACTGCTGAAAGTCTTTAGCAGAATTTCCATCTTTATGGGAAATCCAAACGCACTCTTCACCATCCGTATTGATTAGATGAAAGTCTGATTTAGGAGTACCAGGAGTTGTTTGAACATCAATTACTTTATGTTGATTCTTACCAACAATCATGTTAACGTAAGGCATTCCTGTATCATTCATAACTTTCCTTAGAGAGTTACGTAAAGCAGATAAGGCAACATCTTCTGCAGAAGTTCCTGATCCAGCACCACGTCCACCGAACTCTGGTGTCTTATAAAAATCCTTGGGGTAGTTTATTACAATACTTTTATTAGTGTCTGTTTTACCTTTAAACTTTTGACTATATCCCTTGCTATCCATATCGATACGGAGCTGGTCTATGTCGCTAACTATAAGTTGAACAGCACCTTTAACCGTAGAAAAATATTCATTATCTTTAATCTTGTTAACAAACACGTCAATTCGCCCACCACCTCTACGAGCAAGGTCATTATGAGTCAATGGATTATATATAGACTTTTCAAATAGATGTTGTAATAAGCTTTTCATATGTTAATTAACCATATTTAATTTGTTTATTCTATTTATATAAATTCTATACGCACATAAAAAAAGGCCCGAAGGCCCTTTACTTATTTTATAACTTACAATTAGTGAAGTCTGCACTGTACCAATTGGCTTGTGCCTCTGGTGACTTATCCTTCTGCCATTTCTTAGTCTCCTCAGAGTAAGATCCGACACGAGATGAAATCTCCTTAATGACCTCTCCCATGACCTTATCACCATCATAGCCATACTTGGCAATCTCACCGTACGCAAATACAATGATATCAGCCATGGCATCGATACGACCATCGATATTATCCCCAGCCTCTAGGAACTCACCGAGCTCCTCCACAATCATAGAGATGAATCCATTACGATCGGGTTCTTGTTGGGTGATAAGACGTTCATCTGACCACTCTTTAATATCAGTGAAATTGCTCATGCTGAATGATCCATAAGCACATCATGTGCATGAGTAATAGCTACGCTATAATCCACAGGTCCTGTCTCGTCTGCATATGAAACCGGATCTTCACGACCTAATTTAATAAATGCTTCCAGTCGTTCAACGGAAGAAGAGCTCTTATAATCAGAATACCATTTACCGTTATGCATCATGGGCTTGTATGACGTGTTGGTTCTGCTGTAGACCTCGTCGAAATCCAACTCAAGAACCTTACATAGTTGTAGTCCATCAACAAGGATATCATACTTATCGACTTGAAGATAAGGAGTATAGTATCCAACAAGTTCATGATCCCAGTTACCAGCACGGAATGCAGCATCGTCCGCATCACGAAACTCTTGTCGACAATCTGGGTATACTGCATGATCACCAGCATGGATTCCCATAGCGATATTAGTGGCTTCACCAGTCTTACTTACAACTGATAACGCAACTGACTGGATGATAGATGCAAAGATTTTATTACGATTAGGGACTACAGTATCCTTCATATTCTCTTCTGCATAATGTCCTTCAGGCACCTCAGCACCACCAGTAACTAATGCAGAGTCCAATAGAGGCGCCAATCCATCTAAATTGATCTGTTGATACGACACAGGAAGGCCTAAGTCAGCAAGATAGTCAATCAGCTGTTGTGCGCGTTCTAACTCACATACATGCTTTTGCCCATAATTAAATGACATGGCTGTCACGTTCTCAGCTCCGACTTCGGCGATAGACTTCAACAATAGCGTTGAAGAATCCATACCTCCGGATAAAGAAATTACAATATTTTTCATCATTCACATCCTTCATTTTTAAGTTTATCAATCGAGCGCTGTAAATACCAACCGGCCTTAGTGAGGTCTTCAATCTCCTTCTGGATATTATCATACCCCTCTTCAGTTTTCTCACCAGCTCTTAGTAGATACTTCGCAACATTACCCCTAGAGAAATCAAGATCCCAATGTTCAATAACATCAATGACCTGTAACTTATCTGAGGCTTTATAATGATCTGGGTTAATTTTATCAGTCACGTTTCACCATTCTTTTAAATTCATCTATATTATACATTATAACATCTAATTGCTCGGATGTCACGTCTGATGACACAAATTCATCAAACTTTATTTTGGGCTTATCGGATACACCGAATCCCGGTTCATATTTAGTGAGCTCCATACCAGCAGCAACCGGATTGGATGTATCAACTGAGTAGACCCAATCATAATTGTGGTATTCTACAAACTCTGCAGCATGCCAAGTGCCCAGTAAATGATGCTTCATAGAGCGCTCAATAACGCGTTCTAATGAGTTTAAAAGCTTAACTCGACACATAGCATGCTCTTGTGGTGTAGCACCGGCTTTGAATGCCCAGTTGAAACAGAACGGAATTCCGATCATTGCCAATCCGGGTACATTAACAAACTTCCTATAACATGAAATGAATTCTGGGATACTATTACCCTGAATCACACCCATAGCATATTCAGCAAGTTCTGGATACTCGTCTAAGAATTCAAGTGACCTAGTTAAGGTAGCTTCCTTATCACCCAGAGTGTCTGGTAATACAAACACATCGGGTTTAATTATATGGAAGTATTCAAAGATTAATTTATTAGATACAGCAGAGCCCAACTCAAAGCAACTGTTGTCCATAATCTTAAACCCATCATAGTCATCGACAATGCGTTGGTATATAGGGTCTTCGATGTACCGATGCAAGAGAATGAACATATAGTCATTATATCGATCATTATCCACCGCCAATACATGAGGCAATTCATGCGATACTAGAGGCAATCTCATGACCGAGTTGCACTCGAAACTTCTTTACGCAGAGGTGAATCATGTTCACCGAACACACCAAGACAGCATGCAGTAGATGTTGTTGAGTTTGTGTCCATAACACCACGTTGTGATACGCAAGTATGACCAGCGTCGATGATTACCATAACATCAGGCGATTCAGTGATGAATGAAATTGCATGAGCGATCTGTTGATTCAATCGTTCTTGAACTTGTGGCCGCCTAGCGAAATACTGTACAATCCGATTCAATTTAGATAAACCCAATACCTTCTTACCTGGAATGTATGCAACATGAGCAACACCGATAATAGGTCGTAAATGATGTTCACAATCAGAATACATAGTAATATTCTTCTCTAAAACAAATTCATCACCATGACAAAATTTATTATCTACTGTTGTACATTTGGGAAAATGATCAGGAACAAGCCCAGAGAAGATTTCATCGACATACATCTTAGCGACACGGATAGGTGTCTCTTCCAATGAATCGTCAGTTAGATCCAATCCTAGAGTTTCTAGCATTTCTTTAGTTAGTGCTGCGATTTTATCTACTTTAGAATCACGAGACTCATTGAGTAGATCAGTTGTTGGTGTGTTAACGCCTAACTTGGTTAGATGGGCATTTACCATTGTGCCTAAAGCACGGTTTGACTTCGACATTAATATATCCTTTTCGGGTTAGTTTTATGTCTGTAGAAAAGGGGCAGGACAGACGGCTCCGGCCGGGTAAAAACCACATAGTGGTGCAACACCCGGAAGACCTTGTTGCTTTGGTATTACTTCTTTTTATTGCGCAGGGCCAAATGCGCAGCATCAATAAAGTTCTGGGCCTTATCCAAATCACCAGCAAGAAGATGCTTACGGGCAGCAGTATATGATCCAGATGACATATGAGGCTTATATTTCAATAGATATTTATATAATACTATATTTATCCTTATACTCACCCATAAGGTAGAAGATGTGCTGCACTTCTTCATAATTCCATTTACGAGTTTCAGTAACACCAGAGAATTGTGTGGGCTCATACCAATTATGAAACCGCCTCTCATCTGACTGAATGGTCTTCATAATATTACTCTCGATATATTCAGCAGTCTCCTTATCCTTAACAACAATAGAATTCATGACTTTGATGTCCGGGAATGTCTTATTGATGGGATTGGGTTCATCAGCACCAGAATAATTCAATCTGGTCATAGCATCACGTGATCCAGTAATGCCTACCTTATATACACACTTAGGGAAAGCATCAGTTCTTTTTAGTTTGGCGAGATATACCTTATACATTTTATAATTCCTTCCTCATTTGATATAGATTATATTATATCATAGAATGGGGAGTTTGTCAACGGTTTTTATGCGAAACTTGCAAATAAATGCAATTGCATTTGGAAAATATAACCATGCTGTAGTGCATACCTAGCAGCGTGTTCATGATTAAGTTGATTGGCATCCATATCAAACAATCCACCTTCCCACCAAGAGACTACCTCGTCATGAGTAGATCGTTCTTCGAGATCCAGCTTATGTGCCCCAGACCTAATATCCTTGGCCTTCTGCGGTTCTTTATTATAGATGTTCATCGGAGAAATGTAAATATCTCTGCCGGTTTCTTTAGACCACTCATGGGCCCAATCAGGCACTGTTTGATACGGTGAATCAAATTCACGCTGATCTTCTACGATAAATTTGAGACAATCAGCCCTCGCGAGTGATTGCTTATTGGGCGACATATACTTAGTAGGTATGTATCGCTTGAATCCAAGAGATGTATCAACCTTCTCATTACACTTAGGTGAGATCACAACAGTAGTTGAATCCGGGACATTAGGTGTTATAACACCATTAGATTCAATCTGAGTATGACCATACTGTCCAGAGGCTGCATCTAATAGATTCCAGATCTTCTGAAGTGAGGGTTCACCACCAGTTACAATAAAGACAATCTTATCGCCGTTGGATGCCCATTCGGGGATATCACCTTCGAAATAATTACTGATCTCTTCTTTGCATCGAGTAAGCACTTCTTCAGTGGTCATCCAATCCCCATCATCAAAGAACGCATCACACCACGAGCAACCCAAATTACACTTAGCCAATCTAACAAAAATTGCAGGAAGGCCCCTATAAGGACCCTCCCCTTGCATTGTAAAGAATATGCTAGTGACGAATAATTTATCATCGGCATTAGAGAAGAACTTCTTTCCTACAATTTCATTTAAGCCGAACATTTATAGAAACTCCCCATCCTCACGATGTCCCTGACGGTATGCCATATTATTATCTGTCTCACGAACTTCTACACGCGAACACCAGATACGATTCGCTTCTTCTGCACCACATGATGGCAAAAATATCGTATTCACATATTCATATAAGAAGTCAGATAATCCCTCACAACCAGTCTTTTCAACTTCGGTGATCTTAGCAAGGCCCAATTCACCAAGTCGTTTGATATCATCATAGTGTGGGTCATCGAGAGCCAATAGCAATGTATGGTCAAACCACTCTTCGAGTAATTCCTTCAGTGGACGCAAGCCACCATAATCAAATGCCCAGTTACGTGAATCTAATTCATCAGTCTCAAATTCAAATTTGAAGCTAAATGCATATCCATGAATCTGATTGCAATGTGAATCTGCCCGCCACTGACGATATGCGCAAGGTGCAATTTGGTTATATGTTTTGGTTGAAGTGTATTTCTTTGATCTCATTCTATTCCTCAATTCATCAAATTCTTTCGCCACACCAGCATTACGATTGACATGATTATTACCATATTCTTCGGGTGTTTTTTTCATTATATACTCCTGCAATAATTTACTTATAAAACTTATGATCATCGATCCTAACGACAAACTGATAGCTATCAGCCCACCATGGATATACTGACGTTGAATGGTAGTGCGTAGATCCTTCTGTAAAATCTGCATCTGCTGCAAATAATCGAACAGCATTTCTTGCCATGAGAACTGAATCTTCCCAGTCAGAAATGACTCGTATTGTATCAGACAAACCATCACAGTACCATGAGAACTGGCATTTATTACGGATGATATGAGACCCGTTCATTTTAGCCTGATGAACAACCCCACAGACTGTATCAGGCCAACGCTTGTCTCTCACCCTGTTAAGAGTAACTAGGCCCACAGCGATTCTACCGGCGATTGACTGGTTTCTCGACTCAAAGTATATGTTGGTGGACAGGCAACGCAAATCATCGTTAGACAGCTCGTATGAAGCTCCAAATGCGCTGTATGATGATACTGCTAGAAGGGTTGATAATATAATACGCTTGATCATGATGTACCCATTACTTGTTCTAATAAAATGGCCTCATATTCATAGGCCTCAGTTTCTTCAAGAGTTTGCTTATTAGCAAACTGATATACATGAATCAATTCATGGGATAGTGCGATTAGTTGATCATGCAGATCCAACGATTCATTTATAAACACATCAGCTTTATCATGATCATCTTCATCAACCTCACAATATCCATGCCAGCCATTTTCGATATGACAAACTTCTATAAGGATATCCATATGATCCAGCTTCAGTAAATCCACAATACTAACTGCAGGTTCTGATATAGAATCATACATGCTTAAATCATCAGCAAAAATAGTAACCATTTGTATCTACTCCATGTATTAAATTTATTATAACACATAACGAGATTTTTATCAACAGATTTTACTTATTTTTTCTATGCTTGTTCCATGCCATCCAACCAAATGCTCTTAGGGCGTAATATGCTATATGATTAATAACAACAAAACCATTGATCTCAATTGCAAGATCCCTGAACATGATATCACAATCCTTCTGCGAGAGCGTTTTTGTTTGTGTTCCATCAGAGCACTTTAGGTACTGATATTTATAAACCCAGTCGTGGATTAATCCAGGCATTAAGAGCACACCAACTGGTGATAAGTAATTCCAAAAGTATTTCGGAATAGATGCACCATCGAATATAAATCCCTTGGTTATAACATAAGAACTACCATGGATCTTGAAATGCCAATCTTCTGAAATCTGCCACTGCCGAGATGCCCACAACCAAATCCAGATAGCTTGGAAGAACCCCTTACCTTTGGTTGCAATAGGTATAGGTTCCATTCGCGGCATGTTATCGTATTCAACTATATTCATGAAGACTCCCTCTAATCATTATGGGTATAATCCTTTATATTGGGGAAGATAGCAAGTATTGCATCTGAGCAAGCACGAGCTAATTCCATATGTTCTTTCTGTGTTCCATTGGAAGAACGGAGATCAATATAATGGACCCAACTGCGGATAGTACCGTTAACATACATCCGGGAGATTGTAAGGCCTTCAGATAGAACAGCACGAGCCTGTTCCTTTGCAATACCATGGGAGATTGCCCATTGATATGTATCGTCTACTTTTGATATTAATTCTAGCTGCTTTTCAGTCCATGCAATCTCCAAACCAACATCTTCATTTTCAATAGAATTCTGTCTATTGATAGGATCCTGCATACGGGCTTCTCGAGTAACAAACTCCAAATCCTTAGTAGGATCGGCATAGCGCTGAGAGTATTCTTGAAATGAAAATGATCGATGTCTTAGAAATTGACGAGCTATATCCCGTGTAGTTTCGACTTCAAGACATGCACTAACCATCTCTAGTGGGCTCCAGTGCTTATGTTTAATGAGATAGTTGATTAATCGTTGACCCGATTCATAATCATCTTGGTTGTCTGGGGCGGATACCCTAGCACAGAATGAAATCAGATTAGTGAGGATGACGGAGTCGCCAGAATCTAGTGGGAGTGCCTTGGAGGTTGGTGGTTGGGAGTATGATATCAGTTTAACTTTCACTTAGGTGTTTCCTTGTTCTTTCATTATAATATTCTTTTTTATACTCATGCCAATCGGATTTAATGTCCTTTAAGAGGATTTTCATCTCCTGGAGAATCGCTAACGCCTCTGACAATTCAACGGAACATCGTTCAGTGCTCATTTGATCACAGCTTTTTTAATTGATTCTGGCCGGATTATAATATCATTAATGGTATATGATTCAGCCAATTTCTCACTTTTGCCACTAGTGCTCATAAACGCCTTAAACTCAGTCCATTCATACTGGTCTAATGTAATGATATCGATCCGCTTCTTGTCTTTAGCGGCCGCCACAACTTGGTCTGAGATTTCATCCATAATATGCTTCTTGAACGTTATTTGCATGATAGTGTACCTTTATCTTTAACTTATTTATACAGATGGAGAATTTGCATTGAGCACAGTACTTATGGCTTTATTCATAATGACCTACTCCTTTATAAAATGGTGGGCCTGGATGAATTCGAATCATCAATCAACGAATTATGAGTTCGGTGCATTAACCGTTATGCTACAGGCCCCAAACTGATTTAATTAAATTTTATCTTATCGACGATACGGGTCTTAGGGCCACATCCATATGAATTCAAAAAATCAATATGGGATAGAGCATCTTGGGCATTGCCATATACTCTAATTGTGTATGCATCGCTATTATATTCGATCACATTCCACCAAAATCCAAAGCGCTTATATTGCACGCCATACTCATACTCAGTACTACCGGAATCATATTCAATGACCCGGTAGAGTTTGGGTTTAAACCAAGACATTAATGTCTCCTTAAAAATTATAATCGTAGAACTTACGAGGTTCATCCGATAGGATATATCTCTGGCCGTGCTTATCCTGCCATCCTTTATTTTTTGAACGACGAATCCGAATAACTGGATTGTTTTCATTCGAAGTGATATCCCAACGCTGCGAATACTGGTTAGAACAATGTCCCGAGAAACCACCAGGATGCCATTCAGGCTTCCATGTAGGATCTCTCTCGGCGTCCATTTCGCGGATCTCTAAAGTCTTCTCAGAGATAGTCTTAACGATCTCACATGGGTTAACGTCAGTCCAGCCAATTCGATTTGCGTAATTCATAATATATATTCTCTTCGTTTGTGATCTGATTCAATATATATATTATAACATAATTCGAGCTCAACGTCCACCTATTCCTTATACTATTTTGTTATAAGGATATATCTTTTTTTTCCGATTTGTACTGATGCTTTAGAAACATCATATTACGTCTAATGGGACTAAAAATTTATGCTCTTTTAATAAAGCCAGTGATATCTACTTTATTAACAGGTAATGGTTTATTTTTTAGATATACGCTATCAGGGGTTACAGTTACCGTTTTGCTAGCCTTGCTGCCTAACTTAGTTATAGTACCTTGCGCCATTTTTTGAGAAGCTTTAGTATCAAAGAAAACTATAACATCGCCTTCTTTATAGTCATTAGCTTTAAGAGCCTTCACTGCTGCTTGTCTATTCTTAATTTCAATTTTAGCCCAATATAGAACACGGTTAAGATACTCTAAGTCTTCTCTTGGGAATAAAGTGCTGCCTTGATTGGCCTCAACTATGGTCTTGAATGATTTCATGTTTTTAACTTCCTAATTTATTTTAATAACGTATATATTTATCATAATTTGGTACTCTCGGAAGGAATCGAACCTTCGCAACTCGGCTTCGTAGACCAGGTACCAGCTCCACTGGCAAGAGTTTAAAACTGTTATCTAATCTTTTAAAGATTTAACTTTATCATAGGCTGCAATAGCAATCTGTGCTGGCATATAGAACAATGAATAACCTAAGATTCCAGATACCATTACGTAAATTGTTATATGCATTAACGAGGCGTGTAGTTCAATAGTCATATGTTTCTCTCTTAATTTCTCAATTTCTTAACTATATTATAACATAAAACTGAAAAGAAGCCCACAGGTTTATTAGACTACTTCGGACTATACGTACACCAACCAGGGACTCTATTTACTGGGCTATTTATAATAATATATCGGACCTCATTTGATTTTGTCCAAAGTTCCTTCTGGCATCCGTGAGGCAGAGTATCAACGTATGTGCTGCAGAATGGACATAACAATGGTTTAAATGCATTCATTACATGCTCCGACATTCTTAAATTGGTGCCCTCACCAGGAGTCGAACCCGGACCGATGGAGTAGAAATCCACTGCACTATCCATTATGCTATGAGGGCTAAAATTGGCAGAAGATATAGGATTCGAACCTATACTTTATTTTGCACTTCTCTCTTAGCTGCAGCTGCTGTCTTAAATTCCCAGCGATACCACTTACGCAATGGGTCTTGACTATCACTGATCTTCCATACGATTGCACGATTACCTTTACCTTCTTTGCGAAAACGTTTATTTAATCTACGCTTAACTTTCTTCAACATACCTGGTCGATTGTTGTTACTCAAGTTTGTGCGGAAGTATTTAGACACACAATCATACTCGTCACCATCTTTTAATGTTTGCTTCATATTCATTCTCTAGTATGTAGTATAAACTGTTTTACCCACAAGCTTATGGGCCTGCAGCACTTGGTTTCGGTTGAGAGCCTCATTCACATATGAACAATGGATC
>Ga0257115_1000302_pt1 | contig 49079 bp, 49 predicted proteins | sample SI112_100mmetaG_FD_194465 | JGI IMG/M metagenome (GOLD analysis project Ga0257115, IMG submission 194465) | Marine microbial communities from Saanich Inlet, British Columbia, Canada - SI112_100m | ecosystem: Environmental > Aquatic > Marine > Inlet | place: Canada: British Columbia | collected...
ATTGCTTGAAAAAAGAAAAGAAACCAAAATCGTAAATCAGCCTGCTGTAAAAATAAAAATCGCAGGCGGAAAAACTGTGACCTTTTGATTCATTTTACAGAACTTTTTGGACTTGACCAATAAATAAAAAAGAGAAATTATGTATTCAAAAAACAAAACATTGCTGGTTTTATTTTATATGCTTTTAAAAAGTGGGGAATGGTTTTAGCGCAAAATTCTCCGATTGATTTTGAAATCGGTGGTTATGATGCCACTTGGACCTGGACCGTCTTCGAGAATGGTGGTAATCCTCCCCTTGAAATAGTTACAAATCCAAATACTGACAGTGTCAATTCATCAACTACAGTAGCAAAGTTTACTGCTTTACAGGCTGGTCAACCTTGGGCAGGCTGCGAATCCCTGCACGGTTCAGATATTGGGACATTCTCGCTAGATGCTACCAATAGCATACTAAAAATTATGGTATATAAAACCGTAATCAGTGATGTCGGTCTTAAGTTTGTAATTCCATCTAGCGGTTCACTTGGAGAAATCAAAGTTGCTAACACTGTAACCAATGCATGGGAAGAATTGACCTTTGATTTTTCAAGTCATATTGGCCTTCTTGAAGCTATTGGTATTGATCAGATTGTTGTTTTTCCCGATTTTAACCTGGGTGGTAGAACTCAAGACAACATAATATATTTTGATAATATTAGCTTCTATTCAAATTCTGTCGGGACTGATAACAGAAATGAGATACTTCCCCAGAGATTTACACTTCATCAGAATTTCCCAAATCCATTCAATCCATCCACAACTATTGGCTATGAGTTACCTGAAGATGGGCTCGTTAATATTACCATATACAATATCACAGGCAGGCATATCAGCACATTGGTCAGTAGTCATCAAAATGCCGGATACAAATCTACCCAATGGAATGCAACCAATGATTCTGATGAGCCTGTGGGTGCTGGTTTGTATTTGTATAGAATAGAAGCTGACAATTATGTCCAGACCAAAAAGATGATACTGCTGAAATAAATTTACCCTTTTCACAACATCAAGCCTCGGTCACCCGGGGTTTTTTGTTTGTGGGATAAATCGGCGTCCATTCGCTCTCCAGTCAATTTAAAATAGAAGAAGCTGCGTGAGGCTCATAACCCAAAGGTCAGAGGTTCGAATCCTTCCCCCGCTACACTACAACAGCCTTGGTTTCCTGTCGGGAAGTTGATGCTTTTTCTTTCACGTTTCCAGACGATATAAAATATTCTGTAGATATCCATGCTAGACGACGAGAAACAAGCACTTGATTGGGCTTTTTCTTTGACTTAATTTTTCTCCTGAATTGCAGACAATTGCAATCTCAACCACTAAATTACTAAGTGGTACAAACTACTGGGGCAGGGCATACCTGGAAAAAATTTGGGAATATTCCCTCGAACAATTTATTTAATCCGATCAATAATAGGAATATCGATATGGCGACTTTGATTTTGCGGGATACACACAGCGCATTGGAAAAGAAAATGAAATCTCTTGATAAATCAAAGAAAGAGACTTCATTAAAGATTAGAGATGCAGCTAGTCATGGTGATCTTAAGGAAAATGGGGAATACCACGCTGCCAGGGAGGAGCAGAGTTTTATAATACGTAAGACACAATCGCTACAGACCCATTCTCCATTCCAGATCATCGAGTTTAGCGAAATTGAAACCGACAAGGTAGGATTTGGTAATAAGGTAACAATCCGTGAAGAGGGCAAAGATGAGGCCGAAGACTATTACCTATTAGGTCCCATCGAATTTGAGTTGGATCTGTATCCCTTGGTTATAACCTACCATTCACCTTTTGGCCAAGCTATAGTTGGGAAAAAGATTGATGAAAATTTTACGCTTGAAATCCGGGGTAAAGAGACAAAGTTCACAATTACTGCAATTGAAAATATTTCTGCAGAATGATTTTTTATTGAATAAATCAAGCCCCACATTCGTGGGGTTTTTTGTTTGTGGATTTAGTTCGAATTCATAACCCGATGAGTATCACTATTTATTTATAATCTATTTAGGATAGAATCGATTTTTCCCTTCAAAAAGTTTCGTCCCATTGACGTAGCTGTAATATTTCCTGCACTCGCAGGATAAATATTCAATATCAATCGGTTGAAATTCCCTTTTAGCTTCTGGGAAGAATTCTTATATAGAATTAAGCCAAGTTTTAAAGTAAGCGCATTACAACATCAAGCCCCACATTAGTGGGGTTTTTTGTTTGGTGGGATGATGAGTAGATTTGGATATAGCGTTTACAAATAATTTTAACCTTTTGGATTTAATGGATATAGAAGAAAAAAAACTATTATCTTCGTATGCTAAGTCAGAGCTAGTTGGAGGACTTATTCTTGGAGAATATGCGAGACGAGCAAAAGATAACTTCTTGAGAGATAAGCTGATCCATCACAGCGCAGAGGAAATTCGTCACGCGTCATATATAACAACACTCCTAGAAAAAAATGGTGGATCTATTACTGCACATGATGAAAAAGGGAGTCACTATTATGCAAAAGCAGGGTTCCCTAAAAGTGAGATTGAAGTTCTTGCAATGACCGAGGCGTTTGAACCAGTCGCACTTCTTCACTATAAAGTTTATGTGGACACGAAAGGCGTATCAGATGACGTGAAAAATGTTTTCCATAAGATCATAAAAGAGGAAAGTCATGCTGGGTGGATTACAAATTGGCTTGATACACAATTAGACAAGTCGGCGGTAGATGAAGCAAGAAACAGATATCGCAAGGTGATTGAAGAGGTATACCTTCAAGAATTAGAAAGACTAAAAAAGTTGGAAGGATTAGTAAGGGAAATAGCTATTAACGCCGATAAATATATAAAGAGACATGGATTATGGGAATAAGGCTAATTGTTTATTAGTACTAAAAAATGAAAGTTTTAAATAGACTGACCACATTCGTATGGTGCCCTACTGAAATAAATTTATCTTTTAAACCATCAAGCCCCACATTCGTGGTTTTTTTTTGTGGATTTAGGTCGGTCTCATAACTCGATGGGTACGGCTATTTATCCATGTAACTTTTAGGGTGGAAGCGATTTTTCCCTTCAAAAAGTTTTGTCCCATTAACATAGCTATAATATTTCCTGCACTCGCAGGATAAATATTCAATATCAATGGGTTGAAATGCCCTTTTAGCTTCTGGCCAGAATTCTTTTTGCAGCGTAATCATTCGGTCGCACGTTTGCCGATGATTATCTAAGCCAAAATGTATCTGAAGTCGATTAAGGTAAGCTACAGCACCAATACCTGTAGGGACATGGCTTGCCGGGTCAATCACATCAGGACGAAACCAGGCCAAATCAATGACAGCCATAAAAATCGGGAAGTCATTTTGCATTCTAAATAGAGCATTTACCGATTTGGTAGCTTCGATCACGTCACCTTGAGCTCCGGTGATAGCATCAGCTAACGATTCTTTAATGTTTCCAAAAAGTGTTGTAGCCGCATCGAACCGTGAGTATTGTTTGCCTGCCCAATGCACCGGCTCAACAGGGTAAGCTGTAACATTACACCAAGGATTGAGTCTATCTAGTTTTTGAATTAATTCTTTGGGTTGAGATATAATTTTTAATGAAAGTTTATCAAGAGTTTCCTGTCTATTACACCAGCGTGCAAAAAATAGAGCATGAATTAAATTGGGTAAATCTTTTTCTAAGTTTTTGGCAAAGTGCAGTATGGCTTTGCTGCCGCGGTCGTCTTCTCTAAATACGTTCAGGAAACGACCTTGTTGAAAAATAAGATTATCGGTCCATGGGGCAGGAGCACCCATTTCTCTTTCTAAGCGAATGTTTTCTCTTTCGCGGCAAAAATCAAAAAAAGCAGAGACAGGATCATCCAGAATTAATCCATCAAGTGCTGTGGCATAAGGATTGTGAAATTTATTCATTCAAGTATCAATTTTAAAACAATAAGTCAGTTTAAAATAGAAGAAGATGTCGGGTGTAAATAACCATGTGAGTGGATATTGGTAAATTGCATTGATTAAATCATTAGGAAACGCAAAATGATATGTGTCATAGAAAACAATAATTTTAGCTTAAGGGATGTAAAACAGACATTGTACAATTCATCCTGGGATCCGAAAGAAGTAGCAGATTTTCATGAAACAATAGGCAACAAAGAAACTCCCTTGGTCAAACTACCTGGATTAGCTAAGCGTTTAGGTATCGGGAGCCTTTTATTAAAAGATGAAAGCCATCGATTTGGAATTAATGCATTTAAGGCCTTAGGTGCTTCATATGCAATGTATAGGCAAATAGAAAAAAATCCGCAAATAAAAACATTTTGCACCGCTACTGATGGGAACCATGGTCGAGCAGTAGCATGGATGGCTAGAAAACTAGGGCGAAAGGCTCTTATTTATATGCCTCAAGGAACCGTTTCTGACAGAGTAAGAGCAATAGAACAAGAAGGGGCTGATGTATTTGTGATAGATCAAGCCTATGATATTGCTGTAAAGATGGCGAGCACACGTGTGGATGAAGCTAATAATAAATCTGGGAAACATTTTTGGTCTTTGATACAAGATACAGCTTGGGATGGGTATGAAGATGTCCCACTAGATATCATGAAAGGGTATTGGACTCAGATGCATGAGATTACTAGGCAAATAGGGAAAGAAAAAATCGATGTATTGTTTCTCCAAACGGGTGTAGGAAGTTGGGCAGCTTCAATCATTGGTTATATAATGAAAGAATGGCAGAATCCTCCTGCCTGTATTAGTGTAGAACCTCACTCTGCCAACTGTTTATTTGAATCAATAAAAACTGGAAATCGAGTTTCAGTTAAAAATGACGAAACAACAACCATGGCAGGACTAAATTGTGGCTCAGTATCAACCTTGGCTTGGAATATATTGAAGAATGGCCTGGTAGGATCTATATCGATTTCAGATAAATTATCAGAAGAAGCAATGATCACATTAGCTTCTCCTGTATCCGGAGACCCAGTAATTATTTCAGGTGAATCTGGAGCAAGTGGTTTGGGTGCTTTGATAGGACTTTGTAAGAAGCATGATTTTAATACCTTCAAAGAGAAAATTTGTTTGAATAAAACATCAACAGTTTTGGTTATCAATACGGAAGGAGATACTGACCGATCAAATTATAAACGAGTTATGGCAGCCAATATAGAAAACAATTTTCAATTCCAAAAATAAGTGGGATAGATTTGGGTATGGCTATATAAATGCTGGATTCTAGCAGAGATGTCCTACTACTGGATGGGGATTGTGGCCTATGCCACCAGAGCATTTTTCATGGACCCAAGACTGGCACCAGGTGCTGATATTGCATATAGGCCTATAAAGTCAGATGATGCTCAAAAACTAATTCATACATTCCCTGAATGGCAACAGATGTCTGATTCAGTTTACCTATTGAGGAATGGCCGTTCTTATATCAGATCTGCAGCGGCAATACGGTGTCTGCTTTACTTGAGGTGGCACTGGAAGATATGGTTTTTTATTTCTTGGCTTATTCCACTACCAATACGCGATATGATTTACCGATTTGTAGCCAAATACAGGCACTGGATTTTTAAGAAACCAGAAATTTGCACATTCAGAATAGATTGAACCTGGCAATCTTGGTTTCTAGACTGATTTTATTCCGAGATATACAGAATCAGACATCACAATATTTTTTGCGTTCCTTCAATTTATTTTGATCAATGTAATGACTTTCGGAGGTTGTTTTATAGGCTATGAAATAGTTAAAAGAATACATTGGCTGCGGCCTATGTTCGGTATAAAACCAATATCGGTCAGGAAATAATCTGTCCTTCAGTATCTAACTTCGGATAATCTTCTCCTGTAGATTGGTAAACCTTTGCCGCTTCAGGATAAGAAAACTCGAACAGAAGTTTTTCAACCGTATTTTTGTCCAACCTACACTTTTCATATAATCCTGCTTGTAGTCTTTGCCTTTGGGCTTCAAACAAAATAACTGCATTCGCCACAGACACATTCAAGCTTTCCACCATACCCTGCATGGGAATTTTGATCTCTTCATCTACCATATCCAAAGTTTCCGGTGAAATTCCATCCAACTCAGCACCCAACACGATGACAGATGGTTTGGTATAATCAACTTTACGATAATCAATCGCTTTTGCACTGCCATTGGCAGCATAAATAGAAAAACCACTTTGCTTCAATTCAGAGATTACATTTGGTATAGAATGATGGATATGAAGGTTCACCCAATGGTTTGATCCACTGGCAGATTTTAAGTTTACACCCACTTTCTGTTCATTAGAAGAGATTCCATGAATATCACTGATACCAACCGCATCGCAAGAACGAATAATGGCAGCAAGGTTGTGTGGCTTATGGACATTATCCAAAACTACCGTCAAGTCTGGTTGACGTTTGTTTAAAATATCTTTTATCTTTTGGAATCGTTCAGGGGTCATTTTATTAATTTAAATTACATCCAATGATTTCATCCAAATCTATAAAGAAAAAAGCAAAGGAACTTGGGTTTCATAAGGTGGGGATCGCAAAAGCAGAACCAACCCCCAAAGAAAAAACTGATCTTGAATCCTGGCTTATGCAAGGTCGCCATGCCACCATGGAATGGATTGTTAAAAGGAAAAAAGAACGTGGTGATATCCAAACCTATTTTCCTGAAGCAAAATCAGTCATATCGATTGGACTTAATTATTTTGTAGGGAAGGATCAGTCTAATATTCATTCAGACTACAAATTATCTAATTACGCTTGGGGAGATGATTACCACGATGTGATCAAAAAACGACTTTTCCAATTATTGGGCTGGATTAAAGAAACTCATCAGGATGTGAAGGGAGTCGTATGTACGGATACTTCCCCTGTAATGGATAAAGTTTGGGCACAAAGAGCAGGGCTTGGTTGGTTGGGGAAACACACGAATTTGATCACGAGAGATCATGGAAGTTGGCTTTTTTTTGGGGAATTGATTCTTGATATTGAATTGGATTATGATGCCCCATTTAATGACGATCTTTGCGGGAGTTGTACAGCCTGTATTGATGCGTGTCCCACGCAAGCATTGGATGAATATCAAATCGATGCGGGGAAATGTATTTCCTATTTGACTATTGAACATCGTGGCAAATTGCCTGAAAATCAAAATGATCTCCAGGGTTGGATCTATGGATGTGATATTTGTCAGGATATATGTCCATGGAATGAAAAATTTTCTGAGACATCAAATATTCCAGAATTTCAACCACGACAAGAAATTTTAAATTGGACCAATGAAGATTGGCAAAATCTGGATGAAGATAAATTTCGTAAATTATTTAAAGGATCCGCTGTAAAGAGAACCAAGTTTGTTGGATTAAAAAGGAATATTGAAAATAATTCGTCACTCTGAGTAAGGCGAAGATGGTCAATAATTAAATAAATCAAAAAACTGAATAGCCTAAGGGGAACTAATCATGCCAAAAGTAGGTGTTGTGTTATCGGGTAGTGGTGCTCAGGATGATGCAGAAACTCATCAATCTTTCATCACATTTTGTATAGAATGAAATATTCTATTTCCATATTTAATCTTTTTTCAATTTTATTTGTAATCTCTTGTGCACCTGACCAAGAGAGTGGATTTATAATTCAGGGTCATATTAATTCATTAGAAAATGGGCAAGCTGTTTTATCTAAGCTGGATTTGGATACGAATCAGAAAATTGATGTAGACTCATCCCAGATTATCAATGGATCATTTTCCTTCTCAGGTACAATCGAAAGCCCTTATCTCCATTCAATATTTTTGAATGACTCGCTTGGTCCCATTCATCTTTTTCTGGATAATTCCAAAATTAAAATTGTTGGGAATATTGATTCATTGGAAAATGTAACTATTTCAGGCTCACGGGAAGATAGTTTATTTCATTCGATCTCTTTAGACGCTATTTTTGAAAAAGAAACTGGAATGAACCTAATGCTTAATAAAAATGACTATACTTTTTCTGCTTTCGTTGCTTATTACCAATTTCAGGTAAATCAAATATCTTTGGATACAATGAAGGCCATAATGAGAGGCTTTTCGTCAGATGTGAAACAATCAGAATATTTTCATCAAGTATCCACATTATTTAAAACATTAGAAGCCACATCTAAATCTAAATCAGCACCTGATTTCACTGTGCCCGATGTCAATGGAATCGATGTAAGCTTAAGCGATTTCCGAGGGAAAACAATATTACTAGACTTCTGGGCATCCTGGTGCGGCCCTTGTAGAAAAGTGAGCCCCGATTTGGTGAAACTGCATAACCAGTTCAAAGATAGGAACTTCACCATCATCAGCCTATCAGTTGATGATAGTCGGGATCGATGGCTGAAAGCCATTGAAGATGATAAGTTGGACTGGACACATTTATCCAAATTGGATGGCTGGGGACAAGTATCTAAGAATTACGGTGTCATGGCCATTCCCCAAAATTTTCTGATAAATCCTGATGGACTTATATTAAATAAAAATTTAACAATTGAAAAATTAACAGAAAGGTTAGATCAATTATTACCAAAATCTCCATCGTAAAAAAGGACGCAGTATTTCACAATTTCCATTATAAATAGAAATTGAATTGGATTGTGGATTCAATCGGTGAATTTGACCCCAATTGTTTAGCGAAATTGAAGCCCATTTTCAACCTGTCTCCTTCATTCATCCAACCAACTAGCAGAAAGAAAAATCTTAGAGCCCTTGGTGTTCTCTGTGTTTCAATTTCAATCAACCTCAATATCAACAGACCCAATCCCCACAGAAATATCCCCTGTGATGGTAGGCCGATTTTCATCCCAATCTTTGCTCACATATTTATTTCTTCCCTCGGACATCAAGCCATCCACATCCACAGAACTTAAAAATGAATGATCTACTCGTAGCTTTATATTCACATTTTCGGGTAAAATCAATTCCAAAGCGCCTAGTCCAACATCAATGGACAGGTCCATATCTTCATCAAATTCCCCCCGGAGATCAACCGTGGCAGCACCTAATCCAACATCCAGATTAAATTTTTGTGAATTGAGATTTCCCAAGCCATAACCATTAAAATCACCGAGTCCACTGGAAATGCTCACTCGTTCACAGGTGATTTTATTTGACCGGTCCATTTCCAGTTTTACATCGCTCAATCCACAATCCAATTCAAAGTAAGATAATGAAAGATCCGTAAGATTAATATTGGCCTCGCCTAATCCAAAATCCAATTCCAGTTCTGTTGGAATCCCTTTGGCCAGATCAAAATCCATGTAGTTATGGAATTCATCCCCCAAGTCAAAATCATTAAAAGTAAACCCATTATCACAACATTCAAATTTATCACCGGATTTACCCTTGATGGATAGGAATGCCTTATTCCCTGATGAGGAAAAATCTACATCCGTTTCTGTATGATCAGGGTTGTATTCGATAATGCCTGAAATAGTTTTAGGTTTATGATAAGATCCAATCTCCAATTCACCTAATCCGAAATTCAGGTCAATTTCAATCGATCCATAATCCCTGAGATCATATTGATAATAATCTCTGATAAAAGTTGTATCATTTTGGGAGAAAAGAAGTGAAAGTGATAAAACTAAAATGTTGTTTTTTATTATTATCATCTTAGAAATTAAAGTTTAACCGGACTGTTGATTCAATCGGCTCGTCCTTTCCCAGAGATTTTGCGAAATTGAATCCCATATCCAATCCGTCACCATCCTCCCAGCCAAAGCCGATTCCAGCAGATTGAAGCCATGTATCAGACCGTTCAGAATTAGGTTTCATATCCAACAAGTCAGGCGAATTAAAAGCCATGCCCGCATCATAGAATAATTTCACCATGAACCAGGTATCAGTGAATTCTTCTGTAAAGACCAATTCCGAATTTACTTGAGCCATATGATTCCCAATTTGTGATTTATAATTTTGGGCACTCACAGACCCCAAACCGCCAATGCCGAACTGTCGATAAATTGGTAATGATTCAGAGCCCATTCCCAAAATGAGCCGGTTTCGTATAACAACGCCATCCGACACTTCCCAATTAGCCATAGCAATATGTGTCAACCTTAAGGACGAATCAGCCAGTGTAGAATCAATCATTTTTAAGGTCATTTCCACTTTTGATAAAATCGCTAAGCCCGTCTTGAGAGGGGAATAAGATGCGGTCCTGAATGCTGCCACACCTTCCAGATATTCCACGTCTGTTTCAACCATGAATGGGTTATTACGTAAAACACTACTTTCATTGGTGAAACTCCAAAGATCTTGATTAACCGATATCTCACTTTGTGTAACTCGGACAAATTTCCCTTTCACCTTTAAATGTGAGAAATCAAACCCAAAGCCTACTTCGAAACCGGTTTCATCCCAGCGATCGTAAAAATCTTGTCGACCCCAAAGGCTGGCCCATGAATTTTCTTTTTCCGGAAGCCTAAATTCATCATCAGTTCGCACTGTTTTAAATCCACTGGCAAAAAGTGTTGCAGATCGATTTTTCAGCAGGGAAGACTCCAATGTAGTTCGCCCAATGAATTCACCCGAACTAAACCGATATCCCAGTGAAAAGCTTAACCGTATCAAGGACTCATTCCCACGATCCCAATTCCAATTCAGTGGGACAAAGCGTAACCCCTCATTTCGATTGTATTCAAATACATCCGGTTCCGGGTGAACCCAGCCATCACGGGAGCGTTGAGAGAATGTTGAGATTCTAAAATTCTTTTCTCCCGATTTTGCCGAGTCAGTAAAAGTCTCCCGATAGATAAGACCTTGATCCAAACTGGCCTCAACAATTTTACCATTTATCTGTGCATCTTTGTCGGTTTGAACATCGCCGCCTATAGAAATAATTTTACCATTAATGATTGCCGATGAAAAAATTTGGACATCGCCACCGATAACGGTGATCTGGCTTTCCACTGTTCCATAGACAGAGAGTCCACCACCCAAAATTCGAATATTATTTGTCATGATCTCTAATGAATCAATGGTCACATCCGAATAAAATCGAATTTCATTTGTAGTGAAAGATGTTGAATCACTTAAGGATGAACTGAATCCAAAAACTAAGTTTATTGTCAGTAATGTTATAATAATCTTCATAGATTATTCTTGTTCAATAGTTATGGTTCCGAAAGTGGCGCGTAAGCGTAAGGGAATGGTGCCCTTTTGGATTTGACCAATCCCGGTCACTCGATTTTCGCTTGTTAAAATTTCTAATGGAATGTCAGAATTCAATTCCTGGGGTATATTGGTATCGAATATTTCTGCATCTACATTCAAGGGTAGTCCTGTTGGAACACGAACAACAATATCACCAGATCGTGTTTCCAAATTGAAACTGTATTCCTTAATAGATGAATCATAAGACAATTCCAGTTCAATATCGCCGGCAGTGGTAGAAGCATCAACTGATCCAATAATGTCCTCACCCTCAATATCGCCACCAGATGTATGACAGGTGAGTGATCCCGTGATTTGTTCCGCATTAATATCACCGCCGGAGGTGGTTACATTCACATGACCTTTAATAGATTCAAGGTCGATTTGTCCACCGGATGTTCGTCCGGTGAAATTAGCAGAAATATCTTCCGCTCTAATATCGCCACCAGATGTACGACATTCCACAGATTCGCTTTCAATATTTTCCAATGTGATAGAACCACCACTGGTTTGTGCATCAATATTTCCGGTCAAATGAAGGAACTCAAGGTCGCCACCTGAAGTAGATGCATTAAATAGACCATCGGAATTCACAATTTCAATATCGCCACCGGATGTGTGAACGCGAATCAATCCTTCTACACGGGAGACATCAATATCACCCCCAGATGTGTGGGCCTCAATGCGGCCCATCAAATTTTCAAGGTCCAAATCACCGCCGCTGGTTCTTAACACTGATTCACCTCGGATATCCGTTACATCAATATCCCCGCCAGTCGTTTTAAGATTCAAATTAATGTTCATAGGCAGTTTCAATTCAAATTCTGTATGAACACCACGTTTATAGCGGATCTTCTTTTCGGATCGAACTTGGATCAGTTGATCATCTTCCACATGATAAACTAGGATTTTTGCATCATTCACCAACCGTTTGGCTTTTTTTTCTCTGGTGGCTCGAATTTTCCGTATTATGGTTATTTCTGCACTGGCACCTTTATGAGCACTTACACGGATATCCCCTTCAACGCTTTCCAATAAAACTGTGTAAGAGCCATCATCCGGGACGGTATCAAAGCGATACGTCTCCTTATAATGATATTTATTATTTCGATCCTTCTCAAATTCTTCAAAAATCTTTTGTCCGAAAAGGAGTGTTGCAAATTGAAGAGCAATTAAAATTCGAATCATGATTTTGCCTCCACCCGGGAATCAGTTTCATCCAAAGAAAATGCTCTCAATAATTCTTGTGCACGGTCCCGGATAAAGTCATTTTCATCCAATACACTCACAACCTGGAGAGCAGGAATCATTGATGAATTCGGCACCATTTCTATAATATCCATGGCTGAAAGGCGAATAGCTTCATTTTCATCTTCCAGCAAGACTTTCATGCATGCATCCTGAATGACTTTTTCCGGTTCATAGGTGGAAAGGAGTCGAATTGATTTAAGACGAATACCAGGATTAGAGTCGGTCAACAGCGCGGAAACCAATACCATTTTAGTTTCCTGGGCAGGTTGAGAGTTCTGAAGCAGTTTGACTGCCTTCAGCCGTTTCCCGGGATTTTGGTCGTGGAGCAAGAGATAGAAAAGTAAATTCGTGATCAATTCATCATTCGCCGACCCGGATAGTTCCAGGTCCTGCCTTGATTCCACAGCAAGTCGAATTTGGCCATCCCTATGACCGTTATCTGCAAATTTGATTTGGCCCAATTGTCCTGATCTCAATAATTCTTTAATGTCTATTTCTGGTTTTTCCGGTGTTTGTTGTGGAATAGGTTTCATCATATATAGTCCCAGTGCAAAAGCTGCGGCTACCGATGCCAAATTCACCCAAGCTGGCGTTGGTGTTTGAATCCATGCTTTGAGATATTCCCAGATTCCCGGAGCTATTTTTACTTCTTCAGATGCCATGGCATCAATATTCGTCCGGAGCAAATTCCGCTGGGATTGGAGTTCAATTTCATCTGGAGTGGCCATCTTTGCAGAAGATGTCACATTCAAAGTGGATTCAAGACTGCGAACATAGGATTGCAGATCTTCGTTTTGTGCCAGTTCATTCTCGAATGTAATTTGCTCCGCTTCTGTGAACGCATCTAAAACGTAAAGGCTGGCGAGGTTTTTTTGATTATCAGATAAGGATTTAGGCATAGCGATACTCCTTTAGCATGGGACGAAGTTTTTCAATGGCACGGAATAAATACCGTTTCACCGTGCCGTCAGAGAGATTCATAATAGTGGCAATTTCCCTGATTTTCAGCCCTTCGTAGTGTTTCATAACAAAAGCAGTTTTTTGTTGGGTTGGTAATTGGTTTAATGCATTTGTAACGGCATGTTGGATTTCTTCTTTTTCCGCCGATGGAATTGAATCGTCCGCAATATCATGAGTTGAATCTTTTTCAGGGGCCAATGATTCCTGTTTTTGAATTCGGGATGCCTTCCGTTGTAGATCGTAAAAAGAATTTACCGTAATACGATAGAGCCAGGTGAAGAATTCACTTTCAAGGCGAAAAGATCCGATGGCTTTATAGGCCTTCATGAAAACTTCCTGGTAGAGATCTTCAGCATCTTGTTTATCTCGTGTAAGTTGTAGGGCTAATGTCATGATTCTCTCATCGTGATATGAAACCAGTTTATGGAACGCTACTGTATTCCCACTCTTTGCTTCAAGGATTAAAGTTGTAATATTATTTTCCAAACGTGTGCCGCGTTACAATGAGTATGACATGTTAAATTTAAAAAAGGTTGTCATGGAATTTATTTTTTAAAAATAAAGACTAGTGAAGAATAATTAAACACAAAGTGCACTGGGATCACAAATAAAAAAGCCTCGTCTCTTGAACTTGTCCGAAGGCGAGGCTTTTAATGTGAAAATTAGCCTTGAAGAACTTGGAGTTCTCCAAGTTTGAAAAAGAATTATAACCCGGTTTCGGCCACGGTCTTTTTCACTGCATCCAGTGTTTTATTTAACCCTGCTTTCTCTTCTTCTGTTAGAGAGAATTCCAAAACTTTTTCAACGCCTCCGGCTCCAATGACTGTAGGTACGCCAATAAAATATCCATCCACTCCAAATTCACCTTCACAAAGGGATGCACATGGAATCACTCGTTTTTTATCTCTAATATAGGATTCGGCCATTTCAATTGCCGATTGCGCCGGAGCATAAAATGCAGATCCATTTCCAAAGAGTTTCACGATTTCACCACCGGCAACCCGTGTTCTATCTTCAATCTCTTTCAATCGTTCAGCAGAAATAAGATCTGTAACAGGAACCCCACCAACAGTTGCCAGCCGTGTAACAGGAACCATGGTATCACCGTGTCCACCCAAAACCATACAAGTTACATCCTGGACAGAAAAACCGGTTTCCATAGCAATAAAAGCGCGAAAGCGTCCACTATCTAATGCACCTGCCATCCCTACAACTTGGTTCTTAGAGAAGCCTGATACTTTATAGAATGCATAAACCATAGCATCTAATGGGTTTGAAATAACAATAACAAATGCATTGGGTGCCTGCTCTTTAATATTGGTCGCAACATCTTTCATAATCCCGAGGTTTATTCCAAGAAGATCTTCCCGATCCATACCTGGTTTTCGTGGAATTCCAGCAGTGATAATAAATACATCTGTTCCTTTTACATCATTCCAATCTGAAGTGCCTGTGATATTGGAATCGTGACCATCATGGGGTCGAAGTTGCATCAGATCCAGGGCTTTCCCTTTCACCATTCCTTCTGCTCTCGGAATATCAAAGATGATTACATCTCCTAATTCTTTCTGCGCTGCAAGAAGAGCTAGATTTCCACCGATTTGTCCGCCACCAATCATAGTAATTTTTTTACGAGCCATAATGTATCCTTTGTGTCATGAAACAAAAAACCCCCCGATGTCGGAGGGTTTAGAAATTAATTTTCTGTAACGATTGTTACAATTTTTCGAGTTCGGCCTTTTCGACCAAATTGAACAATTCCGTCCGCAGTTGCGAATAGGGAGTCATCATTTGCACGCTGAACATTCATTCCAGGGTGAATTTTAGTTCCACGTTGCTTCAGTATTATTGTTCCCGCTAAGATAGATTGCCCATCAGCTACTTTAAGACCGAGATAATTCGGGTTTGAATCGCGACCATTTCGGATACTACCTTGTCCTTTCTTATGTGCCATGAGTTATTCCTCTTCTTTTACTGTTTCTTTGACTTTGGGTTCTGCTTTTTTTGCAGGTTTCTTTGTCTTGGTAGCAGTTGCTTGTATTTTTTGAATCTCTACTTCGGTAAACCACTGTCTGTGTCCGTTTTTGCGTTGATACCCTTTACGTCGTTTTTTCTTATAGATAAGAATCTTTTTTTCTCGTCCATGTTCAACTACGGTAGCAGTTACCGTTGCGCCTGTCACTGTGGGTGTTCCGATTTGAGTGCTCGATCCGTCATGAAGGAGCAATACATTGTCAAAGGTTACTTTGGCCCCGGCATCCCCGGTTTGTAGCGGGACACGTACTCGGGCACCTTCAGTAGCCTTGAATTGTTTTCCTGATATATTTACGATAGCGTACATTTTACGTCTCCAAAAAGCCGGCAAAGTTACGAGGCCGATTTCACCTTTTCAAGATTCATTTCATTGGTAACATCAGTATTATCTTTAGTGCGAAAAAACCGAAACTCATCTTGTAGGAGTTCTACATTCTCTTCGATTTTTAAATGGACAAAATTTTGCCACATAAGGCCGCGAAGAATATGTTTCTTTTCACCCCCCAAATATTGAGCATTTTCCGGATGAAGTTGTAGTCGGAGCATTAAAGAACGATGCTTACTCTTGTAGCGCCGTAACCAATGATCAATCCGTGTCACCAGCGTTTCTCTGGAAATAATCCGTCCTGAGCCATGACAGGCTGGACATTCTTCACTCATAGAATCCAATAAACTTAATCGAATCCGCTGTCTCGTCATTTCTAAAAGCCCAAATTCCGTGATGGGTGCCACTGCCACTTTAGCTCGATCTTTCTTGAGTTCTTTCCTTATTTCGTGATATACTTTTTTTCGATTTTCTTCATATCTCATGTCGATAAAGTCAATTACGATCAACCCGGATAAGTCACGGAGTCTGAGTTGTCGTGCAACTTCTCTTGCCGCTTCAAGATTAATTTTAAGTGAATTCTCTTCATGGAGTTTTTTCCCAACAAATCGACCACTGTTTACATCAACCACAACCATGGCTTCTGTTTTTTCAATGATCAGGTATGCACCACTTTTTAGCCAGGCTTTTGGTCGCATCAGTTTTTCAATTTCGGACTCAATACCAAAACTTTCAAAAAGAGGAGACTTAAGTTTATAAAGTTCTAATCGTTCCAGTAGACTTGGGGATATATCTTCAAGGTACTTTTGTGTTTTTTTGTAAAGACGCTTGGAATCAATGATAATTTTTTCAACATCCGGTGTTAATAGATCCCTAACCACGCTTGATGCTGTTTCTAAATCTTCGTAGACAATTACTGGAGCTTTCTCTCTAGCTGAAATTTTTTCCATTTTGTCCCAATTTTCCATCAATTGGTTGAAATCATTCTCTATGAGTTCTTCAGATTTCCCTTCAGCAACAGTACGAATGATTACACCTGTATTACTTTCACGCAGTTGTTGGGCAACTTTTTTCAGTCGTCGACGTTCATATTTGTCCCAGATTTTTTTAGAAATCCCAATATAATTTTCATTTGGAACAAGCACTAGTAATCGACCTGGTAATGCTACCTCTGTAGTCACACGGGGACCTTTTCCTGCAAAGGGCTCCTTAATGACCTGTACATAAATTTCCTGACCCTTTTTTAGGTCAACTTCAATATTATCATGTCTACGATTATTATTTCGGCTGTGCTTATTGCCGCTATCTTCAATGATATATTCATTATTCCCAATTTCGGAAAAGGGGAGGAATGCATTCAGGTCATTGCCTATATCCACAAATGCGGCCTGCATCCCGGGAAGAACATTTTCAACTTTGCCTTTGTAAACATTGCCAACCATCCGATGTTTATCCTGTTTTTCAATATAAACTTCAACCAATTGGCTATCTTCCTGAATCGCAATACGGGTTTCACCCATACTCTCATTTATAAAGATTTCCTTCTTCATATTTGTACCTATATGTTACACGACTCCCGTCTGTTTATAGCAAAATTAACTCAAGGCGTTTCCTTGAATCTACCGACGAGGTCGTCTGTTATTTTTTCTTTTATTGGGACTTAAGAAGGAAGGAAAATTTTGGCCCTGAAAAGGGTGATAAAAATCGTGTCAATTGCGTCAGAAAAAAATGATTAAAATTTGGAATCCTTCGTGTCCCGACTTGGGCGAAAATACAGGATTTCTCCTATTCTATCCAAGAATATAAACCATTACTTTGTATTAAGTTTAACGCACCATGAAACATATATTAGTACTTTTTACCCTATCAACTTTAATGAGTTTACCGGAACCAGAGCAAATTGGTATTTGCACGAATGCTACAGGTGAAGTGTACCGATCAGGAAAAATTCGTTCAGGAAAAATTCGAAAAGGTGAATCAATTTATAATGGTGATAAAATATCTACGGACAAGAATGCCTTCCTTTCTTTTCTAAATATTCAAGATAAAAGTGTAATAAGTTTGTATGGAAATTCAGTAATTAAAATATTCGGCTCTTCTAAAAAGGATTCTATCAAAACGGAGATCAATATTTTTGGAGGACGGGTGAGCGCTGAATTAAGAAAAACAAGAAATAGGGAATTTGTTGTTAACACACCTTCAAGTGTTGCTGTGGTGAAAGGAACAACCTTTTTAGCAGGACACCGAACCATGAATGACCATGGTCCACATTATCAAGGTGTTTCAGATTGCGTTTTTTCCGTATTAACTGGGAAATTGGATGTACGAAATACAAAATCAGGAAAAACTATAATGGTAGAAGAAGGAAAGACTGTAATCTCAACATCGAATGGAGAATTTCTCATCTTTGAAACAACAGATGAATTCACACAATATTTTAAGGAGCCAAAGTAATCCATGAGTGAAAAAGGACATATCATTGCCATTGGCGGTGGTGGGTTTGGCAGAAATCCGAATCATAGGAAAATTGAGAAATATATTTTAGAGCTTACGGGAAAGGAAAAACCCAATGTAGTATTTTTCCCAACAGCCAGTGCAGAAAACCAAGACTATATTATCAAGTTTTATAAATGTTTTACAAAAATGAATTGTGAGCCAAGTCATGTTACATTTTTCCAGAGGACACCTAGGTTAGATAATATTATTAATAAAGCGGATGTAATCTATGTTGGTGGTGGAAATACCAAAAGTATGTTAGCAGTCTGGCAGGAATGGAAATTGGATAAACTTTTGCTCAAAGCTTATAACAAAGGTAAAATTTTATGTGGCGTAAGTGCTGGTGCAATCTGTTGGTTCGAGCAAGGTATCACTGATTCCTGGGCCAGTAATCTCAATGTGATGGATTGCCTTGGCTTCCTTCCGGAAATGGCCTGTCCTCATTATCAGGAAGAAAAGGATCGTAAGCCAGATGTTCATAAAATGTTAAAACAGGGGAAATGTGGTCCGGGCTGGGCCATTGATGGTGGCGCTGCCATCCATTTTAAAAATGGGAAATATTACAAATCGATTCAGTTTTATTCTGATTCTTATGTCCATTATGTTTCGATTAAAAATGGTGTAGTGAACGAAGATAAAAAAGAAATGTACCTGATATAATGAATGAAGTAGATCACTCTCAGTTTTGGGAGGACATATATTTAGAAAATGATACAGGTTGGGATTTAAAAGGTGTTACACCTGTTTTTAATTCTATTTCAAATGAGTTAATTAAAGGGAAAGTTTGTATTGTTGGCTGTGGTAGAGGATATGATGCCATCATGTTTGCCAAAAAAGGATTTGATGTTACAGCTGTTGATTTTGCGCCAACACCAATTTCCGAATTAAATAAATTAGCAATTGAAAAATCGGTAACTATCACCACAGTTCAAGATGATATTTTTTCTTTGGTAGGAAAATATCCTGACACTTTTGATTATGTGATAGAGCAAACCTGTTTTTGTGCTATCCATCCCAATCGCAGAAAAGAATATGAAATAATAGTAAGAACAATTTTAAAACCAGGTGGGAAACTCGTTGGACTTTGGTTTCCTTTGGATAAAAGTCAGGATGAGGGTGGGCCTCCCTGGGGAACAACAATTGATGAAGTTAAATCCACATTTAATTCAGGTTGGAAAATTGAAAAAGAAGAATTCCCGTTACAATCTGTTGAGCCTAGAAAAAAAAGGGAAAAATTGATCATTTTTAAAAAGAGTGCCAATCAATGATAACTAAATTCATTTGCAATTTTTAACAGACCTTCATCAAAACAACACCAGAGACTGGTACCATGCCAATAAAGATCGTTACAAAGACGCAATTGGGAATTTTGAAGACCTAGTGGCTATATTGCTTCATACCATCATCGGATTTGATGAATCTATTATGGGTGTAGAACCTAAGGATTGTCTTTTTCGTATCTATCGGGATATTCGTTTTTCAAAGGACAAAACTCCATATAAAACATGGTTTGGTGCAGCGTTGAAGCAGGGTGGGCGAAGACAAGCCGGTTCGGGGTATTATATTCATATTTCTCCCCGGCAGGTTTATCTCGCTGGAGGAATTTGGCATCCAGATAAGGAAATACTTAGCATGATTCGGGATCATATCGTAGCCTGGCCAAAAAAATTTGAAAATATTGTTCTTGATAAAACATTTTTAAATGAATTTGATGGATTAAGTGGTGATCAATTAAAAACAGCACCCCGAGGTTTTCCAAAAGATCATCCCCAGATTCAATGGCTTCGACATAAAGACCATATTGTTTCTGTCCAAATTGATCCGGATGAAATTTCATCGGAAAATTTTATTAACAAAGCCGGGGATATTTATGAGAAAATGCTTCCCTTGAACCAATTTATAACGGAGGCAATTTCATGAATAATTGGCTTTTAAAATGTGAACCGGACCACGACTATAGTTATCAGGACTTGGAAAATGATGGACAAACTTATTGGGATGGTGTCACCAATAACTGGGCTTTAAAGTTCATTCGTGAGGTGAAAAAAGGTGATAAAGCATTTATTTATCATACAGGGAAAGAACGGTGCGTAACTGGTGTTGCAAACATTATATCGGACTCGTATCCTGACCCCAATGCAGATAATGAAAAACTTGTGGTATTTGACTTAACGCCGGATTATGCCATCGCAAATCCTGTACCCTTAAAACAGATTAAAGAAGATGGACGTTTTGATGAATTTCACTTGGTGAAATTCGGTCGTTTGTCCGTTATGCCGGTATCAAAAGAGTATTGGGATATGATCCTGGACATGGGAAAATAAAATATCTCTTCTTTGGTACATTAATACTCTAACTCTGAAATACTTTCATTTCTAAATTTCGCACTATGAATTCTGACTTATTACTAGCAAAAGATGCCGCCATTGAAGCGGGCGGACTTATTCTTAATTATTACAAAGCAGAATATGAGATCAAAGATAAAGGGTATCATAATCCAGTCACCACGGCAGATCATGCGGCGGACTCATATTTGAAAAAAGTTTTAAAGGATGCACGCCCGGAATATGGTTGGCTTTCGGAAGAAACAGTTGATTCACCTGAAAGGCTCACGAAAAATCGTGTTTGGGTTGTTGATCCCTTGGATGGAACAAAGGAATTTATAGAAGGAGTTCCCAATTTTGTAGTTAGTGTTGGATTGGTTGAAAATGGAATACCCATTGTGGGTGTCCTTTACAATCCGGTCACAAAAGAAACGTTCACAGCTGCCAAAGGGGAAGGCGCCCATTTAAATTGCGAATCGATTCAATGTATGACAAAAGAGGACATTGGTGAAATGGTCATATTAAATAGTCGTTCCGAGACAAGACGTGGACTATGGGAGCCCTTCAATGGCGTCTTTGGCGAATTGCGTGCCATTGGTTCAGTAGCATATAAATTAGGACTTACGGCAGCAGGTCATGCGGATATTTTTGCATCCCTTCGCCCAAAAAATGAATGGGATATTTGTGCCGGGAATTGCATTATTAATGAAACAGGGGGAAAATTAATTGATCTTAAAGGGAATCCACGGAAATACAATCAAGCAAACACATTAATAGAACCGGGGTTAATCGCAGGAGATGTGGATGCGGTGGATAAAACGTTCCAGGTATTAAACAGTATTTAGGTAATAATGCATTTAGTTTCAAAAGATATAGAAAAATACTGCAAAGATTATTCTTTGGATGATACAGATCTTTTAAAGGAATTATCTAAAACAACTTGGGAAACCGAAGATAAACCCCAAATGCTTTGCGGTTCGTTGGTAGGCGGACTTTTACAAATGTTGATAAAAATTTCCGACGCAAAACGAGTTTTAGAAATTGGGATGTTCACGGGATATTCCACATTAAAAATGGCGGAAGCTTTACCGGCTGATGGAGAGATCTATTCTTGCGAATTGATGGAAAAACATATTGTTACAGCCAAGAGTTGGTTCGAAAAATCAGATGTGAATTATAAGATTTCAATTCACAAGGGTGAAGCAGATAAATCTTTGGAAGAATTCAGAGCAGGCTCTTTCGATATGATGTTTGTAGACGCAGATAAAACAGGGTATCCAGAATATTATCGAAAAGGAACCATGTTATTGAAAAAAGGTGGGATAGCTATTTTTGATAATATGCTTTGGAGCGGTTCCGTGTTAAACCCGGAAGATGATGACGCCAAGGCACTTAGGGAAACTGCTGAACTCATAAAAAATGATGGTAGATTAGAACAATTACTTTTGCCTGTCAGAGATGGTTTAATGATCTATCGAAAAATAATTTAGAGCTATAATAATGACCCAAATACCAGAAAATGCAATTAAATGTTTAGATAAAGGTTTTGTCCGTCTCGTGGATTCCATGGGTGGTGATGATGCCATCGTTCAGGCTGCCCGTGTGAGTTACGGGCAAGGAACCAGTAAAGTTTCTCAAGATCGCGGGCTTATTCGTTATCTAATGCGTCATCGCCATACTACACCTTTTGAAATGGTGGAATTCAAATTCCATTGCAAAATGCCAATCTTTGTGGCTCGGCAATGGGTTCGTCATCGGACAGCCAATATAAATGAATATTCACTCCGGTATTCCGAAGCACGGGACGAATTTTATATGCCAGACCCGGAGCATATTCAATTCCAAAGTGCACTGAATAAACAGGGACGGATGGGGGAAGTCCCGATAGAATTAAAACAAAAAGTATTGGATTCATTCAAAGAAATTTCTGAACGAAGTTTTGCTATTTATTCAGAATTAAATGAAGCAGGTGTCGCCCGTGAATTGGCACGATCTATACTGCCAGTGAATCTTTATACAGAATGGTATTGGAAAAATGACCTTCACAACCTTCTTCATTTCGTTGGATTACGATCGGATAGTCACGCTCAATATGAGATACGAGTTTTTTCTGATGCAATGGCGGAATCTGTAAAAGCAGTTGCGCCTTTTGCTTGGGAAGCTTATCAGGATTATGTCGTGAATGGGATGCGTTTTTCACGGATTGAACAAAGTTTATTGGAAAAGAATCTTCCCCATCGTGTGATTGAAGATATTGGAGAAGACATCGCCTATCAATTGACAGCAACCCTACACGCAGCCAAACCACGTGAAGAAGCTGAGCTCTATTCGCTATACCAAAAACAAGGTGGTTCAGATTCCGAATTAGATTTTAAATTAAAATGGGATTCAAGGGAGATTGAGATAGGAAACATTCGGGAACTCCGGGAATTCAAAGAAAAGCTCATGAGTTTAAAAAACTAACTACTGAGACGCGAATCACGCTGAGCTATAATGTCCAGTATTTTACCTAGTAAACTCTGTGGCTAATTCCAACGAGGGTCACCGCCAGCGACTCCGTGAAAAATTCCTTAAAAGTGGGCTAGACGGCTTCCACGATTACGAAATTATTGAACTTCTACTCACCTTGGGTACACCCCGCACAGATTGTAAACAACAAGCCAAAGATGCTCTGAAGAAATTTGGTTCTCTTAAAGCGGTTTTAGAAGCTGAGCCCACTGGATTAAAAGAAATTAAGGGTATTGGTGATAAAAACGTATTAGGATTGAAGATTGCCCAAGCCGTATCGAGAAGGTATCTAGCTGACCGAGTATTGGATAAAGATTTTGTGCGATCAGCAGATGAAGTATTGGACTATCTCAAACATAATCTCCGGGATAAAAACAGAGAAGTTTTTCTCGTTATTTACCTTAATGGACGGAACCAGATTCTGAAAATGGAAGAACTGTTTGAAGGCACTTTATCCACATCAGCAGTTTATCCGCGGGAGGTCGTAAAGCGAGCACTTGTGAATGATGCGGCTGCTTTAGTCTTTGTTCATAACCATCCCAGTGGAAACCCTAACCCCAGCCAGGATGATCTTACCATCACTAAAAAGCTAAAAAAAGCTGCTCAAGCCATTGATGTGTCTGTTCATGATCATTTGATCATTGCTGGAAATGATGTGTATTCCTTTGCAGACCATGGTTTGATTTGAATGATTTATACCATCAAAGTACGAATGGTGTGAATAATGGTTTTTTCCCTTGAATTCGTGGCGAAATAAATGAGTATTTTTAACAGAGAAGAAATAATTGATCAGAATTTTTTAGATCATGTAAGATTAGGACATTTTCCTTCAGCACGAACCAATATACATTTATCTCAAACCAATATTCGTTCTTCAGAACTGATTTCTCTATTTGAGTCCCAGATTATGAGTCGACACATGGATCTGAAAGCGCGTATTTTAAAAAATGAAGGAAAGTGCTTTTATACCATTGGGAGCTCGGGGCATGAAGGAAATGCAGTTTTTGGAAAAGTTTTCCCTTACACGGACATGGCTTTTCTTCATTATCGTAGTGGCCCATTTTTTATTCAGCGATCCAAACAATTACCTGAATCTACTCCCATTTATGATATAGCCCTTTCTTTCATGGCATCTTCCGATGACCCCATTAGCGGTGGCCGGCATAAAGTGATTGGGAGTAAAAAGCTCAATATACCGCCACAAACCAGCACGATTGCCAGTCATTTGCCTAAAGCTGTGGGAACTGCTTTTTCTATTGATCGGGCTAAAGATTTGGACATTTCAGAAAGAAAATTGAAAGCTGAAAGTATTATATTATGCAGTTTTGGAGATGCCAGTGCGAACCATGCAACAGCACTAAGTGCGTTTAATACAGCTAGTTGGGTCAGCAATTCTGGGGGCCATGTCCCCATTATTTTTATTTGTGAAGATAATGGAACTGGAATTTCTGTGCCGACAAATGAACATTGGATTGAGCAAAATTTTTCTAATCGCCTTGGATTGCAGTATGTGAAAACAGATGGACTTCATCTCATTGATCTTATGATTAAATCTCGACAAGTTGAGCACGATTGCAGGATAAATCGGTCGCCCATTTTTCTTCATATGAAAACGGTGAGACTCATGGGGCATGCCGGTTCAGATGTTGAGGTTGGATATCTTCCCTTGGCAGAAATTGAAGCCACAGAATTCAATGACCCATTACTCCACTCATCACGAATTTTAATTGAGAACAATTGTTTATCATCCGAAGAAATAGTGCGTCTATATGAATCGATTCGACAGCAAGTGAACCACGTTTTTGATGCTACGACCCTTCGGCCTAAACTTGAATCAGCTGAAGACGTAATTGAATCCATTATTGCAAATCAATCGTCAAGAAAAATACCGAAGCAGCCTTCAGTGAAAACTCGAAAGGATCTGTTCGGAAAAGAATTTAATCGGATGGATCAATCCCATCATATGGCGAAATTGATTAACTACACCTTATCAGATTTATTGCTTCGCTACGAAAACACATTAATCTTTGGGGAAGATGTGGCACAAAAAGGCGGCGTATATCATGTGACAGCTGATCTTTATAAGCAATTTGGTGTGCGACGTGTATTTAACAGCCCATTAGATGAAACTTCTATCATTGGATTTGGGATAGGGTTTGGTCAAAATGGTTTCATTCCAATTCCTGAAATTCAATTTTTGGCCTACTTTCATAATGCGGAAGATCAATTGCGTGGAGAAGCGGCTACATTACCTTTTTTCTCTAAAGGTCAATTTACGAATCCAATGGTTTTACGTGTTCCGGGCTTGGCGTATCAAAAAGGATTTGGTGGGCATTTTCATAATGATAATTCATTAACCGTTTTTAGAGACATTCCAGGTTTAATTCTTGCAGTGCCGTCTAATGGTGCAGATGCATCAAGAATGCTTCGAACTGCCGTTCGAGAAGCTTATGAGAATGGCAGAGTCGTTGTTTTCGTAGAGCCAATTGCACTTTATATGGCGAAGGATCTTTATGAACCAAAAGATGGTAAATGGGTTTTCCAATACCCCGATTTAGATGAAGAAATTCCATTAGGGGAGTTTTCAGAATATGGGAATGGAAAAACGCTCACAATTATCACATACGGGAATGGTTTGTACTTGTCACTTCAGGCTAAAAAAGAGATTGAGAAAAAACTGAAGAAAAAAATTAAAGTCATTGATCTCCGCTGGCTGTCTGATATCAATATTCAAATATTATTGAATGCCATTGGTACGTGTGAAAATGTACTTATTGTGGATGAATGTCGTCGAACGGGGTGTCACGGTGAAGGACTTATTTCAAACTTATTGTCTGCAAGTAATAAGCATTTGAATATTAGACTTCATGCAGCGGAAGATAGTTTTATTTCAATTGGTATTGCTGCGACTGCTACACTTCCAAGTAAATCATCCATCATTAAACACGGGTTGGAATTAGTGAATGACTAAAGAACGCATTGTGATAATCTGTCCAGGACGAGGGACATATACGCGAGATACATCGGGTTATTTGGCCACTTTTGGTGCATCGGCAAAAAACCAGATTGCTAATATGGATGATCAGCGAAAATTGGTTGGAAATTCCACGTTAACAGAATTGGATTCGAAGCCATTTAGAGCCAAAATTCACATGTCGGGAGAACATGCGTCGCCACTCATTTACGCTTGTAGTTTATCTGACTTTCTTTCCATTGACCAAGAAAAATATGAGATTGTTGCTATCACAGGAAATTCCATGGGGTGGTATAGTGCCTTGGCATTAAGTGGAGCTTTGACCTATGAAAATACCTATTCCTTAATTAGTACTATGGGATCTATGATGAAAGAAGGCACTATCGGTGGACAAATTATATATTCAGTTGTGGATGAAAATTGGCACGTTGATGAGTCTAAAAAAGAAGAAGTATTAACCGAGATTAAAAATGTAAGTGCCCATGTGTCCATTTATCTTGGTGGATATTTGGTTATTGGTGGCGAGCAATCAGCATTAGATATCTTATTAAAGAAATTACCGGCAAAAGATAATTATCCATTTCAATTGCCTTATCATGCTGCTTTTCATACACCTTTATTGGATTCTATCTCGAAAAAAGCATGCGAATTATTACCCCAATCTATTTTTCAAAAACCATCTGTGTCTTTGGTGGATGGGCGAGGACATATTTGGTCGCCATATAGCACAGAGACTGTAGATTTGTATAACTATACATTAGGACATCAAGTGACAAATGTTTACGATTTCTTTACTGCAATTACGGTTGCTATAAAGGAATTTTGTCCGGATAAATTAGTTTTGCTTGGTCCTGGTAATACCCTGGGTGGTTCTATTGGACAAATCATGATTGTAAACAACTGGTTGAATATGGATTCAAAATCAGCATTTTCATCCCTACAAAAAGAAAATCCCTATCTTATTTCCATGGGTATGGAAGAGCAGCGGAAATTGGTATGTTAATCAGTAAAAAAATCGAAATTTTAGATTCAACTCTCAGAGAAGGTGAACAAACGCCGGGTGTTTCCTTTACATTAGACCAAAAATTAGCGTTGGCAAAACGCCTGGATGCATTCGGTGTGGATTTCATCGAACTAGGTCATCCAGCCGTATCTCCTGATGTATACGAAGCGGTTGTAGCTTTGAATGATTTGGATCTGAAAGCGAAGAAAATGGCTCACGGTCGAGCGTCCAAATCAGATATCAATGATGTTGCAGCCATTGGTGTTGGTTGGATGGGAATCTTTTTTGGAACATCTCCATTGAGTTTGAAACACAAATTCAATGTAACAAAATCTGAAGCCTTAGATCGAATTGAAACTGCGGTGAAATATGGAAAAGATAAAGGGCTCAAACTTCGATTTACGGCTGAAGACGCAAGCCGAACCGATTTAGAATTTCTTATTCAAGTAGGACAATTGGTTCAAAAAGAAGGTATAGACAGATTCAGTTTGGCTGATACTGTTGGTTGTTTAACACCAACAAAAATGAAAGGATTAGTTAGCCGAATGGTTTCAGAGTTGGATATTCCCATACATATTCACTGCCATAATGATTTTGGTATGGCTACGGCCAATGCACTTTCAGCCCTAGAAGCTGGTGCACAATGCGTAGATGTGGCAATCAATGGATTAGGAGAGCGTTGCGGGCTGCCGCCATTGGCAGAAGTTGTGATTGCTTTAACCAACATTTATAAAGTAAACGGGAATTGGAATCTGGGATTGATTCCAGAATTATCTGAATTGGTTAAGGCATTTTCTAAATTGGATTCAAATGCCAACCAACCCATTGTAGGGAAAAATGCATTCACCCATAAAGCAGGACTTCATGTTAAAGCAGTCATTAAGGAACCAAGATCGTATGAAGCAATTTCGCCAGAATCGGTTCAACGAAAACGTCATTTTGTGATTGATAAATACACGGGAAATTCTGCACTTAATAATAAATTAATTCATTTAGGAATAAGCGTAACAGCTAAAGAGTTAGATACAATTTTAATCGAAATAAAATCTTATCCCGAAAAATTGAACTGGGATGATAAAGACCTCATTTCTCTTACGAATTCAATGGGAATAAAATCGTAATTTCAATTTCAAATTTTATGGGAATTTTATGAAAAAATTAGGACCTGATTTTTACAATATAACTGACCTGCTCACGGAAGAAGAACTTCTGATTCAGCAAACGGCGTATGATTTTGTACAAACAGAATTTATGCCGGTAATAAATGATCATTATGAAAATTCAACATTTCCCATGGAACTCGTACCCAAATTAGGTGAATTAGGGTTTATGGGGTCTGCCTTACCGGAATCATCCGGTGGTGCTGGCGTCAGTAATGTGGCCTATGGGCTCATTCTTCATGAACTGGAACGGGGCGATTCGGGCCTGCGATCTTTTGCAAGCGTCCAGGGGGCTTTGGTCATGTATCCCATTCATGCCTACGGTTCAGATGAACAAAAAGCCAAATGGCTCCCAGAACTGGGTGCAGGAACGAAGATCGGCAGTTTCGGACTAACAGAACCTAACTTTGGTTCTAATCCCGGCGGTATGGCGACACGATGTAAACGAGATGGTGACGACGGATGGATCATTAATGGCAATAAAATGTGGATCACCAATGGATCTTTGGCAGATGTATCTGTTGTGTGGGCTCGGGATGAAGATGGCCTTGTTCGTGGATTCTTATTAGAAAAGGGAATGGAAGGATTCACAACCAGTGATATTCATGGAAAATTGAGTCTCCGCGCTTCCATTACATCTGAACTTTCAATGGCGAATGTAAGGGTGCCTGATTCTGCGCGGCTCCCTAATATTGAAGGATTAAAAGGGCCGCTGAGTTGTTTGACACAAGCGCGGTACGGCATAGCCTGGGGAATGGTTGGTTGTGCGACAGATTGCTACAATATAGCTTTAGAATATTCCAAAGAGCGAAAACAATTCTCCAAGCCTATTGGCGGATATCAATTAACTCAAGCTAAGTTGGCAGAAATGGTTACACGGATTACAGAAGCGCAATTATTGGTGTATCGATTGGGAAGATTAAAAGATGAAGGGAAGATGACCTTTCAACAGGTGTCTATGGCTAAACGAAATAATTGTGAATTAGCTAGAGATGTTGCCAGAATATCCCGAGGAATATTAGGTGCAAACGGCATTACAGAAGATTATTCACCTATGCGTCATATGGCGAATATTGAATCAGTTTATACCTACGAAGGTACCCACGAAATGCATACATTGATCCTCGGGCAAGATGTGACTGGGCTGGCTGCATACGACTCTTAAAATCTCTGATACATAAATACAAAAAATAAAAAATGTTTTTTTTTGTTGCCTTAGGAGTGTTGTGGTTAATTCATGGTTATGTTGCCTGGCGCACTATACCCATAGTGGGGCTTTCTTTTCCTTATACTATATTAGTTTACATTACGGTATTTATTTTTAGCCTGTTACCCGTGGTGCCCATTGTCCTCCGAATGAATGGAACTGAATCAAAAATTATGGACAAATTTTCTTTTTTGGGCTATACGAGTCTAGGCTTTTTCACATTATCTTTTATTTTTTTATTTACAAAGGATTTTTTAATTCAGTTTCTATCAATTATTAGTAATCTAGTTGATACTGAGCAGCCAATTGATAATTCAAAAAGAGACTTTATTAAAAAATCTATCACTCTGGGTATAATTGGTATATCGGGTACGGCCACTGGTCTTGGATTTTACAATTCCAGGAAAGGTCCATCAGTTATTAAGCATGATATATTTTTGGAATCCCTTCCAGAAAGTTTTAATAATTTTACAATTGCTCAAATTTCTGATCTTCATATAGGACCAACAATTAAAAGGCCTTATGTAGAAAATGTATTAGATAAAATATCAATTCATAATCCCGATTTAATTGCTGTAACTGGTGATCTTGTAGATGGCTCAGTTCAATACCTTCGTTCTGATTTGGCTCCCTTAAAAGACATGATTGCACCTTTTGGAACATATTTTGTTACTGGGAATCATGAATACTACTCAGGTGTGGATTTATGGTTAGATGAAACAGATAGGCTTGGTATGATAAATTTAATTAATTCAAATGAATTAATTTCAAGATCGGATGACCAGATCGCAATTGCTGGTATAACTGATCTTACAGCGCATCAAATTAAACCTGCCCATAAATCTGATCCAGGGCTTGCCCTTCGTTCGGTGCCTGATGACATAACAAAAATTGTATTGGCTCATCAACCTAACAGCATCCATTCGGTACATGAAATCGGGGCAGACCTGCAACTATCTGGGCATACCCACGGTGGACAATTTTGGCCATTCACATATTTAACAAAACTTGCAAATCCATACATCGCTGGATTCTACGATCATTATGGTACTCAAATTTATGTGAACCGAGGAACAGGCTATTGGGGGCCACCATTACGAATCGGTGTCCCTGCAGAAATCACTCTGATTCGTTTAAAGAAAAAAGATGTTTTATAGATATAAAACATCTTTTTATATGTTTATAATTAAATGAGAAGAGATACTCTTTTATTCATTTAGTTTTTCATTATGATGAAGCATAAAACGCAATGATTGTCAATATAATAAACATGACAACCGGTGGAACAGCTACTTCATCACTGAATCCTCTGAACTTCATTGAAATAATTGCCGCCATAATGACAATGAATCCGGTTCCCATGGCAACTAAAAGTGCGCTGGCTTGGTCAACCGGAAAATCTTTACAATAAAGAGCAATTATTCCAACTGCAATCGAAATACCTCCAATTGCAACGCGTAACGCAGCCGTCGGATTTTCTGCTTCCGGGGCCAGGTCTCCCATAATTTTTTGATTTACAACTTTTGGAATTGTATTAAAAATAATTCCCACTAATGTCAGTACAATACCGATGATAGTTAATGCTAAACTTGTTTCCATGATAATCTCTTCTAGTTTGGTTATCCCTACATAGGAATATAGGGAATCACAATATGCTAAATGTTAGAAGTGATTAGATTTGTGATGAAATGTGCTTGTCTACGATTCGCAATTAATTTTTTCGTAAAGACATTGCCAAACTGTGTTTCTTCGATTTTTTCTTTATAAATTTCATCCTTGAACAAATAGGGATTATAATTTGATGAAACGCAGAGATTTTTTAAAGACGGGCGCAATTGGGATTACAGCACCTTCTGCCATTTTTGGAGATTCAAATATTATTGCAAATAAAAATAATCCAATCATTCTTTCCACATATAACCATGGCTTGCCAGCGAATGATGCTGCGTGGGAAACTTTAGTGAATGGTGGGAATGCCATGGATGCAGCAGAAGCGGGTGCACGTGTTACCGAAGCTGACCCAACCATTACGTCTGTAGGTTTTGGCGGGCTGCCTGATGAGCAGGGTAATGTTACTTTGGATGCATGTGTTATGGATTCCAGTGGGAATGCCGGTTCCGTGGCATTTTTACAAAATATCAAACATCCTGTTTCTGTGGCTCGAAAAGTGATGGAAGATACCAAGCATGTAATGTTGGTTGGGGAAGGGGCGCGGCAGTTCGCAGTATCTCTGGGATTCGAAGAAATGGATCTTCTCACGGTTGAATCTCGGCAGGCTTGGGAAGAATGGGAAAAGAACCGCCGGGAAATGACACCTCATGAGACCCACGACACAATCTCTGTTTTAGTGCAGGATAAGAATGGTGATTTTGCCGGTGCATGCACAACCAGCGGTTGGGCTTATAAATTACATGGTAGGGTGGGAGATAGCCCCATTATTGGTGCAGGACTTTTTGTGGATAATGAGATCGGCTGTGCCGCTGCCACAGGGCTAGGAGAAGAAGTGATTAAAACCACAGGCAGTTTTCTTGTGGTGGAACTGATGAGACAAGGATATGACCCCACAGTGGCTTGCGAAGAAGCGCTAAATCGTATTATTAAAGCTCATAATGGAACGCCGGATTTTCAAATTGGGTATATCGCAATACGGAAGGATGGACAGATTGGTTCCGCCTGTCTTAAATGGTCATTTGAATATGCTTTAGCTCGGGGCGGGGTGAATAAACTGCATAAAATTAATGGGATGATTTAAGATAGAACTATTTCTCCATTTTGTTCTAATGTGGTGCGCTGTAAAGGCAGTAGAATTTAAGTATTCTCAATAATTCTATTGATTTTACAGCGCTGTTCTTCGCCGTCCGCTTTGCGGACAAGAAGAGCAGCGCCCAGCGGTCTAGTATAAGCGGTCGTTTTAATGCCACTTATACCTTGTTAGCGAAAGGTTTCTGTGCTTCCACAATAAAATCATTCTTGAAACCGTATCTTTGAAAATCTTTTTTTGAAAACTGCTCCCCATATTTAAGCATTTTTACTCTAAAACCTATTTTTTCTAATTTATTTTTAATATCTAAACCATACCATCTTACGTGATCCCATTGTCCAAAATGCTTTTTTCTATCTCTAGGTGTAACAATTGTTGGATCTTCATAAGTTTTATCCAGCTTCTCATTTATTGGAACAGTAATCACCGCAACTCCTCCTTCTTTCAATACTCGGAAAATTTCGGACATTGCTTTTCTATCATTAGGTATATGCTCTAGCACATGGTTAGAGAGAAAATAATCAAAACTACAATCATCAAATTCTAGATTAGTTAAATCAATATTTAGAATTCCTTTTTGATTTGAGTATCCTGCGGCCATTTTGTCACCAGGCACGTAATCTATATTTTTTAGTTTACTAAGTACCTCAAAGTATGAAAGTTCAGGAGCCGTATGGAGTATTCTTATTTCATTTTCTAGAATTTTTATTTTATTCTCCAAATAATGCCATACTAACCTTTGTCTTCCTCTTGCACCATTTGATGGAGTTATTAAATCATTTCCAATGTTCACAAATTTTTTGAACTCTTTTTTCGCTATTGGACAATACACTTTTTTCTCCGAGGAATTAATCATGGCTGATTGTAATAGATAATGGCATTTCCAATTGAGTTTTCTGAAGAAAACCCTGATATTCTGGGGAATTACTCTTTTTCCAATATTAACAATTGATTGTTTCATCATAGTTTTATTTTCGCTAACGACCCGGCTATGCGTAGTGCGGGGTTTGAAAGCTGAAAGTTTCAAATCTGCACGAAGCCAAGAGTTTATATTTGGTTTTTAATTTATTCATTCTAAAAAGCCAAATCAACGATGTGGCGGTGTTTGTAAATAGCGCTGACCTTTCGTAAACCTCAGAACGCCCTATTTGCTATATACAGTGTTGTGTGTAGTTTATTATTATACATACTGCTCAACTATTTATTCTCCAAGGTGGATTTAATCTGTTTTCTCCACCATAAAATAATATCAGTTGATTTCCGTCAACATCTTTTCATTGTGTTTCTTTCCACAACCAATTTTGGTCAGTTGGTTCTTGTTCAAACTTAATTCCGTTTTCTTTTAAATTTTCAACTTGTTCGCCTAGATTTTCACATTCAAAGTAAACATATATTCCATCTCCTTTTGGCAATATCTCCGTTTGATGAATTGAAAAAGTTGAGTTTCCATTAAGGCATTCAAATCGTGCGTAATAAGGAAGAGATTTCACAATCAATTTTAGCCCTAATTTTTCATAAATGGGGATTGATTTTACAGCGCTGTTCTTCGCCGTCCGCTTTGCGGACAAGAAGGGCAGCGCCCGGCGCACCACATTCATTCGCAAGAAGCGAAGCGGATTGCGGCTGAATGTCTTGCTAAACACAATTATTGTGTTTAGCAAGACATTCATTAATATTATACTGCTTGAATTCAACTCTTAAGTGCAACTCGATGACGAGTTTTGGAAGATGCGGAGCTGCTGTAGGCTTCGTACTTTACCCAGTCTTTACTTAGATTATTTTTCATCTGATCACTTTTTTTTATTAATAACTCACAACGGTATCGGCTATGAGTAGTTGCGTGGTTTAGCACGAACTTTTGCAAGTACACACCCAACTGAAAATCCTCGCGGATTTTCAGAAGTAGGCGAGAACAAGCAATTACTTATAGCCATTGTTGTGCAACGTATTTTATTAATTCGGTTTATTTTTCCTTTTCGCCATTTGTTTCCTTAAAAATCTCAACCAAAAGTTCCATTTGGACAATTTTTTATTTTCAAGGAAGTCATTTTCAAGTTTATCTAATCCATCTTCGATTAAAGCATTGTGTAAAGAACGAATCCCGAAAATCCATATTAATGTTCCTTTCCCAACAGTATTCATATCAAGCGTATGTTTTATTTCGGTTTTTTCTTTCGAGAGTTCATTTATCTCGAACTTATGAATTCCATTAAACCCATTGGGTTTTAAGAATCTGAATTGAATTATTTCATTCGGATTATATTCTTCTACTAAATATCTTATTGGTCCGTGTCCGCCTTTTGCTCCAATTTTGATTCCATCTTTAAATTTCATTTGTGGCCATTTTTCTTTTGGCCAAATTTTATCATTTTCAGTTGCCAGTGTTTTTAATATTTCCGACACTTCATTTTTCGGCTGATTTATTATTCGCTTATGGACATTGAGTACTTTCATTTTATTTTCAGGGTATTGCTCGGATATGTTGCACAACGTCTTGCTAAACACAATTATTGCGTTTAGCGGGTTTACTCTTTAATATAATATTGTGTTTTAACCGCATTGTTATGTTAAAAGCCGACTTATTAAATACCGCCAAACAAAAACTTATCATTCGTAATTATAGCGATCGTACCGTTGGTTCATATTTGTCGGCTATAAATCATTTTTCAAAATGGCTTATCAGTGAAAAAATTACAAAAGTGACAGATAGAATTGTGGAAAATTATTTATATGATTTAAAAAGAAATAAAAAGCGATCTATTTCATCCATGAAGCAAACGGTTGCAGCTTTAAAATTTATTTTCTCTGATATATTAAAAAGAGAAATTCCACCGGCTTTAAATATTCGATTTCGAAAAGAAGAAAAAATACCAGTTGTTCTTTCAGAATCAGAAGTTGCTCAAATTTTAAATTCTGTAACCAATTTAAAACATAAAGCTATTTTAATGACAATATATTCATCCGGAATACGATTAAATGAACTTCTCTCACTTCAGGTTTGGGATATTGATTTTGATCGAAACCTGATTATTGTAAAAATGGGGAAAAGGAAAAAAGATCGTTATTCTGTATTCTCCACTTCGTTAAAAGGAGTATTAAAAAAATATTTGAAAATATATTACCCAAAACACTATTTATTTGAAGGACAAAAGGGAGGAAGGTATAGTGCCAGTTCAGTTCAATCCATCATGAAAAAAGCTGTCAAAAATACTGGCATCAAAAAACACGCAACAGTCCATACATTACGTCATAGCTTTGCCACCCATTTATTAGAAAATGGAACAGATATTCGGTTCATTCAAGAATTATTAGGGCATAAACGATTGGAAACAACTCAGATTTATACTCATATTTCTAAAATTTCATTTGAAAGAATAAAAAGTCCTTTAGACAGATTTAAAATTAATGACTAATTCTATGTTTGAAACCATCACCAATTATTTCATCCCCAACACAAAAGAATCGGCAAAGATGTATCGTACTAAAATTGGAGTTTTTCAAGGATGGATTTCCGTTTTAGTAAACAGCATTTTATTTATTCTTAAATTAGTAATTGGTGTTATGGTAGGGGCCGTTAGTGTAATCGCCGATGCTGTCCATACATTATCTGATGTTGTTTCATCGATTGTTGTGATTTTGGGGTTCAAACAAGCGGAGAAGCCTGCTGACGTTGAGCATCCTTATGGTCATGGCCGTGCAGAATACATAGCAACATTGATTATTGCGATTCTGTTATGTGTCGCTGGTATCGAATTCATTGAAGCATCCATTGATAGAATTAAAAATCCTGAACAAGTGGTAGCTGAATGGTGGATGATACTTACCCTTATGGTGACCATTATTTTGAAAGAAATCACAGCAAGATATGCGGAATTTCTCTCAATAAAGATTGCATCAGGCACACTACATGCAGACGCGTGGCATCATCGCACAGATGCACTTTCAAGTTTGTTAGTTGTAGGTGCATTAATTGCCGGGAAATATGGATACCCATCTTCGGACGGTTGGGCAGGATTAGGCGTGGCATTGTTTTTGATATATACCGGGTTTGAAATAGCGAAAGATGCAGTGGATGACCTCATTGGTAAACCTCCGACATCTGAAGAAGTAGAAGTCATACGCCAGATCGTCATGAATGTAGATGGCGTTTTAGGGGCACATGATATTACAATTCACAGTTATGGGCATGACAAGTTTATTAGCGTTCATGTGGAAATTGATGCAGATAAATCCACAGCTGAAGCTCATGATATTTCAGAGGAAGTAGAGTACAAGTTGCATGGTGCATTAGGTGTTGAACCCACCATTCATATGGATCCTGTACAACCAGGGAATCCATTGGTGCAGGAGATCCAATCATATCTTGATCAAAACTGGAGTGGAGATGAACGGATCACAGATATCCATGATATTCGTGTCGTCCAAACAGAGAATCACAAAGTGATTCTATTTGGAATAAATGTTAAAGTGGGAATGTTTCAAAATCAAATTGTAGAATGCTGTCAATCATTGGAAGATGATTTATTTGAAATATTTCCTGGATTTGAAATAGACATTAAGGTATCTCCTATACATAAATATTAATCATTTTATAATGAATCAGGGTTCAATTTAAAATGATTGCAGGAAACATTTGGTCTTGCCCATCAATAATAATACAAGCATGACCATTTTGATCTATTTTTTCAAATATTCCAGATAAGTTTTCCCCTTTGAAATTAAATGAAACCGATTTTCCCAAATGCCCGCAAAGTGATGTCCAATCATTAATGATTTCTTCAGGAGATTCCTGCAACATTTCCCAATATTGTTCGAAAAAAGTGGTAAATATTGCTGCCACCAATTCTCTCTGATGCGTATGACCGCTCTCAATTGAAAGAGATGTTGCAGTTTCTTTTAATTCATCGGGAAAATCAATTACAGTTTCATTCACATTTATCCCTACTCCAACAACCATTGACTGAACTGATTGTCCGGATATCTTGCTTTCACACAATATTCCACCAGTTTTTTTCCCGTGAAATAATATGTCATTCGGCCATTTTAATGTAGGCGACCCACCTCGATTTTTTAATGTTTTTGCCATTGCTACACCTGCAACTAAAGGTATTAATCCTGCTTTTTCTACGGGAATGGACTCTAAAAGAATAAGAGATAAAGCCAATCCTTTACTGGGACTCATAAACCAGGAATTTCCACCTCGACCTTTCCCCTGAGTTTGATAATCTGTGATAACAATCATCCCGTGACTTGCTTCTCCATTTTGAATGAGTTCCCATGCTTCGTCATTGGTAGATCCCAATCGTTGGTAATATTCGATATCTCTTCCAAACTGTTTTGTCCGGAGATTAGTTTTTATAAGATTTGTGAAAATCATATCTATAAGAATAAAATCGTGAGTTCAAAATAGGCAAGGCTCATTCCCAATCCTGATCCCACGATTACTTGTGCAGGTGTATGCGCTTTCAGAATTACTCTGGAAACGCAAATTAAAACAAGAGTGATTCCCATTATAATTGGATAGTGAAAACCGTGAAGCCAAATAGCGACTAAAGGACCACTCAGCCCTATGGCATGAATAGATATTTTCCATTCTCGTGTAATAAACCACACAATCGCTGTATTAATAGCATAACAAAACATAAGACCTTGGACAAGATGCGATGCGTTCAAATATTTTAAAAGGAGAAATCCCACTCCACAATAAATCGTTCCATACACCAGTGGTTGAACTCGCTGTTCACGAATGGAAACATCCACATCGCTAACAATGCCCTGCTTTTTCAAATAAATGACAGTAGCAATGGCTAGCAATGTAGAAAAGAAAAATGCTATGAAAAAAGTTAGATGCGGATTTTTAGGAATTGAAGTCCCTGTATAAATAAGTAAACCAAATGTGATGGGTGCAACCATCATAGGATGAAGCAATGTTGATATAATTGAAGCCGCTCGTGTCACCGGTAATTAATGTGGATTGTGTTCTCCAAAAACTGATCGAAATGAGTCCGAAATTTCTCCCAGCGTACAGTCATTTTTCACACAATCAATGATATAAGGCATTACATTGTCATCGGATTTTGCAACCATTTTGAGTCGGTTTAATTGTTGAGCTACCTGATCGTTATTCCGAGACGATTTCAGGGTCGTGACAGACTCAATTTGGGTATGAACTTTTTCAGGGTCAATTTCCAATAATTCAGGGTCAATTTCATCTAGATCTTCGTATTTGTTTACACCTACAATAATCTGTTTTTTTGTATCAATATTTTTCTGATATTCGTAAGCACTGCGTGAAATCTCATCCTGGATCCAACCACTCTCGATTCCAGAAACGGAGCCGCCTATTTGATCAATCGTTTCAATAATCTTCGTTGCTTCTATCACTAACTTATCTGTCATCTCTTCCACAACATAACTTCCACCAAAAGGGTCGGGGTAGTTTTTGATTCCACTTTCATAGGCAATAATTTGTTGCGTTCTTAATGCTAGTTTTACTGCATCATCTGTTGGTAATGCCAGTGCTTCGTCCTTACTGTTGGTATGGAGAGATTGTGTACCGCCAAGAATAGCAGACAGAGCCTGAATGGTGGTCCTGACAACATTATTATCAATTTGTTTAGCGGTGAGTGTGGAACCACCTGTCTGGACGTGAAACCTGCACATAAGTGCTTTTTCATTAGTGACACCAAAGCGATTTTTCATAATGGTCGCCCATAATTTTCTAGCTGCTCTGAATTTGGCAACTTCTTCCAAAAAACCATTATGAGAATTAAAGAAGAAGGAAATTCGAGGTCCAAACTGGTTAGGATCAAGATCTTTATCGATGGCCGCTTCAACATAGGCAATACCATTGGCAAAGGTGAATGCTAATTCCTGTTCAACCGTACTTCCAGCTTCTCGGATGTGATATCCCGAAATGGAAATGGTGTTCCAATTTGGTGTATGACTCGCGCAAAATTCAAAAATATCTGTGACCAAACGCATGGATTTTATTGGGGGATAAATATAAGTGCCTCGAGCCACGTATTCTTTCAAGATATCATTTTGGATTGTTCCTTGAAGTTTATCCGCAGGTACGCCTTGTTTTTCTGCCATTGCAATGTATAAAGCTAGAAGAATGGGTGCAGTAGCATTGATGGTCATGGATGTGGATACTTGGTCTAAAGGAATATCATGAAAAAGTGTTTCCATATTTTGTAGACTGGAGATGGGAACACCTACTTTTCCTACTTCTCCCAAAGACATGGGATGATCCGAATCATATCCTATCTGTGTGGGAAGATCAAAAGCGATAGACAATCCCATAACGCCATTTTTTAAAAGATACCTGTAACGTTTATTTGATTCTTCTGCTGTTGTAAATCCAGCATACTGACGCATTGTCCAGAGTCGGTGATTATACATTTCTTCATAAATTCCTCGAGTAAATGGAAATTCACCTGGTTTTTCATGATTCATGATATGCCTCTATCTTTTTTTATTTGATGATAGGCATCATTTACAGCTTTGAATTTTTCTTCGGCTAAATTCTGCATTTCTTCCCCGAGATGCATCACTTTATCGGGATGGTATTTGTTGGCCATTTTTCGATACGCTTTTTTCACATCTTTGTCAGAAGCAGTTTTTTCAATCTCAAGAATTTTATAATGTGCAGCCTCATCTTTAGCGAACATAGCTTTGATGGATTCATAATCCCGGGCATTGATATTTAAATAATTAGCAATGGTTTGAATTACACGAACTTCATCGGGATGAACATGCCCATCTGCAGCGGACAATCCAAAAAGAACGTGAATCAATTCTAATCGGCTGGGATGATCCATTGAACGTTGAATTTGGCGACATACATCTTTCAACGGGTATTCCTGTTCCAGGATATCTTTAAATAGGGTCATGAACTCTTTGGTTTGCTGAACACCAAATTGCTGCTTTAAAAATCTTTTTACATAATCCAGTTCAGATTTCAAGAGCTGTCCATCGGCCTTCATTATCTTAGCGAATAACACCAGGATGGCAACCACAAAATCAGCAGATTTAGTCTGGGAATAGGATGAGCCTCTTCGAGTGGACCCTGTCCATTGTGTAGATTGGTCACCGCTCATGGATGCAATTGCGTATCCAAGAATCGCACCAATGGGTCCGCCCATGACCCATCCCAGGCCGCCCCATAATAATTTTTTATTTAATGACATATAATTTTTAAATGGAAAATTGAAAAATTCAATTCATGTTATCCATGAATTTATCCGATAATTATAACCACATAACAGCAGTTTTAACGACCTATTACTCTCCTTATATTAGCCACATGAAAATCCCATGGCGAACTCAATTTCTTTTTTGGTGGTATACTTTATTGCGAAGAAAGTATAATCATGAACATGTAATAAAAATTGGGAAAAAGGGCCGAGGTGCATCCAAAATATTATTTTTACTTCCGGCCGAAAAGGAGCATGCTCAGATTGCGTCACATTTTGTAAAAAGAGATTTTGTAGATGAAGCGTTACAGGTACAATATGCGGTACATCAAGACGGGATTCAATATTATCCGGATCAATTAAAACCTTATATTATTTCATTTTCCAACGATGATATGAACTGGCTTGGTGCCATTGTATCAGAATCAGTTCTGGATCGTATAAAATCAATTCAGTATGATGCCATGGTAGATCTAAACCAATCTGATGAACAAACCTTATCGCTTTTGTCACTGGAATTGGATATACCTGTTAAAATTGGTTTTCAATCTTCTTTGTCAGACAAACTCTATACATTGGTCATCCAACGGTCAACCACGGGGTTTTTAGAAACGAATTATGAAACCATCGAACGAATATTAGGACTTTAATTGGGTATAATATCTCGGCTAACACTTTTTTTAAGCGGCTTATCCCTTACTTTGAATTTTTTAAAAGGAGAAAAATAATAATAATGGACTTCAGATATTTATCTTGGTAATAGTCTTGCCGATAGTGATGTACTCAATTACATTCCTCACCGATTTTAGAAGGGAAAACAAATGCTTGAAGGCTTAATATGTCCTGTTTGCGAAAATACAATTGATGAGATAGACCTTAAAGATTCTTTAAAATGTCCCAATTGCAGCGTTGATCTGAAAAATAGAAAATATCTTGATTTTCTTGAATTTCTGATGGCGAATGGTATTGTGGAAAATTTGGATTTCTTTGATTCTGCGGTGTATAGTGATGATATTGATGACTTGGATCAAACCAAGAAGGAGGAAGGTGACCCCAGTGAGTATGAAAAGAAAAAAGATGTTTATAATATTTATGAGAATGAACTTCATCCAAAAAATGTAGAGGAAAATGAAGGGATCAAAGATTATACGGAATTTGATGGGATTAACGATGACTGGGAAGAATTTAACGAACGAGATACTTCTTTAAAAAAGAAAGCATAGGTGTTACAATGGATAAAGAAAAAAAAAATATTCAGCAGATTAATATTGAATTGGATGAAAAAGTCAGCTCAGGTGAATATGCCAACTTTGTAGTGGTCACCCATTCTCCGGCAGAATTTGTTTTAGACTTTACTCGGATTCTTCCAGGTGTACCTAAAGCCAAAGTTCATTCCAGGATTATCATGGCACCCCAGCATGCAAAAGCATTTCTAGGTGCACTAAATGATAATATTAAAAAATTTGAAGTCAAGCATGGTGAAATCAAAATGCCAAGCCGTGATGAGGGTTTTTCATCTTTTGGCGTAAAGCCACCCAAAGATGCTTTGCCAAATTAATCTATTTATTTTGTAAATCTCCTTCATACCAAACCCAGGTTTGGCCGCGCTTTAATTCTCTCATTTTTAAAATCACCCACAGAGTGAGAATCGACCATGCCATTCCGTAGCCAATAAATCCGCCAAGCAATACATCTGCCGGATAATGTACACCCACATATACCCGGGAAAATGCAATGATGACAGCCAAGGAGTATAAGGGTATTTTCATCTTATCATAGAAATAGGATAAAACAACAGCAATTGCAGATATGTTGGCAGCATGATTTGAAGGCATGCTCCATTTCCCCCCTTTTGCGACAAGCAGATTAATATATTCATAGATGTCATGAGATGGGCGAATTCTCCCAAAATAGGGTTTCAAAATAAAAGTTGAAAAAGAATCTGTGAACCCAACCACCACAATTAAGATTACGAATGCAATTTGTCCACGTCTCCCATTCATAATAGCCAAATAGAAAAACAAAATTATAATAATAAGGGTCCAGTTATTCTTATTCGTTATCAGGGGCATAATAGAATCAAACACGGGATTTGATAAGGTTTGATTGATTAAAAAAAATATCTTTAGATCTAGTGCTTTGAAAAGATGAAACATTGAATTATGTATTAATTAATGATTGAAAATTTAAAATTTGCTTGACGGAACTAAGGACACCACCTAATTTACATATCAGATTTAATAGCAGGATAATGTAAGAAAGGTCTGGCAGTTCCCCCGATTACCAGGGCTTGAGTTATCCTGCTCTTGTTTCATAAAAAAAGCCCTTCGTTTTCTGCGAAGGGCTTTTCCATATTAGAATTTTGTTTGGAGCCTCAAAAGAATCACACGTCCTAATGATGGTCCACCAACAATTTCAGTATGGTTGTGATTTAATACATTTGAAATGGTGAAATTTGCTTTCACATATTGATTGATATGATATCCAAAATGCAGATCAAAAATTGTATACGGCTTAATATCACCAAAATAAATTCCAGAAGACCATTTAAATCCATCCACGTAACGTGCATTCAGAGCTGCTGTAAATGGATACCGCCTCGGATTGAATTGTAATTTCATTCCAGCCTTATGTCGAGGCGCATTAACTGGGTCTTTAGCCTTGGTAATGGGGTTATAAAATTCCGTCATACCCAAATGAGAATATGTAAGATCTAGCGACATTTCAAGATTTATAATCGTTGTAAGGCTCGCATCCAGTCCCCACATATCCACCTCTCCATAATTAATATAACCAACTACTACAGGCGGCGTATGGCCGGGAATTGTATCCATGGCTGTTATCCCTTGGATATTACTTGACCAATGGTTAAACGCTTCATTATAATCATCTCGATCAATAATATTATCGTTTTCAAGGTCATTTATGGTATTCATAAGACTATCACCATCATAATCTGTTTCCAGGACTGATTTTTCGATGACGATAGGCGTGATAAAAGTGACTGGACTCACGAAACTACTGTAATGGCTTGTATAAAGGTCTAGAGTTCCAAACATTCGTTGATTTAGCCGGCCTTTATATCCTAATTCCCAGGATCTTACAGTCTCAGCTTGAATCTCTGGAAGGTCTGTCACATTTTGTCCAAAGAATCCTGGAATTTTTGGATCAGTTGATGGATAGAAAAAAATACTTTCACTGGTATCTACTGGTTCATATTTCCCTTCATAAGGTTTGTAGTAATATGGATTTCCAAGAGAATCTCGCGGGAAAACGTAACCACCATTCGCACCTCGGGCATATACCTTAAAAACAGATACACGTGTTACAAAAATATCAAGAAATAGGGCCTGATTGGATGGTGTATTGAATGCCGTAGCCCAAGTGAGACGGAAATTTTGATTTTGTTTTGGTCGATACACGATTCCAATCTTGGGTGAAAGCTGGACGCCTTCTTTTTGATCAAAATCAAATTTCCAATTGAAAGGACTGTAACCCATGCCAAAACCCTGATTATTGAATTCAATCATATTGGTAAGTCGGTCATGGATATCATACCGAGTAGCCTGGATAAATTCCCACTTTTTATTTAGTTTCCAATTAACCTGGTAATAAGCACCCAATTCATTTACAGTATAGCGATTGTCTTCTGAAGCTTCATCAATGCCTTCGTCAATATTTTCATCTATTTTTCCATCTTTATCATTATCCAACCCGTCAGCGTAAATTAAAAATCTTTGATTGCCCATCCATTGTACACCTGGTTCCACTACTTCACCTAATTCAAATTCGCCGCTGCCATCTGAATCAACATAATCTGGAATACCATTTCCGTTTAAGTCTTTGTAGTCATCACTGTCACCATCATTATCAAAGCCGTCAGCGATTGCACCTAAAACTGCATCATCATAAATAATTGACCCATCATTTGCCAGTCCAATCGAATCTTTTACCATTCCTGTATTTCTACCGTCATTAGTACTCCAGGAAGTATAACTTTCACCCGAGTCGTACCAAGTGTCATCGTTACCATCATCAAAAATATAAGGTGATCCTGCTTCACCATTCCCATTATTATCTCGATTATCTGTATAATTCTTATCGGATAGAATGGTGCCCCGTGTGTCCGGTAGAGTTAGAAAATAATCAACTCCCCAGACAAATCGTATATCACCATTTTTCCATTCATTAACCTGTTGGAGTTGGGCACTGAATTTTTTTGATCTATCATAGATTATACTACCTGTGGCCAGGTTTCTGGTTGGGTGGCTTGGGTTTCCGGAATAACTTGAATTTAAGTATGTTTGAAAAAAGAAATTCTTATAGCGCATTTTTGCTTGATAATATCGGTAGATCCAACCATCAGCTAAATACCGTGCAATGCCGGTGATGTTAATATTTCTTGCCCAGGCAAACCCGTGGGATAAACTCACAGTTAAATCAGAACTAGGTTCCCAATCCAGTCGAAGATCATAACGATAATTCCGAACTTTAAACTCCGGAAAATCTTCAATACCATCATCATTTGCATCTTTATACATATGGGGAAGTCCACCATAATCGACGGAAAAATCTTTTTCATCAAACTCATCTACCCCATTTTCACCGGGGCTGGGTTGGCCATTTCCATCTGTATCATTATTACTAAAAATATCCCAGATTGGTACACTAGCACCACCAATTATCTCAGTATTGCCGTTCAGGTTTTCAAACGTTTCTCCATCCCAGACACCATTCCCTTCCCCAAAATCCCCTGTGTTCGGCAAACCATCCAGACCAAAATCTAACAAGATCTTGGTACCAAAAATATCCACATACCCTTCTCTAACATCGGCATCGTACACTCCATTTCCATTTAAGTCTGTAAAGGGTTCAAAAGGTATATCATAGGCGTTCCCTAGTCCATCCTTATAGAGCCCCCAATCATTATCATCATCCATTCCATTTGAACCCCAATCATCATCATAAACACCATTTTTATTCGTATCAAAAACAATATTCCCTTCTGAATCATATTTATAGTCTCCAAATCCAAATTTGTGGGTTGAATCCAATACAGTCCAGACAGAATCAGGATTTGAAAAAACCGTGGGATAGGGAATACCTGTAATTGTATTTCCGAAACGATCTAACCACGAACTTCCTCGTTCATCAGATTCATCAATATGGCCGTCGCCATCATTGTCTACGCCATCGTACCATATTTCAGCCGCATCATCAACACTTAGATCAATCCCCTCATCTATATCGCCATCACCATCATTATCGATGCCATCTGCATACACAAACCCTATTTTTTCTTCTGTAATGAACCATAAAACTGTACCATTGTCCAGTGTGACTCTGTTGAATTCATCATCAGCTGCATCATTAACCATCTCCTGTGTAATTAAGGGAGATGCATCTTCACCGATTGATTCAATTTTATCTCCCCAATAATAACCAACCCATGACTCATTAGCTCCATCTACCTCTTTAATCATTCCAGTTGTAAATCGTTGATTTTCATTTTCTGCAAGAGATCCACCCCGATCCAGACGGTCATGTTTATACTTGGGGCGACCGATAAATAATGGGTCATGCCCTTCATATTCATCAGGGTTAAAATGGGTCCAATCTTGTCCGGCTAAGGCAACGCCGGAGACCTTAAAACCAAAATCTCCAAACTTATGTGCTGTTCTAAAAGTGAATTTTTTTAATAGATCCGTATCTGTCTGGCTTAGAAGCCCGCCCTGGATATTGATACTTGTCCCCGTGGTTCTAATAGGAGAAGATGTTACAATATTCAAAACACCGCTATGGGCATTGGGCCCATAAAGCGCCGAAGCGGGGCCCAGGACCACTTCAATCTGTTCAACATCTTCAAAGGAAACGGGAATAACATTATAGGCTGTGAGTCGCAGGGATGGGACATTTGCCATGCGACCATCTGTCAGTGTTAGAAGGCGGGAACTAAAAGATGAATTAAAACCGCGAGCCGTCATATTATAGCTATCAATACCTGATTGTGTAAAATCGATTCCCTTTGTACCTTTTAAGTAATCGCCGAGATTCGTATTACTTTCCCGACGAATCTGCGCTTTGGATATAACAGAAATTGCTGCTGGTGCATCCTCAACTCTTTCACGTCGTCTTGATGCTGTAACCACATACGTTTCCATCTGAATCGCTTCCGGTTCAAGTTCCAAATCTTGAGAGTAAGTTTTGTTTTCAATGACAGTTATATCTTTTTTCAGGACCTGATACCCGATATATGTAACCATGAGAGTATGCTCACCTGCCACCACTTGTGAGATTGTGTATCTTCCTTCCGTGTCTGTTGCTGCACCTTGGGATGACCCTTCCAAAACAACATTGGCGCCCATTAAAGGTGACCCATTTGTTGCATCAAGAACTCTACCAGTTATTTTTCCATCCTGAGCAAAAATAGTTGATACCACTAATAGTATAATTGTAGCTATTTTTTTCATTTTGATTGTTATATATAATAAACAGCCCCGTAAAAAACGGGGCTGTTTATTTTTAAGTATATGTGTGATTGATTTTACTTCAACAACAACATTTTTCCTTTTTGAATCCTATTATCGGAACGAACTTCATAAAAGTAAACTCCGCTGGGTACTTTATTTCCGTAACGGTCTGTACCAAACCAGGAAATATTATAGGTACCAGCATTGAGAATACCATTTTGAAGGACGATCATCTCTTGACCCAAAATGGAATAAATCGTAATAGTCACATCAGAAGACTTTTCTGTTGCGAATTTGATTTGTGTTGAAGGGTTAAATGGATTTGGATAGTTTCCATAGACTTCAAACTTCTGAGCCAAGGGTGCTTCTTCATCCACTTCTAATGCAGTATTTGCCCAGAAAGTTCTTACGCGTTGCGTTGTATTGTCTGGAATACAATTGTTATCTATTTCAAATATCAATCTACCTGTTCCATCTGTAGGATCATAATCCCAACCGGAATCATCTACGCCACAAGTATCATCACACGCTTGCCGAACACCAAGCAGTGACGCTGTTGGGCCCTTTTGAAAAATAGCGGCACAAGCAGCACCTCCAACAGGAAAGCAGGCATTGTACTCTGCAAACAAGGAACTTGAAACCTGTGTACCAATATAAGCTGATGTCGCTGCATCAACGTAAAGAATTGCAACGGAGTCTGCCGCAGCAGCCAGGGCACCTTCAAGTCCAATGACACCCATTTGAGCATTCATCACTGCAGGGAAGATTCCTGCTGCTTCCAGGAAATTGTAGGTAAAGAAATAACCTGTAGGCGCTAAGGGTTCATCTCCATTGAAAAGTGTATCGTCACTACCCATGGGGTCAAAAATGTAGCCCCAGTTTGCAGCTACTTGACCGGCACCAGTTGTATCTCCAGTCGCTGGATCAACTTCATAGCTATCCGGGTTAGTAGGATCAATGGGTTGGCCACTGCCACCTAGCATTGGTACAGATAAGTTATCTTCACCCGTCCAGCCTAATGATTCCCATAGGTCATTTTCATAGTAGTATAAGTAATCATCCATATTAGAAATAGTCACTGTATCAGCAGGTGCAACAGGAATACCGGTTACTCCATTGAGTTCACTAGCAGTTGAATCGACGCCAAGCCCACTAGCAGCGCCATCGTGTGCTTCCCAGTAGATTTCAAGGCCGGCTGGTGTTTGATGACTGTCATCTGTGTAATCAACTGTAACCATTCCCCAGTTTTCCATGTCTGTACCAACACCATAATCTACGCCGTATGTTCCACCAACAAGATCTGGAGCGCTAAATTGTGCAAAAACTTCGGATAAAGATATTCCCCAACCCCTAGAATGTGCATATGGATGGTTTGGGTCATCTACGTGATCATATCCAGGTGTGCCTATCCAAGTCCCAGCTTCTTCAACAGCAGGAAACGTGGCAAAAGTTGAACAATTTAGTGTTTCTGTTGTAGGATAAATACTGCCTTCATTAATTGTGAAAGTACCATCATCATTCAGGTTAACATTCATAACTACACCAAAACTATCCAGTAATGCTGGAGTAACGAGTGGAACTAAGGCGACTGCAATTGTATCACCGATGTCGTAGCTTTTTAAGGAATGAGTATAAGCAGGAGCAGCAGAACTAGGCCAGGAACCCGTAACATCGTAAACAGCAGTTGCATCTTCAGCGCTTGCAGAATCACGAACCACATAGGTGTATTCTACTATGACGGCTCCAAGTTGCCAGTTTCCTTCAATACTTTGGGAAAACAATAGTCCCGTAAAGAGTGTGAATGGAAGTAAAATTTTGAACATTTTCATCATTTTGCTTCTCCTTTTTTGTTTAGTTAGAGAGAATATTGTTCGATCAACTAAGTAGATCGTACCTAGGAAGATAAAACATCAGCCGGGAAGATTCAAAGACTTTTCGAAAACCAACTATTTGTCCTTTTTTCCTTTTTCATAACTTCGTTTAGCCCATAATAAAAACAGGGAATAGAGGAAGAGAATGCTCCCAAAAATGAATAAACCATTTAAAACTACCCATGTCCAAAAATTTGTCATCATAGTTGGTGGCTCTCCTATCTACCTTTTATATTCATCCCATAAATATACCTAATTATTTTAATTTATCTCTAATGGAAAATAAATGAAGATTGCTGTATTAGTTAAACAAGTCCCCGGATCTGAAACTGCTTTACCCATTTTAGGGAA
>Ga0257115_1000307_pt1 | contig 48166 bp, 62 predicted proteins | sample SI112_100mmetaG_FD_194465 | JGI IMG/M metagenome (GOLD analysis project Ga0257115, IMG submission 194465) | Marine microbial communities from Saanich Inlet, British Columbia, Canada - SI112_100m | ecosystem: Environmental > Aquatic > Marine > Inlet | place: Canada: British Columbia | collected...
AATCATGGCATCAATATCCAAGATAGCTTCAATGGTACGTACTGCGTTACCTACTACAGTGGGAACAGCAAGAACGTCTGCACCAACACCAGCAGTATCAACGGAAGTCATGTCAAAAGTAGCCATAAGTTATCCCTCCCCTTACGCTGCGTTATATTTGGCAGTAACGATTGCTTCTGGGCGAAGAATCTTTCTACCGTATAGGTGCATACCACGAACAATGTCAGCAAAGCTGTCAGGGTCACGATATGTTTCCGTCTTGTTGATTTGCTCAGCAGTTGCTACAGCAGAATCATGTCCACCAACAATAACACCATAGTTAGTGTTCTGGTTTGCAGAACCTGTGGTTCCTGGACCAGTACCTACCGCTGGCAGGTTTGATGAAGTGTACATACGGAAACCGTGGAAGTTATTAACGACAAGGCCGTTACGCAGTCCACCTGATTCACCGTAGTCTGCATTTAAGAAGCGTGAATCTTCGTCACGAAGAAGCTCCATAAATACCGGGTCAACTACCAGCCAACGTCCTTGAGTATCAACTTGCTGTTGATCCAAGAGGCGAGCCATACGAGCAACAACCATTGCTGGTGAAGCTGTAGCAGTTGGTAGTGCAGTAGCACCAGGCAAACGTGCTGCCAGTGGGATCGAATGATCACCAGCAGAACCAGTTGTGATGTTGCCCATAGAACCCTTGATGATCTTCATTGATGTCAACAATTCATCACTACCAGCAGTGCTAACAGACTTGCTGCCATTTACGACATCATTAGCTGTATCTGCTTGAGAATGCAAAGAAGACTGTTTGAAGCCAGACAAATAACCTAGAACGTCTTGGTCATACTGGTCAGCCAAACGATAAGCTGCACGATCCGTTGCAAGACTCATAAAATTGATGTGACTATGAGCCTCTTCAATATCATCCATCTTAAACGCAAAGTAGTTAGCTTTGTCTACAGTCAACTGAAAATCATCATCTTCAAGATCTTGTGCTGTAACCTGAGTACCACGAGCGTATTGGCTAACGGAAATTTCAGGTTCTTTAATAATTCTGACTGTATCGCCTTGAGCAGCAATCTCGCCAAAATAATCTGAGTTAGTAATTTCTCCTACTACAGTAGACTTGCGAAAGGCAAGCTGTACCTGCTTGGAGTAGATTACGGGGCTAAAGTTACCATTAGGTAAATTCCCATAACCTGTTGCGGATGTAAAAGCCATAATAAATCCTCCTTAGATGTTTGTTGGCTTATGATATTTAAGCCCAAACTTAACGTAAGAGGCTAATCTTTCTAGGGTGCAATCTATTCTATCAAGGGCCATTGTTAGAATAGTTGGGCCTATACTTAATTAGGTAGGTCTTATCTTAATTGTTTGGCTTAGTTGGTTAGAGTATAAAGGTAGCTAATGATATTAGGGCTTTATACTCTTTTCTTAACATACACAGTTATACATATTAATTCTGTGATGTCAATACTTTTTTAACGTGCACCCCCAGAAATATCATAAATAAACTTGCCACTACGGATAGCTTCCATGATTGAGTCTGAGTTAGCCTCATACTGTTGTGCTGTCATCTTTTGTACAGCAGACTCACGGATACTTCCTGAAAGGTCATTATTCTCTGGCTTGGTAGTACGTCTTGTTTTAACTTCAGATGCAGCCTGTTTAGTAGAACGCTGTTTACCTTTTACGTCCATGTTGTTATCAATCTTGTACAGATCAATTACCCTGATTACAGACTTAGGGTCATCTTGGTTTTCATATAGGGCATCCTGTACCCACTTAGGTTGTTCTTCTGCCCAATTATGAAACTCATCACTTGATCGTAAGTCATCAAAGTCTGAGTGCATAGAGCGTATCTCATCTTCTGATTTACTGCGCTGGGCTTGTGCTGTAAGCTTGTCTATCTCTTGTAGTCTAGCATCAGCATTCTTAAACTTCTCTTCTGCTTTTTGATTAGCAATGGTTTCTACAATAGAAGCAATCTCTGGATACTTATTAGACCACGCCTCAATGCTCTCATTACTAGCAGGTGGACGAACTGGACCACTAGTCTTTGCTTTATCTAGCTGTGCCTTTAGTTCTTTTAACTCTTCAGACTGCTTGTTTAGGTGGCTGCGTAGATCACTATATCGTTTCTTAAACGATTTCTCTTCTGCAGATAACGCTTCTTCTTTAGTTTCTGTATTGGACGCTTTCTCTTTGGAACTCTCTTGTTCTTCTGGTTCTCCCCCTTCAATAAGGGCTTTGAGTTCAGCTTCATCCTTTTCTATACGTTTCTGGTTTGCATTGCGCTTTGGTTTAGCTTGTACAAATCCTGCATTCTTTGGTGTTTCCACTTCTGCTAGTTCTGCCATGTTGTATTTCCTTTTATGTTGGGGCCAGCATTATTGCCGGGTAGCCTTATAGTTTTAGTTTATAGTTATTGTTTAAGAGAAAAGGTCTGAGAATGAAAAACCACCACTGTCTGATTTTTCTTTAGCGTTGTCCGTATTAGAACTATCACCAGTAGCAGCCTCATTAGCCCGTCTATTAGCTGTGGCTACATAATGTGCCGCTGTTTCAGGGAAAGCTCTAAGAGATTCTTTTTCTCTATCTGATAGATGTTCAGCTACGTTTGCACTTGTGTTTGGATTACTTACATCTAAACGGCTAGACTTTTCATCTCGTGGTGCAGATGTCCTACCTGCCTCACCCATATCCGTAGTTGCATAAGAAGGTGCTGCGTTTGTAGAAACCCCTGCTGACCTTGCTTTTTCCATTGCTGCTTTTTGTTCTGCATCAGATAAATCAGGATCATCAAAAGCAGTACCTTTAGTTACAGCACCTGTTATAGGATCTACTCTATCTTTTCCAATCCCAAAGCCATTTGTAAATGCATCATATCCTGTTTTAAAACCACTATCAGATGCAGAAAATAGACCTTCATAGTAATCATCTCTTGCTTTTTCTGACGTAAACATTAAGTCAAGACCGTCAGGTGATTTACCACCACTATCTTTAAAACCACCATATAATCTATCAGATGCAGCCTTAACAGCGTTAGAATAAATATCAATTTGTTGCTGATTAACGTTACCGCTTTTCATTCTACTTGCTAAGCTTTGTTGAACAGCCTCTGCTTGTTTTTTTTCTGCCTGTTCCGCAAATTTAGATAATCCTAAAGAAACTCCTGGACCACCAAGTGCAAAGCCGATACTTCCTACAAAAAGTTTTTCTAATGAACCCATAGGTTTAGACTTAGAATAACCTTCATAATCTTCATCTGTCCAATCCTTCACTGCTTTATTACGAAAGGTTTTATCTGATATACCAATAGACTCTAAAGAAATATCTTCCTTATCGTCACCCCTCTCAGCAGCCACTGTTTTTTGCTCTTCTACAACATCCTGCGATACTTCACGAAAGCCAGCAGGTATACGGCTCATGGGTCTACCATTAAAGTAGTATATTATAATACGCTGACCTGTCTCAGGACTAGTAAAAGTCTTAGACTCAAAGCCCATAAAAGGTGAACCTGTACCACCGTAACCTCCATAGCCACCACCTACAGGTTTAGGTACAGTTATACCTGCACCAGGTACACCACCACCCTCATTCATGTTTATAGGTGTATCTGTGTCTTGTGTATTTTCATCGTCTGCTGTTTCTAGTTCATCATCTCTAAAGTAAGACTCTTCACCTTCATTAATACGTTTCCAACCTTCTTCTGCAGATTTTTGTAGCTCTTCAAAAAACTCTGTACCAAAGTAGCGTCTAGTTGCAGCATTAATCATAAACTCATTAGGACTAGCATTGATAGGTACATCATCACGTACCTCTTCTGGTTTGGCTCCAAGAGGTGCAGTGTTGCCACTTACAGGATCTTTAGTCTCACTCATAATGAGATCCATTTCTGTTTGTATGGGTTCGTTATTATTAGATATAGATCCACCAACAGCCATATCCGTACCAGAACTAGACGTTAATAAATAATCTTGTTGGCCTGTATACATATCTTCTTCCCCTATTAATCCACCTTGAGCAAATTTTTTACCAAGTATATTTTCTACTTCATCTCTGTATGGTAAATCTTTTACCCCTGCAGCTTCTTGTGCAGATTTTGCTTCTTCTCTACTCAATACTCGTGATACTTTCATATCACCACCAACTACCCATGTATCTCCATCTGCTTGACCATCTACGTATGAGTAGCTACCACCTTTAGGTACTTTATCATTAATGTCAGTACGGCCTCTTTCTTTCATATAAGTAAGTAGCTCATCACTTGTATCGTCTGCCATTTCTACTTCTGCCCAGACTTGATCTTCAGCCCTACGTTTTACGTAGTATTGATCACCACGGGTTCTTATAGCTTTTGGATTGATACCTGCATTAACAAGTTGTTCTGCTTCTTTTTTAGTTATTTTTAAATCCTGTGGACCTAAATGTTCTGCTACAGGATTCATACTAGCATGCCATCCAGGTCTAGCAGCAACAGCAGTCACTTTACCATAGGGTGCATCTTTAGTACGTTTTGTTTTTTCTGTAATGTACCCTGAATCAATAAGTTTTTTTCTTGTTTCTTCATCTGGTATATTTATAGAATCTCCAGTTTTTTTTGTTTTTTCACCCTTTTTACGTTTAGCACCCTTAGTAGGTACGTAAAATCCTTCTTTACCTGCTTTTGTAGTTCCTTTAAAAGCTACATCAGGAAAGTCTGCTTCTAAAAAAGACCCTTGAGGTACTTCATCTGCAGCATTTACAAATAAAGGATATAGCTTGTCATCTGATTGTACAAATAATTTATATGCCTTACGAGTTTTTTTAAAAGGTTCATCTACAACAGAAGATGAAGAAGGTTTTAATTTAATATTTCCACCTAAACTACCTAAAGCATTAGGATCAACTTCAATACGCTTACCTACATCTAAAGCTTTCTTGGCACCTGATCTTATAGCACTGGCTGCAGCATCACCTAATCCTGGAATAAGTCCTATCATTGCTGCACCGCCCAGCGCACCAACTAAAATATAGTTAGGGTCATCTTTCTGTAACTCATCGTAAACTTCTTTAGCTGCCATAGCATCGCCAATGACAGGTGTAGCTGAAGCAACAAAGGTAGCAGCATCTTCTAATGTAATATTATCCACACGCTCTGCATAACGCCCCTCAGGGTCTTGTCTTCTTTTAGGATTTAGGGCCATTAATTTCATCCCTTAAATAGGTTAATCTACGTAGAGCAGCTATCTCACCTTGAGCACGATATATGTCTTCCATAGACACTGCCTGTTCTAACTTGCGCTGGGCAGTGTCAATCTTTTTGTTTAGTACATCAAGGAAGCCATCCCATAGGGGCTTATCGTTTACGAGTTTCTTTACTATCATTATGTACCAGTAAACCCTTGCTCACCAGGAGTTGGTGCTGTGCCTGTGCCAATGTTACCACCACCTGCACCTGTAGTGTCTTGTACGCCTACACCAGCTTGCTCTGGCCCAGCGCCCGGACTAGGTGGTGGGGGTGGACCTTGAGGTGCTCCCTCTGCTCCCTCAGGTGGGGGTGGGGGCTGTGTAAACTTCTTAAGTATCTCAGCTTGTATAGCTGCATCACTCAGAGAGTTAGTCACCTTGTCTGGGTCTAGATCCATTGACTTAGCTATCTCACGAATGATGTAGTCACTCTTAACAAATGGCATCAGTGCTGGGTTAGATGCTACACCCATGAACTGCATCAGACGCTGTGAACGTACCTCGTTAGCCATCAAGCTTTCTGTGCCAGATGCCTTAACCTCTAAGTCACCCTTGATATCTGTATCAAAGTCAAACTGCATGTTAAATGAAAAGAATGCTTTACCTATTGGACCAATGAGGTAATCATCCACGTTTTTAACAACATTTCGTATGCTGCCATTAGCTGCAGACATAAGCATAGAGATGCCAGAAGCAGTTCGCCCCACTCCACTGACACCTGTTTGACCGTGTGCAAAACTTGGGAAGCCTGTACTTTCATCTGCTAAAACCCTAGCCTTATCAAAGAGTTGCATGTTCTCGCCAGCTACATTAGGGAACTTAGTGCCAAAGATGCCTTGTCCTGGTGCACCCCCCTGTCTGCGAAACACCTTGCCAGGGTACACACTTAAGTCCTGACCAGGAACTAAATTTGTCTCATCAACTTCAATGATTAAGTTACCAGAAAGTGCAGCATTATCAATAGCCATACGCATAAAGCCATTCATTAAGGTCTGCGTATCATCCATATTCTCAGCAATACCTACACCAAAGAAGCTGTATGGATTAAGCTCATAAGGTACAGCATAGTAAGGAATACGTGCTGGCTTGAATGGGTTAAGAACTAAACGTAATACTTTACCGTTACAAATCCATGTATTCACACTGACCTGCTCAGAGTTCTTCAACTCTTTAGGGATAGTTACACCATTCTCAGCTAGAATGTCTGTATCTACATAACCCCAGAACTCTAGTACTTCATAACGATAGGGGCTAGAACTATACTGGGAATCATCTTCCATGTCCTGTTCCCAATATTTCTTTTCGTAAGACTCACCTAGATCAATAGCCTCATTAACAGACTCACCCCTAAAGAAAGGTCTAGACTTTAAGCCTCGCATCTGTGAGCGTGTCATACGGTGACGCTCTACTACATACTCAGCCTCATCCATGTTGTATGCATCAGGATCAGGGTAAAAGTTCCAGATAGATACATGACTAGTAGATGGTACAGTCTTAATTAAAGGATCATAAGAACCTTCATCATCCCAATTAGGGTACTCTTTGTCAATAGCAAACGGACCCTTCATAATACCTGTACCAAAGAGTGCCATCTCAAATGCAGTATGGCGTAGTTGCTTGTTAGCACCACTCTCTTCTAGCTGATCGTGTATCTTCTTTTCCATCTTCTTAGCTGCAACCATAGCAGGATGAAATGTAACTGTACTTTGTGAAGTACCTGGACCCTCAACTACCTTCTCACCTAACTGCTCTAGCCTGTCCTTGAGTGGGCCTAATCGTTTCATACGATCAAACATAGTCTCGCCAGGCTTTAGCTTTTCATCAGGGTCAAACAAAAAAGAAACCTTAGGTTCTTCACCAAAGGCTGCATTAAGTTCTTTCTGTCCTGCTTCTGCATTAGGGTCAATGTTAATGTGTACTGACTCAGCTACACCATCAGGTAACGTTGTAGGATTAACTGTAAGAGGAAAGCGTGAGCTACCAAACAGTACATCTACAATCTGACCATACGCAGCTAGAGTTTTAGTTTTAGTAACTTTGACAAATACACGAGACTTTTCAGTTTCAGTAAATTGTACGTCAGAACCATACAGACCACGGTAATTACGGTAAGCACGTAGCCACCTGTTTTCATCTGTGTACCTTGAGTCTTCTGCACGTTTATATTTCCCTGTTACAAAAGAAACTAGACTAGGTGCATCTAACTCATCACCATCCTGTATGACAGAAACCTCATCTGTTTCAAACAGTTCGCCTTGATTATTTTCATTTATTGCCATATCTACTAGTATCCAAATGTTGAGTCAGAAGCTTGAAACCCTGAACGTTGTGACATAGGGTTGAAATCCCAAAGTGAGCTACGTGGTCTTGTCATTATACCATACCTTAAAGCATCATACAAGTGATCTTCTGCATTTGTATCAACATCTTCATGGTTCTTTTTATCTAAAGGTAAACCAGGAAGCTGAGCTATCATGTTGGTACAGGAAGAAAAGAACACGAGTCTTGGCTCCTCAGTGAACTCATCTACCTGTAAACGGCGGTGAAGCTCGTTTTTACCTGCAACCCTAGAACCTTTTGAACGATCAGAAGGACGCCACCTACATCCTTTTGCATTCATCTGCTCTGCCAAAGACGGGCCTGTGTCTCCACGTTTATGCCACAGGGAACTGTCTAACACACCGTATCTAATACTACTATCACTACTTTCAATTTCAAGTATCATATCTGCTAAATCAGTAGCTGTAACTTTAGAACAATAGAGTTCTCTATATACAATGAGTTGTTCAGCGGGAGATACAGCAATCCAGACAACTCCTGTAAAGCTCCCATAGCCGTAGTCACAAGCTCTAAACTTAGTCCAGCTTCTTGGTATATCATAAGGCTCAATTACATGTATCTTTCTGTTGAACTCAGGAAACGCTGCTCCTTCATTTACATCCCAATTACCCTCAAGTAATTGCTTTCTTTGGTGTTCAGGTAGCGAGAGTAGCATAGCTTCGTAGTCACCACTCTCAGCTAAGTAAGGATTATCAAACAGACTAGCAGGTATGAACCTTCGTTTGAATAGGGGTTGTCCAGCTTTACTATGCCCTGATGGAAACTTCAGTACCTCACTAGTCTCAATGTCCGTTGCCCAGAACGCTGTATTAGGTTTATCTGGATCAATGAACATCTTCTTTACCCAAGCATGTCCTAAACCGCCAGGGTTAGTTGTGGCTCTCATGTACAAGCCTAAGTCTTTATTAGCAGTACGTAAACGTGATCTCATGTAGTTCCACGCAAAGGGTGACTGCCACTGCGTCAACTCGTCAAACGCTACATAGTTAAACGCCTGTCCTTGGTAACGCATAACGTCTGTGTCTCTGTCCAAGTATGACATCCATAATGTGCCACCTCTAGGCGTAGTCCACTGACTCTTACGCTCAGACCACTTAATTCCAGGTATAGCCTTAGGGTACAACTCTTGGCTTTTCTGTATAAGCTCTCTTAGTTCTTCTGTTGTATGACGTACCAACAGCCCACTAAAGTCTGGACTGTTCATGTTCCTTAAGGGGTCTGCTAGTGTGGCGTAGCTCTTGCCGCCTCCTGCTGCTCCTCCATAAAGTACTTCACGTTCACTAGACGCTAGGTATTGTGTCTGTGGGCCAGGGTTTGGCTGAAAGACTACGTTCTGTGCCGTTGGTACGTCATATTCTTCATGCTTAACTTGCGCTGGGCTGGTCTTCTGTATCACTGTCTTCTTCGTAGATGAAGTAGCCTGTTCTTTCTTTTTCGAGGATTTCGATTTGGTGTAACGCTTTTTGGAGCCGCTGGGCATACTGGCGCTTAATTGTAGTAAGCCTTTTTCGCTTTCTTTCGACATCTAATCTCTTCTTCAACCCATCGTGTGTTATACTTTTACCAGACTGAGTAGTAAGCCACGCTGCAACCTGTCTTAAAGTATATTGCTTTACGTGCTTCCTTGCAAGCTCTAATAGCTCTAGTTCTTTTGGTATAGGCTTTAGCCATTCATTATCTTCTGGGTCAACCTCATATCCAAAGGGTATGTACTGGCTTACTCTTGGTATACGCTGCCAGAGCTTAACCTTAAGTGGTACTTTAGGTAGCATCCAGTACGCATAGTTTAGAGGTCTTTCTTTTCTAAACGTCAGCATCTTCACTGTTTTTAGGTGGTAAGATAAATAAACCACCACTTGACTCTACAGATACTTTTTCAGTTTTAACTACACCAGCACGATCTAAGATCTGCCCTGCTGCCATCATCTTTTCTTTAATGCCTAGCTGGGTAGGATCGTCCAAAGCAGAGGCATATGCAACTGCAGCCTTAGGACCAACTCTTGACATATACGTTTTAGTTGCATCAAATATCTCATCCTTTAAAGACTCAACAATAGCTGCAGTTGATGAACCCTCATTGTATCCTGCTAGTTTCTTAGCACGTACAACATCACCACCTGCTTCTTCAAAAAGCACTTCAAGAAATTTAGCTTGGTTTTCTGTAAGATTACGCTTCATGTTACTTTCCTGTAGGCTTTGGTTTTCTTTGCAACTTTCTTAGGTTGAGCCACAAACTGCTTACCTGCCTTAGTGCCTTTTCGTTTAGCTCGTGAGGTAGCAGCATACTCAGAAGAACTAAGAGACTTAATAGCTTTCTCAGGTAAGTATCTCTCACCTGTCGCTTTTGAGCCTTGCGTAGATGGCTTTCCACTCTTGGTTCTCCACTTCTGCTTACCCCAAGACTTTAAGCTCTTCTGAGATTTAGCTAGTGCCATACTATCAGCACTCACATCCACATTCGCACTTACGATTAAGTACAGCACAAATAATACGCTTAATATACGATTTTACTTTAGTAATCATTTGTATCCCCCACCTTTTGCTTTATATTGCTTTGCAACCATCTGAGCTTTCCTGGCGCTCCATTGTCCGGGCTTTCCACCTTTCCCGCCAGCTTTAACGGAAGCAACAAGGCGCTTACGCATACTAGGCTTAGTATAATTACCCGCTGCATTAACCGTAGACTTTTTGCCTGATTTCTCCACGGCTTATCCCCATATCGTGCAGTTCTTTGTCAGATAGATTCATAAGAATCCAGTAGTCTGCCCTGCGTTGTTGACTGTCTTGAATACGCTTCATTAACTTTTTAAACATATCGCACTACTCCTTTATTAATTGTGCAGGAGTAGTTATACACATTTTATGTCAGAGTACTACATACAAGTTTGCATACCCGTTATGTATTAAGTTCGATTAGGATCAAAGTATTCCTCTACTGAAACAATCACTTCCATAGTGTTTGTTGTTTCACCATATACCATAATCTTATCACCTGAATGTAAATTAAAGTAACCGCCATTAACCAAATTAACTACAGAGTTACCTGCCATACTCAGTCCATTAGCTATGTAGTGATACGCATTATCTTCAGCATGGTAGAACTGTACATAGACTTTCTTAGTGGATGTGTTGTTATTACTAATGTGTAGATACCTAGTAATAGCACTAAAGTTAGCAGGGCAAGTATACACAGCAGTAGCACTGGCATCTGCAGAAGTAGATGCTATAGTGTACCCCTGTGTATGAAACTTTGACTTACTTAGATCTGGCATCTAGTATTACTTCTTATTCTTGAGGTTATTAGTTTGTGATTTAACCATACCACCCAAGTTGTAAGACATAACCTTACCACCAGCAGCGTAACCCTTCTTCTTAGTCTTACCACCATTCTTCATAGGCTGGGGCTTAGATTGTTGCATCATACCTTGTTGACGCTGCATGTCAGCCTTAACTGGATCATATGCACCAGTCATACCACCCATAGCGTAACCCTTCTTCTTCATGGTCATACCACCCTTAGCCATGTAACCCATCTTATTACGTACAGACTTAGGTAACTTCTTTACACCAGCTTGCTTAGCTGTAGGTTCCTTTAAAGCCCCACCAGCAGCGTATCCTTTTTTCTTCATGGCTCCACCTTTAGCCATTCCCTTTTTCTTCATGCCATTCTTCTTCATCGTAGTCTGCCTCACTGTATAAATTGTTAAACACTCGTTGCGTATCCCATACGTATTCTACGTCCTGCTTAGAGTGATACGTGTGCTGGTTAGGCTTAAAGTCAGGTGCACCTTCTCCTGCTTCAAACCACGCTGGGTGAGTTACTCTCACTCTGTTGTTGGGTAACGCAACTATGTTACCTGTGTAGTTACCTGCATCAAGTAACTCAAGCACATGTGACTGCTTGTGTTGTGCAGGGTCATCAGCTACCTCACTGTCTGTGTAGTCAACTGTGAAGTAATACTTACAAGGGTAAAACTCCCCATCTACTTTAGCTATCCACGGCGCTGGGCTTGCACGTTCTAACTTATATACAGAGTGACTGTGAGACATACAATCCCACGGCTGGGCCATATAAGGTGGTAACTCTTCAGGCCAGTCCTCTAAAGGTGTATCAGCTACAAGTGCTGTAAGAGGCATCCTAGCCCACATTGCACCACCATGTACATTAGGTGTAGACTCATCATAGTCTGACTCACACCCCGTAAATATAACTTGAAAGCTCAGTGTACGATTAGGCATCGTAGTTACAGCTACAACCATACAATGTAAAAACTCACCGTGGTATGCACTCATGTTGTGCGTATACTCACGCCTTACCCATGCTTTAAAATAAGGTATATTACTTTGTAGATACGGCATACAGGTTCTCCTAGCTTACATGCCGTGTAATATACTCCATATTAAAATAAAAGTCAAGCTATAATAAAGTCAACTATCTGTCCATCTGGGGTACGCAGCTTGTTAGGATTAGGATTATATGCGTACATCTGATTGACTAACTTCAAGTCCTCTACTGGTGTGTCAGGAGTTACCTTGTTAGGTTGCTCTGGCTTAAACTCTTCATTATTTCTACTAGACCTGTCCTTATCAGCTTTCTCAAAGACTATGTTATCGTGAGTCTGAAAAGGCATACTAGGCAAAGGAAAGTGAGATATTAAAGTCATTCTACTACAGGCTCTCTTGTACCAAAATATCTCTGATACGTTAGATCATCACTGTATTCTTCAGCCCATCTGTTCTCAGTAAACGTAGCAAACTCTATAAGAGCCTCTAGATCTATATCCATAGAGTTCATGTACGTCTTCATATCAACTACATCCTGCTGTAGTATCTCAATAGTGTGTGCCTGTTTGGATACCCACCACACAGCAGCTACAAGCTGTACAGCCATAGCTACTACAAGGGCTACAGGAAGCTTAAGATCAGCCATATTACATTACCACGCTTTACATGACCAGTAACGAGCAGTGAACTTGTCCTTAGCTGTGTCACAACTATGTCTAGCTCTAAAGTTCTTACGGGCACCAGGGTTATCTTTACGGATTGGCATGTCAGGATCACCAAAACGTACAACTTTTACTTCACTGCCCTTCTTAGCTAACACAGCAGACTTCTTAGCCTCACCCGATAGCCGTTTTGGTTTGTTATAACCAGGATATGTTTCACCACGGTACTTTAACTTCCCACTAGGCAAACGTTCTACATCTTTAGTTGTAGCCATTACTCTCCGTAGCCTCGTTCTCTGTCAGGGTCTAAGACCTCGTGACGTTGTAAATGTCCTTCCATGTACATAGCACGTTCTACATGGTCTAAACTGTACCATTCTCCTGTACGGTTGTACATAGCTTCACGTACATAGAACACATCTGACTTAGGAATGTGAACTTTGTTTAGTATACGTGTGTTATTTGATGCTATAGCTTCGTAAAAGTCTTCAATGACTCGTTCACTTGCATATAGTTGTACTGGTTTTCTGTACATTGTCAAGTCTTATTTTATTAAAAGAGAAAAAAAGTGTTACAACCGCATGTTAGTACATTAGGAGAGGAGACACATAAGAGAGAGCAGTACTTTATGTGGTTGTAACACTATAGTTTAACTATATAGTTTATTTTTATTATAGTTATAAGACAATAGTAGACTATTTCTATGTACATGTCAATAGTTATTTTATAAAAATACAAACATTGTATAGTTTAACTATAAGTTTAACTATCTTTGTTCTATTTCTTAAGTTATAACTGTATAGTTTAACTATCCTATGTCCAATTCTTTAAGTTTTAACTTATAGTTTAACTTAGGCTGCTACTGCTACGCAGTTTTACACAAAAAAACACCTTTGTCAAGTAGTTACGTTACGTCACTTTGTATATTTTTCTTACATGTTATGGCTTTATAGACAATCTAGGTAGTACATATACAAGATGTAGTGCTCAAAAGTAAAAACCCCGTGTGTTGCAGAGTGTGTATATATATACGCCATACCCCCCGGTGGCCCTCGCCCGCCCCTCGATGGAACAAACAGCGAACAAAAGCAGCGCAAAACAGGAACATTGATGCTTTTCTTTTTAGATTTACTTTTTTGGTGATGATTTAGACTAGCAAGTGTTTGTTTTTGTTACATAAAAAGACTGATATGCCGTCTGTCTTAACGTAATTAAATGAACAAGCGTTCAATTCTCAAGAGTGTGATCACAAATCAGTAGTGGATGCACAACTTTGTGATCACAAATAGCAACACCACCAAGCCACCCTAGAATGTGATCACAAAACACCCCACCCCATAGCTAAGCTTGCACAGTACACCCCTAGGTTGTGTTAGCCTGGCGAACGCAGCTTAAAGATGAACATGGCTTGTTCTACCTAAGAAACTTTTTTTATTATTGTGTATTTTCAATAACTTACACAAAAGTAATTTTTTTATATTTTATGGGTTGACACATTTTTAGATCTCCATAAAATCAAGGGCAAGGCAAAACAGAAACAACGGACAAACAAAAGGAAAAACAAAATGTTAAATATTGATAGAATTGAATTAATTAAATCTTTGATCCGTACTTATCACCAGTTAAATAAAAATAACGTTTCTTTTCAACCTGCTATATATGCGGAAATTGAAGAGCATTTATCTTACCTAATGCTACCTTGTGAGAATAAAATTTTTATAGATAGTTATGAGTTTCACGGCGTTGACTGTGCAAAAATATAAACGTTTACAAAAAAGGAAAAACACGATGGAAAAGCTAACATTAAAAAGCGCAATTGAAAACAGCGGCAAGGTATCACTTGGCAACACTAAGATGCCAAGCACAACATTTGCCATCAGCGCAAAGCATTGCAATGTAGGTGGCAAGCTTGTCAATGTTCAAAATTCTACATGTTCTCGTTGTTATGCTCTTAAGCTTCAAAAGCTTCGCCCTTCCGTTGACACTGGCTGGACAAACAATTTATTCAAAGCGGTTAAAATGATTGAAGAAAACTCTAAGCTTTGGGCTAAGATGCAAGCTTTTCAAATAGAAAGGGGATGCAAAAAGCTAGGCGTAAACTTTCACCGTTGGTTTGACAGTGGTGATTTACAGTCTGTTGCAATGTTGCGTGCAATTGTTTTGACAGCAGAAAGAACACCAGAAATAAAGCATTGGTTGCCTACACGTGAAGCAAAGCTTGTGAAGCTTTACCGCAAAGAATACGGACAAGAGCCTAGCAATCTAGTCATCCGTGTTAGTGCTACAATGATAAGCGATAAGCCTATTGCTGGTCATGCTAATACGTCCACCGTCCACCGTAAAGGCGAAACAATACACGGTAAAGCTTGCTTAGCATATAGAACCAATAAGAATTCAAAAGTAATTGAAGAGCAAGCTTTCAAAGATATGACAAGAGAACAAAAGAAAGAGCAAGATTTTGGTCACTGTGGCGATTGCCGTGCTTGCTGGTCTAAGACGGTTGACAATATCTCGTACCCTTTGCACTAGAACAAAAGTGACGTAGCGTCACTCTTTACAATTGGCGCTACGTTTGAAACAGTAAAAACACAAACATTATAGAAAGGAAATACAATGCAAATTGAAGATTTTATTTTACCTACTCACTGGGCTGTATATCTTGTCAACGCTGACTCTTCTTATCTTCATGATGATGAAATCGCCTTAATTGATACCTATGTGGATGACATGCTTGCGGCAGGTTATGAGTGCTTCCATGTTGTTGACGTATCAGAAGAGTCTTACATTTCCAGATATCATGACGCTGACAATGGCAAGTATCTATTAACTGAAGTATCAGATTATCAAGTTCAAACTGCTTAACATAAATTAAACTTGAAAGGGAAATAAGATGACAACGCAACATGATTTTATAAAGTGGGAAGAGCAAGCTAAGCATTGTGATGTAGACGCCTTGCAATACATCATAAATGATTGTGCAGAAGCACGAGATGCCATGCGAGGGTGGAACCCAGAAAAGGAAAACTATTACGCTGATCAATATTGGACATTCACAGATGAATTACGGCGCAGAAAGCTGCGGCTGTGATATTTATGCAACGGTTTTGGGCTGTTAAAAAAACTTATTGACAGCCTGATTAAACTATGATCTAACTTTAAACACAGAGAAACACAAACACACATAGGAGACATATCATGTTTGTATTATTCGCTACTAAGCCTCTCAATGATGGCACTCAAGGGTTCCGCTTTAACTTCGCTGGACTCAAGGGCTTGACACGCAAGCGTAAAACATTAAGCCGTGGTTTCAAGGTCAACACTACCAAGTGTATGACTGGTGTACACTTTGGCAAGCGTACCATCTACATTGAGCGTAACCCTAACCGTAACACAGAGCGCAAGCTTTGCCACTTCGCAGGGTAATGTCAGATGACTAAGCTAGACTTCAATAACATCGTGGTGCGTCATAACGGGCGCACCATATCCATCGCCCAACATTGGAGCCGTACTTCTGAGGGTGACTTTATAAACGCACAAGAGATTGCAGACATTGATGATCTACATCACTGCGAAGACTATGACCCCATCAGGTTTGATGATACTGTTGACGGTCTAATCAATGCACTGCAAGCAATCAAGAAGGATATAGAACAATGAAGTTTGACAAACCAACAGCCCGTAAGATTCGTGAAGCCATGCAAGAAGCGTTAGAGAACGCAGGTATACATGGTGTGACTATTAACGTAGGCAACTGCTCATTCACTGACGGTGAAGCTACCTACAAAGTCAAGGTATTGATTGATGGCGCTAAGTCTAGGGATGAGCAAGACCTTGAACAGATGGCTTCACTCATGGGCTTTGACACAAGCAAGATTGCATTACTGCAAGGCATGAGGGTGTCACTTGTAAGCTACAACTCTAGAGCACGTAAGCGTCCGTGGGTAGTGCAGGACTTGACAACTACACAGAAGTATATTATTGATGATGACACAGCCAAGCGTTTATTTGGAGCAGAAGAAAAGGTATCATAGCCATGAACGTACTATCACTATTTGACGGAATGTCATGTGGACAGCTTGCCCTTGAAAGGGCAGGCATTCCAATCGATAATTATTTTGCAGCGGAGATTGACAAGTACGCTGTACAAGTAACACAAGCTAACTTTCCAGAGACAGTTCAGCTAGGTGATGTGACTGCCATAGATCCTGACAGTCTGCCAGATATTGATATACTAATCGGTGGCTCACCGTGTCAGGGCTTTAGCTTTGCAGGTAAGCAACTTAACTTTGATGATCCACGCAGTAAGTTATTCTGGGAATATGTGCGGCTACTCAAGGCACTCAAGCCTAAGTACTTCCTACTTGAGAACGTCAAGATGAAGAAGGAAAGCATGAACGTTATCACTGAGGCGCTGGGCGTAGAGCCTATCTTTATCAACAGTAACCTAGTGTCTGCTCAGAATAGACAGCGATATTATTGGACAAACATTCCAGTAGATAAGCTACCTGATGACAAAGGTATTGTACTTGCTGACATCTTAGAAGATGGACATGTTGACCGTGACAAGTCACACTGCATTGACGCTAACTACTTCAAGGGTGGCAACCTAAAGTCATACTTTGAGAAGCATCGTAGACAGCTAGTGTTTAGCAAAGATGGTGGACACCTACAACCTAAGATACTACAGAAGGGTAGAGGATTTAACAAAGGAGGACTCAAAGCACAGGACGGTAAGACACCTACAATAAGCACATCATCGTGGCAACACAACAATCATCTTACCTACGATGAAGGTATGACATGGCGCAAGCTAACACCGCTAGAGTGCGAGCGTTTACAGACAGTACCTGAGGGCTACACTGACCACGTATCAAATACGCAGCGGTACAAAATGCTTGGCAATGGATGGACCGTTGACGTAGTATCACACATAATGAAAGGACTAACACAATGAACTTAACAATCAACACAAAAGCTTTCCCTGATGCAGATCCTGGAATGTTACAAGAGATGCTTGGTATATTACCTTACTGGGTACGTGAGTATAACCTTTTAGGTGAGGACATGGACATCGTAGGCTTTATGACTGAACGCTATGGCTTTGGTAGCTTGTACCAATTCAAGGGTGACGTACAAGATGATGGTACATACAGCTATCCAGAAGACCCTGACCTGCCCTACATAGGTAAGATGAACACGCCCAACGGCAACGTGTACTTCTATGAGTACGCTATGCTTGCACTACCCTTGCCTAGTGGTGAGTACTTCGTAACACGGATGGACTAAGACTATGCTATTCGTACTGTTCTCCCCTATGCTTGCGTACTTCCTGATGTTATTCAGTGTTGTTATCGTTACTAGTATAGGGATGGACAGCGGGGCTATTGACACAGCTACACTGACTATAGTATATGTTCAGTGCATACTAATCGTGCAACTAATAAGAGCAATCAAGAAAGGACTACCTAATGATTATTGAAGACCAAACAGTAGAAGTAAAAGTGTGGGATCATAATGATGCAGTGATCTTTGTATATGAAAACATACACGAGAAGACAGATGAAATACATGAGTCAGGCGTTCCTGTTTGGCGAAGCTATAAGAAAGTAGTCACAGCTATTCCAGTAAACTTTACTTATTGTGATAGTTTATCTAATGATGATAAGCTGGTGTTGGTACGCAAGGTATCTGATGCATTGACTGAATTGTACGCCTATGAAGATGGTTACGAGATGGGTGTGTCTTACTACATCAACCACGATCAGTATGTAAACGCCTAATATAGGAGACTAAACTAATGGCATATAATGATTTACTTATCCCTATCAATGACTACCATAATGATCTGCAGCGGGAGATTGATGACGCAGACTGGCTAGGTGACTTTGCTACTGCTGATGCTATGCGTGAAGACATACAGCACGTTAAGCAAATGATTGACAGTGGCGAAATGTATTACCCGTTATGGTAGCAGGTTCACAGATAGTAATCCCCTTCCTGATAGCTTATGTGGGTGGCTTCATCTACTTCTTAGCTAGAGGGAGCAACAACAACAGAGATGATTGATGTATATTAAGCGAGTGCTTACCGCCTTTAGTGTTCTTATCAATGTGCTACTAGGCGGTAGCAATAACCAAACATTCTCAGCCAGGAATTGGCAATGGAAAAAAGATGGTAGGCTCAACGTTGTGTGGTTCATCGATCTATTCATAGGTCAGGGTCACTGCTTAGAGTGTTGGGTCTACTGGAAAGTGAGGAAAAAGTGGTAGCTAAAAAGACAAACAAACTAACAGATAAATCTAGGATGGCTGACTTGCTAGACTACTACCTAGACAGTCATGCATTCTTAAAGCTATCCCGCCCAGCGCAGAAGGACTATGAGTCATGCACTAAAGTTATACGTGCCTCACTAGGTAGCGTAAGACTACGTGACATCACTGTGCCTAAGGCAGAGGGTGCCTATGAAGAGTGGCTAAAGAGAGGAACATACAGAGCTAACAAGATCGCAGCTATCATGTCTATCATCCTTAACAAGGCTATAGGTATGGGCCTACGTATACTTAATCCAGTACCACACATGGACAGAGAGACTAACCCAGAGCGTAAGGTACTGTGGGAGCCTGACCAAGTGTATGCGTTCTTAGATACAGCCTACAGTGATATTAAGTGGCGCTCTATTGGTTTGATTGTACAGATGGCTTACGAGTGGGGCCAGCGTATAGGTGACATGAGACTACTAACTTGGGATTGCATAGACTTAGACAAGAAGAGGTGCGACATTACACAGAGCAAGCGTGGTGCAGAGGTACACCTGCCTATCAGTGATCCATTGATGCACGTACTTAAACAACAGCACGATACGTTTAGCTTCCAGCCATACGTAGCACCACAGATAAAGCCTAGTGATGGGGCATACAAGCCATACAGAAAGGATAACTTATTCAGCTACGTCAATGACATCAAGCAAGCTGCAGGGCTACCAGATGAACTAACAGCTATGGACATGAGGCGTTCAGCTATTACTGAGATGGTTGAGGCTGGTGTAGATATAACACAGATCAAACAGGTTAGTGGACACTCAAACATAAATAGCTTGACACCTTACATAAAACATACATATACTGGTGCATCAGAAGCATTAGCCCAGCGCAGTGCATACAAGGAGAAGCAGTGATGGATTACTATGTAAGAGATCTTGACCTATCTGATGGTGAATCTATACGTAAGACTTGCCCTAAATGTGGTAGCAAGAATACATTTACTGCCAGTAAGATTGATGGGCGTGTAGTGTACAACTGCTATAAACTATCGTGTGATCTAGCTGGTAAGTTCTCTTCTGCTATGACACATGAGGAACTACAGTCTTACTTTGTACAACCACTGGTTGAAACGTACAGTAAAAACAAGGAGTTAGATAGCTTTGTTTATCCAGAGCACATAACTAATGATGACCCTGCTAATGGACACATGCGTAGGTTTAAGCAGCGGTGGAGTAAGTTGCAAAATGAGACTTTATTATTTGATGTAAAAGATAAACGTGCAGTGTTCCCTATATATAGTGGGAACAAATTAGTTGATGCTATTGGCAGAGCATTGGATGGAGCTATACCAAAGTGGTACAGATACAGTGGTACTGCCAAGCACTACGAAAGAACTATGGGTGATGCTAATGGGGTATACGTTATAGTAGAGGATGTCATCAGTGCTATCACTGTGGCTAGGTCTTTCATTAATACTACTGGCTATGCTCTACTAGGTACTAGCTTGACAGAGGAACACAAAACTGATATAGCTGACAACGCTAGGGCTGTTATCGTAGCACTAGATCCTGATGCATTAAGTAAGACACTAGAGTACAGAAGGGAGCTACAACTATGGACGGGTCTACCTTGTAAGGTACTGAGCCTAGAGGATGACCTTAAGTATGAACGTGAAGCAGACATGAAAGGACTTAAAGAGTTGGTCGATTATGAAACAGGAGCACAAGAACAAACAGAACCCAATGGCTAAGGACTTACGTCAGCCTAAGTATAGGCAGCAGGTTGTACCTGATAAGAAGAAACCTAAACCTAAACGGAAAGAGAAGCATAAAGGAGACATGGATGTTGGACAATACAGTGATGATTGATACATGTAAAAGTTGTGGTGTTGAACTTACTGATGACAACTGGCAAGAAGGGTGGAAGAAGTACGGCAGAAAGCAATGTAAAGATTGCCACGATAAGTACAATGAAGGTAGTAACAAGAATCGTATGTGGGTAAACGGTAAGTACATCCCACAGTCACACCCATTATATAAACCAGGACGTTATAAATCTTTTGGTGACGCAGCGTTCAGTGCCTTGCAGAAGGACAAGCAGATCCTTGAGGGTTATGTGTACGCTATCCGTAATGCTGCATGGCCTGACTGGATTAAGATTGGTAAAGCTATTGATGCAGAGGATAGGCTTAACGGCTACCAGACAAGCTCACCTATGCGTGACTATGAGTTGATCCATTCAGTTTACTTTGATGATCGTAATAAGGCTGAGCGTGACGCACACAAGATAGCTGACCATAAGGGTGAACGTAAAGGTGAATGGTTTAAGATAACAGAAGAGCAAGCACTAGAAGTATTACAGGAGTTGACACTTGATTGAAGCAACATACATAGATCACATGGGTACTGACTTGACAGTAGCTAATGCTGCTCGTGTAAGTTTTGGTAAGCAGAGTGAGATGGATACGAGTGACGTATGGGGTCCACCTAAGTTGAAAGACAAGGACGCTAAGCTTATCAGCTATCTTGCAGAGCATAAGCACATCAGCCCCTTTGGGCATTGCTTTGCCAGCTTCCACATCAAAGCACCAGTCTTTGTAGCTAGGCAGCTAGTCAAGCATAAGTTCCTACGCTGGAATGAGATCAGCCGTAGGTATGTGGATGAGAAGCCTGAGTTCTATTTACCTGATGTATGGCGTGGACGTAGTGAAGATAAGAAGCAGGGGTCTAGTAAAAATATTATTGATATGTTGCATTGGATAATTCCTGACCCTGATCTTTCCATAGAAGGACATACACATTATGACAACATAAGGGGTAAACCTAGTAGATGGACATCAGATGTATATAAATCAGTTCGTGATCTTTATGATGCTATGATTAACAGTGATGTATGCCCAGAGCAAGCCCGTATGGTGCTGCCACAGAGCATGATGACTGAGTGGTACTGGTCAGGTAGCTTGGATGCATTTGCTGACATGTGTAAGCTTCGCTGTGCGCCTGACACACAAGCAGAGACAGCAGAGGTAGCGTGGGCTATTAGCCTTAAAATGGAAGATCTATTCCCTGTGTCATGGGTAGCATTAAGGGATGAATAAACGTATACCTATGAAAGGCGGTGATGAGTATGATGCCCTAAGTAAATCACGTAAGTTCCTACGATGGAAAGCAGGACAGGTAAAGAAGATCAAACGTGCATACAATAAAAGGTTCCGTAAGTATAGTAGGAGAATAAACTATGAGTGAATACATTAACAAACCAGTTAAAGTAACGGAGATAGAAGAACATGAAGATGGTAGTGCTACACTACAAGTAGAGTGTGACCCTGAGACATTCGCAGGTATCTTTAATGCAGGGTTTATTGCACTTATTAAGGCTGGCTTAGAAACAGAAGGGAGTAAAGATGTACGCAGTGGAGATTGAAGTTGATGAAGGTGAGTATACTTTTGTACGTAAGGAAGATCCTTGGACATATGACACAGAAGTACATATCTTTAGCACTAAAGAACAAGCAGAGGCAGAGGCTACAAGGTGGAACACAGGGCGTGTAGTTGATTATAAACAATACATTGGATCTTAATAAGGAATATCACAATGAGTATGGCTGGAACAATAGAAGATATGCGTTGGGAGATTAAGCAACAGAAGAAAGAAATTGATTTACTATCAAAGCAAGTACGAAAGAAAGATAAAGAGATAGACACTCTTAAAAAGTTTATAACTGAACATAAACTTATAAGAGATCTGGATGAAGATGAACGTAAGAGAGCACAAGAGAGGATGATAGCTAATGGAACTAGCACTTATTAGAACACTGATGGACAAGGAGTTCTATGATAATAACAAAGGCATCCGTACTCCTGATGAGTTGTTCACTAAAGATGTACGTATCATTAAGCGTACACTAGACTACGCTATGCAAACATATGAGCAGGACTTATCACCAGCAGAACTAGAGTCACTGTTCTTTACACGTAATACTCTGACCACAGCTAACAAGGAAGCATACAAGGATCTATTCAGAAAGATATACAAAGAGAAACCTATGTCTGACTCTATTGCTCAAGAAGTTTTAGGTAAACTGTTTCAGCAGGTAGTAGGTGAGAAGATAGCTAACATAGGGTTCAAGTATGTCAATGGTTTAGAGAGTACACTAGAGCCTATACGTAAGCTTATCTCTGACTATCAGGATGACTTCATGCCTAACTTAAAGGTAGACTGGGGTGATATAACTATTGATACACTACTACAGAAGTCTGACATCCAGGCCAAGTGGCAGTTTAATATTCCTACACTACAGAGAAAGGTAGAGGGTGTGTCAGGTGGTCACTTGGTACTAATTGGTGCTAGACCTAACACAGGTAAGACATCCTTCCATGCCTCTATCATTGCCTCTGAGGGTGGCTTTGCTAGGCAGGGTGCTAAGTGTATCGTGCTGTGCAATGAAGAATCATATGATCGTGTTGGTGCTAGGTATCTGAGTGCTGCATCTAACATGTCTATGGAAGAAGTCAAAGGTAACTATGCCCTAGCTGCATCACGTTACAAGCCAGTGTATGACAACATCAAGATCAAGGACAGCACAGGTAAAGATATGAATTGGGTAGAGGCTCTAGTCAAAGCTTATAAGCCTGACATATTGGTGCTCGATATGGGTGATAAGTTCGCCAGTAAGGGTAGCTCTGAGTCACACGTTTATCTAAAGGAAGCAGCGATACATGCACGTAACATAGCCAAGCAGTATGACTGTGCTATCTTGTGGATGTCACAACTGTCTGCTGATGCAGAAGGTAAAGTGTTTGTAGATCAATCAATGATGGAAGGTAGTAAGACAGGCAAGGCAGCAGAGAGTGACCTGATGCTGTTGCTTTCTAAGAACCCACAGGTAGAAGGACAAGAGGAGCAAGACACACAGAGACACATTAACGTAGCTAAAAATAAACTTAAGGGTGGCTGGCATGGTGTTATACACTGTGAGTTAGATGGTTCTAGATCAAGGTACACAGTATGAGAAGAGTTCTAGATGTAGAAAACTCTATCACCTTACGTGATGGTAAGATACACAACGATCCCTTTGAGGCCAGCAATACACTGACTCAGGTGGGTGTACTGTGCTTGGATACTGATGACAAGAAGTTGTTATGCTTTGACCATGCAGAGGCTAAGGATATAGATGGTGCTAATAAGTTTACGCTACAGAGTATCTTAGATAGCACTACTCTGTTGATTATGCACAATGCACAGTATGATCTTACTTGGCTATGGGCTAATGACTTCAAGTATGATGGTGACATTTATGACACTATGCTGTCTGAGTATCTATTGTTACGTGGACAGAAGGACTTACTTAGCTTAGAGCAGTGCGCCCAGCGCAGACAGTTAGAGTACCAGAAGGATGATACATTAAAACAATATTATAAAAAAGGATACAACACAAATGAGATACCTCTGGATGAGCTTAGTCATTATCTTGAGTATGACTTACGCACTACTGGCGAGTTGTACAAAGCCCTTGAAGCAGACTATCAAACCCCTGCCAGCGCCTCTCTACATAACGTCAGAGACATTACCTTCCGCACCTGCAAGTGTCTCGCCAGAATGTACATGCGTGGTTTCAGGGTGGATAGAACCGCCCTTGAACACGTTAGAGATGAGTTCCAGCGAGAGCACAATGACATTACAGTACGATTGCAACGACAAGTGCGAACACTCATGGGAGACACACCCGTAAACCTTAACAGCCCAGAGCAACTATCACAGGTTATCTTTAGTAGAGAGATACACAACAAGAAAGAATGGGCAGATCTATTTGAGTTTGCTAAGACACCTCAAGACTTTAAGTCTGTTGTAGAGAGTAACAGTAAGCTAATACTTAAGACGTTTGCTGTCACTTGCCCTGAGTGTAAAGGTAGAGGACATACATATAAAACAAAGAAGGATGGTACAGCATACAAGAAACCTAACAAGTGCACAGCATGTAACGCCAGAGGCTACCAACTAAAAGAGTTACGTGAGGTTGCAGGTCTACAGTTCAGAGCACCAAGTAAGAAGTGGGTCAGTGCTAATGGTTTTAGTACAGGTAAAGATAAGCTGGGTGTTCTTATAGCTAATGCAAAAACAAAAGGTATGAAAGATGCAGAACAATTCCTTACAGATGTTAAAAGGCTTAGTGCTATTAGTAGTTATCTCTCTAGTTTTGTGGATGGTATTTCCACCTACACTAAACCAGATGGTCTACTCCACGTTGGACTTACCCAACACATCACAGCAACAGGACGATTCAGTGGACGTAAACCCAACATGCAAAACATGCCAAGAGGGGGAACCTTCCCTGTAAAACGTGTGTTCATATCTAGATGGGAAGGTGGTCACATTATGGAAGCTGACTTTGCCCAGCTTGAGTTCAGGGCCGCAGCGTTCTTATCACAAGACCCTGTAGCTATACAAGAGATTGACACAGGTTTTGATGTACATGCCTACACTGCTAAGGTTATCACTGATGCAGGTCAGCCTACTGCCAGGCAAGCGGCAAAGGAACATACTTTTGCTCCCCTCTTTGGAGCTACTGGATATGGTAGATCTATGGCAGAGGCAGCATACTATGAGCACTTCAATAAGAAGTATGAGGGTATAGCTGCATGGCATAAGAACCTAGCTAACGAGGCGCTTAGGTTCAACAAGATAACAAACGTTAGTGGCAGACAGTATGCCTTTCCTAATGTAGTACGTAAGCCTAATGGTGGTGTGTCTCACTTCACTATGATAAAGAACTATCCAGTGCAGGGCTTTGCAACAGGTGATGTTGTTCCCCTTGTACTTATTGAACTAGAGGCTAGGCTTGAGAAGCTACAGTCTTGTATTGTAAACAGTGTGCATGATTCTATGGTAGTAGATGTACACCCAGATGAAAAGGAGTATGTACTGGCAACAATAGATTCACTGAATGAAGATCTAAATCAGTTAGTAGAAGAAGCATATGATGTACAAATGAATGTGCCTCTACTATTAGAAGCTAAGATAGGTAAGAATTGGCTTGACATCAAAGACGTTTAATGGTATAACTTAGTCTCTTTAACGTTGAAAGGAATAACAACATGAGTAACTTAGCACCACTACATGTGGACAACATGAACCTAGCAGATGCAATGGGCTTCTCTACTAGTACATCTGGTAGTAAGGTACAGTCAAGTCTGTACCGCATTACAACAACAGTAATACAAGAGGTCAGCCCAGAGACTAACAAGATTGTATCATCTCCTGTGTTTAAGATTAAGAAGGGTGTGGATGAAGAGTTCTTAGCACGAGAGGTAGAGGTACGTCTGTTTGCTGAACGTCAGCGCTGGCAGCGTTGGGATAGTGTGAACAACACATTCCAAAAAACTGTCATGTCTACTAATCTAAATGGAGATCTAAAAGATACCTTAGGTACGTTTAACCTTGGGCGTCCTACAGGATACGTCAAAGACTTTAATGCACTGCCTCAAGACATGAAGGATCTTATGCGTAGTGTCAATCGTGTAAAGGTGATGATGGGTATGGCTCGTGTCATTGATCCATTCACAGAAGATGGTGGACCTATCACAGATAACTATGCAGAAGAGATCCCTTTTGTATCTGACATCAAGAACCGTGACAGCTTGAAGTCTATTGATGGTGTAGTAGGTAAGCTTATGGGTAAGCGTATCTCACCAGTAGAGCACACCGTTGCATTCTTAGGTGACGTACAAGCTATGCCTACAGGTGTAAAGTATGCAACTATTGTAGCATCGATGGGTGAGCGTGTTGGTTTCTCTGATGGTGACAATGATGTACTGGCTGACTTCCTAGACTACGTAGAGAAAAACAATGAGTACATCTTAACTAGGTGGGAAGAAAACCACACTGCTAAGCTAAGCTCTGAGGATGCAGCTATTGTATCTAACATCGTAGACCTAGAGGACTTTGAGTAATGCAGCACCCTGCAGAACTAGCAGTGCATTCCTATCTAAGGAAGTCTATCAGTGATGAGGCAAGTATGTCTCAGGAAGTTATTGATAAGGTAGCTGAAGATATTAAGGATGCACTGCACAAGCAGTTCAACTCTGAGAAGAGAGTATTTAAAAAGAGGATGTCCAACATTGGGCGTCCTAAGTGTCAGCTTTGGTTTGATAAGAATAAGCCTGAGGGTGCAGAACCTTTTCCTGTATCATTCAAGATCAACATGGTCATTGGTGATATAGTTGAGGCTGTATTCAAAGGACTACTCAGAGCATCAGGTACATCATTTGATGACAACGATAAGGTAACACTAAAGTTATCTAATGGTGGTGAGGTTAGTGGTGAGTATGACATGGTACTAGACGGTAAAGTAGATGACGTTAAGTCTGCTTCACCGTGGTCATTCACTAATAAGTTTGAAGACTTCCATACACTAAACAAGGGTGATACATTTGGTTATGTGTCACAGCTTGTAGGCTACGCTACTGCTGCAGGTAAAGGCGTAGGTGGCTGGTGGGTAGTCAACAAAGCTAATGGTGAGTTCAAGTACGTGTCAGCCTCTGAGGCAAACAAAGAAGAAGTACTACAAAAGATAGAGGATACCTATGATTACCTAGACAATGATAAACCCTTTGAGCGTTGCTTTGAGGCTGAGCCAGAAACATATCGTGGTAAGGCTAGTGGCAACTACAAGCTAAGTAAAACGTGTGGCTTCTGTGCACACAGGCACAAGTGTTGGCCCACACTAAGAGCATTACCTTCTCAGGTATACAGTGGAAAGAAAACACCACCAACAGTAGAATATGTCAGCTTATGGAGTGATAGATAATGACAAAAGTAACTATTGATGAAGTAGAATATGAGACAGAAGATTTCTCAGAAGATCAACAGGCTTTAATCAATGAGATACAATACAACTCAACTGTACAAACGCAGTTGAACTATGAGTTAGCCAGTGTTCGCACTGTAAGTAACATCTTAGCCAATCGTTTAAAGGCATCACTTAATCCAGATGAAGAAGTAGATGACAACGAAGAGGCGGCATAGCTCTAGACGGTATCGCAGTGGCTTAGAGAAAACTACCGCTGCGTACCTAAAAGACAATCAAGATAAAGTCAGGTATGAAGTCTTAAAGATAGAGTGGGAAGACCTACGCTACAGGACATACACACCTGACTTTGTTTTGGATAATGGTATTATCATAGAGACTAAGGGTATATTTGATAGTGAAGATAGAAGAAAGCACCTAGCAGTACGAGAGCAACACCCAGAGTTAGATATAAGGTTTGTATTTAGTAATGCTAAAGCAAAGCTATACAAGGGTGCTAAGAGTAGGTACTGTGATTGGTGTGATAAGTCAGAGTTTATGTGGGCGCATCGTGTCATACCAGAATCCTGGCTTAAAGAAAAAGGAAAAGTTTTAACTTTAAAACGCATCCCTTTCAAGGGAGACAAAAGGATAGAGTAATGTCTTACACATTAAAAGATGATGAAGTAGCTATACTACTAAGACCTGTAGAGTTTGATGAGTATGGTGAGTGGTCAGGTGAACTTTCTACAGCTTTATCAGTAGGCCCAACTAATAGATCTAATGAGGAAACAATAGCTTACCTTGTACATCTGGCTACTCTTATGGGAACATTCTTAGAGATGGCACAAACGGATGAAGACTTATATGATTTAGTAGAAGAAAAACGAAATGAATTAATAGGGGTTGACAATGACAGAACAACAGAGTATGAAGAAGTAGAGGGTACGAATGGTAAAGTTGTACGCTTAACTAGATTTACTAAAACACAGGGTAACGCATGAGTAACACACATGATGCAGTAAACAATCCAGTACACTACAATCACGCTGGTATTGAATGCATTGATGCAATAGAAGCTATGACTGAGAACATGTCTGGATCTATAGCACCACATGCAGCTAACGTACTAAAGTATATGTGGAGATGCGAGTATAAGAATGGTTTAGAAGATATAGACAAAGCAATATGGTATTTACAGAGGATGAGAAAACGGTGGACGGACACACACAAATGAGAAAGTTTAGTGTAACATTTGTTCTAAAGGTAGATGATGATAACAATATATTCTCAGCTTTAGAAGAAGCTCACGTAGATGATATATATGATCTTATTCGTAATACATTCTACGATATAGATGATGTAGAGGTAGACAACTTAAATATTAAGGAGAGAGTGTGTTGATTAATGAAACTGATTTAAAAGCGTTTGGTTACTTTGATATGTTTCAAAATAGTCCAGTGTATGAGAATGACCCTATCAGGTTCTACTCTCAGTTTGTAGAGGATAAAGTATTTACCAAGGGCCGTGAACGTTTAGTAGAGAACACTCTTGGTTTAGTAGGAGAAGCAGGAGAAGTATCTGAGAAAGTAAAGAAACTATTTCGTGATAAGAATAAGTTCTCAGATGAAGAAGTACTAAAAGAATTAGGTGATGTATTGTTTTATGCTACAGCTTTAGCTAACATCTTTGGTGGTAACTTAAAGACTATCATGGAAATGAATATGAAGAAGCTAGATGACAGAGAGCAGCGTGGGGTTCTAGGTGGATCAGGAGACAACAGATAATGGATAACTATTTACCAACAGACTACCAAAGCTTTATCGCTCTGTCTCGCTACGCTAAGTACCGTGATGGTAAAGGGCGAGAGTCTTGGTCTGAAACAGTAGAACGATACATGGATAATGTAGTACGTCCTAAAGCTGGCAAGGACTCATACGTAAACAAGATACGTGATGCTATACTAGACCTAGAAGTAATGCCATCTATGAGAGCTATGATGACTGCTGGCCCCGCCCTTGAGCGTGACAATACAGCAGGGTATAACTGTAGCTACCTACCCGTAGATGACCCTAAGTCCTTCGATGAGGCTATGTTCATCCTCTTGTGTGGCACTGGTGTAGGTTTCAGTGTTGAGCGTCAGTTCATTACTAAGCTCCCTGAGGTTCCTGAGTTGTTTGACAGTGAGACTACTGTTGTCGTTAAGGATAGTAAGGAAGGTTGGGCTAAAGCTTTCAGACAAGTGCTTGCACTCCTATGGGCTGGTGAGATTCCTAAGTGGGATATAAGTAAGGTACGTCCTGCAGGTGCTAGGCTTAAGACGTTTGGTGGTAGAGCTAGTGGCCCAGCGCCTCTAGTAGAACTGTTTAACTTTGCTGTACAGACATTCAAGAATGCACAAGGGCGTAAGCTTACTAGCTTAGAGTGTCACGATCTCATGTGCTTCATTGGACAGATCGTTGTTGTAGGCGGTGTAAGACGTAGTGCTATGATTAGTTTGTCTAACTTGTCAGATGACCGTATGCGTCACGCTAAGTCAGGACAGTGGTGGGAAACTGCAGGGTGGCGAGCATTAGCTAACAACTCTACTGCATATACTGAGAAGCCAGACATGGAAACTTTCATGCGTGAGTGGATGTCCTTAGTGGAAAGTAAGTCAGGAGAGCGTGGTGTATTTAATCGTCAAGCAAGTAAGAACCAAGCTGCGAAGTATAATAGGCGTGATCCTAACTATGAGTTTGGAACTAATCCATGCAGCGAAATCATATTACGTCCGTATCAGTTCTGTAATCTTACGGAGTGCGTTGTACGTGCCACAGATACTATTGATGATCTGGAAAGAAAGGTTCGCTTGGCTACGATTCTGGGAACCATACAATCCACCTACACAAAGTTTCCATACTTGCGTAAGGTGTGGAACAAGAACACAGAAGAGGAGCGTTTGTTGGGTGTGTCACTTACAGGGATAATGGACAACCCACTGATGACCTCTGCTAATAGAGGATTGGAGAAGACCCTTGCACACCTTCGTGGGATTGCTGTTTCTACTAATGCTGAATGGGCTGACCGTCTTGGTATACCTGTTGCTGCTGCGATTACATGTGTCAAACCGTCAGGCACAGTCTCGCAACTGGTGGATAGTGCCAGTGGCATACATGCTCGCCACAGTTCCTATTATATCCGTACTGTTAGGGGTGATAACAATGATCCGCTAACACAGTTTATGAAGGACAGTGGTGTACCTAATGAACCATGTGTAATGAAGGGTGACAGTACAACTGTATTTAGTTTCCCTGTTAAGGCACCATCAGGAGCTATCACACGTAATGATATGACTGCCATTGAACAACTAGAGACATGGCTTACATATCAACGTCACTGGTGCGAACATAAGCCAAGCGTAACGATCTCAGTACGGGATGAAGAGTGGATGTCTGTAGGTGCATTTGTGTATGAGTACTTTGATGAGATGAGTGGTGTGTCTTTCTTGCCACACTCTGATCATACTTATCAACAAGCACCTTATCAAGATTGCAATAAAGAAGAGTATCAAGTACTCTTGTCAGAGATGCCAGAGAAGATAGAGTGGTCTAAACTCTCTGAGTATGAAAGCGAAGATAACACGGTAGCAATGCAGACTATGGCTTGCACTGGTGATGTTTGCGAAATAGTAGACTTAACATAAACCCAAAGGAGAAGTAACATGACAGGTTTTGAATTTATGGCAGTAGCAACTATCGGTATGGCAGCTATTGGTGAAGTAGTAAGCTTAGCTTCAGAGCATGGACCAGCAATTATTGATCAAGTGAAGAATTGGTTTTAGGATGTATGCTTTACTGTTAGTTATGATGTTTGAAGGTAAGGTACAAGTACATGCCTTTAATGGTTTGTTTATGGATAATGCGTCTTGTGTTGAGGTTGGTTCCAAAATGGAGAAACGTTTAGAAGATTCAAAACCAGGACCATCAGCTACAGCTAAGACATATTGTTTTCAAATACCAAAAGAAGCATAGATTGAACATCGAAGAAGAAGCTAAGAGACACGTTGAAGCTAAACAAAGAGAGTTCTATGATAAGTTAGTTACTCTGCTCACACCTGCACAGAGGCACATTAAAAATAATCTGAAAGAGTCAAGCATAAAGAATAGATCTCTTGAACGATTAGATGATGCAGCTATTATTGCTAGGTTTGCTGCAGAAGTAACAGGACTAAAATAAAAAAGGGGGCTGTCATGGCCCCCTCTTCTTTTGTTAATTACCTTTAGCTATATAATTAAGATGTTCAATGTAAGAGTTGTACATCTGTAACTCTCTAAAGTTAAAGTCCTCTAGCCTAGCTTCCACACCCTTAGATTGCATAAACTTCATAGCCTTTACTCTCTGTTGTTTATTACCCTTTGTAGATGCTTTGTAACGCATACGTTCTATAAAGTTTGTACCTGATGTACTATCTAAATGATCACGTATAGTACCTCTTGCTTCATTGAGCGCAGCTTTAAGTCTATCCCTACGGTAGCTTAAGTCACCCTCTATAAATCGTTTATCTTGTATAAGCTTACTCATCTTTGTTTCTAACAGAGGTGCAATAGAACTATTAAAAATTCTATCATACTGAGTCATCTTAGATCTACTGTCTGCTGTCCATGTCTTCATCTCAGCCATTGAATAAGCTTTCTCAGCAGCGGTACGTCCTCTCTTCACAGTCAAACCAAAGATGCGGGATAATGGGTTAGGGTCATAGATCTCACCCTCACGAGTTGCTACTCTAAGTTGCTCGCCTGTAAGTGTGTCTGTCTCCCCTATAAAAGCTTCAATGATATTATCAAAGTATTTAGTGGCTTGCTGTGTAAACACTGCACCACCACGAGCCTGTCTAGGATCTTTTGCTATGTCAGTCTCAGTCATAAACCCTACAGCACGATTGACTGCATCAAGTGGTCTGAAGAAACCTGCTCCTATGTTACCAGCACTCTTATATAAAGAGTCTAGTCCAGCCTCACGAGAACCTTCTTCACCTGTTATAAAGTCAAACACATTATAAAGGTCATTAGCAAACTGTGTATCTCTAGCAACCTGACCAATGGCAAGCTGGTTAAGTAGATCTTCTCTTACTTCCTTAGTAATAGGCTCACCTTTACGATTAAGATTGGCTGCTCTGCCTGCAGCTAAGAAGAATGAAAAGGGAAATACGTTACGTACATCTACAATAGTACCACCACCTGCATCTATTTCGTTGTAAGCTAATCCTTTTTCCTCTTGCTTCTCAGAGTAGTGCATAGCTAAACCTAATGATGCAGACCCTACAACAGAACGTGATACAGCTTCCATAGATGTTATATCTCTTTTACTCTTACGTATAATTCTAGATGCTGCAGGTAAGAAACTTAAAGGACTCCACTGATACGCCGTAGCCACAACATTATTCATAAACCTACCAAAGGGTAAGATAGTTCCTAGGCCTGGTGTATTGGATGCTTGCTCTACCAGCTTAGCTACGCCACCTAACATCTGATCGTCTGTAGTATAGTCTTTAGAAAATACAGATCTCATAGTAGTGTCTAGTGCTGCACCAATAACATCATCATCTAATACTTCCAAGTCACCTTTCTGCAATACGTCTGCAAGTGTACGATCAGACTTTAACCTTAGGTACTTATCTAGATCTGTCATAAACATTTGTGACTTAGTAAAGCTATCCTGTATGCGAACACCAGTTATATTCATAGCAGCATCAGTAAAGTTTTCTATACCAAACTTACCATAAACAATCTTATTACTTTCATCTATACCATAACGCTTTGAGCTACGCTCTACTGCTGCGCCTACAGTTTCAAATAACAAACCTTTAACATCTTTGTGTTTATTTAAAAAGTCCATATATACATCATGTGTAGTGAATGGGTCTAAAAGGTTACGCATTTTCTGCATCTGTATCTGTTTATAAATATCAGACTGTCTACCTAACTCACGGCCTATCTTAGTCCTATTACCGCCAGCACCTAGAGAAGCTATACCTAAAGCACCACTAGTCAGCAAATCAGATACAGTTTGACCAGCATAGTACTGACCAAAGCCCATGACATTAGCTGATGTTGTTGCAGGTGAGGATACAAGTAAACGCTTCCATACGTTCTGACCATAAGTAAATGGCTTAGCATTACGTGCTAAAGCATTCTCGCTTTCTAGAGCATCTCTTATTTCTTTATTGTTTAATGCATTTGTAAGTGTTTCATTACCAGCTACAACCCCACCATCTACAACCCGCCTAACTCTAGACATAACAGATAGAGTTTTACCTGCTCTGCTTATCTCTCTAGCCATGACATCGCCTATGTCTACAGCTAGACCATCTAAGTCTCCTAAGTGTATGCCTGACTTAACGTACATCTGTGCAGAATATTTCTGTAGATCTGCTTCATCCATGTACCTAACTATATTAGTCATTACATCTGATACAGTAGCACTACGTTTTAGTTTAATACCATTGTCTTTAAAGATCTGAGTTAGTCCTGACTTACCATCTGAACCAAACATAATAGACTCAAGCATAGCCTCAGGCATTGCATCATTACCTAGTTTACTTGTGCCTCTTTCTACTTTAGCTGCCCAAGAATCTAAGTTATCTTTTATTACTTTCTCTGCTGACTTCTGTGCAGTTGCACTAAGCAAAGGAGAACCTATGTTGTTCTTTTTAAGTTCTTTAATTCTGTTCTCTATAGCTTCTATTTGTTTAGCGTCAGCATTAGAAGCTTTTAACTTCTTAAGCTTTTCTTCTAGATTATTTATAGCTTTAGTGGGTAGTTCTTTAGCACGAGATCTTGCATTAAGATCAGCCATAGATGAACCTAAACCTGAAGCACCTTCAAATTTACCAAACATATAGTGTAATCCACCACCCACGCCACCTAGTAAAGTAGAGAACAGTGTTTGTGTTTTACTGTACTCATCCTGTGCTCCTACGTCTAAGTAAATATCTTGTATAGCATCTGTTTGTATGGCTGCAGCAAAGGCATCAAAGGCTGTAGTATAAGCTACTGCTTTTTTACCAGCAGCTTTCATACGCTCTTTAGTAAAAGCTTCTATACCCTCAGAGGAACCTTTTATAATAGCTTCTCTATATGCTTGTTGTGCTGCAGCTTGAGAGGCTTTAGCAACAGCACTGCCTTTCACACTATTAGCTATCATCTTTTTAGCCATAGCGTCACTGGCTTCTTCAGCGGCTTTCTTAGCGGCCTCTTTAGTTGCACCTGATCTGGCTGACTTCATTGCAGCATTAGATGCAGCTTTTTTTATTGCCAACTTACTAGCCTGTGTTACGCCCAGCGCAGAAGCCTTACCTACACCACCAGTAAGAACTCCTAAGTAGTTAGTAGGATCTGTAACTGCAGCAAATACATAATCTTTAACACCATCAACTGCACCAAAGAAGCCATCATTAACAAAAACATTACCTAGTTGATCGTATAGTTGATAAGCCTCACCTGCAGCAGCCTTATCCTCTGCAGAACCACGAGATACAAACATCACTTCCCCTGCTGTAGAGATAGTGTTCGTATTAAACTTACGCATGTGATCTACAAAGTCTTCAACAACATCTTCAGGTTTAGCTGTCTTATAATCAACGCCCTTATTACGTGTCATGTAGTTACGTATCTTGTTTATGTTTTCATACTGATACAGATCTTTTTTCTTTAGGCGCTGATCTTCTGGCATGTCACTTTCAAAGACCTCAGAGTTACCATACGTTGGACCCTTTACATCTTGAGCAGTAGAAGTCCGTTGCATAAACTCTTCGTATGTTTCCTCTTCCTCTGTGTTTTGTTGAGCAGGAGAAGCAGTACGTTTCATAAACTCTTCATAGGTTTCTAGCTGAGACATTTAAGCACCCACCTCTTGTATTACTTTAGCCAGATCTGACTTTGGTATATTTTTAAAACCTTCCCAGACACCACGCAGGTTTGCTATCTTACTATCTAAATCATTACCTCTGTTAATAGCATCATTAGCTAAGAAAAGAAACATAGCGTCCTGTGTCTCTTCATTAAATACAGTATCACCCGGTAAATTCATTTGCTTCATAAGGCTTCTTAGTGTAGTGCCTACTATCTGATACTTACCCATAGGTGTAGATGTCAAACCCTGTGCACGAGCTTTAGTGTCCTTGCCTAGCCTAGGCTTAACCCACTTACCATACTCACCACTTGGCTTAGAGAAAGCCACCAGTTCATCTAATGTCATCTCAGTAACACGCACATCACTAAAGGGTGTATCACCTACTTCAGCATTAGCATACAAAGTATTATACGTACCAGCTTCTACTTTTTCTAGAGATTGCTGTGTTACTGAATCCTCACGTAAGCTTGCAGATGTAACCTCTGCCTCTTGTTCATCTGAGTGAGGGCTACTATATGCATCATATCTACCCATGTTATTTTCTTTCCTTAGTTTTAACTCGTCTATCACCGTCATCATCGGTGAAAATAGCACCAATGGGTAAAGCATCAAAGGCAGCATCCATTTCACTTTCATTGTTATACTCCGTTAAGTCTGCTGAAGTATAACCTAGTTCTCCTTCTTTTGCAACTACATAATGATCTTTACCTGATATATTTACACGAGTTCCAGGTACTGCAATGTCTAGGTTTTCATTAGCCTCTTCTAATGTATCAAATGTTTTTACACCAGTACGTGATAAAAGCTTACCTGTTATTGGGTCATGGGTATCACCATACTGTTCATCCCAAGCCTCAGGAGTTGGGAACCTCAATGGTGCATCAGGATTACCCATAAGTCCTTCTCTTACATTAGGCATAAATAATCTACCTGCAGCCTCTGATATTACATCTTGTGCACCACCAGGAAACTCATCAGTTCTACCTGCTGTTAAATCTTTAAATGTAATAGTCTTAGGTCTAGGTTCTACCTGTTCTGGTAATCCACTATCACTACTTAGCTTACTTTCAGGTACACCTAAAGCACTAAGTGTGTCATCTACAGCAGACCTTATATCGCCAGATGGTATACCACTATATGAAGGGGCTTTAATAGAGCCGTCTGATATAGCCCCCTGATAAGCATCCTCTAATAGATGACTTGGTATAGGCTGACCATTACGTGTACCTGCAATAGGATCATTATTCTCACCTAATTCAAATGTATAAGCACCACCTTTTACTTCGCCATAGCCATCCAAAGCTATTGCTTTTTTAGTTTCATTTGCAAATTCTTGATCTGTGCCTGTAGTACTAGCTCTAATACCAGTAAGGGCTTTTTTCCCAATCATACTTTCCAAGTCATATGCTGGATCATTTAAGAACTTATCTTTATAATCAGTTGCATATGAATTAACTACTTGAGCAAGTCTTTTTTGTAGCATCTCTTTTTGTGCTTCTTTGTTTTCCCATAAATCTTTATATGCAGCAGAGTCTGTTACAAATTTAGTTACTGCAGCTACAGATCTGTTAAACTTATCTTGAACATCTGTGGAACGGTAAGCAATACTAGGTGTAATCCTAAAGCTAGTGTTAGGCACAAGGCTAGTGTAAACATCTTGCTTAGCTAACTCATTAAGGTCTAACATAGAGTAGCCATCATATGCAGCTTCTGCATCTGCTTTGGCACGTACCTCACTCTTCAAGTCTATACCAAAGGCTTTACTAAACAATCCTCTCTCTGGTCTTGCAGTACTACCTATACTTGGTTTAGTTAATCCGTATGAACGCTCAATAAATTCATCTAGTGTGTAATCATCTGCTGTAAATGACTCAGGCATATCAACCAAGACATCTATTTCAGACTCAGTAAACCTATTTACTCGTGACTTCTCAGCTTCTTTAGTTAGCTTTTCAGCAAAAGTAAACAATGTCTCTGGTCCATTAGCTACAGCAGCTTTAATCATTCTATCTGTAGCACCTAAGCTACGCAAGTTAGCAACCTGAGACATGGCTTTATTTACAAAGGTACGGCGCTTAGCATAGTTAAGCTTACTACGCTCAAACTGCTCACGCATCTCTTCTTCGTACTCATCTGCCTTAGCTACTCTCGCATTGATCTGCTTAGCTTGATCTTCCATAAAAGCGCCAGCAAAAGCTTTCCAATTAAATGCCATAATATATTATCCTCTTGCCATTAAACCACCGCCCTGTTGTGGCATTGGTTGTTGTTGCATTCCTTCTGTTGGCATCTCTTCTTGAGTAGCTTCCATAGGTTCTTCGATTGCTTCCTCAGGTGCGCTTTCTGCTGCTTCCTCAGGAGACATTTCACTAGCTGTGTACTCAGCCATGCCTTTTAGCAGTTCTGTACCTTCATCTACTTCACCACTCTCCTCTGCTCTATTGATAGCAGCTTGAAGTAACATAGTCACACGAGATCTTTCTTTTTCTTCCATAGCTTTCTTAGGATCTTTCTTAGAAAACTTATATGGTATTTCATAACTATCAGCTACAGCAGCAAAGAACTCCATCAAAGCAGGGGCTACCAAAAGACCTACATCTAAACTGTGAATACCTCGCATAACTCCCATAGTGTAAAGAGACTCAACCAAAGGCTTAATAGCTACACCAGATTCTATAGCTACAAGCATATCATCCATGACATCTTCATCTGAAAACTTAGTCATGTAGAATGACAGTGCATCCTCTACAGTATCTATTTGAGGTGGGCGCTCCCAAGGTACATTGCGAGGCTTATCCATTGTTAAAGACTGACCGGGTACAACCCCATTGAATTGTGATCTTGGCATTCTATCTATCCTACTTAGTGAAACCTGCACCAAAGTACAGACCTATGATTGCTGATACTATATGTGTATCTAGTGGTGTAATTACAAAGCCCTGTGCTGTGCGCCACTGTACTGTTTCTGCTGGGCCAAACAACCAGTTCCAGAATCCACCAGTAGCCTCAGTGTAACCTACAATTACTCCAACATCAGGATACCACACTGCTACTAGCTTTGGCAAGACAATAATGCTAAACACTGCAGATAAAGCTATAAGTCTACGTGTCCAAGCAAAGTGACTGTCAGTCTTTCCAGCATCTCTGGCTGCATTAACTTGGTCAGCCTTGAAGCTTGCTGTCTGTAGCATCATCTTCTGTTGCTCTAGTTTGTTCTTTTGGTTCTGTCCTATAATAGACATGACACCACCAAGGATAGTGGAGAAGAGCATGGTTATAAGTTCTAAAGGTAAGCCAAACATTATACGTTAGATCTTGCTTTAGGGCGTGAAACTGCTGGACCTAAATTAATTTCAAAACGTCTTCCATATTTTTTATCCTCATCTTCATAACTTCTAGAACCAAGTACAAATGCTAAATCTCGCACAGTCTTATAGTCCAACTTACCCTTTGCTACTCTAGCAAGTATTTTCTTTATAACACCAGCGTCTGTAAACTTGCCATCTTTTACAGCTTGTTCGTATTCTTCTGTTTTGTATTTTGTACCATCAACAAAAATCTCGTTATAATTAAACTGGTCACTAACGATAATGTCACCGTTATTGTCTATATTAGCGTTAAACTGACCAAGCGTTAATTTAATCTCATTAATTGGATCACTACCCTCTGATAAAGATTTTATTATTTCTTTTGCAGAAGCACCACCCTTTGCTTGATTTACGCTAAAACCACCTTTTCCATATATACTCTTGTCTATAGTAATACTGCCATTATCAAGTATATCTGTACCATCTTCATTTTTAAAGTCAAGGACTAATCTTTTCATAAGCTCTATTGCGTCAGGTGAAAAAATTTCAGCCCCTACTGTTCTTTGTTCGCCTAATCCAAGCTGACTTAAACCTGGTATATTTTTTAATGGATTACCTTGAGCTAAGTAGCCCCCACCAAATAGCATGTCATTTATAAAGTTTTTTCCAACAGGAGAAAATACTGCTCCTAAAATACTTGATACGTCTTTAAGGGGTTTTTTAATAGCTTTAGGAAGAGGGATACTATTAATAATAGAAGCTGTATTTACATCTCCTGCTTCTATTGCAGATACTCTAGAGGCAGTTGGTCTAGACATTAATCCATCTGATTCAACATCACCCTTAGCTAAACTAAGTAGTCTTTCATTAATCAGAGCATCAGAAAATCTATTCTCACCAGCTATCTGACCCTCTCTGGCTACAGATGGACGGGTATCAAATACTAGTGATTCTACTATAGGAGAATATGGGGCTACACTACGAAGAGCCTGTTTGGTATTTTGACCTGCTATACCATCTACCTTTAGCCCTTCTCTTTCTTGAAAAGACCTAATTGCTTTTTTTGTATTGTTACCCATTATGCCATCTTCTACAAGAGGCTTACCATTTACTGTTATACCTGCAGCGTTTAGTGCTACCTGCAAATCTTTAGTTGAGTCTAACTCTGTGTAACTTCTTTGTTCTTTTTCTATAGCTTGTATTTCAGCTACACTCTTAGGTCTAGCTTTAGGTCTTACAGAACCTCTAAGATCCATCATACTGTCAACTTGTGCCATTAGATCATCAACATAAGTTTCAGGTTTAATTACATCATCAACTTCAACATTTAAAGAGTTATCTTTGTTGTTCTTATTAGCACCAATAAACTTGTAGGCAGGTGTGTTATACTTGTTATAGAGTTTATCTGCATTCATGTTAGCGTCAATGGCTACCGTAGGTCTTGCCATTGGTCTTACTGTAGCCATAGCATCATCTGAAAGTTTATTGATAAAGTTATCTACAGATTTAGTAGGCATATACGTATTTGTATCTTCATCCTCTTTAGTAGGTCTTGCTTTAGGACGCACAGAAGTCATTAAGCCCTGCTTGGGCTGTTCTACTTCTTTATCTTCTTCTACAGAACCACCTGTAATAGAGTTAATAAAGTTCTTTATTATTGTATCTAATGTATTAGCCATTACTGTATCACCTATTTAACTATTTGGGCCAGATAGCGCCAACTACAGCAGATAAAAACTGACCAGCCGCACCAGCAGTTGCGGAATCTTCATCCCCATCAGCCCGTATCTTAGCTACCACTAATTCGTGATCTCTACCTACTGCATTCTCTGCACTGTTCCAAGCAAAACTCATCAAGTCACGCTCCTGCTGCATCAACTCATTTAGACCTTGCACAGTCAAAGCATTAGCTGCCATAACCTCTGACATATTTGCTTCATTAAGAGCAGCAGTATTAGCTGTAGCTACACTCTGTCTCCATACGGTAGTAGCTTGTGCAACTACAAGTTCATTCTGTGCATTAAACATATCACGCTGGTTATCAAGCTCAGCTTGGAACTTAGTCATGGTGTTCTCTTCACCCGTGTTAAACTGCTCCATAGCATTAGCTTGTGCTGTATTAAACTGCTGTACCTGTGTAGACATACCCTCAAAGAACTGGTTGACTTGGTTGATACTCTCAGCGTTAAACTGCATCTGTGCATTCTCTGCAGCTTGATCACTAAAGATACTTTGCACTAGAGACTGAGCTTCAAACATAACAGCCTGTTGCTCATTATCTAAGTTAGCCATATCCATCTCTAGGAAAGCAGACGCCTGTTGTGCTGCAGCTTGCTGTCTATTGTTGAGGTTAGCCATGTCTACGTTAGATAACGAAGCACAGTCAGCTAGTAGTTTAGCTTGAGAGTTAGACAGGTTAGCTAGGTCAACATTCTGTGTTAGCTGTGCGTTCTGTAAGGCACGAGACTGCTCAGCAGTAAAGTTTACGTTGGCTATCTCAGCAATACGCTCAGCCTTAATAATACTTACTTGTTGTTTATTGCTAAGCTCCTGACCCTTCATAGCAGCTTCTATCTGAGCATTAGCTAGAGCAGTTTGTTGTCTACCTGACATCTCTTCTATACCAATAGTCATTCTATTGCTCATATTAAAGATAGCAGTCTGTTGTTCGTTGTTTAGTTCTATCTCTCTTTCAGCTACAACATTAGCTACATTGAACAAAGCTGTCTGTTGTTTGTTATCTAGTACTCTACCTTCCATAGCTGCAGTAGCTACAGCATCTTGGATAAACGCCTGTTGCTTACGTGTAGCGTCACCCATGTTAGCTTCAAAGGCTTGTGTACTATCCAGTACAGCCATCTGCTGCTCATTGGTTAGGTCTTGACCCATCATGGCAGCTTTAACTTGTAAGTTCGATAAGGCTGTCTGCTGTGAGTTAGACAGGTTAGCCATCTCTACTTCTAAGTTCTGTGTAGATTTAAGTATAGACGTTTGCTGTCTGTTTGTCAAGTTAATATCGTTGACTGCAGCATATCGTGCAGCATTAGAGATTGCTACGTTAGCACTAATACTTAGCTCTTGCCCCTGCAAAGATGCCTTGAATTGTGCAGTGGCTAGTACAGCCTCTTGCTCATTAGACAAGTTCTTTAGCTGTAAGTTAGCGTTGTTCATAGAGTTCTGGATACGTACAGCTTGTTCGTTAGACAAGTTAGCTAACTCAAAGTTCTGTGCAGCAGCAGCATTAGCTAGAGCTACGGCTTGCTCATTACGAACATTCTCCATATCCATTGCAGCAAAAGTAGATGCATCCTGCTGAGCTATAGGGATAGCACTCTCAAGTGTAGCTTGTATGATAGCTGCAGAAGCCATAGAGCTATTACCTAAACCACGAGCACTCATGGCTGCATTAGCTTTACGTAAAGCACCAGCCGCCCATGCAGGTGTACCATCATCGAAGGAAGCCATAAGCTTCTCCATCTGGCCCTGTACAGTAGAGTTAGCGCCTACGTCACCCTTAACAGCTTTAGCTTGTAGCTGTTGGCTAAACGTTGCAGTTGCAGCTTTAGCAGTAGATGCCTCATTAAGAGTCTCAAGTGTTTTAGCTGTAACAATTACTGACTCTTCGTTGATAATCTTATTTACATCTACTACTTCATCAGAACCCACAACAGTTTCTTCTGCTGTTATCTCAGGTACAAACTCAGACTTCTTCTCTTCTGCTGTAGCAAACTCATCAAACTTAGCAGCATCCTTTACTATAGTTGCTTCTTGTGCTGCTATTTGTGTTGCTGGTAAAGTGTAGTCTGTTGATGCTGTGGCTTTAGGAGTATCCGTTGCAAACGTCTGTGCATCAACATCACCTATATCACCTATTGCAGTTTCTTTTTCTACTTTTTGTTCTTCAGATGTAGTGTATCCCCCAAGGTCTGCAAAAAGTTGAGCACTAGGAAACTCTTCTGAGTTCTGTTTTAGCTCACCTACAATAGTACCTGTTTGAATAGCTTTATCTACAGCAGCAGATGCTTGTTCATATGCAGCATTGAGAACTTTATAGGCTTCTGTATCACCGTCTAGCTGTGCTTTAATCATACCTGCTTGCATACGGGTACGTTCTTCATTTATGCGAACTACATCGTCTTCTGTAAGCACTACGTTATAAGAGTCTAATTTAGCTGGGTCTTTAAACTCACCTTGAAGCTGGGCTAAATCGCCTGGCGTCATGGTTTGAGCTTTCATTTTAGCATCTTCAGATAATGTACCTTTCGCATAAAAATCCCCCTCTTCATCTTTGAGAGTTCCTAGTTTAGTTTCTATATCATCTATAGAAGTCTTAGCATCGTATGTCTCAGCACGATCAGCTATAGCGTCCTGCTCAATCTGAGCCTGTTGCCGTTCATAGTAATCAGCTATATCTTTTACAACACCTTCAGGTAATGGTACAACTGCTGGAACAGCGTTTGGATAGGGCGGGTATTTTCCACCACGCATAAACTCAGAATCATCTAAGCCTTGTACATAAGCCATAGCAGACTTAACAGCAGGATCATCTACTGCATCTGCAGCCTGTGCTTGCTTAACTAAGAGTGTAGCTGCAGTTACTACTTGACCAGTACCCTCATCAATAAGCTGATTGTCTTCTACCTTCAAGCCATACACTGTAGGCTGTGATAGTACAGAGCTAGGGTTAGTTATAGCTTGCCCTAAGGCTTCTGCAGTGGACGGTACATCCTCTATCTTATATGCAGCTTCTTGTGCCGCTACGTTAGCAGCAGATTGTGTTTGTGTTGCTTCTGCTTCCTCTAAAGCTTGCTGATAAGTTACAGAGCCACCAGGATATTTGTTTAAGAAAAACTCTGTGAAAGCTTCATTAGGCTCACTAATACCTACAGCCATCTCACTATATTTTATAGCTTCAGAATTTGTTACTTCACCATCGCCATTTAGGTCATACTTTGTTATCTCTTCAGGAGTTAAAGAAGAAGGATCCATAAGCTTTTGTGATAGTTCAGTACCTGCAGCCCTACGTTCATCAGCCGTACCATCAGCAACGCTAGTATAATCATCACGTCTATAGTATTCTTCTTCAGGATCTTTACCTAACATAGCTTGTTGTACGTCTGTTAAAGCACGAGTACTACTAGCATAAGCCTCTTGTGTTGCATTTAACAGTTCACCAGCTTCGCTAACCTCTGGGGTAGGTGTGCCAGGTTTAAGTACTTGTGAACCTTCAGGTGTAGTAGGGTCTATTCCCGGCATTGGTGGACCAGCTAATTCACTTCTGTATAGAGGTCTACCCTGTTCATCTACAGGAGAACCAACCATACGTGTTCTTGTATCAGGCGGGGAAAGTTCACCTCTTAGTGAAGAACTAAACGCCTGTGCTCTTTCATTCAGAGCAGACATCTCAGGTGAAGCTGCCATCGCCTCTTGAAATTTAAGGCTTTCTTGTGCATTAGTAGGGCCAGTTTCAGGAAATCCTAGATCTTTAAATAGCTTAGCCTGTATTGTATTATATTCTTTTTGAGTTGCATCTGCAGTAGCCTTTTGCTCATCTGTAAGATCATCATACCCTATAGGTCCAGTACCACTAAGCTGGCCTAAGGCTCTCTGTTCTTGAGAAAGAGTTTGATTACTTTCATTAATTCCTACCCTAGATTTAAGATCAGTGAGAGCAGTTGGTGTATCAGTTATCCTAGATACAGGTATCCTAGATACAGGAGAGAGTGTATTTGGTTGGTCTGATACTGGTCCTGTATAGTTAGGATTACGTACACCTCCACCTGGACCTACTAAAAACTCTGGATTATTTGGATCATAGTTTGATAGTGCAGTTTCATTTGCTTTATTAAACGCAGCCATTTGGTCATCTACTGTACCACCAGCTTGCATACCCATGCCAGACAAAGGTCCACCCTCTACACGTTGCTTAGCTATGTTAGCGTAACGGCCTATCTTAGATGCAGCAGCAGGGCTAGACGCTAAGAATAGATCCATGTCATCCTTCTGCGCTGGGCCTGTGTATCCCATCTCACTAAGTAGTTGATGTGTTTGTTGGTTACTAAAACCTTTAAACTGTTTTGCCATTATTCTTTATCCATTCACTACTTCGTTTAAACCCCAGATCATAGCACCTGTACCACCTACAAATAGTATTACACCTACTGCTAAAGATATACCCCAGAACAATCTATCTCTAGCTTTGGCTTGTGCCTCTAGTGCTTCTTTATGTCTTTGCCTTGCTGCAGCTTGCTCTTTTACGACAAGATCCCACATTCCAGGTGGTCCATATAGTTGACAAGCTGACCTTAGCTCATCCATACATTCTTTGTGCTTCATCTTAGCTTGAGCTATAGCAAAGCCCTCTTCTTCAGATGAGCTTAGTCTACCTAGTGGGCCTTTGTGTTGCCCCTTCTCAGCTAATTGTATCTCACTGTCAAGCTTTGCTAACTTACCAAAGTGAGGCAGTAAGTCTGCTACATCACTACCAGCTTTAACCGCAGAACTAACTGCACCAGCTATCTTAGTAACTGCACCTGCTAAAGCTAATACTTCTATCATTATGGCAAACCTTATTAGTCATTTTTGTTCGCCATCTTCTCTACTGATGATCTTATTGCTTTTATGTTTTCATCTATACGTGCTAGTGATACTTCTTGATTTTGTACAGATAATTCTAATCTACCCATACGTTCTTCTATTGCTACAATGTCTTCTCTATTAGCTTCTATGTCAGACATCATCATTGATACTGTCCATACGATAGCTGCCCCTTGAACAAGTAAGCCAAAGATCAATGTAATCGGTACAGACTTGCTCAAGTGCCAGTTATCCTCAGACATTTACCAAGGTACTCCTGCACCTGTGGTTGGATTTACCATTGCATCAATCTTAGCAGCAATAGCAGCTTCAGTATCATCCTTTGATACATGACCCCAGACCCAGCCTTGAGCTTGAGCCTCAGTTATATCGTCATATGGTGTAAAGTCGGACGCAGAGGCATCGTAGGTAAGACCACAGGTGCCATATGAGCTTGCTGAGTTGCCATCATCATCAACGCCTGTGCAGCGCCAGTGTGCAATGTAAACGCCACCGTCAGCGATTTCGTGTTCCAATGTTGGGATAGTCCACGTAAATGTAATTGCCATTATTCTGTCTCCTGTGCTGCTAAGTGTGCAGCATAGGCTGCTTTTACTGCGTCTGTGTGAACTACATTACAGATGGCTTGAACCTCAGTGCTTTCACCTGTGATGTCTGATGCATCTGGTGCAACGACATGGCGTGAATACCCACGGCTAATCTCTGTGCCATCACGCTTGATGACTGTTGCTGTGCGTACTTGCACATGCTTGTAGTCACCTACGATCTCTATTTTGTCTTGTACTGTTTCTTCTGTTAGTGCCATCGTTTATCTCCTTTATGGCTTGGACTGACTACCCTGTGATCCAACAGGGGTGTTATGTTGTGAAGTAGGTAAAACTAAAACCAAATTCATTGCCGCTACCCAAGGTTGAGCAATCAACATCAAGCCATAGTTGTGTATTTGCTTCGGGACATCTAAACGGCTGTGAAACTACAGTGCTATTAACGTAACCATAAGTTGAGCCATTAGCTCTACCAGAATACTCAGAAAGATCAGCAACAGTAAAAGGTAAGTTTAGTACCAATCTAGTCCCTACAGGAGAGCTAACAGAGGAAACCCTGACTTCACCGTTAATAGTTACTGCTCTACCAATTCTTGTAAAAGAAAGTGTGTTGTAAGAAACATTCAAAGTAACTGTTCCTGATGTATTAGGAGTTGCGGTTACTGCATACTCACCCTCATCATAGTCATCCAGCAAATTTTCCGACCCAGTGCCGCCAAGGTATACACCGCCAGACAGGTAGAGGTCTTTGAAGCGAGCAGAGCTTGCACCTAGATCAACTGTTCCATCAGCTGCTGCATTGTTTTTACGAGGTGCAACTAAGGCACCACCAAATGTTAAACCAGCTTCGTCTCCTAGACCTTGAACTACGGGCGTGTAAGCGGAGCCAGACAGGTAGAGGCTTTCAAATCTAGCGGCAGAGGAGCCTAAATTCATGGTTCCGTCTTTGTCCGCACCAGCATTTGTTGAGGGTAGAATTGCACCACCCGCACCCTTTAACGCCGATACGTTATCGGAAGTAGTCTCATTCAAAACGATGTATGCAACAGGACCAGCAGCAGCCCCAATACTCCCCACCTTGGCGCTTGCCGTTTGGTAAAACTCCAAAATATCGCCAGCACTGCCTGTTCGATTAAACGAATGGACAACACTAGGTTTAATCGTCCAGTTGTCGGAAGATGGGCGAATTACAGTTTTTGCAGTATCGTTAAATGTCGCAAAGGCATCACCCACCAGCAAGTTACCGCTGCTGTCGATGCGCATACGTTCTGAGCCGTTAGTAGAAAAACCAATAACGTCACCACCACTGGGCGGGAACATCCCCGTGTTGCCGTCATTAGTAAATCTAAATGCAGGTGCAGCTTCAGTACCATCACCTGATATTCTATCGGTGGAACGTATTGCACCGCTTACGTCTAATGTTGCACTAGGCGAATCTGTGCCAATGCCCAAGCTCTCAGCACTCGCATCCCAGAAGAACTTTGCCGTGGTGCCTGTGTCCTCACGGAACGAAATATCCCCATTGTCATCAAGGTTAAAATAAGCCTTATCTCCAACACCTAATTGCAGAACTCTATTTGTGTATTCGTTCGCACTATCAGCAGATATAACCAAGCTACCTGTGTACAAGGCCATATTTGCTGAACCGCCATCTGTGTCAGTCATTGTGAAAACAGGCGTACTGTCACTCATGTTGACATCCCCATCCACAGTCAGCCCATCGCTGGTGATAGTCCCAGTGACGTCTACACCTGTGGTGGTGGTGGCGAGTTTGATGGCGTTGTCAAAATATAACTCTACATTACTATCATCGTTTATAACAATGCTGTTTTCGCCAGACTTTCCTTGTATATATATATTACTTCCATCGTCATTATCTACATTGTTTCTTATATAAATATGACCCGTGTTATTATCTATTACACCGTTTGTTCCTGTATGGTAAATCTGTAGGTCAGACCCAGCACCAAAGATGGCTTTGACGTTATCTGCAAAGGTAGCGTTGCCAGCATGAGCAGTAGTTGAAGCAAAATCTACAGCACCATCAATGTCAACAACATCTAGGTTTGTTGTACCGTCTACATCTATGTCACCTGATATATCTAATGAAGCAAAGACAGATGTGCCTGTTCCAGTGACAGTACCAGATACGTCTAGGTTAGCATTAACATCTACTAATGTAGCATTAAGTTCAATCTCATCTGTAGCATTAATATCTAGTACAGTTGCGCTGGGGGCATTGATAAACTGTGAAGCATCGTTGAAC
>Ga0257115_1000317_pt1 | contig 47906 bp, 38 predicted proteins | sample SI112_100mmetaG_FD_194465 | JGI IMG/M metagenome (GOLD analysis project Ga0257115, IMG submission 194465) | Marine microbial communities from Saanich Inlet, British Columbia, Canada - SI112_100m | ecosystem: Environmental > Aquatic > Marine > Inlet | place: Canada: British Columbia | collected...
TACATACACCATACCAGGTGGCGGTTTCATGCCAGTATAAACTTTAAATTTCGCGTTTTTACCACCCAATTTATCTCGGACAATAAAATAGATTTCTTTATTCGTTCCAGGTTTTACATTTTTACCAATATCACCATCGGCATGAGTAATAGAGTTAAAGGTGTAGCCACCGTCAGAAGAAACACCCAGCATTATTTCTTCTATACCTTGCAGTTCTCCCACCATATCGTAGGTGATGATAATTTCCAGTCCTTCCTGCCGCGCATGGACATTGGAGATGGTTTGGGCAGTGATGCTACCCAAAATAAGCAGCAATGTTAAATATTTATTCGTATTCATTCTTTAATCCTCATTCATTTATTTGGATTGCATCAACCGCGTTGATGCTGTGCTAACACGGTTAGCATGCGCCATAATTCTCTAATTTTTTGAAACGTGATACATTAAATTCATTTCTATTCGCTGGTCCAAGGGTATGTTTGTCAACCAACGTTGAAACGCTAAAAAATGCTGACTCTCATGAGAAAAAATTTGGATACTCTCCCCGATTTTTGGTAAGGATTCAATCTGTTTCACGGGTGATTTTGTGCAAACAATATAAATAGATTCACTGCTTAAACTCTCACCGGGCATCGCCCCAACCTTAAATTTATAATGTTTACGCATTTTGGCATCCGGTATTTCAAGTTTTGTTTCGGCTGTAATAAAATTTTCCTGAAGATATTTATTGGGGAATAGGAGCATTATATTTTGATCTGCCATCAAATTAAAAACATAAAGGTAACAATTTTGGCTTGCCGTTATAGAGAATGAGAGTTCATCCCCCGTTTTTAAGAGATTGTTTTCTAGATGGGCTTCTACAAAAAAACTAGGGTCTCGCTGTCCTGTAACCGGTTCTACGAAAGCTTTAAGTTTGATCGTTTTTTCATAACCATTTTTTATTTCTTTTGGAAATCCATCTAGCAGTATTTCTTCTGCTGTAATCACACCGGAAACCGTGCTTTTAAAGAACCCCGACCAAGTGCTTTTTTCACTGATAACACCATTCGATTCTCCCATCATATCACTGAGCAAGGATGAAACTTCTACCGTAGGCGGTATTTTTAAACTGATCGCCTTATTTCGCAGTGCTTCAAGTAAGGATTGTTTAGCTTGACCGGGAGATACATTATTATTAAAAGGCATGGTATGCTCTACCGTTACCCAACCCGCTTCCCCTGTGCGAACGTTTTCAATCTCATTATCACTTGCTTGTAGCTCAAGCTGAGCGCCCGTTAATTCGACAGAAGTATTTTTTGACTCTGACTCTATTCTTTGAAAGGAAGTCTCTGCCAATTTATGAGGGATAGGCACCTTAGGCTCAATCGGTTTTGATCCGCAAGCGGTCAAGAAAAGTAAAAACGTAATAATGTAGATTCTAATAGACATACGCTATTCTCTTATTAGCCAAAGCTTTGAAAACTTGTTTTAAACTTTCAAAGCTTTGGCTTTTCCAGATTATATAGAATGAAAAATCTATATTTATTTTGATTCTAAACGTCCAAAGGCCTGAGTCGCTTTAAATTCGTTATATAAGGCTTCTTCTCTCTTAACCGTATTGACTAATTTTGCATTAACGGTATCTTTGCTATAAGAAACTCGAATATAAATGGTGCCATCTTTTGCTTTAAAATACTTATCAGAAGTCGCCCCTTCTAAGACATTATCTGAAATGGCAATAGTCGTATTTTCCGAAAATTCAAGTGCTTGAGCATTTTCGCCTAATCCAGATTCTTGCATAAAATCACGAATTTCATTTTTTACATTAGATTTTACTTGATTCGAAATATCATCTCTTGCACGTTGTGTCGCTACCTTTTGCGCCAAGCTTGGGTTTTGCTTTTTGGCTTGTCCAAATGCATAAAAATGTGTTTCCGAATTGGCGGGGTTAAACCACCATTCTGGAGAGTCTGTATTCGTGGATTCTGTACTTCCAGAACGCACTGAAGATGAACACCCCATAAATAACAATAAAAGCATACTATTGATTAAGATTATTTTCTTCATGTGTTTTTCCTTTTTATTTGATTGTTATAGACATACGTAATGCACACTGCTTTCAGAGTAAAATTTTATGATAATTCCAGTTAAACGCAAGCGTTTTTATTCCAAAATTTTTTGGATTGCTTTAACCATGTTAATTCTACGCTGAAGTATGAAGCGTTTTATGTGAATCTCCTTCGTCGATTCAACATCGGCATAGACGATGTAATCCATATACTTTTTTGGAGTTATACTATTTTGGAGTGAATTGTCTATGCCAATTCTACGCTGAAGTATGAAGCGACCATTCCTTTGGACTGCATACTCCTTGAATATTAGTCTCGCGAAAGAACCAAACCTTAAGTAAAATCTTCTATATTTCTAAAGACACTCATTCGAGCAGGAATCACATGCGAAAAATGCTGACCGTAGCGTTTTACCACAATGCGATTATCGCAAGAAATAAAGATTCCTGAATCTAAACTCGATCGAATGAGTCGTCCAAATCCTTGTCTATAACGAATGACGCTTTCTGGCACCGTATATTCCATAAAAGGATTTCCGCCCAATTCCTTAACCAGCTCACTATATGCTTTCACGATGGGATCGGTGGGCACATCAAATGGTAATTTAGTCAAAACCAATACTTCCAACAATTCGCCCGGGAGATCTATGCCTTCCCAAAAAGCATTCGTTCCAAGCAAAATGCCTGATTCCCCTTGAGACATCCCTTTGATAAGGGCTTGCCGAGATGTGCCTCGTAATTGAGGAAATAAGGGTAAATCTTTTCCTCCAGGCATTTCTTTTAAAATTTTATAAACATCTGTTAACATTTTGCGCGATGTAAACAGTACGAGCATTTTTTTCTGATATTTGTGATACGCATTGTAAACCACTTCTGCCAAAGATTTTGGATCATTTGAAATAGGCTGTTGTCCACCATATTGATGATATTCTACTTGATCTTCATAGAAAAATGGACTCTCAAAGGTGCTATGGCTAACTCGGTCAACATCCAATAATTTCAAGCCGGTGCGATTGAGAAAATAACCGAAAGAATCATCAACTCGCAGGGTTGCGGAGGTCAATAAACAATGCTCAAATCGTTGGAAAAAATCGGAGGATAATGTTTGAGAAACATCCACAGGAGATCCATAAATCGTGATATGAAAAGATTCATTACTTTGCTTATAGTTTTTGATTTTCCCATCTAACCAATATGTCCAATCAGGATTGGGAGAACTGGTCAGAATTTTAACTTGATGTATCAACGTTTTTACTTTTTCATTTCCATTTTCTAAAACTTGATGCAGCAAGGGATAATCTCCTCTACCCGGATCTATTTTCAGCATAAGCTCTTTTGCCATATCAGCCGTTTTAGAAAATTGCGCCAAGCTATCCAAAAGGCTTGATAGTTCTAAATAAATGGGCGCAAACTCTTCAATTAAATTATGTAGTATCACTTTTTCTGGATATATGCGCGTTAAATCAAAATCCTTTCTTCTCTCCTCTGCTAAGCTAGTAAAAAATGATTTTCCTGCATCTAAAGCTTTTTTTGCATTCAACTTTAAACGTTCATGAATCTGTTTCATTTCAAGATTCAAATCACCAATAGCTGTTAATTGCTGATTCCATCGCAGAGATCTGGGTTGAGATGGATCTAAATCCTGAATAACATAATTCATTCCCATTTGGTTTAACTCAAGTGTAAACTGATTGTATGCCACTGGAACTAAATTATGTGCTTCATCCACGATTAAGCGATCAAATGCGGGCAACAAACCCGGTCTTTGTGATTCGGCTAATAGCAATGCATGATTCACAATAATCACATGCGATTTAAAAACAGATCGGCGCACTTTTCCATAATAACAGCCTTGATGATTTCGACATAAATCTGTTGTGCAAAATCCAGGTTCGCTGTTGATTAATCCTGCCAACCACGTATATCTCGCATTCCAGAACCCTTCACACTCACTCAAATCGCCTGTTTTTGTCCAATGCATCCAAAAAAACAGAGGCACGAGCGCTTCTATTTCTTCCGACCTATAAACATGGTCGCCACCAATCAGCCAATTCAAGCGCGTTTTGCAAATGTAATTTCCTCGCCCCTTAAGAACCGTTGCGTGCATGCCGACGTCCATAGCATCAGACAACATGGGTAAATCTTTATAAAACAATTGATCTTGAAGATGTTTTGTATGACAAGATATAATCGTAGGGCCATCCGACTCAACACGCTCAACTCTTTTAATGGTAGGAAATAAATACGCCATGGACTTTCCCAATCCTGTTCCCGCTTCTACCACACCAATCTTCGCTTCACCATTCATGATTTCATCCGAAAATCGCGCATATTTTTCTTGTCCCGAACGATATTCAAACTGAGATAATCTTTTACTCAAGATCCCTTTTTCTCCAAATACATCTTCCGCTGATAAAGAATCTGGATGATTTGTTCCTTCGCATTGAAATATATTTGGGCGCAAATCTCGCTCAAGACTTGAATCAGTTAAACCAGATTTTAAATCTCCCATTTGCGTTAAGGCTGTCCCTAAATCTATATAAAGTGATTTATTAGGTAAATCGGCCTTTTTCACTAATGCAATAACTTTCGCAATTACTTCTAAAGGATATGATGCCAATTCATCTAATAGTTTTAGAAAAAGAATTCCACAATTTTCCGTATCTTTTTCTGCGCGATGTGACCCTTCGGCAGACAAACCGAAATAGCTAGCCAGGGCACCCAAATTAAAAACCGGCTGATCAAACATCACAGCTCGCGCCAAGGGAAGCGAATCATAAAGTTTATTTTCAAATTTAGGTTTATCAAAGCGATCACATAATTGATCTAAAAATGCCTTATCAAATCGAATGTTGTGTGCTACAAGTGGATCATCCCCTAAAAATTTAAAAAATTCATCAATGATGTCTGCCTCTTTCGGCGCATCTTGAACCATTGGATTGGAAATGCCCGTTATTTCTGTGATAAAATGAGGAATAGGTTTGTCAGGCTTAATTAATTTTATAAATTTTTCTTTTGGCTCTCCATCCACAAAACGAATGGCTGCAATTTCAATAAGACGATCTGTTTTGGAACTCAATCCCGTTGTCTCAAAATCAAAGGCTGTAAACTGAGATAAATTTAATTTTTTCAATAATTCAATACGATTCATACCTATCCTTAATAAAATAATAATTTCAAATAAAATAGCGGATTACTTAATTGGTCCTTTGGGATTTCGTTGGCGAGCATCCCGGAAATGATTTCACGAACGCCTTCGTTGTTTGCTGCTCTTCCCATAACAAAGTTAAGTAAGAAACGTGACTTTGCCAGATTCTGCAGTTTAGTGCTTACCCTTAATTCTGAGCCCAATTCGTCCCACAAATTTTGATCATACCTTGATAAAATCTTTGAGGTGAGGTCATTTGCATCACAGGCGACTTTTGCCGTTTCCACCGCAATTTTTCCCGAAACCAGGGCATTACCAATCCCCTCACCTGTAAAAGGATCAACTAAACCAGCAGAATCACCCAAAAGCATAAATCCATTACCATGATTTTCTCTATGGACACTCCCAAGAGGTAGGTTCCATCCCTTTGGTTTTTCTAAAGGTTTTGCGTCAGCAAATCGTTCTGCAAAAGGTGGTTTTGATAAAATTTCTTCCATGACTTTAACGAGATTGATTTTTTTCTTTTTCGCATGATCTTTGGATAAGCCTACACCAATATTTGCCCGAATTCCATCTGAAGGAAAAATCCACAAATATCCCGGATTCAATTCTGGCACATAATGCAATTCAATTTGGTCTGTTAAATCCTTTACACCTTCATAATAACACCGAATACCCACAGAAGTATTTTCCATGTCCATATCATAAAGCTTCATTTTTCTTGCCACTACAGATTTCGCCCCATCTGCGCCTAAAATGATTTTACCATAAAATGATTTTTCTTCAGTGACGCCTTCTAAAGTTCCACTTACACCCACAAGTTGCGACCCTTCTTGGATGAGCGATTTAACGGTAAAACCTTCTAAAGTTTCTACGCCTTTTTCCTGAACCGATCGAAACATCATTTCATCAAATATTTCTCTCCGTATCGAGAAGCCTTCATCATTTCTTCCCTGGGAATCGCCCTTGAGATGCAAATCGAATTGTTGATATTTTGGTCCGCCAAAGGTGATTCTCTTAATATGGGCACCGGGAAGATTTCGTGTTTTCTCTAATAAATTTAATTCACGTAATATACGAACGGATTTCCCCGACAAGGCATCTCCACAAATCTTATCTCTGGGAAATATAGATTTATCAAGTAAGAGTGATTTTAATCCCAATCGATCTGCATAGAGCGCGGCGGACGTTCCAGCAGGTCCCGCTCCAACTATAATTAAATCATATTCAGATTTCTTCGTCATGATCGACACCGAAGGATGGATAAATTATGCCATATCGAAAATAATAAAATGTTCGCAATAGAAAAAATAATACAGCTAATGGGAAAAGTATCCACGGGAGTCGAACAGCAAGAAACATTAAAAAAATAAAGAGAGGGAAAAATCGCAATCGTTGTATATGGCGAATATGTGACGGGAAAACGAGGGCAATCACTGAAAACGGTAAAGCAATCATAGAAACCGTGCTCATGATGGGATCGTCCAAAACAAAAGCGAGTAGGGTGCCTAAGCCGATTAAAATGGATGACGAAATTAAAACTGAAGATTTATTCTCCCAATTTGAAACATCCCACTTGCCTGTTTCTTCGTTTAATTGAATGGGAATGTTAAAAATTAGCGCTCCTCCTAAAATACTAAAAAGGTATGGACTTATCCCCATCAAACTATCCGCTTGAATCATGGCTTTGGACTTCAATGTAAATCCGATTAGAAAGACAATTAAAGTGAATAGAATAAATTTAAATCGATGCAATCTATTTTGGATAGGCAATGATAAATTTATGATTTTTTTCGGACGAAGAACAAGCATATATATCGCCGTTAAAAGGAAAAGCCCTAAACCTTCCAGCAAATATCCAGAGCCGTCCCAATAGGCGTAGCGATCTATATTCCCAGCGCCGAAACTTAATCCTGCAAAAAACAAACTCCATAAGCCAAAAAGTTGTAGAGGCACTTTTGAAGCTATACAGTTATCATATTTTTTAACGAATTCAGCCCCTTTTTTAAAAGATGAACTTTCTGGTGGCATAAGGCGAGCAATAAGCATTATCTATTTTTTCCTCGATTGAATGAACAAATAAAGCAGGCCACAGACTAAAGAAATCATTACCCAGCTGGTTCTGAGTTGGTGCATGGCACTTTCAAGCAATCCAACAGAATGGAGAAAGACAATCATAATCATTACCGGTGACAAGTAACGCAAAAATATACGCCACGCTTGAATAATCATGGGATATTTAGTAAATAAGGATTCTGACCCCTTTTTCAAATCGATGAGCACTTTATCAAAACCCCAAATCCATCCGACAAATATGGAGATAAAGAGTCCACCTCCAGGCAGTAAAATGTTTGAAGCTAAATAGTCCGCATTATCAAACCATGTTTTTCCAAAAAAATGAACATCTTTCATCACGTTAAACGATAATGCACTTGGGATGCCAACTAAAAAGACGACAAAGCCAAAAACCATCACTGCCTTATGTCGCTTCCATTTTCGTTCGTCCACAAAATAGGCAACCACTACTTCTAATAAAGAAATCGCTGAGGTTAACGCAGCAAGCGTCAAGAGCAAAAAGAATAAAACTGCCCAGATTACGCCGCCAGGCATTTTGGCAAACACAACAGGCAAGGTTACAAAAATCAACCCAGGGCCACTGGCAGGATCTTGTCCCATGGCGAAAACAGCCGTGAAAATAGCCACGCCTGCCAAAAGTGCAATAAACGTATCTAAAAATACAATTTGAAGCGATGCGCTGGGGATATTGTCCTTTTCCGAAAGATATGAGCCGTAAGTCATCATCGCCCCCATGCCAAGACTAATGGTAAAAAAAGCATGTCCCAAAGCAATCAGCACCGATTGACCTGAAATCTTTGACCAATCTGGTGACCATAAAAAAGCCAAACCTTTTTCTGCGCCAGGAAGGGTAATGCCACGGATGACTAAAAGAACCAATAGAAAAAAGAGAACGGGCATCATGATTTTACTTCCTTGCTCAATGCCTTTATTAATCCCGGCATAGACCACCCACATGGTTAAAATTGAGAAAAGAGTATGATAACCCACAATCCAATTCACATTACCCGTCAGCTCCTCAAAATAAGACGATGAGATACCAGGGTCAGAAAATTGAGAAAAAGAGCCTTTGAGGGCTTCAACAATGTAACCAATAGACCAACCAGCAATGACTGTATAAAAAGAAAGAATCACAAAGCCAGCGATGACGCCCATGCTCCCAATCATAATCCAGAACGGTTTCCCTGAAAGTTTTTTGAATGCCCCCACAGGATTTCGTTGCGTGCTTCGTCCTAATAAAACCTCTGCAATCAAAACGGGTAAGCCAATCAATGCAATACAAATAAGATAAATAAAGATAAAGGCGGCTCCTCCATTTTCACCTGCGATGTAAGGGAATTTCCATATATTTCCCAAGCCAATCGCAGAGCCAGCTGCCGCTAGAATAAATCCAGCTTTAGATTTCCAATGTTCTCTTTGTTCACTCATGCTTACTTTCTCCTTTGAATCCTTTTAAAATATTCGTTTTTGCTCACAAATAGTTTAGATGATCCTTTACAATCATTCGAATCTTACTATTTGTTTTTCCTGTTATTTGTATCTTATAAATTAAGCCCAAATTTATTGATGCCTAAATTATATTACGAATTCTTCTCCTCATTCTCAATCGGTGTTTTCATCACATCTTCAAAGGGATGTAAATGTGCATCCACAACCGCATCAATCATGCTATAAAGCCAAATAAATCCAGTCCACCACACATATTTATTTCGTTTTTTCAAATAGCGAGATTGGGAAAATTCTAATCCAGAATATTCTTCATATTGATTATAATATTTTGCATTTCTTAAATAGGACGTGTAAGCCCAAATCTCTAATCCTACAACAAGGCCCGCTTTAATATATTTGCGATTATAAATCTGTCCACCTCCTGGAATAAGCGCAGAATAGGCCGCCTTTTTTGGGGAAAAGAATCGAGTTGAATCTTGTCCAAAAGCAAGGGTTGTCATTGAAAGCAGGAGAAATAGGATAATGCGAATTTTATTCACCAACAGTGGCAATACACTCAATTTCGACTTTTGCGCCCAAAGGTAAAGCGGAGACTTCGACCGTTGATCTTGCAGGAAAATCAATGTGACCAAAAAAGGTCTCAAATGATTCATTCACATAGGAGAATCCATGTAAATCTGTCAAAAATACGGTCAGCTTGATGATATTCATTTTTGTTAATCCAGCTGCTTTTAAAATCGCTTCAATATTCTGCAAGGCTTTAAAGGTCTCTGCCTTGATTCCCCCTTGAATGATTTGTCCTGTGTGCGGATCGATTCCCAATTGTCCTGATGTAAAAATCATCCCTTTTGCTTGCACGGCTTGATTGTATGTGCCAATGGCTGCCGGTGCGTCTGGTGTATGTATGATTCTTCGACTCATAATGTCCTCCTAGAATTTTTTAGATAAACAAATGCAGGGCAATCCCACATCTTCATTTAATTTGCGTGATGCATCAAATTTAAGCTTTTGCAATTGAAACTCCCCAACTGCAGAAACCGTTGCTTCAAAAAGATGTCCGCCCACCAATTCCATATTATGATTACCTAAGGTAATATGGGCGTGAATAAAAGGTTTTCCATCCTTTAGGGTTATATTTCCATGATAAGAAGTTAATTCCAAAGTATCAGAAAATTCTTTATGAATGTATATTTTTTCCTCCACATCAAAAGCACCGATTTCGATTTTTTTTACTGCTCCAATGCCATAAATGAATCCATTCTCGATTTTTTCTTCTTCACAAAATTGTGTGAGTTTTTCCATGATTTTTTCATTTTTCTCCACATGAATCATATATTGATTCCCATCTTTTTCCCATTGCATTTTACTTAATCTCCTTTAATGTTTGTTCAAATAATGTTTTCGATTTAGTCATAGCTTCCGAAACCAATTTTTTATCTCGTCCACCAGCCGTGGCAAGATGAGGTTTCCCTCCACCTCCGCCACCCATAAATCCGCCAATAGTTTTTCCCATTTGCCCTGCATTCAGTCCTTTTGCCACTAAATCTTGTGAGATAAGAATCACGGCACCCGGCTTTTTTTCTCCCTCAAAAAAGAGAACTGCCATGCCTGATTTTAATTTGGAAGCCAGTGTATCGCCTAAATTTTTAGCTTCATCCATATCCCCTACAGTTGTTTTTGCGATGATCAGATCGTATGTATTTACTTTTTCAGCTTGCGCCAAAAGTTCATCCACTTCTCCTCCACCAGATTCAGATCGATTTTTCAGCTTTTTTTCCAGATTTTTTTTATCGCTAAATAATTTTTCCAATCGTTCGTTGATTTCATCTTCCGCACAATTGAGTTGTCCTTGCACTTGATTCAATTTTTCAGACATATTTTGCACAAAATCAAAAGCGGTTCCGCCTGTGAGAGCGATAATCCGTCGAACACCAGAAGCCAAAGAGGATTCCTCAACAATTTTGAATAATCCGATATCACCCGTGCGCTGAACATGCGTTCCCCCACAGAGTTCTAAAGAAGATTTCCCCATGGAAACAACACGAACTTCATCCCCATATTTCTCACCGAATAAAGCAGTTGCTCCTTCTTTTTTAGCTTCATCGAATGCTTTAAGTATCGTTTCTACTTTATTGTTATTGCGGATTCTATCGTTTACATATTTCTCAATTTCTATTAATTCTTTTTGCTGGATTTTTTCGAAATGAGTTAAATCAAATCGAAGATAATCAGTATGCACCAAAGAACCTGCTTGTTGAACATGCTCTCCCAAAACATGCTTTAAAGCAGAATGTAATAAATGAGTTGCAGAATGGTTTAAACGAACCGATTGGCGGTAAGTGTAATCCACTTTGCAAGAAAGCTCTGATTCCAAAGCAGATTCTGGGATTTTTCCTATACAAAAATGAAAAAATGCGTCGCCCTCTTTTTTTACATCTTCCACTTTTAATTCAAAGCAATCGCCAGAAATAATCCCTTTATCCCCTACTTGCCCCCCAGATTCTGCATAAAAAGGTGTTTGATCTAAAACGAGAATAAGCTTTCCATCTAATTCAGTTTTTTTCCGAATATGGGACTTTCCCTCTAAATGTTCATATCCTATGAAATGGGAATCTTTTCCTTTAGAAATCACTTCCCATTCCAGAAATGCTTTATTGCTTTGGAATTTTCCTGCCGACTTCGCTCTTTCTCTTTGCTGGCTCATGGCTTCATCAAAGCCTTTTGTATCAACGTTTAAATCTAGTTCCCGTGCCATCAATTCGGTTAAATCTAAGGGAAAACCGTAAGTGTCATACAATTTAAAAGCTTCATTGCCCGGGATTTCCTTTGCCGATAATTGTGATACTAGCTTTTCGAAATGTTGGATTCCTCGATCTAAAGTGGCATTAAATGATTTTTCTTCGGCTTGAATCACTTTTTCGATATGGGCCTGTTTTTCCAAAATTTCAGGGAAGACATCTCCCATCACCTTGCCAAGCGTATCCACCAATTGATAGAGAAAGGGTTCATGCTGATCTAAAATACGCCCAAATCGTGCAGCACGACGTAAGATACGACGTAAGACATATCCTCGCCCTTCGTTGGATGGCAAAGCGCCATCAGCAATAGAAAAGCTTAACATGCGGATATGATCCGCAATCACCTGAAATGGAACGAGATTCTCAGAAGCATTAATGCTTGTTATTTTTTCAATCTTTTCTATAATTGGCATAAATAGATCAGTCTCGTAATTACTCCGCTTCCCCTGCATTACAGACACGATTCGCTCCAATCCTGCACCCGTATCTACATGTTTTGAGGGCAAATCTTCTAAGCTGCCATCTTTTTTTCGGTTATATTGAATAAAAACCAGATTCCATAATTCCCAATATTCGTCCGTATTATTCACACCAGATGCATCAATTTTTGACAGATCTTCGCCCATATAATAATGGATTTCTGAGCAAGGACCACAGGGGCCGGTTTCGCCCATTTCCCAAAAATTAGCTTTCTTGCCAAATTTTAAAATACGATCTGGAGAAATATCTGTCACTTTTTGCCATAAATCCATGGCTTCATCATCCTCTTGATAAACAGAAGCGAAAAGACGTTCTTTGTCTAATTTTAAAACTTCAGTAAAAAACTCCCAAGCCCAGCGAATTGCGTCTTCTTTGTAATAATCACCAAAAGACCAATTGCCCAACATCTCGAAAAAAGTATGATGAAACGCATCTACACCCACTTCTTCCAAATCATTATGTTTTCCACTGACACGAATACATTTTTGACTATTCACGGCACGAGATGGATTGGCCTCTTTTTCGCCCAAAAGTATAGGTTTGAATTGATTCATCCCAGCATTGGTAAATAGCAAGCTTGGATCATCAATTGGGACTACAGACGAACTGCGAACAAATTGATGATTTTTATTTTCAAAAAATGTGATGAATGATTGTCTGATTTCGGATGCGTTCATACTCATATTTACCTAAAAGGAAAAACTGGTTTCGATGGATGTGATATTCACTTGTTCGTCGGGGCCGTCCACCTTTCCGTCCCCATCTAAATCACGAAAAGACCGACGGAAATTATACGTCAAGATCATTCCATTTCCCAATTCTAGGCCAAGTCTATACCCTAAAATAGTTGTTTCTGATAAAGCAAAATTGAATGGATTTGGCACATTCCTTTGCTGATAATATCCTTCTGCCATTTTGATTTTGCTAATGGATTTACGTAAGCGAAGAAAAGCGAGAAAGCTTTGGTTTGACTCTTCCTCAAATTGCCGTTTTTCAAAATTCCATTGCTCTCCAAATAAATTTTGATAAGACATTCCCGTTCCTATCATAGAACCCAAATTTAAATCTAATTTAGCATATGGACCTTTTTGTTTGCCGTAATAGCGCAATTTGCTGGATTTAGTCACAATGTTAATGGATGAAACACCTGGCGCTGATTCCACAGAAGAAAAGGTTGCTCTATCAATTTCGTAGGATCTATTCCAATAGCCAAATTCAAATCGTCCTTCCGGCATAATATGATATTCTAAATTAAAAGTTGCTGGACCCATTTTTGCTGAAACGCCCAAAGGAACAATTCCTATTCCTAAATCCACCATTTCGCCTGTCTCTGGTGAGGGTGTTTCTCCAATCATCTTTGCCACTTGTGCATAAATAGAAACAGACAAATGCTTTTCCTTTATCAAAGGATATCCAAAATCTAACGCAATGGCAGAAACAGGTTTTTCCTCATTAAATACATTTAATGGTTCAGGCTTTCTTGAAATCGAATCATCCAACACAAAAGTAGTGTCCAGATTCCATCCAGGAATTTCTGAATTCAAAGTATCCGTAATGCCATCTCCATCAATATCCCATTCCAACGGATCTCGATCCGCCACGCCATCATCATCCGAATCTAACCAATAGATAATATTATCAGGAAAATCATCAACTAAATCGGGGCGACCATCTTGATCTCTATCCTTAAGACCTAAATACTGATTGCGATCAGATATGAAAGAAACCCCAGCCGAAATTCCCATAAATGGTGGCGAAACCACACGAGAACCAGTTACGCCCAAATTTTCCTTGAAATCATTTGTAAAACCATAAAGTGAGAAGCCAGCTCTTTTGATACCTAACTCCATTCCAACTTTTCTTACTTGAGGATATTGCATGGCATTTGAATAGGCATTTGCTAAAATACCATATCCCATACTCACTCGATCCAAAGCGCCTACTTTAATATAAAATGGATCCCATTTTGTGCCGTAGCGAATGTAATATACTTTATCAATGAGTGTGTTTTTTATGGCAGTTCCGTTAGAAAAATCCCATTCGTCCTTGTGAATATTTCCATCCTGATCAATATACAAAACAATATCCAAAGCAATGGCAACTTTCCCCACAGGAATCACCGGACGAAGTGCAATCTGATTCCATATTTTTCCGTCAATCGTGACAGACCCAACAGCACCTTGCACAGATGATTCCTCCTGAGAAATCAGAACCGTGGTTAAAATAATCAAAATAAATAAATGGATGTATCTCATAATTCTCTCAATAATAGCGAGATAAAATTACCCTACTCATTTTCTTCATTCAACTGCAAAAAAGTCTATAAAGTAGAAAGTCTGTAAAGTGGAAAGTGTTTGAGTCCACCACGGCGGATAAATATTCAGGCGTTCAGGGTTGTGAAATTCGTTTTCTTCCGAAAGGCTTAGTAGGACAAGAAATCCTTCTTGTCTTTTGTGGAACGAGAATCCCTTCTCGTTCTTTAGTGCAATCAGGGGTGATTATGCCACAAATCCTCTCTCGTTTATTTTCACGATTAAGGATAATCGTGGCACTGCAGTCAAGGCCGATTAAACTTTTCAAGCCTTTCAAAGATTGATATTAAACCGGCGATAGATATTCGTATGATGATTAAACTTAAATTGAGCGATTCCGTATAACAATTTTCTAAATTGTTCGCCGGATTATTACTTATAATTTTTTCTAAATCTTAATGTCGAATCACGGTGATTTTTCCAAAAGTGCTTTCCCCCGACAAATCATATATGGATAAAAGATAAACGCCCGAACCAAGCCAATTCCCTCCATCATCTTTTCCATCCCATTTGAGCTGATAGCCATCAGCGCCTAGTCCTGAAGAAGGAATTTTTCGTAACACTTTTCCGTTCACTGTCATCACCATCATGGAAGATTCATCTTTCAGCCCATCCACAATTAAAGGTTTATCCGATGGCACATGAAAAGGGCTTGGATAGATTTTCATCTCATTATACGTGGTAAAAGCTTCCTTAAATGGAACCCGTAGAATATTTAATCCATTGGACGTGATGATATACACCAATCCTTTTTGTGCATCGAAATCAACATCCACCACTTCGTCTGAAGTAAGCTGAGAATTATTTTGACGGATGCCATTAATATCAGGCCATGGCGTTGTATTATCTTGTAAAACATGAATACCATCAGAAGGAGAAATTGCCCAGATATTTCCTCTGGGATCTGTTTTAAGTTTTGAACCAGGACCAAAAGAGATATTTGGGAAAAATGCATATAGATTCTCTCTTTCGATTGGAGAAGAGCTATCCCGAATATCATAGTAATTGAGTCCATTAGGCGTCAAATAGAATAGCCGATTTCCTTGTCCCATGGCAATAGACCAAACTGAGCCACCTTCAATTAATGACACCCAATTAAACGAACTGGGGTCTGTTGTTGGACCAAAATAATCTAGCATAAATAGACCGCCATTGGGCGTATGTGCATTCGCTTCACTGGCTTGAATCGCTCCAACCCAAAGTCGGCGCCATTGGTCAAAAACCAAAGTGCCGGGCGTTTGACTCAAATGTCCATTTGCCTCTGTAGATTTATAATGATACCAAGAAGAATCACTGGGAGAGAAGACATGAATCGGCTCTTGTTTATGAACAGCAAACGGATTCGCAATCCAGAGATTTCCATAAATATCAAACTCTAAATCAAAAACGACCTGATAATTGTTCCCGTCTCCTGAAAAATAATCTAAACTTGATGAGTTGATAATTTCAAGCGTCGAAGGATCATCAATATCTAAATGAATAACACCGCCACTATATCGCATGGGCCCTCCCCACCACAACGAATCCCGCGTGCCACGAATTGCGCAGTAAACACGTCCATTTGGACCTTGCTCGATATCAGCAATATATTCACCAAAATCAACCGCCAAAGTATCGCCAATGAATCCAGAATAATCGTATTCACTTTGAATGATTTCCGAATTCGCATCTTTGATTTCAAGAATATTCCGCCATCCATTTTCATCCAAAATTGACAAACCATGTTTTGAGCCACAAACGACTCGTCCATCTTCCAAAACTTTGATTGCGGTAAAATGATTTGTTACGGGTGCATTTGGAATAATAGATGAATATGTTTCCAAAGTTTTATCATAAAAAATAAATCCTGCATCTGTCCCAAGAATGGTCTCTCCCTCATCGTCAAATAACATATTTTGTAAGATCCGATTAAATGATTCTGATACAAAATTAGAGCTTAAATTATATAATTTGCTTTCCGAAATTCCCCACAAACTTTCATCTAAATCATACGCTAAAGAAATAAAATGAATACCCGTTCCACTTTCCAAAATGATTCTATCAGCGGGATTCATCAAAGAAAATTCGTAAAGTGTATTTTCATGGGAAAAACTCATTTTGTCCTCATAAATCGCCATAGCAGAAACAGAAGATATCAAATCATCAAAGATCAAAGTCCAGCTATTTGGATTTTTTAAATTATCTGAAATTTCCCCCATCCAAAGTCCTCGATCTGTCCCTAAATAAATGACATTATTGTATATTTTAACGTCAGATATTTCAAAAAATTGTAAAGGGAAATTTTTATAAATATCGCTATACTGCCATTTATCATTGATCCAAAGCCATTTCATTAATCCTAAGTCTTGTCCATCTGTATATGTGGCAATGACAATGGAATCCGAAACAGCAAAATGGCTGATAGAGGTTAAATCATAATTGAATATCTCAATGGATTGATTCGAAACTGGATTAAATATTTGAATAAATCCATCAGGCGCTCCACCCCCTAACCATAAATAGCCCTTTCCGTCTTTCGTAATAGCATTGAGTATGTTCCCTGCTAATCCATCCATACTGGTTATATGAGAAAATATGCCTGACTCATATTTCAACAATCCACCTTCCGTTGCACTAAAGGTTTTTCCTTCAGAATGGACGCTAGACTTGATGTTAATTGGACTCGTTTCCACACGCCAATCTCCAATCCTTACTTGAGAAAGAAGAAACGGAAATAAAAAGAAAATTGGAATGTATTTTTTCATATCATTCTTATGATGGAAAAGGTGCGGGAATAAAACAAAGAATAAAAATGGCCAAGCTCACAAAACCTATCCGTTTCTCTTCCTTGGTTAATGGCCTGTCAATATCGGCTACAGGTGGGTGTTTTGTGGTTCGCATGAGCACCATGATCAAAATTCCCCATATTAACCAATTGATAGAAATAAAAGCCATAGGAATTAACATCAACCAAACGAACTTGGCAAGCTTATCAAATTTTCGTCCCAAAAGTGCATAAGCAATATGCCCACCGTCTAATTGTCCAATGGGCAATAAATTTAACATGGTTACGAGCAAGCCAATCCATCCAGCAAAAGCCACAGGATGCAAAACAACATCTTGCGATGCTGACAAATTTGGAAATATCAATGCGGTCAATATCTTCATCAAAATAGAATCACCTAATTTCATGCCTAATTGCTCCCCAGAAACCGTAAGCACTTCCGAATGAAGCAAACCCCAAATTAATGCAGGAACCGCAACAAGGAAACCTGCAATCGGTCCTGAAGCGCCTATATCCAATAACGCTTTTCGTTTCTGAATGGGAGATTTAATTTTGATAAAAGCCCCAAAGGTGCCAATAAATGTAGGTGCCGGTATAAAATAAGGTAATGTTGCATCAACACCATGTTTTTGTGCATAGACATAATGTCCCGTTTCATGACAGCCTAAGATTAGCATTAATGTCATGGAAAAAGGCAAACCTCGCCATAATTCAGAGAAAGACGAAAAAGGATCTCCCCCTGCCATTAATGCGCCAGCCAATAATGTGGTTCCGATGGTTGCCAAAAAAAGAAAAATATGTGCTTTAGATATGGCAGGAATGGAAAATAATATAGATTCATTTTTTTCATTCATCAATAAAGTAATATCTCCATTTTGCTCGAAAACTTCAATACTCATATTTTGCACCATCTGCTTTACTTCTTCCAAAGTTGCTGTGCTAGTCAAGGTTCCACGGACAATCCACCCATCTTTTCCTTGACCAATTTGATGAGGAATAAAAAGGTGCGAAATACGCTGGAGTTCTAATTGAAGATTTTTATCTGACATAAACCATTTTTTTCACTTCTGAATCTACCTTATACATTGCCCTTCGACAAAATGTTTCATTTAAGCTTTTCCTTTTTCCTTTGCATAAAAACTAGCAATTTCTAGTATGTTGAAACGAAGCATATTCTATGGTTTTTTACTTTCCATCTGCCTTGGACAAAATTCTCTCCCGTTTGAGATTGATGTTCGCCCTCGTGTTTTGGAAAATGAGAAAGTAATTGTCACGGTTCAAATTACGAGTTTTGTTGATCAAGCTGTGGCATTTCTTGAAGGTTTTTTAGAAGAAAAAACAGGAACTGGACATTTGTTGCAGGAAAAACGCCTAATTCTTATTTATGATTATGAACCATCCTTGTTCCATGGTGCTTCAATTGCGAAATCAGAGATTTTTTCGCTGAATAAGACTCATCCAAATCAATATGAATTTAAGATTAGTAAAGTGCGATTTAGAGGCGATAAACGACTTTTTACGTGGCATCCCAAATCGGGTTTTATCCGGATAGATTAAAAGAATTTAAGTGTTTAAATCTGCCAAAGTCGGAAAAATATTTGAGTATTAAAGGGTTTCGGAGTTTCTCAGATTTAATCTTTATACTTTAAATATTTTTCTTCTAATAATCGGCTGTAATTCAAGGTATCCAAATCTAAATGTAGCTTGTTGATCCAATCGCGTGTAGCAGAAATATAAGGATCTAAAACCTCAGGCGGAACGCGACTTGCAGTCATATTCGCAATCACAATTGCAGATGGAATGGGAATATAAGCATTCATGGGATCTTCATAAAAATAATCTAAGTTTTTGACCAGCTCTCTCATGGTTAAATAATCCGTTTTTTCGGAAAAGATTTTATCCGCTAAGTCAGCATTAACAGCCCAGGTTTTTAAATAACCGTATAATTTTCCATCCAATGCCCCCGTGAGATAAGCACTTTTAATAAAGTAAACGCTCTCTGGCTGATAATTCACTCTTTTTGCAACACGTCCCCAATCTCGCCCATCCCAAAATAAACGATTTTGCTGCCCGCTCAAAATATTCAAGAATAATAAGAGAGACAAAGCTAAAAGGATGATTTTACTTTTTTTCATTTTGATTTAATTATTGAGTAAATTTCCAATATATAGTTCTCGCAATTTAAGCTTATTTTGCGCTAATCCCCGAATCTTAATTTTATGATTGCAGAATTTGCAAAAATTAGTCATCATTGATTTTTATTTTTCTATTCCAAATTGATCCAAAGCAAAAGCATAATAAAAAGCAATATCCTTTAAATAATCAAATCGCCCAGAGGATGAAAAATGCCCTGCCCCCATGTGTGTTTTAAGGATTAGCAGATTTTCATCCGTCTTTTTGTCTCGCAACTTCGCCACCCATTTTGCAGGTTCCCAATATCCGACACGTGGATCATTTAATCCAGCAATCACCAAAATAGATGGATAGTCTTGCTCTACTACATTATCATACGGCGAATAGGCAATCATGTCTTTATATGCGTCTAATTCATTGGGATTCCCCCATTCGTCATATTCAATCACAGTTAGTGGGATTGTTTCATCTAACATGGTGTTCACCACATCTACAAAGGGCACATCTGCTATAGCGCCTTTGAATAAATCTGGCCGCTGATTCAATACCGCCCCAATAAGCAAACCGCCAGCTGACCCACCATAAATAACAATTTTTTCGGCTTTTGTGATTTTTTCTTCAATCAGATATTCGGCAGAAGAAATGAAGTCAGAAAAGGTATTTTGCTTCTGTCCCATTTTTCCATTTTCGTACCATGCTCTTCCCAAAAAGGATGAACCACGAACATGAGCTCTCACATAAATAACATCTCGATCGACTAAACTGATGCGTCTTGAAGAAAAAGCAGGATCATACGTTGCACCATAAGATCCATACCCATCCAAAAACAAAGGATTTCCATTCGTGAGATCTAATCCTTTTTTATAAAACAAAGATAATGGGATTTTTTTGCCATCATGACTCTCAGCAAAAAGGCGTTTCGATTCATACTGACTTGGATCGTATCCTCCCAAAACCGAATCCCGTTTGATGAGCTCTAGTTTTTCACTTTCCATGTGATAATCGTAGTAGGACCATGGAATGGTAAAGGAGGAAAAATAGATTCGTAAAATGTCCGTATCATATTCTAGATTCGTATCGGATCCTGTTTCATAGAGAACATCAGGTAAATTTATGGTATGGAATGATGATAAATCAGGAGGATAAATATTAATATCTACATTTCCATTTTTACGTTCAAATACAACAACATAATCTTGAAAAACTTCCATATCTTCGATTTTTACTTCGGAACGATGCGGTAAAGCATCCACCCAATTTTGCCGTTGAGGTGCACCCACTGGCGCAGAAACCAGTTTGAAGTTAAGGCTCTCATCATTGGTGCGAATCAAGAAACGGTCTCCTTGATGATAGGGTGTGTATTCCACACCGACACGTCTTTTTTGCAGGATTTGAAATTGTCCATTCGGATTATCTCTATCTAAAAACCAATATTCACTGGTGATATTACTTTCCAGTGAAATAAATAGGAATTTTCCACTTTTTGATCGACTTAAGTAAACATGATAAGCATCGGATTTTTCTTCATAAATCATTTTGTCTTCCGCTTGACGGGTCCCCAAAATATGCCGCCATACTTGATAAGGACGACTTGCATCATCCTGCGAAACATAAAAAAGGGTTTTACTATCATTTGCCCATTCGATACTGCCAGATAAATTTGTTAATTCGTCTGAAAATTCACGCCCATTTTCAATGGTTTTAATTTTTAAGACATACTTTTCAGAACCATCATAATCAATCGCATAAGCAAGAAGTTTTTGGTTAGGACTTACCGCATGTGCACCCAAGGACACATAATCGTGCGTATCAGCAAAACTATTCATATCCAGCGTGATTTTTTCCTTCTCATTACCCTCTTTTTTCTTTCGTACGTGAATGGAATATTGCTTATTCTCTTCAGTTCTTGAGTAATAAATATAATCGCCAAATGGAAATGGAGCGGTTGCATCATCTTCCTTTATTCTAGCTCTCATTTCTTGGTATAATACATCTTGTAGGACTTCTGTACTCTCCATTTTGACTTTAGTATATTGGTTTTCTTTTTTCAAATAATTTAAAACTTTTTTGGACGTTTTTTCTCGAAGCCAAACATAATCGTCAGTTCTAGGATCATTGTGGACCGTCACATCCACGGAAATTTTTTGAGCGATGGGAGGCATTGTCATTTTGTTTAACTTTCTTTTCTTTAAGGTAGGCTGGATGAGGTAGGCGCCGACGATTATAATGACGACAAACCATTTGAGATTATTCATTTTTTTGCTTTCGTTTATTCAAAAAATAAAAAGGAGAATAGGCAATGATAAAATGCCCTAATGCGAGAAATTCTGACCACATAATATACCAAGGCCATGGTCCCATATAATCAAGCAGTGATGGAACAGGTGGTTTTCCTCGAATCCAGAAGTAGTTTGAATCTAAAGCAGTGTTCACTAAAAATGCTATAAATAAGACAATATTAATGCCGATCATAGCAATCCAAATTCCTTTGACACGTGGACGAAGTCCATAAACAACAATCGCATACATAATGGCTAAAACCAATCCACTATGTCCAATGAAAAAACGAATAAAATGAAAATGAGGAAATCCTTGTGTAATATCTGGTGTGATAGACGCTTGCAACATGCCTGATAATCCCCAGAAAAATATCAATTCAAACCAAATCTGTTTTTTATAAATCATGACAAAAGGAAGCAATATATTTGTAATCCTGCATAAATGAAACGGTAAATGTAATTTCGCGTCAAAAGTCCCAGCCATTATTTCCAAAATAGGCCAAGCGATATAAGTCCCTGCTACAAAATAGGAGATCCATCGTCCCAATGATTCTTGCGCTGACGAGGATAATTCATTTTTTGCATATCGTGGAAGCCAAATCCAAAGTCCTAAAAATAACAAAAGGGCAAGAATATGTTCCGTTCCAAACAAAATGAAAGGATCTGGATCGTATAAATATTGTTTAAGGTTTTCTCTCATATAAATGTGATGTGAGCCCAAATGAATAAGCGATATTTTACCATAATGTTTTCTATTTAAACAGGAAGATATTTATGCAAAAAAAAAGCCCTTCCGAAACCGAAAGGGCTTTTTCAATCACAATGATTGGAGTTACATCATTCCACCCATTCCACCCATGCCGCCCATACCTGGATCACCCATCGGTGGACCAGCTGGCATTTCTTCAGGAATATCTGTGACGGCTACTTCAGTCGTCAATAATAGACCCGAAATAGAGGCTGCATTTTCAACAGCAACACGCGTGACTTTTGCGGGATCAATAATACCTGCTTCAAACATATTGACGTATTCATCATTTCTTGCATCATAACCAAAGTCTTTCTTACCATCTTTGATTTTTTGCACAATGATTGACGCTTCTAATCCTGCATTTTCTAAAATCTGGCGAACCGGACTTTCAAGCGCTCTACGCATGATATCCACACCCACCTGCTGACTGCCACTTACTTTGATTTTATCCAGAGATGAAATAGATCTCAAAAGAGCTACACCACCACCAGGAACGATACCTTCTTCAACAGCAGCACGAGTCGCATGTAATGCATCCTCAACGCGGGCTTTCTTTTCTTTCATTTCTACTTCAGTCGCAGCGCCAACATTAATCACTGCCACACCGCCAGAAAGTTTAGCCAATCGTTCTTGAAGCTTCTCTTTGTCATAATCTGAAGTGGTTTTTTCAATCTGCACTTTAATTTCATTGATTCGTGCTTTGATGTCATCTTTTGAACCGCCACCGCTAACAATAGTTGTGTTGTCTTTATCACTTGAAACACGTTTTGCTGTTCCAAGATAATCTAAAGTCACATTGTCCAATTTGTAGCCTGCATCTTCAGAGATAACCGTTCCACCCGTAAGCTTAGCGATATCTTCCAACATGGCTTTACGACGATCACCAAACCCAGGTGCTTTAATCGCCAAAACCTTAAATGTACCACGAAGTTTATTCACAACCAATGTTGCGAGTGCTTCGCCATCCACATCTTCAGCGATGATGACAATTTGCTTTCCTGTTTGAACCACTTTTTCAAGAATAGGCAATAAATCTTTCATATTGCTGATTTTCTTATCGTGAATCAAAATGTAAGGATCTTCCATTTCTGCATCCATTGTTTCAGCATTGGTTACAAAATAAGGAGATAAATAACCGCGATCAAATTGCATGCCTTCAACAAACTCAAGGAATGTTTCAGCCGTTTTGCTCTCTTCAACGGTTATAACGCCATCTTTTCCAACTTTTTCCATCGCTTCAGCAATTTTCGAACCAATTTCCGTATCATCGTTAGCGGAGATAGTTGCGACTTGTGCAATTTGCTTTGAGTCTGGAAGATTTTTAGACTGAGCACCAATCGCTGTAACAACCGCATTTTTGGCTGCATCAATACCACGTTTGATTGACATTGGATTTGCACCCGCTGTCACATTCTTTACGCCTTCACGAATTATGGATTGAGCCAAAACCGTTGCAGTCGTTGTTCCATCACCAGCAACATCTGATGTTTTGGAAGCAACTTCACGAACCATTTGTGCGCCCACATTTTCCAATTTGCTTTCTAATTCAATTTCTTTAGCAACCGTTACACCATCTTTGGTGATTGTCGGAGTACCAAATTTCTTTTCAATGACGACATTACGTCCTTTTGGACCTAGGGTCACTTTTACAGCATTCGCAAGTTTATCAACGCCATTTTTGAGTTGTGTTCTTGCGTCAAGACCGTATTCTATTTTTTTAGCCATTATTATTTCCTTTCTTAAATGATAGCCAATATGTCGCTTTCGCGCATAATCATGTATTCATTTCCATCAAAGGTAACTTCTGTACCGGAATATTTTCCATACAAAACTTTATCACCTTTCTTCACTGTCATATCGACACGCGTTCCGCTATCTGCGACTTTTCCAGGTCCCACCGCAACGATTGTTCCTTGCTGTGGTTTTTCCTGTGCTGTGTCTGGTAGAATGATTCCGCCTGTGGATGTTTCTTCTGCAGCAGCAGCTTCTACAACAACGCGATCATCTAATGGTTTTAAACTGAGACTCATCTCTTGTTCTCCTTTTTTTATTTTGAAATTAACGCTCTAACATTTCCACCGAATAAGGTGGCAAGTTTACATTTTTTTTATGTGAGATTCAAACCACACATGTTCAGATTAAAATACAAATATTGTACCAATCTTAAAATTATTCCGATATGAATGATTAAAATATATTAATAGGACACAATGACAGAGTATAAATTAAGTTCCTGTGCTGCCAAATCCACCCATTCCTCGGCTACTATCCGATAATGCATCAACAATGTCAAAATGGATAGGACTGCCGTCCATGGCAACCAATTGAAATAATCTCTGCCCAGGTGTCACAGTAAAGGCTTCATTTTTGATATTGTCAACCGCAGCCATAATTTCACCACGATATCCAGCATCGATCAATCCAATGGAATTACTTAATCGTAAAGGTGTTTTTGCAATGCTTGATCTTGGCATTAATAAATAAGGTTTTCCCTCAGTATTCTCACAAGAAATTTGTAAATGGATTAAGGTGGATTCGCCTCCACCAATGGTTTGTTCAGCGATGACAAATAAATCTAAGCCAGCATCGCCTTCATGGAAATGTCCGTGATTCTCATACATTTTCTTCACCTCTAATGAAAAAGGTCTAAGCTTTAAATTCATGATGGTAATCCTTTATAAAAATTCCATGCTAACCAAAACCATGCCACGAGTAGGGCTGTTCCACCAAATGGTGTTACGGCTCCAAGCCATCGCGTATTTGTAATCACTAAAACATAAAGGGAACCTGAAAAAAAGATAATTCCGAAAATGATTAAATATACTGGGATTTTCATCAAATCGTGGGAAAAGTGGAATCCAATAGAGCCAAGAACCAATAATGCGAGTGCATGCCAAAAATGATAACGAACCGCTTTTTCAAAGGTTAGTAAATCTGATGGTGGCACCATTTCTTTTAATCCGTGAGCGCCAAATGCACCAAAAGCCACAGCCAATGCCATAAATAAGGCACCACTGACTAAAGCAAGTTTCATGATGACTCCTTCTGGATAAGGGTTCGAATAGGGAATGGAATATCAATTCCCTCTTCCTTATATTTTTGATGAACGCGTTTGACAAATTCATGAATAATGGGGTTTTGGTCGCCGTATTTATTGCCACGGAAATACACCATCAAATCAATACTAGAATCACCAAATCCACGAAGTCGAATCGCGGGCTGGTAGCTTTTCTTCGTTTCTTCCATTTCTTTTTGAATAGCATCCGCCACTTCCATCGTTACTCGCATAACGTGGTCTAAATTACTGTCATAGGAAACACCGATTGGTATTTTCACAGAAAAACTAGGATCACCTGCATCATAATTCTTTATAATGGCAGCAGACAGTTTTCCGTTCGGAATGGTATAAACATTATTTGCTCGTTGTAGCATGGTCGTATTTCGCCAAGTGATATTCGTGATGTATCCCATTTGCCCCGAATCCATCTCAATAAAATCGCCAATTTTCACTTTACGACTCAGTAAGATATGTAAACCGGCAAACACATCAGAAAGTGTATCTTTTAATGCGAGCGAAATTGCTAATCCACCCACACCCAAAGCGGTCAACATTGGCGCAATCGAAATATTCAGTGTATCTAAAATAACCAACGCCCCGACAATATAAATCGTAATTCGAGCGATATTTACAAACATACCTGTAGAAGGCAAACCGCCATCTTGTTTTTGTGCCCAATAATCAAAAAGTCCTACCACCATTCTGCTGGCTGAGATCGTTACAGAAAAAATCAAACCAACAATTATGAATCGAGAGATATATTGATTAAGGAATGAACCTAAATTTATATCTTGAATGGCAAAACTTAATGCGCCCAGAAAAAACCAAAAAATGATTTGTGATTCTATAGCATCGATGACAATATCGTCACCACCCCACTTTGTTTTTTCTGCCATTTTACTTAAGCGGGCATGGACTATGCGTTTAAAGAGCCATCCTAGGACGAGTCCAATTATAATGATGCCAATTGGCATCACCCAATTCATAAGTTCTTCAGGTATTTTATTTATCATAGCTTTAAATTTAGTGAATATATGAGACTATTTCAGATAAAGGATTTTTTGAACGTGTGTTTCTTGATTAGCAGCAATTGACACAAAATAAATTCCTGAAGGCAACATTCCACCTTTCGCGTCACGCCCTTGCCAATTCAAGATATGATTTCCCCTTGAATAATTTTCCGTTTTTCGCCACACAGTTTGTCCCAATACATTTTGAATTTCTATCTTTACTGGTGAATTAAAACCCAATGAGAAAGGTATGTTTAAACGCGCATTAAAAGGATTTGGATAAGGCACTTGCAATGAAAATTCACCAGGTACAATTTCTTCTTGGATATTAAGAACTTGGAGAGACTTCAAAATCCAGTTATCCGGATCTAATTCTACATTTATAATCGTTTCATTCTCTGGAATATAATAATCATAATCCATTGAAGAACCTTCATGGTCAATAAAATAATTATAAACAGAATCACTCGTGGTAACCCGAATATCTATGGGCATGTGAAACGTTTGCCACGATTGAGTTTGGTTGATTTGAATCCGAAGCGTATCTATGAAAGAATCATCATAAATTAATTGATATTTGGGATAATATTCACCATAAATCCATTGCTGGAAAAAATCATTTAAATCTAAGCCTGTGTAATCTTCACAAACAGCTTGAAAATCTTCCGTCGTGGCAGACGCATATTTTAAACTATCTGTATTGGCATACGCCTTCAACATATCAAAAAATACATCGGAAGAATCATTCCACGGCATGCTCATTTCAACGACATGGCGTAACATATTAAGCACCCAGCCTGCTTTATTATAACTGAGATTTCCGTTAAATATATTGCTAACACTAGATGCATCTTCCACAAAAACAGTCCCAGCACCATAATAAGCGTGATTTGCCCAATAGGCGTGGTAAGCCTCTGCGCCACCAGTCGCTTCTTCCCATAAAGCTTCACCGTATCTCGCAAATCCTTCATTAAGCCAAATATGATGGAAATCTGCACAGGTAATCATATCTCCCCACCATTGATGCGCCAACTCATGTGCAATGAGCCACTGGCTCCATCCGCCCATGCTCGTTAAGGTTTGATGCTCCATACCCCCTCCCCAGGCAAAATCAGCATGTCCATATTTTTCTTCAAAAAATGGATATAAACCATACTTTTCTTCGAACAATCCAAGCATATCTTTGGTGAGCAAATAATTGGCATGAGATTGATCATATTGATTCGGAAAAACATAATAAGTCAATGGCATGGATTCGCCATTTTCCCGTGTGTAGGTATCCTCCCAATATTGGTAAGGATAAATAGCTAAAGAAACCAAATAAGTTGTAATCGGATAAGATTCATGCCAATGATAGGTTTTTCGATTATTCGCTTCATTCACTTCAGAGATTAATATTCCATTGGATGCGACAATCAAATTATTGGGAACATTGATGTGTAAATCCACAGAATCTGCTTTATCGCTTGGGTCATCCTTGCAAGGCCACCACCCTCGTGCACCATAAGGTTCTGACAAAGTCCAAATCATGTGCTCTCCACTGTGCGTATCAAAAGAAAAAGAACCAAAATCAAAACTTTGAGGATCGCCCTGATAATAAATTGAAACGGTGAATTCTTGTCCAATCAATGGTGGAGACGCACCTTCAAGATGGACAGATAAGAGGTTTGATGCGTAGGTATAATCTGGACTGATATTATTGACAACAACACTATCAATCGTATATCCACTCTTTAAATCAAAATCGATTGTAGCGAGGCCAGAATCGACAACCACTAAATTTGTGGTAACGAACCCTTCGATGGATTCTGTGTTCGGATTAATTTTGAGATGAATATCATAATATCGGATATCTATTCGTTCTTGATTTTCTGTCATAACATTTTCTGATGAAAGCCATCTTGCAGCAGAATTTCGCTTAGAACAAAATTCCATCGATTTATCTATTTGTCCAAAAATCTTTGAACACAATATAAACAGTATAATGAGATTTTTCATGCGGTTGAATCCTTTAATTTTTTATATGACTGAGAGTAATAATTTTTTCGCTAGTCCAATCAAAAAGAAAACGACAATTGGTGAGAAATCCACCCCTCCCATTCCCATGGGTAAAATATCACGAACAGGTCGCAAAAGAGGATCTGTAATTGAATAGAGAATGCGAATGAATTGCCCGTAAGGATCGTGAGGAATCCAAGATAATATGACTCTGATTAAAAGTGCAAATTGGAGGAGATTTAATCCAGTATCAATGATGGTAAATAATAAATAGTTCATATGTAAAGGTTTTCCTTATTGTTAAATGGGTGTAATTGTGAGACAATATTTTATCCATCGGTCATAATTCATTTTCTTTCGGATAAAATAATTGATACTACATTTCGCATTTGCCTCGACTAATTCTGAATCTACGCCACGACGCATTGGGTGTAAAATGACTTTCAATTTATCAAAAGGTTTTTTTGCATATTGGGCCAAGTTTGCCATGGCGGCAATGGTATAATCCATTTGTCCTTCGTAACGACTGCGATTAACCTCTATCTCCAAATGAAAGATTTTTTCTCCATTTTCAGCATAAATACGAATACGTGTAATTTTAGGTGCGTTATGATCTCGCACAAAAACTTTTGGGACCATAGAGGCGATTTGTTGATCCGTGAATTTTACCTTGGCCCCTCCCATCAAGGAAGAAACCCAAAAAAATAAAAACAAGATAATTTGATTCTTCATAGATATGTAATTCTGTTTACCACACTAGAATTTACAAAACCTCATGGAAACTCAAAACCCTCACAACGAGGGTTTTGAGTTTGATTATATTTTAATCAGTAATAGAAATATTAACGGCTTTTTTACCTCTATCACCATCTTCTATTTCGAATTCTACTTTGTCGTCGTCTTGGACATTAATACCATCAGACACACCAGACTCATGGAAGAAATAGTCCACACCATCATCACCACTGATAAATCCATATTTTTTACTTCTGTTGTAAAATTTCACTTTTCCTTTTTGCATTGTATTTATCCTTTTTAGTTAATACAAAATAATATAACGACTGAAATTAATGCTAAAAGTGGAAAAAAGCTAATAGCTACGAATTACAAATTAAACGTGAAGTTTATTTGATTTTCTTGCTAATCATATTGAGTTTAACCAAAATAAATTTGCGGAGGGAGAGGGATTCCCCGCCTGACTGCGTCAGCTGTCGGGCAGGGAACCCATTTCTTGCAATTTCTTACTCAGAAATCGGCGACCCGATGCTGACTTTAGATATTTTTCACGATTCCTCGCATCTATCCTGTCATTACATATCTCTGAGTAAATAATTCTAAATGGCTTATAAGCTTTTGTAGATTTGACTTTCCCTCCATTATGCGCCTTTAATCTAAGAGACGGAGATTCGCTCATTCCCGTATATCTAAACGAATGCTTTTTACTCTGAATAACGTAAACATACCACATGGCGGAGAGAGAGGGATTCGAACCCCCGTTACACGTGAGTGTAAACTGCATTTCGAGTGCAGCGCATTCAACCAGGCTCTGCCATCTCTCCGTTTTATAAATCCAGCGAGGGTTAAACGTAAACTTTATTTTCAACGTTTATTTTTAAACCCCCATCTATCCCCCACATTTGGGGATTTGATTGGGTGAAAATAAAATTTACTTACGACTAACGTCCGCCAGATTAATATATGTCTTTTAATTGAGCTTTCGTTGCAATTGAAAAAATTCTTTTAATATTGAAGCACACCGCTCCTCTTCTACACCACCAATCACAGCTGTTTTCGAATCCAATCGCCCATCACCACACAATTGATATAATGATCCACAACAGCCTTTTTCTTCATCGTAAGCACCAAAAACGAGACGCTTTAATCTGGCATTAATAATGGCACCAGCGCACATCGGACATGGTTCTTTTGACACATATAAAGTGCATTTATCTAAACGCCAATCCTCTAAAGTATTTGCGGCGGAAGTAATTGCAATCATTTCCGCATGAGCCGTTGGGTCGTGAAGTGATTCTCGTTGATTAAAGCCTCTTCCAATGATTCTGTCCTCTAAAACGACAATCGCCCCTACAGGAACTTCCCCTGCTTGAAATGCTTTTTGGGCTAGTTGTAGGGTTTTGTTTATCCAGAAAGAATGGTCTTTTTTCTGAGAAGAAAAAATAGGACGTGGCATGAAACTATTGAATGAGTAATAAATCCTGGAGTGTTTCCAGTTCTTTTACTAGTTCATCTTGTCCTAAAACCGTATTGATATCCGGTGCAAATGTTTTTGTTATTGCTAAGCCAGAATGGATCGTTCTTACTTCCGTAACACAAGAATCAAATTTTGCTAATGAAAAATATGCTGATGCTAAAGATAGCCTCACATCTAAATGATTCATAAGGCTATTGTGTGGAAATATCCAAGGCTCAGAACTAACGGGGTCTTGTGCTGCAAAAAATGATCTTCCATAAACACGCGCCAAGGAATCGTTCCCAATTGCACGATTTGCAAAAGTAAGTCCTGCAAATATATCCAAATTCACGCCAGGCGTTAAAGATTCATCCCAGCTTAAAGTTTTGCCTAATTCAAAATAGGTAATGGCCGAATCAATAAATCCCAACTTTCCAAAAGACCAAGCCAAACCATTGTACGCATCCATATAACTTGAGTCTTTATCAAATCCATCACGAAACCATTGATTGGCTTCAGAGAAGTCATCGGCTTCGTAAAGCGTCCAAGCATAATCCGTTAATTCTTTCTCACTTGGAACAATGGTTTCTCTACAAGAATATGTGATAAGAAGTCCGATCATGAGGCCAAAAGATAGGATGTTTTTGTATCTTTTCATTATTTCATTAAGATCATTTTTTTATTATTAACAATTCCCATTTCCGTGCGCAATTGAACAAAATATATTCCAGTTGGAAGCATTTTTCCAAATTTATCTCTTCCATTCCATTGGACACGAAACTGGCCGATTTGATCATGCTTTTCAACCAATGTTGTCACATGTTGACCCAACAAATTATAAATAGAAATGGAAACATTTTGACGAAGTCCATCCAAAAGTCCTACTTCATAAACAATATTAGTCACAGGATTAAATGGATTGGGGTAATTTTGATGTAAACTCGTTTCTTCTGGAACAATGATGGTTCTAGGTCCTGTTCTAAAATATCCAGTTTTTTCTGTAAAAGTCAAAATCTGCCCATCTTTTGTAATTGTAGGGAGTTCTTCCCAAGTTACGCCATTGAGTCGCTGATAAATGGCTAAATCATCTCGTTGCCCTTGGAATGAGACTTCCACAGGATTTCGAAATTGATACGACTCATCCCCAATCATATAGGAGGCTTTATCTGTAAATTGGTGACTAAATAAAGACGAGTCCACAATGATAAAGTTTTGATTTGATGTCACCGTTCCAGGATCTCCAACAATTCGAAATCGTCCATCATGACTTGCACCATACCATCTTTCACTGGTTTCGGCAAAAGATAGAACGAAGTAATTAGACCAAGATGTATCACCTACCATCGCATCTGCAAATATGTCAAAAGAATAAGAACGGGCAACACTAAAGTCATAATTGCCAATCCAGGTAAAAGCACCGATCGTATCGAGTGGAATGGATTCACTTTGGATATTGAGAGACAAATTTGTGGTTTTTTCTACCGTATCAATAATGACGATTTGTAGATAATTTGAAAATGCATTGTTCTGAATGATAGCCACAGATGGTGAGGGACGAACCACGCGCAAAACATCTAAAGTAAATGTGGCCGTATCGGATATAGCCTCATCTGAAACAATGACTTGAATCACGGTTGAATCCGACCAAAGTGATTGAGGCGTGAATACAACAGAATCTCCTACATTATGAGAGGTGTATGTACTCGGTGTAATCGTCATGAATTCACCATTAGTAAGCGCCGAAATTGTAAACGTCAATGTGGAATCATCAACATCACTGGTAAATGCACCAAAATCAATGGCAATTGAATCATTTTCCCATACAACCGAATCTGCAATTGTAGCGATGACAGGTGGATCATTTTCGGCTAAAACTGTAACAGTAATCGTATCTCTACCTTCGGCACCATCTAAATCTTGCGCAATAATCACGGCGCGATTTTCGCTTCCAAAATAATTGGAATCACTGGTAAAGGTTGCCCATAATTCACTATTAATCGTATCTAAAGAAACAGAAATAAATGGATTTGCCGCTGATAAAACAGATAATCCTGCTCCACCCATATTTGATAAAATGGGCAAATCTGCTCCAAATTTTGGATTGAATCCAAGATACTCACGGGCTAACTTATTTTGCGTATGCCAAGAAGTGCCTGGCCCCACCACAATTTGTCCTAATGGATATTCATCATCCAAAGCATTGGTATCAATAATAACCACTTGCCAAATAACGCCACTTGTATCACTGTTATCCACATCATCCACATAAGACGTTAAATTAATGCGAACTGAATCGCCTGAATCTTCCGTCCAAGAAAGAGCATCGTCTGGTGATAATATATTCACAATTGGCGTATCATTCACAGCTAACACGGTTAAAGGGAATAAAAATGTATCTGCCATAGTATAGGCATCAGTCACAATCACTTGAATTTGATATGAACCAGTGTCATCTTGCGTGGGCTCCCAAGTCATAACACCATTTGCATCAATACTCACAGAATCTGTTTCACTTTCTCCAAGAATACGTGTGGTGCTAATTTTGTAAGTAAATGCATCACCCTGTTGGACCAATAAATCAGGATCCGTAATCGAAAGTGAATCTGTCCAAGCGATATCCTCGGACAAAACGGTGCTATCAACCGTCGTAATAACCGGCGCTGTATTGATGCGTAAAAGTGTATCTGATGCCAATGTATCAGAGATATTCCCTGCTACATCAAAGCTACGAATATGCGATACGTAAGATTCATTATGTTCCAAAAATAAGTCAAAAACCAAAGGCTCTGTTGGGAAGGTTACTGTATCCCAATCGTAAAATGCATTGAGTGAAGCGGTTCCTATTTTTTCAATAGCAATTTCATATCGCTCCAAACCTGAGGCACTGACATCACCTGGGTCAACGAATTCTGTCCATTGCACGGAAAGCGTATCATTAGAAATCAATGTATCAAGGGTGAACACATTTCCCCCACTGATGCTTCCAATAGTGGGTGCACTCGGATCATAAACATATTTTTGCACGCTCGCTGTTCCCGTTGTATCATTCCCGTATCGATCTATAATTACGGCAGAAACTTCTATAGAATCGCCCAAAACCAAAGATGGGAGCGCAGCATCTATTTCTGCCATACTTCGATAAAATGAAATAGCAGATCCAGACTGACTCAAACTATCAGGTGTCCCCACTGAAACAGCACCACCACCCTGGGTAATGATATTCATTTTCACATCAAGTGTTCCACCAAAGTAGAGCGTAGAATCTTGTGCAAACGTTTCAATTGGGACTTGTATTTCTAATGAATCGCTAATGCCATTTAACCATAATTGCACCGGATTTTGCCCATGAACGATCACATCGCCCACCGCAAAGGCAGTTGGATGCTGATTATCTACACGAAATAAATTATTGTCCACATAAGTTCCCACAGCATTTCTGGCTAAATCATTTGCCGTTATTGAAATTTCCAAAGGTCCATTATTATGACTACTATCTTGAATTACGACCTCAAAGACCCAAACTGAATCATTATTTGTAGTTGAGATTGAGTCTATTCCTGTTACAACATTTCCATTTCCATTTCCATAAATTACGCCTAATGTCGGTTTGGGGTCGGTCGTCGCAAGAGGCTCATTCATGCTTACAGTAATATGCACCGTATCTCCTCCTGCACCAAAATTCCCGGCATTTGGATTTGTGATATTTTCGTATGCGATGGTTGCTGTCGCTTCTGTATTATCGACATAAAGTGTGTCTGGCATGGATAAAGAATCATTGGCATTCCCAGCTAAATCTAGCGCAACGATGGAAATGCCCACATTGCCTTGATTGCCTGTTCCAGCAGGAATAATTGCAGGATAATACCACAAAGTAGAGTCAGTATTATTCATGCTTAAATCTGCATCTGTAATATCATCGCCTGTTGCTCCTGCTCCACCATAATCTACAGAAATAGTTGGTGTAGGAATTGGATTCATTCGTTCATTAAACTGCACCCAAACCGTATCCGAAAAACCATCGCTCGCATATAATTCTGTAAAGGATATATCTGCATAAGATGGTGAAATATCATAAGTTACGGATGCAATCGTATCATTTCCTGTATTCCCAGCCGTATCCGCGGATGTGAAGATGATGTCATACTTTGTGCCATCTACTAAATTGGGGACAGAATTCAAGCTTGAAGGATCATGGACTCCCGAGGATAATTCTGTTAAAGATAAATCACTATTTACATTTACGCCAGGGCCTGAAATTCGTTCAAAGGAAATATTTCCTGAAGATATATCCTCTGATAATGTCCAAGCAAAGATATCAATCGCATTAATATATGCACCCGTATCAGGCGAAAATGATGAAAAAGCTGGATCCGTATTATCAACACGCAAAGTATTCAGACCCGTAATATCTTCGGATACAATCGCATTCCCTGCGATGTCCGTAGCCGATAAAGTAAGCTCAATTACACCATCCATATTTTCAGAACCAAGAGCATTCAGTGGAATAGAATATGTCCAAATCGAATCTTGCGTTTTTGTTAGTGTTTGTGCAACTAAATCTGTTGCTTCTGCTTCAGGGTAATTCACATCAACCGTAGGCACAGTGCCATTATCCATCACTTCAGAAAAAGTAAAGGTAGCGAGTGTATTCGTATCTTCATATCTCACTAAAGAATCTCCATCAAATGAGATTGCGCATGTGGGAAGACTTAAATCAATTTCTACTGTTAAGTCCGCTGTGCTTTGTCGTGTGTTTCCAGCACTATCTGTAGCAATGGTAAAGAAGTAATAAATCCCAGAAACTAAAGCAGAAGTGGAATCAGTTACCGTTTCTACTGCAGACACCAAGGTTTCTGCTATTAAACTTGTATCATTTGCGCTGGTAATCATATAAAGAGATGCATATTCCCCCTCAGTCAAATTATTCGAAATAATATGAGGTTTATCATCATTTGTAATATTGTCTAAAGAACTTTTTCCCGTGTCCCAAGCTGTTTCTAAATCAGGTACATCTGGCGTAAGTATGGGCTGCTGAGTATCAATCCTCACAGATAATGCTTCACTTACGAGTGAAACGTTTCCTGCTATATCTCTTATCGCATAATATATGAGATAAGGGGTCGTTGCATTCGCTAGAGGTGTAGTCATTATTAAGGTGTCTAAACTACTCTGACTCATTCTTATTCCACTATCAAACTGCCCACCTGCACCTTGTTGTCCATCGTAATACAAAATAATAGAATCAAGCGTTGTGGGGAGACCCGTCAATACGAAAGTAGGTAAAGCAACATTCGTAATGTCGTCTAAAGATGAAATACCTGAATCAGATGCATCTATTAAATCAGGTGCTGATGCTGGTGTGGGTGGCGTTGTGTCAATAACGATACTTAAGGTCGTTGCAGATGCAATCGATAAATTCCCAGCTAAATCTTTAACTTTAATCAAAATTTGATGAGTATTATCACTTAAACTATCTGCAGTTATTGACATAGTTGTCGCTGTGATTTCGATTCCTTTATCCAATACATCATCAACGTAAAGATAAAGGGAATCATCTGCTGAGGCGAGATTTGTGATCGAAAATTCAGGCGTATAATCATTGGTTAAATCATCTGAATTACTATCACCCGAATCAGAGGCGTCCACTAAATCAATACCAACACCAGAAACATCCGGTGCATCTGTATCCACTGTAACCGTAAGAGCGGGAGAAATTGCTGATTCATTTCCTGCCAAATCTTTGGCTGTAACCGTATAATCAGCTGTTACTGCACCATTCACAGTAATCGTTTCAGAAGCTCCTGTTATATCTAATGAATCTTGAACAACAGCATTTGCGAAAATATACAATCGATCTCCATTTGAAAGAGATCCAACAGCAAATTGTAAGCTTGTTTCATTCGTAATGTCGTCCGAATTGTCTGAACCGCTATCCGTTCCCGATGTTAAATTGGGTGCATCCGGTTGGACAGGAGGTCCTGTATCAATCTTCATGGTCAAGCCTGCACTTGATGACGATAGGTTTCCTGCTATATCTAATACTTTATATGTAATGGCTATAATTCCATCTGCCCATGATGAAGAGGCTTGAAGTGTGTCTAAACTGCCTTGGCTCATTCGTAATCCACCATCTAACACACCATCTTTAAATAGAAGAATAGAGTCAAGGGTACTTGGGAGGCCTGCAAAGATAAAATTAGGTTGATCCACATTTGTCACTTCATCTCCTAGAATAAAGCCAGAATCATCCGTATTCATTAGTATAGGCACAGTTGAAATCGTCCAGGGCGTAGTGTCAATGGTTACAGTGAGACTCGTAGATGCACTGGACCAATTCCCTGCCAAATCCTTTGAAACAACTTTAATATTTTTCTCACCATCGGCTAAAGCTGAAGATGTTAAAGATAAAGTAGCTCCTCCCGCCTTATCTCTTGCCGTTGTATCACTATTATTGATGACGAGATAAATAGAGTCGGTTGCCGTTAACCCAGTAATCGAAAATTCAGGTGTGTCATCATTCGTTAAATTATCTGTATCACTATCTCCCGAATCTGATCCAACCACCAGATCTACAGCCACGCCAGACATATCCGTCGCCGTTTGATCAAATGTAACACCATTTGCGTCGCCTACCAATGCAGTTTGAGCTGAAGCGCCAGCATTTCCTGCACTATCTTTATAAGTAATAGAAAAAGAAACATCTCCTTCTGTCTCAGAGGATGTCATATCATAAGTTGCAGACCAATTTTGTCCATCGACACCTGCAATAACTGTTGGGCTTGCCCCTGCAATGCTTACGGGCGTTGGTTCTTGAAGATTGTCATCAGCCACAAAGGTAAGTGTGATTGTATTCCCAACAATGGCCAGAGTATCACTTACATCATTATTTGATGCTAACGCAACGCTCGTAAGCGTTGGTGCTGTTTTATCATAGGTTACATTGTTCCCAGTCGTAATCGATGTAACAGTTGTTCCACTATTTCCTGCTAAATCAGAAAAATCGATACTAATTGCGACCGTCCCCTCCGTATGGGAAGCTAAAGTTTTTGTAGCCGTCCATTGTGTCGCGTCTGCACCCGCTGCAACAGTCACGCCAGTCGTAGCTCCTGCCATTGAAACAGAACCAGCCGTAGAACCAATTTCTTCTGATGCTACCAAAGTTAAAACAACGTCTTCATTCTCTTTGGCATAATGGGCAAAACCCGATGTAGTGGAAGCAATAGAAACGGTGGTTAGGGTTGGGGCAGTCATATCAAAGCTTACACTTGAACCATTTGTGGTACCACTTACATCGGCTCCAACATTATTTGAAAAATCTTCATAACCCGTTATTGAAAATGTAATCGCTGATCCATCGAAGGCATTATCCGAACTGGACATAGTATAAGTTGCTGTAAATTCTGTATCGGAATCGCGAGATACCGCTGCCGCATTACCCGCAATGGTCACACTCGGTTCCTTTCCACTTTTTATTAATTCACTGGCCGTGATTGAAACCGTAATAACATCGCCGACTTTCGCTAAAGACGAATTCGCATTATCTGACACAATAGAAACAATGTCAAGCGTCGGCACATCTTTATCAAAAGAAACACCGCTTCCATCAATGTCATCAATTAAAGCAATTACTTGTGTTCCAGTATTCCCAGCTAAATCAGTAAAATCTACAGTAAATGAAATCGCTGCAGTAGATGCCTCATTACTCGTCATCGTATAAGTAGCCGTCCATTGTGTCGCGTCTGCACCAGCTGTATTCGATGCGGTTTGCCCTGCAATTGTAACTGTCGGCGACTGAATATCTTCCAAAGCAACCAAGGTTAAAGTAACAATATCTCCAACAATCGCAACTGTATCTGCAGAATTAATATGATTCGATGCAATGGAAACCCGTGAAAAAGTAGGTATTACCGCATCCACCACCAAAGCTTTATTGTCGCCCAAAGAATTGGCATCTCCAGGATTCGCTAATGTTAATACAGCATTATTGCCAACTTCATCCTTAATTGTCCCACTATTTAAAGCTAAAGAACTATTATTAACATAATCTAAATCTGCAGATAGATGGTTCGTAGCAACTGTATAGGAAAAAGTGAGAACGTTTGTCCCCGTCCCACTTGAATAATCAACTACCGCATCTGATCCACCTGTTTCTAAAGTCAACTGAGGCGTACCTGTAACGATGACCGTTTCAGAAAAAGTAATATCTATTGCAATAACATCATCTTCAAGGTAGTAACCATTGTTGTCTGCTGAGCTTACGGAGGAAACTGTTGGCGCACTTGTATCTACAACTAAATTGGTATTATTCCCTAATGAATTCGCAGCACCAGGAGAAGCAAGGGTTAGCGTTGCATCATTTAAAGCTCCATCCTTGATTGTTCCTCCGTTTAAGGCCAAAGAACTTGTGGCAACATAATCCAAATCTGTGGCAGTTTCACCTGCACTGATGGTATAGGTGAAAATTAAAGTCGTAGATCCTGACCCACTGGCATAATCTACCACAGCATCTGATCCACCTGTTTCTAAAGTCAACTGAGGCGTTCCAGTGACGTTCACAATCTCTGAAAATTCAATGTTAACAGAAATACCATCACCTTCGTTATATGTTCCATTTGCAGTTGTACTTGTCACATAATCTACTGTTGGAACTGTCGTATCAATAATAAAATTCTTATTATCTCCCAACGAATTTCCAGCGCCTGGCGTAGGCAGTGTTAAGGTAACATCATTTCCGAATGCATCTTGAAGTGTTGCCCCATTGAGAGACAGCGAATTTGCATCCACATAATCTAAGTCGCTCGCAGTTTCACCAGCAGAAACGGTATAATTAAAAATAAGATTGCCTGAACCTGTCCCGGAAGAATAATCTACAACAGCATCTGAGTCACCTGTTTCTAAAGTCAATTGAGGCGTTCCAGAAACCGTTACATTATCATCAAAGGCAATCGTAATTGCAATGATATCACCTTCTTTATAGGAGCCATTTGAAGTACCCGAAGTTACATTACTGATGGTCGGCCGAATACCATCTATAACGAGCGCCTTATTATTGCCCAAAGAATTTCCAGCACCAGGAGAGGCCAAAGTAAGAGTCGCTTGATTCCCAGCTAAATCTTTTATGACTCCTGTCAGAGCAGTCGTGCTAACATAATCAAGATCCCCACTGCTATGGTCTTCTTCAACCGTATAAGTAAATGTTAATTTTTGTGTAATGTCTCCAGTTCCACTCGTATAAGAAACTGCTTTATCACTATCTCCTGTTTCCAAAGTAATTACTGGCGTACCTGTCACATAGACAACTTCATCAAATTCAACTGCAACAGGGATAATATCATCAATTTTTTTATTTCCATTTGTGCTTGCATCTACATCAGAAACAGTGGGTGGTGTCGTATCAATGATAATTGCTTGATTATCACTAATGGAATTAACTTGCCCTGGTGTTGCTAACGTCAAAGTGGCCGTATTTCCCGCCAAATCTGTAATACTTCCCGTCAAAGCATTTGTGGCTTTATAATCAAGGTCACTCGTAGTTTCTCCAGAAGAAACGGTGTAAGTAAAATTAAAGCTATTCGTTGTAGTTCCACTAGTATAATCCACCACGGCATCCGAAACACCTGTTTCCAACGTGATTTGAGGTGTTCCACTTGTCACATAGACAACTTCATCAAATTCAACTGTAATACCAATTGATTCATTTGCCATATAGCTTCCATCAGTTTTGCTACTAGTTACCGATGAAACAGTAGGCTCTGCAGTATCAAGAATAATACTTTTATTTACGCCTAAAGATGTGGGGTTACCTGGTGCTGCTAAAGTTAACACAGCATCATTTCCAGGGACATCTGTAATATTTCCACTCAATGCACTCTGGTTTGTGTAATCCAAATCAGATGCATTATCGCCATCTGCCACTGTATAAGTAAAATTCAAAGTTGTGGATCCCGTACCATTCGAATATGAAGCATTTTGATTGCTACCATCCATATCTAATGCTAAAGTTGGTGTTCCGCTGGTTACGGTTACAATTTGATCAAAAACAACTTGTATCGTTATTGTTTCTCCATCGCTATAAGAACCATCAATCGTAGATGCAGTTACATTACTAATCGTTGGTGCTATGCCATCAACGATAAATGTTTTATTCTCTCCCAAAGAATTTGTTTGCCCAGGAGTCGCAAGCGTAAGGTCAGCATCATTACCTGCAGCATCTTGAATTGAACCTCCATTTGTAGCTAAGGAAGTGGTTCCCACATAATCTAAATCATCGCTCGCATTGCCTGAAGCAACAGTATAGTTGAAAATTAAATCTCCACTTCCTGCATTGGAGCTATAATCGACTAGTTCATCAGAACTACCCGTTTCTAACACAATCTGTGGCGTTCCAGTAACGGTCACAATTTCAGTGAATGAAACTTTAATAGCGAGAACATCACCAATAATTTTTATAGCTGCATCGCTGGTGGCAGAAGTCACCTCTGAAACAGTTGGCGCTGTTACATCATAATAAAAATAATCTGCATCACCTGCACTAGCTGAAATACTTTCATAACCATTGTCATCTGCTTGACATGTGACCTCCGTATTTCCACCAAATGCATCATCTACAATGTAAAATATGATTTTTTGTCCATTCGTCAAGGCAGGAAGTTGAGCATCTGTAATTGAAATATTCATTGACGTATTACTGTGAGTACCCGTTGCTAATTGAGTTTTTGTTCCACTATCGATTTTATATTTTATAACATAAGTTCCTCCATCAGCAAAACTGCTAGTGGAAATACGAAAACCACCTGTCCCTCCGTTGTATGTTTTCGAGTCATAATTATAATAACCAGAGGGCGTTCCTTCTGTACTCACATCATGCTGAGTTCTTATCGTCGCAGTTTGAGCAATTAAAAATTGCGTCAATAAGATTAAAATAAACAGAAATGGAGAACGCTTAATCATATAATGGGATTGAATCGTGAGATGTGTTTAAAGATTAATGCCAAGCAAAATAACACCATCCATCCAAGACCCATGCCCCAACTTGGTATCATTACTCGTTGAAAGATTTAGTGCTTCTGTTGTTCTAAATCCAAAACGAAGGTCCAAAAGTCCAGCGATACTCAAGCCATAAGAGGCTTCCGCCATAAAGCCAAAGGAGCCTCCAATCATTCCGGTTCCAATTTTTACTTTCCCAGGACCGGCAGGGAAAACCAACAAACCTAAGCCGGTTATCCCAGAAGCCAATTGCCCCATATTCGGCGGCTTGGCTCGTTCGAATTTGAAAGTGCCTATTTCTGCTCCAAATCTAAATTTTACCCCCAAGACGCGCATAAGCATGGGAAATTCAAAACTGAGTCTTGCATCTACATTTGAATTATAATCCTGAAGCGTTGTATTGACAAAACGAGGAGACGATACGGCAATATCAAGCGTATACCCTAAACGATCTGCTTCATCTGATAATTCTGTATCCGAGGCTTCATCGTCTTCATACTCGTCATCTTCATACTCATCGTCTTCATACTCATCGTCTTCATATTCTTCGTCTTCATATTCTTCGTCGTCGTATTCTTCATCGTCATACTCGCCATCTTCATATTCTTCATCATCAAGATATTCATCATCATCATAGTCCTCATCATCAAATTCTTCATCGTCGAAAAAGACTTCAACATCATCTTCGGAATCTTGACCATACGTAACGTTAATCGGCATAACAAAAAAGAGTAGGATTAGCATCCAACTTTTAAACAACACGCCAAAAAAGGCACTGTGCAAGTGTCTGTTTTTATTCATTTTGAGCTCCGTCCCCTAGGTGGGGTTTTCTCCAATTCTCATTTTGGACAAAATTATCTTACCTCTTGAGTGAAAACACTCGGACTAATATAGGGCTTCACTGAGGAATTGAGCAATTTTTTTTTAAAGAGAATTAAAGATAAATATAAAGTGCTTTCTCAGAAAATCATATCACTATGAAGCACCATAATTTTGATCCCACTTCTCGAGTTCTGGACCGATCGTTTTATACCATAAAGATGGAATAAGGCAAATCAATAATGTGCTTAAATAACCACTTGGCATTTGAGGCGCATGGACATAGGGATCTAATTTCCAAAATGGGACTTTTGGTTTTTCATGATGAGCGGAATGCCTCGTTAAGGTAAACAAAACAATGCTACTCATTTTTCTATTCGTATTCCAAGAATGTTCAGGTCCGACACTTTGTCCATCATCTCTCATCAAACCATAATGTTCCATATAATTTGCGATTTCAAGAATGAATTTTGCGAAAATTGCTTGTCCAAAAAATAAAATGAAACCCAATAATCCGCCGACTTGATAAAATAATCCCATCCAAACGATTGACATAAAGTATCCACTTATCATTCGATTATGGTACGAAAAAGAACTGTATCCATTTTTTTTAAGACGTTTTAGCTCAAGTTTCCACGCGCTCAAATGACCTAATAAGGTAGATCGTATTGCAAACACATAAACATTCATCCCTCTGGGGGCAGTTGCTGGATCTTTCCTTGTTCCAACAGTAACATGATGACCATAGACATGCTCAATGGCAAAATCTGCATTACAACTAATCGAAAGGAGCCATCTTCCTTCAATCATAGATATTTTATTTTTAATTCTGTGTGTCAATTCATGAGCAACATTGGTTCCATATCCTGCCACAATAAATCCTGTCCCAAGGACTGCACCTAAATAATCAATCCACATATTTTGGTTTCTCGCAGAAAGAAAATCATGGGAGAAAATATGAGATAAACGTTGACCTAGACCCAAAAAATCAAAATACTTATTACCCGATGACCACATTAAACTCATCATTACGATTCCAATTAAAGGCAAAGCTAAATGAAGGGGCACTTCGAGTAACCATGGATAGTTATATTGAGGATTTGATGTATCATCGCCTAGAACCGCATCGCCCACAATGACAATCAAGAATAATAAACTCAAACCCAACCACATCCAATTCCCACCAAGAAATATGCCAACAATCAAAGGAAGCGTTAAAATCGGCATCAGAAAATATTTTAAGTATTTCATATTATTTCTTCCTATTTGTCCTCATTACGTAATGCTAACGTAACAGTGGTTCGAGTTCTTCTTCTTGTCTCTATGTTTTGCACCTTTTCCGGTAATGCCGTCATAATGGAATTTATGGCAATTATTAAAATGTCTAAACCTCTTATGTTGATTTTGGATGAATAGCTATAGTTTTGGAATTGCTTAGAAGTTGCGAGTGATAAGCATTGTTTTATCATTAATCGACCTAAATCATTTCAATTAATTTTTTTATATTTTCAAACGCCTTATGAATATCATAGTCAATATCACTTCGCTTGTAATTAATGATATCATTACAAAATACAGGGCTTTTTATCTTCTTTTCAAGGTTGGTAGGCCTAACAGCACGAAACAAGATACTCCCTCTATCCTGCCAAGTATTACCCGGTTTATGGCCTTATCTTTAAAATATAATGATCTACTCGACATTGGGCATTCTATACGAGACATCGCCGAATACGAAGGTGTGGATAAATCTTACATACTCCGGATTGTAAAAATGGTGTATCTCTCACCTAAAATTCAAGAAAAGATTGCCTTGTATTTATGGACTATATTATCTATTATTGCCTTGTATTTATGGTAATTAAATAAATGAAATCCATTAAAAGATCTATTGAAAATGCCTTATCCTCGTGGAAAACCACCACGAATAGAAAAGTTTTAATGCTTCGGGGTGCAAGGCAAGTTGGCAAAACATTTTCAATTCGAAAATTCGGACAGAAGTTTGATCGTATTCTTGAAGTGAATTTTGACGATAATACAAATATTCATTCTCTGTTTGGTGGAGACATGGATGTTCAAAATATAATTCAAACACTTTCGGTTCAATACAATATCCCCATTATAGAAGGAACAACACTTGTCTTTTTTGATGAAATCCAAGCGTGTCCAAATGCGATCCGCTCTTTACGGTACTTTTATGAAAAAATGCCGGATTTACATGTAGTTGCCGCTGGTTCACTTTTAGAATTCGCTCTGGAAGAAATACCATCTTTTGGCGTCGGAAGAATCCAAACATTGTTTATGTATCCCCTGACTTACCACGAATTTTTATCTGAAATCCATCCGTCGCTACCACCCATTATTGATGCTGCCGATTCAAATAATCCATTAGAAAATAATTTACATCAATTGGCGTGTGACTATTTTAAAACATACCAAATTATTGGAGGAATGCCGGAAGTTGTTTCTGAATACCTTGAAACAGGAAATTATCTAAACTGCACACAATTATTAGATAATTTGGTACAGTCATTCCAAACAGATTTTGCGAAATACAAAAAACGATCACCCCTTGAAGCCTTAAAACTTGTCTTTCAATCCATAGCAAAACAGGCGGGAAATAAATTTATTTATAAACATGTTGCGCCTGAATTAGAGCATAAAACAATCAAATCTGCATTGCAACTTCTTCTTCAAGCGGGATTAATCTATAAAATTCACCACTCTGGTGGTTCTGGGATCCCTTTGGGCAGTCAAATAAACCCCAAAAAGTTCAAAATATTGCCTTTTGATTCGGGTATTTATCAAAGGCTCTTAGGCCTAAATTTGAAAGATTATTTTTTGAAAAATAATTTGGAACTGATAAACAAAGGCAGTCTAGCCGAAGTCACAGCAGGTATTCAGTTAATGCATCACCAATCATCATTGCTACAACCACAATTATACTATTGGCATCGTGAAGCTAAAAGCAGTAACGCTGAAATTGATTATATTATTCAGCAAGATGGAAATATTATCCCAATAGAAGTTAAAGCCGGGACCAAAGGTCAAATGCAAAGTATGTTTCTTTTTCTTAATTCTAAAAATCTTGATAGAGGAATTCGCCTTTCTTTGGAAAATTACAGTCGGAACGATAGGATAGAAAACATTCCCCTTTATGCCATTAAATCTCTCTTGGATTCACATCAATAATTTTCAAAATGTCTAAACATTTTGAATGATAAAGTCCTAATAGCTATAATATCAAATATATCGATTGGTGTTCGAAAATTTGAAGGTATGGATAAATCTTACATACTCCGGATTGTGAAATTGATATTTCTCTCACCCAAGATTCAAGAGAAGATTCTGCTTCTTCCCCGTTCTTTAAAATATCAGTCGTATATGTCAGCCAAGGAATTGTTGAAAATGGCGGAGATTGTGGGGTTTGGGGAGCAGGAAGGGGTGTTTTGGTGTAATTTGGACTCAAATAAAAAGGAGATAATATTTTAAGATATCCTGCGAAAACATAAAATTTTCACTCTAAAATTATCTTAATAGATTCTTCATACAATTGCCCTTCATCGTAGTAACTCCAAAATAGCGTCATAGTATCTCCAATCATGGTTTGAACGGGAGCAATCATATTATTGACTTCACCTTCAGCGTTACTGTAACTGGCTTGGTTAGATGTTGGCACTTCCATGCCGTTAAAACCTGTGATGTAGGTTGTATCGTAGGTAACATAGACTAAATCATCCGTTAGCCCTTCATGCACTATATAACCCAATGTATCCCCAAGAACCCAATACAAATTGGATAACCAATATACCTTAACCAATTCAGCTGGTGATCCATCATCATAGTTCAGGTGACCGCTGACTCTATGAATCGTTTGCCAGTTATTTCTATCAAGCGTTAAATGGTAGTAACCATTTTCATCCACATCCAACCTGGGTTCAATGGTCATAATGATTTTATTATCAGCATTACTTTGATTATTTGGATCTATTGCATTACAGCCGTTGACAACAAATAGGTATAAACTTAAAGTTAAATGTAGTAGGACCTTCATTTTTCAATCCTCCAATACACCAAAATAATCAGCTAATGCATCTCCGGTAAGTATTTCTAATGCCCAATGGTCGTTCTCTTTCTGCAAGGTGCGTTCCCACTCTTTTCTATACTCTGCATTCCTTTTCTCGTTTCGTTCTTTATTGGCTTCGTCATACCGATCTTCCATAGCCAATGCTTCTTGAATGGCTTCTTCTGTAGAAAAGGTGGGGTTTTGTTCTTTTACATGCTTTAGGACCCAAGACATGGGCTCTCTGTTTTTGTCTTCTTGTTTCATTTTATCTCCAGTTTCTACAAGAAGTTATATATCTAATATGTCAGATGGTGTCGTTATAAGTTATTTCCTTTACTTATTATTAGTAATAGTTATGAAAATATAATATTTGTGCGATTTACCTATCTCTTATTCCATTCGTGTCGTACTCCTGTTAAACGAATTAAACTATCTTCCAATCCTGCGGCAAGATTAATATCAATTAGATTTCCATGCTTTTTTGGTTCCTTATCATACCATACATAAATATCAACTGATTGACCACGGTCTAAGCAGTCTATTATATTTGAGTTTATCCGAAGATTAGTCCATTGAGTAGAGCCAGGCTTTTTGTATCCATACATCCTTTTTCTCAAGGTTCTTACAGTTTTCCCAACATATTTAATTGCATTATCCACTACAAATAAATATAAAATATTACTTTTCTGGGCATGTTTGATTAACTCAACGTCAATTCCATCATCAGATTTAAGCCACCTTCCAGCCTTTTCAAACCCTATCTCTTTCGCTTTCAACTCTTTAATTGAAACACTCATTACAACAGCCTCCACTAATAATCAATTAACTATTTTTCGATTTCAAGTTCATTATTACCATATTCGGTATCAGTAATTTGAACAGTAACTTTTTGATTTGGTGCAACTAACATTTCAATTAGGTTAATTGGACTTGTTTGATCACTACTATCGACAATAAACTTCCACAATGAAGATTCTTTATCATATTCGTCAGTCCATGTATAGTTTGGAACACCCATATTCTTTAATATTGAATGAATATACTCATCAGCCACACCGATTGAAGCAAAAGAAGGTATTGGTGAGTGGTTGAGTTTTTACAATTACGACAGAACGCATCAAGGTCTTGAAAATAGAACACCTGAATCAGTATATTTAAATAGCGAGCCAAAGAAAGAAATGGCTGCTTAATGAAAACAGCCGTGGAATTTTATAACTTAAAAAACAGAAAATCTGTCCAAGCTATGGGGTCCACTTCTCATCACTGTATAATATAGTCAAACATTCTTACTATATTTATTTAGAAATTAAATTTAGGGAATAATATTTTATCTAACCTTATATTTTAAATGCATATCTAATATTCCCCTAGAAGCCATTGGTTTAACACCAAATTTGTAACTAAATCTTAAATTCAAACAATATTCTAATTGCGATATATCATAATTCATCATAAAACTTTTTAACTGGTAGCTCTCCACCCACTAATATGATTTTTTTATCACGATAATCTTTGAAGGGGTTATCACTTCTATTCATCTTAAG
>Ga0257115_1000323_pt1 | contig 47583 bp, 47 predicted proteins | sample SI112_100mmetaG_FD_194465 | JGI IMG/M metagenome (GOLD analysis project Ga0257115, IMG submission 194465) | Marine microbial communities from Saanich Inlet, British Columbia, Canada - SI112_100m | ecosystem: Environmental > Aquatic > Marine > Inlet | place: Canada: British Columbia | collected...
CGCCATGTTGCGGCTAAGATCGTCGTTCTCTATGCGTCCCGGACGACCCATCGGGCGTGATCCAAACATCTTGCGATATATTCCATCCATGTGTCCCTCTCTCGTCTCATCAAACCCCCACATCTTGATCATGTTTGAGACACTGCCGATATCTCCGCCAGAGTTTAACACAGCATTGTCATCTCTCTGACCACGCCTGAACCAAAACTCCATCTTGGGTCCGTCTTGCCAGATCTTCCAGTTGTCAAGCTCCATCGCACCCATACCTTGCTTCTCGCGGTCAAAGGGGGTCTTGGCCGAGTAGCCTCCTTCTGCTAGTTTGGAGCGGAGTTTCTCTTTGAGTTCCTCATAAACATCCTCGAAGTTTTCTATAACCGACTCGCTAAAGTATTGCATGTTTTGAGCAGCCTCGTCTTCGTCGCCGGCGTCTTCCTGCTCCATGGTACGTATCGAAATTTCAAGGTGTGCGGTTGCTGGATGGTCGTGGTCTATATCTTCACCCTCTGGTTGGGCGCCAGTCAGCATTCTGATATCCCATTCAACCTCGCCTTCGCCGGGGAGATCGTAGCCAAGCTCATCTAGATCTACTTCGCTGGTAAAGTCTCTTGCTGAGGTACCCCACGTGTTCTCGGGGATCGTTTCAAAGCGCGTGTCTCGTGTGGTGTCGTTGGGAGCAATCGTAGGAGTGAATTCATTGTTCCTAAGCTCAAACCCTTTCCAGCCAAGATCGATCTGTATGTTGCACTCTGCGTTCATATAAACATATACGCCTTCGCCGCCGTGATCGTCTGGCCCATTAACCTCGCCGTAGATCGATGAGTTCTCGGCCTCGTAGTCGTTAACAACTTCGTCCACAGCTTCTTGGATGGCAGCTTCATCAATCTGACCGGTAAAGTTAACGTGACGGTTTCGGGTGGATAGATAATCATTCATCTCCTGAAAGCCGTCATAATCGTTTGAATGTTCGCCGGCTTCTTCCACCGATGTGATGCCCATATTTCTGATGAACCACTCGATGTGATCCCACATTTCTTCGGGGGGTGCGTCGTTGGAACGGCCCTTGATCTGATAAAGGGTCTCATCATGCCATGTCATCGTGATATAGGACGAGGATGCCTTGCGCTTTCCTTGGCGCTTGCGGAGCGAGACTAGAACGCCGCGAGTGTCGCCACCACAGTGACCCATCCGCTCGCCTTCTACGGGGCAGTTAGATACCTGTAAGTTATACCAGTACGAGCCGTCTTCAAAGGTGTGGATGATATTATCTGGATCTTCTCGGTTCTCCAAGTCATCCATTGCAGTTTGGTAGGCGCTGTCAATATCATCGCCCTTGATCATTTCGTAGTTTGTTGGTTCGTCGTTGAGCCAAGAGAACAACTCGTTATATCTGCCCCAGTATGTTCTCCACTCACCTAGCATCTGTTCATTGAGGTACTCTTTCACAACCTCAACCTTCTCAGAAGGCACACCTGCTTTGCTCAGCGCCTTCAATGCTTTCATAAATGTCTTGCGCCAAGTGCCGGCGGGCTTCGCCCACGCTTGCTTTATATTGTCTGCGACGAATGCGATCTTCTTGTTTTGCTCAACGGTTTTGTCGTCGTACATTTCGCGTGGAGTTGTACGGATGGCGCTCGTGTCATAAGGCTCCATCACGCGCGCTACGAAATGTGATTCCCTATGCTGGGGTTCAAGGGGAGTAACTTGAAGCTGGTCTGGGAACATCCGTTCCATCTGGTTCAGCCAGTTCTCTTGAACGCTGTCAATGTAGCCCGGGTTGCCTAACTTATGTTCTTTCCAGTTGTTGCCTGCGTACATCTTTGACTTCTCGGGAGCATTCGGCATGCCTTCCTCGATAAAATCAACGATGATCTCGGGTAGCCCGATGTCTCGCAACCCCTCTGTTAAAACTTCTTCTCGAAGATACTCAAACCAATTGCCTGTAGAAATGTCCATTAATTAAACTCCATCATTATAAATAGTTGTTTTTATCAGTATCTACGCAAAAGGCTCGGTCTTTAATAGTTCTGAGGTATCTTGCCAGCTCTCTACCTCATGCGCGCTGCCGTTCGGATGCTGTCGTAGTGCAATCGCTAGCGAAGAGTCGTTACCGGGAAAGGGGATACGGTCACCCACAAATACTATTTTGTTGTGGTCCAGGGCCTCGTTAAAGTATTTATCTATAATTTGAGATTTATCATCTCCAGACTTAAATATATCAATGCTAACAGCGCCACCGATAACAAAGTCTAAACTAGAGTAGTGCTTCGTCAGCTTATCAACAAGCGCTTGTCTTTCGTGGTGTTGCGCGTCATACTCTGTATATTCCTTGCGCTCTTCCATCGTGGCGTTTCTTCCTACGATCGAAAAGTTTAACATACCCACTCTTTCTTCGTAATGCTTGCCAGTTTTGGTTGGATATGGAGAGTCTTCCACTATCTTATCGAGTTTCTTGTATAATCCACGAGGCTTTCGAAATTTATTCTCATACATGATCTGCCATTCATCAAACCCTGAAGGGTTAATTTGATCAAGCTTTTGATAAAAGATATTGCCCATGCATGCAAATACCCCAGCGCATTGGTCTACGATGTCAGCACCAAGCTGATCCAAAATTCGCACAAAAGAGCCTCCGGACACAATGTACACTTCCTTACCCTTCATCCACTTCAAAAAGAGGGAGCTAAACCTCTGGTTGATCTTTTCCTTGGCTGGTGTTAACGTCCCATCTACATCAAACAAATATATGGTGGACATTCATTACTTCCAGAACAGTTGAACAGCGAGAATACCGAAGGACAAGACTACACAGATCATAGTTTTTGTTGTGAACATTGATTCTCCAAGTAACCACCATGTCAGCAAAGGAAACGTCATGTAAGACATACCAAACCCAAGGAGGCGCGCAGTCCATGCGGCGCTAGTAGCAGCGACAGCTATCCGCGTACCATACCAGAAACAAAGGCTAGCTGGGATCCCGAAGACAATGGCTGCGGCCAAAGGTCGGTTCTCCCACCATGTCCAGATATACTGGGAGTATAACTGGAACCATACTGCAGCTTGTGCTACGGCAAAGAACGAGCATGCCCTTATTAGCTCAGAAATTTGCAATTACTAAATCCTCACAGTGTTCAAAATTTTCGGTTAGCTTCCCATATTTGTTAATCATAGTTATATTGTAACCGTCGTATAGCTTAAGAATTTCTTTGTGATATTTGTAAAGTACTATGGTCTTGTGTTCTATTTCGTCTATCGATAACTTAGTATTTGTGTGACTAACCGGAGTTATCTCGTAACCATAGCTCTTACCTTCTTCAAAAAGATTATAGTTAAACCTCCCCAGAGGAAACAAGACATATTCTGGCTTCTCAATGTAAGAGGTTCCCGCCAAAAAGTCCTCGTCTTTATAAAAGTTAATCCTCATGTTTTCGAAAGAACAGTGTTTTATTCTATTGAGCATGATTGGGTTGTACTGACGCAGATTGAGTTTACCAGATGACACATAACCGTCTTCTGAGCAGACGTTTAAAAGAAAGAATACTGCTGCCCTTACATAGTGGTCCTTCAGTCCAGCCCACTTATCCTGTAGAAACTGGTATGTGACTGGCTCGGTACGTTCTCGAAAGTACTGCGCTATCTCAGCAACTCGTTCTGGGTCTTCCTGTATGCAATACCAAAATTCGTAGATTACATAACAGTTTGTGTGGCAGCGTAGTAAACGGTTAGACTGAGCCAGGTCGAACTCAAGTTGTCCCGAGTATAATAAAAACGTATCTACGATACTTGCGGTGGGAATAATCTCTTTAAGATACTCTACACATTTATAGGCAGCTGCTTCTTTGACTGGCGATATCATGTGTCCTCATCAGCCGCTCTCATATCTTCATGTAGTGGGCCTGCATCCGGTGCAAGCGGCTGCTGACCCATCTGTTCTTGAAGATTCTCTTGCACCTTAAACGTGAGGTACCCATTAATAATTTGAGACACATCATTCAGCGCATAATCAATAGCGGCTAAACGCTTTCGTGCTAAATCAACCGTAGATACTGCATGCAGTGATAGGGCGTGCTTCTCGTCTATGTGTTTTAAGTCTTTAAACTCTGCTTTGAGTGCGGCATCGGCTACACTGCTGGCCCGGGCCATTAATCTGACTACTTCGCTTGGCAGCTCGTTTAAATCTATTGAATATTGAATATTCACTCTTTCTTTGTTCATTCTATCCTCTTAAAAGTGTTTTTCGTTGGTTTAGTGTAGTCTCGATAATAGAAGGCGAACCAACTACTACTATCTCAGTACCCGTGTGTCCTCGATTAATTGTCAACTTAGTGAACTGGTGGGTGCTGTCTAAATCTGCTGGCAACACTCCTTGCTCATTTAACTGGCGCATACGCGCCTCTTCTCTAATCATCACCACATGTTCAGGATTAACAAATACTTCTCGTAGCGTGTAATCCTGTTGTGTTGTGAGTGTGCTGTTGTGGCACACCTCTGTAAGTTTAACTAGTCCCATTACTTTCTCCTATAGGGTATACATCTTTTCTTTTGACATTCCAATTACCGTTGGCATAGACACGATATATATATTGGCTGGCCGTGCTCAAATAGACCCCAGCTATCGGCTTTTCAGATATTCGCATTCTCATTCCTTTCTCCGTCTCAAGCCACATCTCAGCACCTTGAGGAATATGCACTAAATCTCCTTGTTGCATTTAACCTTCCTCCCTTTGGATAATTCCAAAGTTAGTTGTCAGGAGTGTGCCGGCACAACTTGCCGCATTTTGGAGTGCGGTGCGTGTCACCTTCACTGGGTCAATAATTCCTTTATCAATTAGGTTTACTGCTTTGCCGCGGCGGAAGTCCCAGCCAATTGGCGCATTAGCACTCAAGACCTCAGCAATAATTAAGTCTGGTGACTCACCTGAGTTAAGAGCCATCTGCCGCAGTGGCTCTTGACATGCTGTCATAACTATATTAACGCCCGACATTTGATCCGGGTGAAAATCCATCGAGTCTCCTACCGTGGTCACTACCATTTTCTTAGCGGCCCGGGCTAAAGCACAGCCACCGCCGGATACGACTCCCTCTTCTTGGGCTGCACGAACAGCCTCTAGGGCATCCTCAATGCGATGCTTTTTCTCAATCATCTCCACCTCAGTTGAGCCACCCACGCGGATAACTGCTACCCCCGAGTTAAGTCGTGTAATCCGACCTTGGATTGCTTCACACTCATCTAAAGATTCGGTTTGTTCAATGACCGCCTTCAGATTCATGATGCGCGACTCAATCGCTTCATAATCTTGTTGGCCACCGACAATCGTGGTGGTATATTTTGTAGACTCAATAAATTTAGCAGTACCTAGGTGCTTCATCTGGGTCTCTTGAAGTTTAACTCCACTCTCGCGTGACAAGAACGTAGCGCCTGTGGATGCAGCAATGTCCTCTAGCGTGTTACGGCGCTCTTCTCCGTAAGAGGGTGCCTTGATGGCGGCTACCTTCAAAGTTCCGCGCATAGCGTTCATAATCAAAGCAGCTAACGCCTGCCCTTCAATCTCCTCCGCAACAATTATTAGAGGTCGCGACTCTCTCGCGCATAGCTCTAAGACTGGTAGGATCTGCTCCACATTTGAAACTTTGTGGTCGGTCACCATGAAAAGCGGCTCTTCATGATACATCATAGCCCGGCGATCGTCAGTGATAAAAGCACCAGCGCTGTACCCAGAGTTAAATTTGAACCCCTCGATAATGTCAATGGAGGTCTCCATCGAGCGTGATTCTTCGATGGTAATTGCACCGTCTTGACCAATCCTGTCGATGGCTAGGGCAATCAATTCTCCTATGACGCTGTCATTGTTAGCTGAAATTGTAGCAATGTGCTTAATGTCATCAATGCTGGTAATGGGGGTAGCCATCTCCTTCAGGTTATCAATAATAGCCTTAGTACCTAAATGGATCCCGCGTTGAATCTCAACAGGCGACATACCTGAAGCGATATAGCGCTGGGCTTCCCTTATAATGGCGCGCGCGAGTACCGTAGCTGTCGTGGTTCCATCGCCAGCATTATTATTCGTCTCAACTGCAGCTTGCTTTATGATCTGGGCCGCGGCATCTTCAAAGGGGTCGTCAAGGGAGACAAAGGCAGCTACTGTAACACCGTCCTTAGTCACGAAAGGCTTGCCGCCTTTCTCTTTTAATAGGACGTTTCGTCCTCGGGGGCCCAACGTTGAAGCCACGTTGTCTGCTAAAATATTAGCACCATTCATTATCTTTTGTTGGAGTGTTTGCTCATTATCGTAAGCTTGGCTCATCTATACCTCTAGTGATACTATATTATAATCGTTTTAACAACTTATGTCAAGTTCTATTTGTCAGTTTGTAAAATATCTTTCGAACTAATGTTCTCGGCATTCCCAATAGCAGATGTAGCAAGCTCATCGTTCTCCAGACCACCAGCAAAAAACTGATTAAGACTGTCTGACAGAATTTTAAGCGACTGGAAGATTTCGTATACTTCTTCATTGAGAAGTTCTCGAACATTTTCCATGGCGTTTGCCACCATGCGGCGGCCGACCATAATAGCACCCAGGTTTAGCGTGTTCGTCGGCTCGCCCGGGTTTGTAGATTGAGTTTGGTTTAAGGCAAAGTGATAAGTTTGGAGATACCCTAGTGTATTAAGCAATGCCTGTTTCTTCTGGGAATCTCCCAGCATTTTATAAGCTCTGGCCGAATCCTCTGGCGAGAGGAATTCGCCGGCGGAGATCATTTGCGCGATCTGATTTTTTCTCTCACTCTTTTTAATGGCTGCAGTCTGGGAGTCTATGACGGCTTTATTGGCTGCAATAACTGCGGCACTTATACTTTTTCTGACTTCGTCAGGGATATCGGGATACAATTTTTGAATAATCTTGGGGATGATCCGCACGTTCAGTTTCCCCTTACCGCGAACCTTATCGTTGTTAAAAATCTCATCGTTCTTTTCCCAGTTCAACTCGGCCTTCAACTTCTCCATGTCGTCTTCTTCAAACTGTCGAAGGGGAGATTCTTCGTTATCGACGATTGCCTTTACCTGCTTCCACAATTCGTCGTTGAATTTAGGTGTTAGTTCTTCAGCGGAAAGTTGTTTGTCTTTGGCAGCTAGCCCGAGCCTCTCTCCTGCACCGGACAGCTGGCCGGCTTCAAGGGCGCTCAACACCACAGTAGGCAGTCGAATAACTTGATTCAAGCGAGATTGAGATAAAATATCCATTACGTTTTGAAGAGTAAAATCGAATTGATAAAAATTAATCTTACCCTCCTGTTCCAGATCATTTCCCGACAACTCTTTTGTACAAATTACGTATCTCATGGCCCCGCCTAAACCCATATATTGAGGTTTAACAAGGTCATTAACCAAATCAGTGAAACTACCACCCACTTCTAAGTTGCCCTCTTTGTATAGTTTAAGGCTAACTGGTACTTCTTTGCCGCTTGAGCGGTCAATATAATCAGCAATCGTCCCGGTATTAGCGGGGATCTGATAACCATCGACCAGAGCAGCCAGGAATGACTCAAAACTGAACCCAGCTGAGGATGCGTTAAAGTTTGTAATTACTTTTGTCAATGTTTTGTAGAAAACAAGATATGAGATTGCCTGCACAATTCTCTTGGTTCGGTCTTCACCTGCTTGTTCAGAAATCATTTCGGCGCCGCTAGTATAGAACTGGGATACTCCTGCAATCTTCTCGGCAAGGTCGTTTCCTTTCACATTGTTGAGATAGTCTTCTAGCAAACGACGCTGTGGTCCCTTAATTTCAACCCCCTCTTCAGTGGTCCTCACGTCTGACCATCCGATTTCTGATACAGCAATGTCGGGAATCATCTTTAAGATCATTTCCAATGCTGCGTCGTCGCTTTGATTTGTGAGTGAGGCGGGAGCAGATACGTCCTCCGAGAGAGGAGTAGCAGAGTCAAAGACTTCTTCTACCATTTCCATCAACATCTTCAGATCTAGTTCGCCGATCTGCTTGATGTATTCTTCTTGTAGGATATCACTTAGTGTAGACATTTAAAAACCTCAAATAATTATGTCAGCTATACCTAATTTTACAGCTTCTTCTGCTGATAAATAGACATTAACTTTACGTTCAAGCATATTTTTAATTTCTTGCTTGCTCATACTTGTTTCATCAGAAAGTGCATTGATGTAATCTTCCTGAGTTTGCTGGAGTGCCTCAAGCTCATTAACTAAGTTTGGTAACGAGCCATGGCTGCCGGCCATAGCTGAGTGTATCATCACTCGGCAATACTTTCCGATCTTTCGCTTCCCCTTCGTACCAGATGCCAATAATAGGACGCCGGCTGACATGACCTTACCCATACCTATGGTATGAATCTCGGTGGTAGGCAGAATCTGGCGCATGACATCGTAGAGTGCGAACATGTCATCGGCTGAGCCCCCATAGGTGGAAAGGTAAAAGTCGATAGGTAGACTCTCTTCTCTAGCTTTGTTAGACTCATGAAGATAGAGAAGTGCGTGGACCAATTCTGCCACCTTCTCTTCTGCTACATCAGAAAACAATCCAATTACTCGTAACTCAGGCTCGGGATCCCCCCCGTCCATGATAACTACACGTGGCTGTTGCGCTTCTGGCTCAGCTATTTCTTGTTCTAAGGTCGTTAAAAATTCGTTAACCTTTTCTTTTATCTTGTCAATCATTTATTTCTCCCAAAATTTAAAAATAATATCTTTATGTGTATCCGCGTATTGAGAAGCCTCTTCCCAATTATCAAAATCCATCATCCTTTGAAAAAATTCTGGGTGAAGATCTATCAACAGATCAATTGATCTTGTTTTAAGCTTTGTTACCTCTTCTTCATGACGGATTTCAAACATACTGATGGCCGCGGAACCTTTCTCAGTACGGAGCATGTGTTCTAAAACTATTCCGCGTGCGAAGGACATATGCTCAAGCGCCTTCATTGTGCTGGATAAATATATAAGGTGTGTTGCACGGAGCAGGATTAAACTTAATCTCGTGCTCTTAAGAAAATAAAATGTCTGACAGGTTACATACCCGAATACAAACAACAACCCATACAATACCCAATTCATGTCTCTCCATATAAATAACCACCGGCGTTTACCAGTGGTTAAATTATAACTTATAGTAAACTAAGTGTCAAGTTACTTTGTTAATCTCTTAAGGATTCGCTCAGCTAAATGGTCAACCATTTTTGACTTATCGTTTTCCTTCTGAAGCCTCGCAGCCACACGACGTGCAACCTCGTTAACGATATCTTCTTGGCTTTTGCCTTCGTACATATCGCGCATACCAGGAAGTTCTTCCTCTTCGGCGGATGCGGTAACGTCAAGCTCTTCTGGTCCAGCTTCGACGTCCATTTCCATGTCCATCTCGCCGCCTTCTAAGTCATCCTCGGGGCCCGGCTCATCATCCATCTCAGTCGAGACTGGCTCGCCTAATACGTCTTCAAGAGCCGACTCAAGGGCAGCCATGAAATCATCGACGGCCACCATGCCAGCGCCACCTGCAGGAGCAGGCTCTTCCATGTCGGCACCCATTTCCATATCCGCCTCCATCTCATCGTTGGCAGCTTCCTCATCGCCCTCAAGACTATCATCAGCCAAATCATCGGCTGCATAATCCTCAAGCTCTTCGGGGGGTGCCATCTCTTCTCCAAGGTCATTATAACCAAGTTCTGTAAGCTTGACTTGCCCGATTGGGGTCAAGTTAGCAAGCTTCATAAATTGGCGAAGCTCATTCTCTGTTAGTAAAGTTTTACGAGCCATTATATAATTCTCCTTTGAATATTCCTTAAACTCATGTATAAATAGTGTTTCTTTTTGTTAAAACCCTGCAAGGTTTCATTATTCTCTCACGCCTTCGCGTTTTCTAATCTTCTTGAGGGCATCTGATTCAATTTGTTTTACTCTTGCGAAAGATATATGTAACCTTTCGCCCACCTCTCTGAGTGTCATACAGCCATTTTCGTGAATAGAGATTAAACAGCAATTATATTCTTGTGGGAAGTCAATCCACATTCTGCACTCTTTCTCTGGGCACTCTTTCTGGGTGTCCCTGCAGATACGTGAACATGCTTTGAGTCCGTCTTTCATAGTTCTGGGTGCTCCTCTGCTATAAGGTCAAAAATGTCACCTATATCATCACTCGATAACCCCATGCTCTTCTTGGCTTCTCGTCCTTTGACCCGAAGTTTACGTGACTTGACTACCTTTTTCTGTGATTGCTGAGATACCTCTTCAACATAGGATTGGATGCGCTCATCCTGTTCAATATAGCCTGTCATCAGCGAACGAAAAAAATCTGATTGTTTAAGATTGTCATGTTTTAGTCTAACTATAAGCTGTGCGTGGCGATGGTCGGTCTCTGTGAACACGATCCTCTTAGTTAGCTTTCCATAGTCTATTTCACTCACTACCAATTCCTTCCCATGATGTGGGTGCGGCTTTCGGATAGCCCAGACGATGTTTGTGAAACAAACTGTGCGTTGCTGTGCAATTCAGATAATGTTCGGGCTCCTGAATACGAGAAGCCAGATCTAATACCTCGCTCTATGTCTTCTAAGATAGCCTCGACAGGCCCACGATAAGGAACCCTTGTAGCTACACCCTCAAAAGAAGAGTACCTGCCTCTCCAGTCCATTTGAGCTTCCTTGCTTGCCATGCCGCGGTATACTTTCCACTTGTTACCATCGGAGTCCTGAAGCATGTTCCCCGGCGTCTCGTCAGTTCCTGCCAGCATAGAGCCGACCATTACTGCGTCGGCGCCGGCAGCCAAGGCTTTAACTATATCCCCAGAGTTCTTAATACCCCCATCGGCGATAATCGTTACATCCCTATCGGTCTTGGCACACTCAAAGATAGTTTCTAGTCCGGGCATGCCATGTCCGGTCTGAATTCTAGTAGAGCAAATGGACCCACCGCCGATATTGCAGCGAACAGAGTTGGCTCCCCAGTCTGCTAGGTCATTAATGCCCTGCAGAGTTGCTACGTTTCCTGCCATAATGTGAATGTCGTCTCCGAGCGCTGTGCGCAGGGCCTGGAGCGCCTCCTTCATTAGAATATGGTGGCCATGAGCTACGTCAACACATATAAAACTGGCTCCGATTGCGCGCATAACGGATGCGCGGTTGAGAAAATCTCCACTAATTCCAATAGCGGCGCCGACATGACCTCCCTCTTTTAGTTCTTCCAGGGCGCTTGACACCATTACTGTTTGTTGTTCAATCGTATTGTAGCGATGGACCACTGAACATGCGCCGGATTTGGCTAAGCTAACAGCCATGTCTTTCTCAGAAATTGTATCCATTGGTGAAGAAAGTAGCGGAAGCCCCAAGATCAAGCCGTTCCCGAGGTCTGTGTTTGTTTCTATCTCGCTTCTGGATCTGATATCTGAATATTGTGGGACCAACAACACATCATCGTAAGCTAAAGAACGTTTCATCATCTCTCCCTTTCAATAAATTCAATAATTTCGGAACTGCGATACCACGTTAATTTATGTGGATCGTCAGGGTCTTGCAAAATTCGAATTCTTGGTTGAGGGACCCCTACCTTCATTAGGGATATTGTGGGTACCCCATTAAAGCCAAGTGTTTTTTCAATCGTAGGGTGCTCGTCTATGTTAAAAGCAAAAAAGTGGACGTCTGCAAGCTCTTCCTTTTCTGCAATAGCTTCGTAATACTCTTGTAGGTTATGGCAAAGGTCGCAAGTGTTAGAATAAAACTTGATAACACATGTTGCTGGCTCTCGAACTTTACCAGCCAGTATCTTATCCAGTGCTTGTTTCGATATTTTCTTTACTGACATTTTCTAAAGCCTCCTGTGTCTTTCTTATGCAGTGTGGGCAGAATAGCCTCACAGTTTCCTGCTTGACTACAACGCTCCATGATTGTAGCATATCTTTATCCTGCTTGTCAAACGGTTCTCGGCAAGCATCGCATTTTTGAGGTAGCTTGCCAAACTGAGCTACTTTATCAGCAATCTCCTGGGTACCCGAGGTGCCCATGCTTTTTTCCATAGCTCGTCTTTCGCGTCGATTCACTCTTCCGCCTTCTCTTTGGCTGCGGCAGTGTCGGCATGGATCTTTGCTACGCGGTCATGTGTCTTAGACACCCCCTCGGTTATAATCAATGGCTCAGGATCCTCTTCCGCGATGGGGGGTGGTTCCGGCAGAGGCGGAAGCGGATACTGGTTCGCGACTTGTACTAATGCTGGGGCGTGCTCCTGGAGAGTAATAAACGCTCCCTCTAATTGGGCGAGCCGAATAGAGTATTTTATAATATTACCTGCGGTCTCGTCTTTTGCCGGCTGCTTGGCCGTGTCTTTCAGGAGACCCTTAACTTCATTAATTTGTGCCTGCAGATTGTGCAGTGCGGCTGCTATTGTTTCATGTGTCACAATTATTTCTCCTTATCTGTTAATTGTACCAAAAATTTGTTGTCGGTTTGTGCCGTCAAAAACGACGACGGCAGACGGAAAGGGGGCAGAATTTTTACTGTCCCCAAATTTTAATCGACCCTTCACAAAGTATACTTCATCGGCCTTCATAATATATTGGTGCCAGTATTTAGTGTCGGTGCGCGCGGGGATTAACATGGTAACACTAGTTTCTTCCTTACGCGACTCTTCATAAGCCTTCTTTATCCACTTCTCGATGCCGCGGCCATATGGGGGATTAATAAAAGAATTAAAGCCCTCCCAGCTTTTAGCTAGACCATCCTCAGCTTCGGTGAAAAAGTTAGCACACTTTGCATTAACCGGGCTTGCGCATGGGTCAAGTGTAAAGATGCCAAATCTCCAATTTAGTTTGTCAAAAAAATCTTGAGGTGTTGCCCATTCACCAGTTTTTGATGAAAACATAACTACCTGTGTACTTTTATCCATCGGTACTCCCTAGCGCGCCTGAACCTCTATTGCTAATGGTCATGGGGTGCATATAAATCTTTTCCTCGCTAGTCTGAACAGCCCTAAAATGAACAACCGGAATCATTACTAGTTGTGCTATTTTATGGCCCGGTAGGATGATTTGTATCTTGCTGCCCACATTGTGCAGGTTAATGAAGACCTCACCATCATACCCCGAATCGATGACGCAAGCACCGACTATAAGAGAACGCTTGGCTGCTACACTACTTCTATTTTTCACTTCCAGCATATAGCCATGTGGGACTCCGAACTTCAGTCCGGTCTCTAGGATCTTGCTTTCGCCCGGGTTAATCATTACAGTAGCAGAATCTTCCGGTGAGAAAAATACATCCAGCCCAGCATCTGAGGGATTGGCTCTCTGAGGCTCCAGCGCCTCAGAGTGAACCTTAGCATACTCAAGAATCATTTGACTGTCCTGAGATGGCGTTGAAGTTATCTACAACTTCATCAATATCAAACTTTCCCTTGAAGAGTCGATACGCCTTTACCGCTGAGCGGATCTCGTCGGTATCAAGCCATCCATTCTCTCGGAACTCAGTGCGCAGTTCGCGCTTTTGCTCCTGATAGGGCTCTATGCATTCTTCAATTGCTGCCAGTGAGCGGATATACTCCTTGACATATTGCTTCTTCTCGTCGTGTGTTGTGGCCATTAGGCTCTCCTTTATTACTCTAATAATATAGCACTATGTGGGAGTGCTGTCAAGTGGTTTTATGCGTGAATTTTAAAAAGCTGTAAGATGAATCTTCTCACTAAAGCATTCTTTTGTTCATCAGTCTCACACTCTGAGAAAAGGTAGTTATAGGTGTCTTTTTGTGCACGGACATCTCCATTAATCTTTTTTGATTCTTTCTTCATCCATCGAATCTGCTGTTTATAGTTTCGTGACTGTGTTACGCGGAAGCGTTCGGCCAAATCAAGCAATACAAAGTATTTCTTTTCGTCAAGGGCGCTTTTGGCTTCCTTAAATAGTGCGAGGTTTTCCATTCCCTGTTCGATTGTCACCTGCCCTCCAATTTTGTCCGGGTGGAGCTTTAACGCAAGCCTTTTGAACAGCTTCTTAAAAGATTCATGAATCTCCAGATCATCTTGAGTCTCGCTATACTCAGTCTCTTCCTCTACCTTTTGATAGGGGACGAGGGCGCCCGGAGATGGATCTTCAAAATCTGAAAACTCTTCGGAAGAAATTTTTGAGGCTGGCTTGCCATAGAGCTTGTCAATCGTGTCACTATTTTTTGAATTTAAAGCGACTAAATCCAGTCCACTCTCAGCAGCAAACTTTACATAATACTCTTGAAAAAGTGGTGCTGCCTCTTTATTAACCTCTTCCACTAGCGTCTTCTCATTATGAAGGAATCGTATCTCATTTACCATTCTCTTCCAGCTTATTTTATCTGATGCCGCCATGCTATAAAACCCCGCATCATAAATAGCCCATGGGCCTACTTAAATTCAAAATCTACAGTAGCTCTAATTTTTAGCTCTGGAATATGTAGATGATTGGCTAAGTTGTACTTCTTGCACTCGTCTGCGTCTAGAAACCAGTCGGCATGGCTTTTTTCATGTACGATATTTAAAAAATAATCTTTATGATGGCCGCAGTTCTCTGCCATCATCGAATATATCTTTTGATTAAGGCGTTCTGTTTCTTCAGCCGAAGCTTTAATCTCTTCTACTTTACCAATTTCCATCGAACTTACGTCGTGAATCATTAGGGTGGCATCCGGGTCCATATACCTGTAGCCCTCCGCGCCGAAGCTAAACAAAATAGCTCCGCATGACATTGCCTTTCCCTGTACAATGGTTGCCACAGGAATCTTAGAGTGTTTAATGTCAGAAATCATAGACATCAAACTGTAGACTTGTCCCCCATAACTGTCGATAATCACTGGAACAACTGGTTGTCCAGAGTTTTGTGCTTTGTTCATGAGGTTTGAAAATTCTTTGGCGGAAGGCTCATCAAACTTGCGAACCCTGATTGTGATGGGCAGGTCATCAATAAATTTAGGCTCTTTTAAAAGAGGGCTAAAGTATTTCATTATGTTCATATACTATCCTAGTAATCTAAATGTTTGTCCGATAGCATAGGTTGAAAAGCCCCAATTCTCATCATACTTTAACTTAGCCATGTAAGGCCGGTTTAAATGTATCCTGTCTTTCTCTGGCTTGACTCCCCAGCATCTAATTCTAGTTAGTTCGTTGTTGGAGTCAATCACCTCAACGATCCAATAAAGCTTGCCATTTTTAGTCTTGCGCGCTGTAATTTGACGTGGGATAAACCAGCATACTTGAAGCTCTGGGTCAAACTCAGAGATGGGGGGAATAAACTTTTCTCTAAGCTTTTGGATCGTCTCTGGTCCGATGACCAAGTTCATAGGGAAGACTCCTGTGAGGTCCGTTTTAAACTGAATTATCTCTGCTTCGGTAAAGTCGCCTTCTGGTCTGTATAGCTCTAAGTTGTCTGCTAACTTCTTGAGATTCTTAGGTCGGTCGACCACACAAGATGACCAAAAGTGTTTGCGTCCCGTGAAACGATCATCGACAATCTGATCCAAGGCGCCACCCCTACACAAAGCATCTAGCGCCTTCTTATTTAACTTACTATAAGAGACCCCTTCGCGGAATAACAGATCTTCGGCATTCAAGAATGGTCTATTCTCTAGTACCTGTTCAATGGCGGCCATACCAAGTCCCTTAATTGAAGTAAGAGGTTGAATGAGGGTTTTGCCATCTCGACTAATCTCCCACACCACTCCTGACTTGTTAACGTCGAGCGGTGCGATATTGAATCCATGACTCTTGGCAGTATTAATGGCGCGTTCCTTGCGCACCTCTGGTTCTTTGTCCAGAAACGCTGCCGCCCACTCTGCGGTATAATATGTCCAGAGCCATGCGCATTGGTAAGAGATAATGCTGTATGCTGTCGCATGGTTTTTAGAGAAGCCATACTTAGCAAAGCCTTCCATGAGTTCCCAGATCTCTTCGGCAGTTCTAATAGACATACCGTTCTCGTTGGCGCCTTGCACAAACCTCTGCTTAAACTCTACCAGCAAGTGCTCTTTACCGGTACCTCGCTTAGTGAGAAGCTTGCGAATAGTGTTACCATCGTCTCGCGAGATATCCTTACCAATCCGGTGTGTGATCTCAGAGATCTGCTCTTGGAAAATAACGTGACCGTAACTCTCTTCTGTAATCTCCTTAAACAATGGATGGTACCATTCGATAGCAGTATGACCTTCCTTGGCAGCAATGTATTGTTCATGAACCTTAGCCGACAATGGACCTGGCCGAAAGATACTCGTGACTGCAGAAATCTCTGCAATATTTGTGGGTTTCACGCTCTTGCAAAACTCTTGGGCGCCCGAGTTAGTGAACTGAAAGGTACCCGCGAACTTCCCGCTATGGAAAACGTTCTTGTATACCTTCTGATCATTCAAGTCAATAACATCGGGGTGTAGTTTTTCGTCATAGTATCTCTTGACGTCTTCGAACGTTGGTTCTTTTACACCATGCTTACGCTTCAAGATGTGTTCAATGCAACCCTCAATCATCTTTAATGTAGAAAGCCCAAGCAAATCAAACTTAATGAATCCGAGTGGCTCTAGATGACGAACGTTTTGTCCCTCTGCCCACGGCGACTGGCGCACACCACCACTATTAATCAGTGGCATGTTCTCGTTAAGGTTCTCGGAGACTAAGAGTCCGCCCGCATGTCGCGAACAGGATCTGACTTGCCCGACAAGACCAGCAACGCGGGCTGCTACTTCAGGATAGCGGGCGAGGTAGGTTCTAAGTGTGGGTGAAAATTCCAACACTTCTTCCCACGTTGGCACGTATACGCCGGCAGTAACGCCATGGCGTTCCTTGGCGGGGCCAGTTGCCTCTCTCATCATCACACTTGTTACTGTATTAACCTCTGTAAAGGGGATCTCATACAGCTTAGAGATATCTTTGATGAGCGATCGCAACTGCAGCGTGTTCCAGTTGGAGATCGGGGCCACCCTGTCGGCACCCCACTTTTCAATCAACCGCTCCTTCAGGGCCATACTGTCGGAGACATCTGTGTCGATATCTGGATAGTCGGTGGCGTCTGAGCGAAGGAAGCGCTCGAAAGGTAGGTTATACTTAATGGGGTCTATCTGTGTAATCTTTAACACATACGCTACTAGAGAGCCACACGCACTACCGCGCCCGGGCCCAACAAGCATAATATCTGCAGCTTCGTCAGTGATTGCTTTCATCGTCAAGAAGTACTTGCTGAATCCTCTACTATCAATAACATCTAACTCATATCTAAGACGCTCGACGTACTCAGGGTTAGTATGAAGTCCCATCAATCTAAGACCATCAATCGCATATTGTACAAGTGCTTCGGTAGCTGTGGCCCCTTCGGGCACAACAAAGTCAGGCAGACGCACAGTGGCATCCGGCATGAAGTCTTCGATGCGCTCATGGGCAATGCGATAAGTCTCTTCGATACTATCGAGAACCAAGTCGTCATCATAGCTGAAGTCACTATCTGCGCTATACTTCTGGTAGCTCTCCCACATTTGGTCACCGTTCTTGGGGTATAGTTCATACCCAATGACGTCAACAGACTCTGGAAGTACCTCTTCTTTCTCGCCGTCGGTCTCTTGGTCCTTCTTCCACTGGGGCTTGCCTTTGCCTAGCCAACCAAGACGCTTGTACATCTCTCTATCTTTCCAAGCCTGCGGGCTTGGGTAGTGACTGTCAGCCGTGGAAATCATTTTAAGATCAAACTCTTTGGCCACCTGAATGATGTATTGGTTTAGCTCATGTTGCTCTTTGATGTTGTTCCACTGCAGTTCGGCATACCATCTATCACCGAAGATAGACTGCATTTCAGCTGTTGTCTCACGCATGGCGTTTAAGATAGCCTCTGGTCCTTCCTCACGGTTCTCCCAATAGTTTCCAGCGTACACCCCACCTAGGCAAGCGGACGCAGCGATAACGCCCTCTGAGTGCTGTCGGAGCAAATCATAGTCCATGCGTGGGTACCGATAGAAGTAATCATCAGTATAGCTGTGAGAGATAAGCTTGAATAGATTGTTTAACCCAGTTTGATTTTGGGCCAGAAGGATCAGGTGTCGGCGACGCTTTAAGATTGGCTGCGCATTCTTCGTGTCACCCTCATCCTCAACGGTAGCGCCTGACTGTTTGTCTTTCTTAGCGCTTCGGGCTTTCTTCTTATCAGCCATCTCGCTATCATATGCTTCACGCCACTCCTTAATAGATGTGGTGAAGTACGCTTCCACGCCAAAGATAGGCTTAAACTCTTTTCCCTGTGACTTCATTTTCTTTGCGTGAAGTACCTGCCATGAAAGACCATTCATGTTTCCGTGGTCAGTGAGTGCTAAAGCATTCGAACCGTTCTCATATGCAAAATCCATATGCTCTTGCGGGTATCCCACCGCATCAAAAATAGAGCCTGCCACTGAATGTGCATGCAGACCAACAAACTTAATCTTGGACTCTTGACGTTCCATTATTCCTCCGAGGTATAAGGTAATTTAACATGTGTGTGAGGCTTTGTCAAGTGCTCTTCGGGAGTATTTATAATATGCCCTGAAGATAAAAAATTACGATACCCTCCCCAATCAGAGATATCGTAATGCCAATCAAGCTCCACCTTGTGAGCATTTTTATCGTCTACTGCCTCAAAAACATCTTCCAGAGTGAAGTACCGGGCTGACCACCGGTTTTGTAGTGGTAATTTTTGGCTTGGGTACTGCTGGCCCGGTGAAGGGGGTAAATATTCCCTTGTTGTCTTTTTGTTTATCGTTCTTCGACATAATTTAAAATCTTCTCCTGTCATTGTAAATGAAATTGGTAAATTATTTTTTATATGGCTTTGTCCATGAGTAAAGAAAAAATTCTTTTTGGAGTCCGAGATTTCTCGGCGCCACTGCCTCACTTGGTATACATCAAACGCTGAAAGAGGAAACGAAATATAATATTTATCGGGTGTGATCCATTGAGAAATATTATGAGCAACTCTCCATGCGCTGTGTATGCCATATAGTACCGACCACCCGTAGGAATCACGACGGTCGCGATCTTTAGGATGGATGGGTATATAGTAAATAGGTATTTCTTTTCGTTGTTCCGAACTAAATTTAGCTAAACTGTGATAATATACCGGATCATATACCCAATCGCCAATGGTCTCTCTTACTACTGGAGCGAGGTCGTCGTTCGCCACAATCCAAATGGTGTTACAACCGGCCAGCGCACATTCAAAAACTGATTTTTGTATAGCAGAAAAATTCTTTGCTACAGGGAGAAGAACCTCGGGGATCGATAGCCCAAAGTCTGTCTCAAGATTAGCTATGGGTATAATACCCGCTAGATGGAGGCGACTCATAAATATTTTAAAAATCTATCGTAGGCCACACTAGCGGACGGCAAAGAGTTAAGCAAGTTTTGCGTACTCTCCTGCGGAATCGCGACATGCGGCTCTGCCGGTTCGACTTCAGCTCTCTGCTGATGCGTTTGGCGTCCAATGCTAGTTGTTCTAAATTTGTAATGTTTTGGGTTTCCGGCTGTTGTGTATCCACCTGCAAATTGTCCTTTCATTCCTCGGGATTCCATCTCATGGATGGTTTTAAATCTAGCCATTGTTTCGGAATAATCAAAATCCAATAGCTGTTGTTCTGTTAATGTTGATACCGCACAAGCATCTCTAACAGGAGTATTTCCATCAATACGGTCGGAACCATAGAACCATATCTCGCTGACAAAATCATCGCCTGTGTTAATATAGTCGATCTCATGTTTGCCACCTTTATTGAACGCAATATAATCATAACACAAATAGGTGTTCTCGTCAAGGGATTTTTGTGTGACGAGCCCCGTAGTGAGGGGGTCTCCGAAATACGAACACTCGTCGAATCTCAACTCAAAAATCTTGGAGTACTCGTTTGAGCATACTAAAGTATCCCCGTTATAGCGCATGGTATGACATAAGTTAGAGAGAGGGGCTTTCCCATCTAAAGAGAGCAGAAAGAGTAGGCGCTCCCACAAAAGTTCTTTAGGTGTACCTATCAATTTTTGAGCGCCAAACGTCGTTAAACTTTTCGGAGGCCGAAAGCGGGCCTTTAAAAAGGCCAGGTCTTGGGCCGGCTTAAGATAGTCAAACCTAAAGGGGCGCTGGGCTTTTGTAAAAAAAATAGGGTAGTTGTTGTTAAACGCATAAAGAACAGCGTCCAAACAACTTCCTACCACTATCTTGTCATACTCAAATATCAATCTTCTTTTCGTCTAAAGCCAGCGACCAAAGCAGCCATAAAGATAACGTACAAGCTGCCGCGGCTAGTTAATACGCTGTTGCACCCTGCGGAAGACTTGGGGTCCGGACCTCTCGCATTTTCAGCAAACCCAAAGGGCTCGTCAGTATCAGAGTTGTCTTCGTAATCAAAGCCGGAGTCTTCTTTTTCGTGAGGCGCGCCTGTGTCGTTATCCGTAACCACTGGCTCTTCTTCACTCTCATCTGCAGGAATGAAGTACGGTTGAGAGATAGTCAGGTCAGTTAGTGTAACACCGAGTTCGTGATGGAAAGGGTTATACCAGCCGGTGTCGAAGTTTCCAATAAAGTTTAACTCGTCTATCATGAAGGGCATGCCTTCTTCTACTTGAACACTCAAAAAGTATTCGTGATATGCTGACTGGGTTTCTCTCGCGCCTAAGTTTAAGTACATGTCCCAAGCCATTAGGTCGGCGCGGCCATCGACGAACACATCCCATTCATAGAGGGTGACTTCGTACTGCGTCTGCACTGAATACTCTGATGAATGGAAACCTTTTACTTGTACGTTGCCAGCGGCTTGCATTTCAGTACCATCTTCATCCACCTTATACTCACCGTGTGCCATTACTGCACCCTCTGAATCTGATCCAATTCCATAGGCGTTTTGGAAGGTGACTTGTCCGTAGGCATCCATGCCGTAGGATTCAAATGGAACAGACCAATCCCAACGGAAAGCACCTTGTTCGCGTGCCACATCAGTCATAGCTTCTACGCTTAGAACTGGATGTTCACCCCAATCACTCCACTCGTCGGCCCATAATTTACACTGGGCCCCATCAGCCCAGTCCCACGGGGCGTAATTACAATTGTGTCCTGGTGTAACCCTCGTTTTAATGACGGCAACATAAAAATCTGTACCCCTATCAATCGACGATTGAAACCAGAAAAATTCCACAATGGCATCAATGGTGTTATCATGAACGTCCGAGTTCCCCACGTAAAGGGTATTCCCCTCAAAAAAGGCGTACGGAAATCGGCCCTCACTGCCAGCGATGTCGGTAGCGGTTTCAAACGATACGTCCCAGTCTCCTTCTAAGATAGATGCGCCTGAATAAGACGTCTCGCTGTCGCTTAATGCTCCAGCGTTTGCTGTTCCCATAAGGCACAGCGATAACAATAAGTTTGTAAACATGTTTCTCCTAGTTTATGTTTAAGGTATTATAACTTAATCGGCTTTGTTTGTCAACTATTTTTGACGCATGCCGTAGGAATCAAAACCACCATATTGCCAGTTGGGGTGCATCATATGATAGCGCTGGCGGTAGTGCGACCAGCCGAGAGCATGACCGATCTCATGTTCAAGGACCCTCTCTTTCCTCGCGTTTTTGGGCAGCATGAATATTTTAGCCTTGACGATCTCCCCAGATTTTGTGCTTGTGTAGAGTCTAGTTGACGCCATGTGAGAGTTGGTGAAGCCTGTCTCTGGTAGCGTTATTATTATTTCACCCATTTTCGGATTCATGCACATACTAAAATTATCTTTTCTAACGATTCCAAATTCATACCCTAGTCTCTCCCAATAACTTAACGCACGATAGACTCGAAATAGCGGTATCTCAGAGGTAGCACACAGTCGAATGTCAGGTGGCTCTTTCCACTCAGCTTTTCGTACGGGTGTGCCTAGAGCAAAAGTTTCCACTGGGAAGCTTTCGTTTATTTTTAAAATCGCATCTTGATGCGTAACCACTCCCATACAACTCATTAAGAGAAGTATAATGCCCATGCATTAACTAGGATTAAAAAAATTAATTCTTTATCTTATCTAAAATCTCGATATCGTATTTAACTTCATCGAGCAGTTCTTTTAATTCTAATCCGGCGCAATCTATCTTAGCTTTGCTTACATGATAGTGGCTTACAAATCCCGAATAATTACCATAAGCAACTTCTTGTTCATACTTGGTTGAAGTTTTACCAAACTGGTTGGTCGGGCACTCATAAGGGATCCCTGTCGCACCATTGATGGCCTTCCACAGTGCTTGAGCTGCCTTTATTTGTTCCGGATAAAAGCCAAGAAACGGATCCAACTTAGAGCCGTGGACCCATGCATCGTCTATTGTAGGTCGTGGCCCAAAACCGTTTGATTTATACCAGTCCTGATATTTGGGATAGTATGCATTGCTGATTTCTACGCCAACCGATGGGCGGTTTGTGCGTGATGAGCCAGCGTGCCATGCTGCGTGCTGCATGTCTAGGGTTTGATAGATGGTCCCATCGTTGTCAATCAAAAAGTGCACTGAGATTCCTCTCCTGTCTAACACACTCTGGCATGATTTAGAAGAGAGGCAGACATCCCAATGATTAACAAAGTATCGAATCTTCCGCTTAGGTCGACCAGAATAATCGTAGTAGTGGCCACTCTTAGCTTGCATTCCGCCCTTTTCGGACCATAGCACAAACTTATCCCACTCAATAGGGTGAAATTCTCCATTGTATACAATGTAATTTGAGTAATGACAATCGTTAGGCTTATAGTCATCAATGTCTGCTTGGCGCTCAGTCCAGAGGCGTCGGAAAGTCATCGGTCCGCAGAGTCCGTCACCGTTTAGTCCGCGGTCTTTTTGCCATTTTTTGATAGAGCGGACGAGCTTGTCATCAAAATATTTCTCACCAAACCAGGCCGGCTCCCAACCAAGCTTCTTTGCTGAAGCTTCGTTATAGAAGTGTTTGTCCATGTGTCGATCTCCCCCCCGGGTATTTACTTAATAATTCCCAGCACATAATTGTCTAATATCACGCTATAAATAGTGCCACCAACGCTAATTTCTTCGATCATAGAGCGATCCACTATAAGTTTGTCTCCCTGAGTAATGTCGATTCGTAAATCAGGGGCGGCACTTAAAACCAATACTTGCGCGTGGCGATCAATTTCTGGAGCATAGTCTTCTGGTAGTACGATTAGAGATTCGGCTAGTGGGTCGGGGCTGTGGTTGACATCAATAAGAATGTGTCGGTTAACTGGATTAAACATGTCCAATCTCCTTGTGAATAAGATTTTGTTGAATAAGATACTCTTCCTTGGTTAAGAATACGTCCTCTCTTACTCCGCAATTTTTACAATGCATAGTTAAGTGGATATTCTCGCCGGCAGTGGACCTTACATTACCAACTGGTAGGAAATAACAAGGCCCGTTGTGGGCTTTACATTTACGTTTAACAAACCTGTTTTCCATTAAGTGATTAAAATTCATAAGTTACTCTATATTGTGCACGTATCGTTTGTACAAAATTTAGTACCGCTGCCGCCAACCTCATCATCAAATCTTGTGATAGGTTCGACTGCGGCTGACAGCTTTTTATACTGCTCTTTCGTGATCGCTTCATACGGAGCCTGCTTGTATCCTGTATCTTCATACTTCAGGAAGGAGACTGCTTTGAGACGTGTCTCATAGAGTTCCAGAGCCGCCTTAAGCTGTCCTGCCTCCTCCGGTTTAAAAGTGACCGTAATAGACACGGAGTTGTCTGCCCAATAATATTGATATTGGGCAGCAATCTCAAGTTGCTCCCAAAGGCCAATGTCTTTCTTTCCCTTGGTGAAATATGGCTCGTGTACAGGAAAGTCAACAACAGAAGTGTTTGGAGAGTATGCATCATCTTCGATATTATACCCTGCTTTACCTAAAACGTCAAGCATTTTATTGTCTTTAGAGAAACGAATTCTGCGTATATAATATTCGTTCTCGGGGAAATGGATCCCAGGAGTGGATCCATTTAGCAGGGACACTGTTCCTGATGGCTTGATAGACGTCATGCGAATCGATTTAGGGATACATAACCAGTTTGAATATTCTTCGTCAAGCTCTTTAACATGTTCATATGCTTTATCACACATTTCATAAACCTCTCTCCGTCCAAACTTGTTAAACGCTTGCACAACGCCAGACTGGGATAGACCGATCCGGCGGTTCTTCAGCATCTTTGCATTAGTTTCTGGCCAGTGAGTATTCGATAGCGTGATTGTTTTGCCATAGAGATATGCAATCTTTAAGGTACGTAAGTAATCCTCCATGTCATCGTGCTTCGCCGGGTAAGTTTCCACCAGACAACAAAGTTCAGCATCTTCTAGCTGCTGTTCGACACAGGGGTTAAAACCAGCCACGTTAACATCATCATATCGGGGCCCGTCCTTGAAGCGGCCGCGAGTGCGGGCGTTGTTTAACCAGATGTAACCTGGCTCTCCATTCTTTTGGCTTTGCTCTGCATGCCATGTATAATCCATGCCCACTTCAGCATTGAAAGAATTGTTAGAACCCCATCGATGATGGTAAAGTTTCTCTTGATCATTCTTCATTTCTAGATAACGAGTATCGTCAAACTTACCCATTGCTAAGGCGGCTGAACGCCGGACATTACCCGCGACAACGCAACGACCGATAAGATTTTCTGTGTCTACAATGTCTACAGAAGAAACCGGCTCACCAACCTTATCTGTATATAGCTCTGTTAGATTGTCGTGAAGCTCAATCAACGGATTCGGCCCGCTAGACGTACCTCCGAATCCATGGATAAGGGCGCCCTCGGGTCTAATCGCGGAGTAGTCAAACTTAGGGACTTTCCCGCCTGAGAAGAATCCATCTAATAGCATGTGGACAGAATCTACCCAACCTTCTCTGGAGTCATCGATGACCAACGTATCGTTAGTGTATTGTGGCTCCTGTATCGTCACCGTTCCAGCGCCTTCGGTGTCGAAGCCCACGCCAACGCCCACCATCAGCGCATCCATCATCCACGCAAACAAATAACCACCCTTAGTCGGGAGGTCCCGCGTGGAACGGAAGGCACAGTTGAAAAGACCTGCCGCGGTCCTCTCTTCTACAAATTTGGTACCCATCATCCACAGGCCGCGGCCAGGTGGGGTCCACTTTAAGTTGAACAGTCTGTCATAGGCTTCTTTCGCGGTCTTTTGCGCCTTGCTATCATTCCACTCCAGCCCAAGTTGGAAGACATGCTGCTTCTGCATGTTAAACATACCTTCTACTACGCGGCGGCATGTTTGATACCATTCCTCTGTGCCGGTGGCGTCCGGATCAAACTCGTTAAGACGGCGTGCATATGTTCTCTTGAACGTGACGTATCCTAGTGGCCCCCACGGTACCGGCGCGTCTCGGTATGGCTCTACAAATGTGTCCGATAATCTAAATCGGCGGATGTTCTCAATGGTTCTCATATTTATTAATTCCTTCTAAATTTTTCATATTTATTTTTAAGTAGTCCTTTTTGCATTGTAGCAGTTAAAGCGACTGGTGTTGCTGGTATCATCCCGTTAGCGACCGGAGATTTGGGCATTATTTTAATATTGACATTGGAAGTATCCATAAATATGTCGAATACCATTCCGTCTGGCCCGTTCCTATTCTTGGCAATAAAGATTTTACCTTGATTGTTTTGTTTATCCTCAATTGTTCGTGATACCGAAAAGATAAAGTCTGCAACGAAACATTTGTTAAAGGCTTCTGAGATCTGCTCCATTGTGATCACTTCTGCGCTTAGTCCCGATCGATTTGTTTGTGATGCTGTCCAGATAGGACACTGAAACTCAGTAGATAAAGCCCTTAGCTCCTCATAAATAGAACCCAATTCATCTCGTTTTTCTTTGCGGACAATAACTGGTCTTAAAAGATCTGCATAATCAACTATAATCATTCCTGGCTTAATACCGCGTTTGACTAGTCGTGACAGGTGGGAACGGATGGTGTTCGTAGTCGCGGACTTCGTAGGATACTCCTTGATGATCAGTTTACCATCAATGTCCTTGATTTGTTCATATATTTCGTCTTTAAATGTGCGTAAATCAGAAAGAGGATAACCAGTAATACAGCTATCGTATCGATTTGCAATGACTGTGTCCTGCAGTTCTAGTGTATAATGCACCACCACTTTCCCCTCTGTCACCGCATTTGATCCTAAGTGCACTAGAACCATAGACTTCCCGGCGCCTGTCGGAGCAATTACCACCCCCAACTCACTTTTGCCTAATCCTCCGCCTACTATACCATCGATATCTTTCCACCCAGTAGTAACGGGGTTTCGGTGTTTAATTTCAAATCTTTTTTCAAAGTCTGTTAAATATTCATACCCAAAGTTGTTGTCCGATCCTAGCTTAAGCGCTTCGTTTATTGTACTGGAGATTTCGTCAAAGGAGCAATTTTGCAAAAGGCCCACGGACTTTAACATAGCCTCTTTAAGATTTTGCTTACGGCAAAAATCCAAAGAGGCTTCTTTAATGTACTCGGTATCTTGAATCTCGCGGGTATGTATTCTAACAAAATAATCTCTTACTTGTTTTTGAATCACATCGTCTTCACCTTCTAGCTCGGTACGGAGTATGGTAGTGACTGCGTCCACAGATGGGTGTTTACTATACCTATCCCTATAATCTAATACTTTCGTAATAAAAACACGTAGATATTCTAGCTCAAGAAAGCCAACATCTAGAACTTCCGTTATCTGATCCGCGAACGGACGATCCTCGAAAATTAGTTGTACTAATCCCTCTTGGAAGCTCTTTCCGTACCTTCCAAAATTTACATTATCCGGCGACATGAACCCTCGCTTGTAACCACATTAGTAAGTATAACATGGCACCACTTAAAGTCAACAGAAAATCTGTACATTACTTAAGTGCTAGGGCTGCAGCGTCAACACAGTCCCTCGCAATCTTGTTTAAATGTGTACGCAAATCATCCCAATTTAACTCACCAAAGCCGTCCTCTCTCATGAGCTTTATTACTTCGGTTTTATTGAATGTGCATTCAAAATTTTCTAAAGAATATTTGATGTGATCTTTTGACTGAAGGGAGAGTTGGGGACTGTAGAGTTGCATCATCTTATAGTTGTGCTCTATTACCTCTCGGCCCTCAACAATGTTGGTGAAAAACTTAAGGTTGGTTCCTGAATTCTCACAAAACTCTAGCACCTCATCTACCGTGTAATCCTTCTCAGATGACAAGAATGATAGGCGGTTCTTCACCGATGTAAAGCCGGCGCCGCGGATGCCTGGAAGGTTGTCGGAGGAGTCTCCGATAATTGAGCGTGCAAGGGCCATGTTCGTTGGGTGCACGCCAGTCTGCTCTATGATCCTTCTGACGTTTAGAAGTTCTTTCTTTACCGGGCGCCACAAAATTGTCTCGTCGTCGCACAGCTGCATAAAGTCTTTATCATTGGATACGATAATCTTTTGCCAGCCGTCATAATAGCTTGAAGTAGTTAGGAACGCAATAACATCGTCTGCCTCTACTTGGTCTATCATAAATTGGATTATTGGCATACTGTTAAAGTATTCAATGACTCGGCTCTGTTGCCAGATTTTATTCTGTAGCTCTTCATTTTCAGTCAGGTTATGAAAAGCACGATTGAGGCGAATCGGCTTGCGGCCGGCCTTATAGTTCTTGTCCATATCCTTGCGCTTGCGGGAGCCATCAGGTCCATCCCATACAATAACAATTTGGTTTGGGTTCGTTTCTCTCACGAGCTTTTGTAGAATCTTCATGAAGCCCTTCAGTCCACCAATAGGTTGACCGTTGGAAGACAGTGATGGGTCTACAATATATGCTCTTAGATACGCGTTGAGCGCATCAACTATCAATACTCTTTTATTATCCACGTTACTACGCCTTTACTGGAACGGTGAGGTCTGCTGGGTCTTCATAGAAGTCCTTTGCATCGCCTTGTCTCTTGTCAAACTTCTGGATAATCTCTTCATCCATGATTGCAATAACCTTTTCTTTGAATTCCGCATCTTCATGAATGATGTCTGCCCATTTGGAAGGTTGGAATTTCTTTTCATATCCGTCCTCCGTCTTTAGTGTATACCAAGCGCCAGCACTAGTGAGAGCCGCTGATCCCTTGATGGCATCAAACCATGATTCTTCGTCGCGAATGCCCACTTCATTGCCCCACAGAATTCGGAAGGCGCAAGATCGCCCCTGTGTTCCAAAGCGAGACTTCTCTAGCTTCACCTTCACCTCTGAGCCAATACGGAATCCCTTCTCATCTTCAATAAAGGAAGACTTTGCCTTGCGGCCGGTCAGCCAGATTCGCAGAGAGTAGGAATAGTGCATTGCCTTTCCGCCCGGTGTCATATACGGCGTGGTCATGGCTACAATACGAGCGTTGGGGCCGCTTGGAATGTTCGTCTTCAACTGATTAAGTACCAAGAATGTAGCCTGCTTATCTGCAATAGGGATGATCAGCTTTGACATTCCCTTGGCTAAGATACGAGCCTTTACTGCCATCGATGACTGGGGATTAAAGTCTCCCTCAACATCAGAGATAGAAGGCGTCAGCGCCAACGAGTCCCAAATAAATACTAACTGGTCCTCGGTTGCTCCGAGCAACTCCTCGACGGTCTCCAGCACAAACTCCACCGATGAAGCTTGAATGTACATTAATCGCTCCAGGTCGCATCCTGCCTGCTCCAAGAACACTGGGTCGATAGCTGACTCAGAATCGAAGTAGACGATAACCTTGCCCGTTTTCTGAGCGTTTGCTGCAATCTGTGCCGCCATGTATGACTTACCCGTGGCTTCAAGTCCAGCTATCTCTGTAACTTTACCAACCGGGATGCCAGCGATTCGGCCCTTTGAGATAATAGAATCCAACCAGCGTGAGCCAGTGGGGATCCACTCCTTTACTGACGTTGGGTTTTCCCCTGTCAGATCGTGTGCGACATTCCTGCCGGCTTTCTTATTAACCATTTTCATTAGGTCCTGTATTGCTACACGACCTGCTTTTGCTTTAGCTTTAGCCATTGCTTCTCCTTATATGTTAGTATAACACGTGCCCTGTGTTATGGCAAGTTAGTAATGATGATTTCTGATGATTTCTTTGATCTGTTCATTCCGTACGTCCACTCGGCGTCATGAATCTCAAAGTCCCGATATAGTTCTCTAATCTCTTCACAATCATTGTAAGACAAGATCCACTTATCTCTTTTTCTCAGTATTGAGTAGAGAGCCATGTGTGGAAAGAAGGAGTGCATGTCTCCCTCGACGCCATAAAGTTTTGCGCGCGCCGTATCTAGGAAATACGGTGGGTCTAAATAAAGGTGGCAGTCTTCATGTCTTTTCAGTGCATCTTTAAAATCGGCGCGCTTGGCGGTAAAGTTATCAACTTTAAAATTTCTAATATACTCAATCTGTGTATCGGTGAACCTAGCATAACTCGCCCTTTCTGAGAACCCGCCCGAAAATGTAGCTCCCGAAAAGCTGCTGCGGTTAATCGCGTAGACTTTGGCGGCCGCATCAAAAGTGAAAGGGTGGTTTGATTGTAGGGCAAACAAGATCTCTTCACGAAATCTATAGAAGTCTTTCTCTGGTAGTCCCTTTCTTTTAAGTTTCACTTGTGGGTGGCGATTAGCTCTTTGTGGGTGAGGATCAGAATCGACTAGGACGAGCCCAGGTTTTGTATACTTGTAGGTTTTATTGTGACGATACTGGTCTGCCATCGTCGCTAGCTTGTCAGGATCTTTTAAGATCGCTTCCCAAAACCATATCAGTGGCTTAAACGCATCGTATCCATGAACACGAATTCCTTTTTCTGCCAAGGACAACTCAAACGAGCCGCCCCCGAGAAAGGGTGAGCAAATCTCACTACAATCCTCGGGAACGAAACTCATGAGTGTCTCGACAGCCCGTGATTTACCACCGGGATATCTCAACGGTGTTTTCATTGTTTATGCTGCCTTTTTGGCGGGTGACTTATCGTGGGCTGCTGTGACCTTGGCCCGGGTGCGTAAAAATTCTGACTTGGCGCGAATCATCCGGTCTGCTTCCTCGGGATCTGTACAGGTCATTTCCATATAAACATCTCCGACCAGGGCATCATAAAGCGCAAAGATTGCGAATGAATTATCAGCCAGTTGAGAACAAAACGCCTTCTCAATCCAGGGATGCTTGTTGTCGATAGACACATAGAATTTACGCCCTCCGCCGCGCTTGCGCTCGGAATGATACTGATAGTAACGTCCGTCGCCGCAGCCATAGTCTATGTCAATTATCCACTCATCTTGCCCCTGTGGAAATCTAAATGGCTTGCCCTTGCGTGGCTTGCGCGCAGAAGGATCGGGGACGTCTTCAGTATCCTTCTCGTCATCTGCAGCCTTTGCTCTTTCTTTAGGCGGAACAGCATTCTCATTAAAAACTTCTGGTGAAGCCGTTACATTCATGTTATTGTTGAGATTGTTGTTATAGGTGCTCGTAACATCTTCCAGCTTGGACTCGTCACTAGAATCTTCACTAGTGCGCTTGGCTTGACGGTTCTTAATATGAGTTTGAAGATCGCTAGAAATTTCAGCAGTAAGGCTGTCACGAATATTTTGAGGCAGGTGCCACCCATTCTTCATGAGTGTCGTCTGCATATATTGGTCAAATACAGATGCTTCAACCTCCCAGATTACATGCACTCCCGAGAGTTCCCAGTTGTGAGCGTAAACTCCGTGCCAGTGTACCTTGTCGGTGGTAATGTCGCGGTTATTACGAACCACTACGAGCCCCTGAGAGCGCGCATGTCCTGGCTTATGTTCCGAATCTAGGGTGTTAATTATTTTTAGGGTACCCAAGTTGGTTCCGTCCTTAAGCACGAAATTAAACGGCTCAGCAATTGTCTCCACCCCCTCGCAGTAGTCATATCCCCAGGGCTTAAGCTCGCAGCTATTTACTTTAATTGTGTGTTTGCCGGAATCTAAGAATTTGCGAAAATACAGACGCAGGGATCTTTCTGACTTTAAAGCGCTTAAAAAAGTCTTAACATTGATATATTCGGTTGAGTGAATCTTGTCAATATATACCCAAGTTCCACATCCCGTCTTACTGACGTACGCATCAAACTTTGTACGCTGTTCTCCGGTGATGTGGGATGGATCTTCGTCGAGGACATACCCGCCTTCTTTCAGGTTCACATCCAGATCGGCGGTCATGGTGATCACCTCTCCTTCTATCTCCTTGGTCATAACAGTAATCCGTCGACCTATGGAGTTACCAGCAGTCTTAAGCCCCATTCCAAAACAACCCAGGGCGCCCACGCCCTTATTAGTATCGGAGCCAAGAGTAAGAGCGTTGATAAGTTGCTCGCGATTCATACCGCATCCATTGTCAAAAATATCTATGTTATTGACTGGATCACTTTGATTCGAAGCACCGCTGGCCTCAATCACGATTTCAGTTGCATTTGCATCGATAGAGTTATCCGCGATATCGGCAGCTGCAGTTGTTGCCTTGTACCCTAAAGCACAAAGCGATTCTCCCATTTTAGGCTTGGGTGGTACCTTAATATATTCTTTCATTTTTTTCTCCTTTAATTAATGAAATTGCAATAATCTCATATGAGGAATTTTCTCATATGTTCTCCAACAGCAATTGTTGAAGATGTCTTTATTATAACACCTTGATTTTAAATGTCAAGGGTTATTTTAAAATGGCGGCAGACTTTTAACCGGTCTGCCAGCGGCGGGTTTCACTCTGCTGCAGTATCAGCAGAGCTAGCGGTGTCTGCCGCAGTGTCTTCATCCTTCTCCCCGCAAGCCATCAATAGGGTCACGGCAAGGATTGGTAGAACGAGTCTCATTTTCTCTCCTTAATGATGGCAGACTTTTTACCGGTCTGCCAGCGGCTTTATAGAACAGGTTTAGCTGTTCTTTGTTTCTTGAACGTGCAAGCGCAAAGCTTGTGCCGAAGTCTTCACTTCTTGCATGACCTTGCGAACACGGGTGCCGGCGGCACTATTGCCCTCGTTGTAGAACTTGCTGTAGTCTGCACGTGTGGCAGATAACAACTCGATCATATCTTCCAGCATATTGATTTCATTTTGCATTTTATTGCTCCTTTAAAGTGGCGGCAGACTTTTCACCGGTCTGCCAGCGGCGGGGGGACCTACTCAGTTGTTGTAGTAGCGTCAGTTGTTGTACCAGTCGTCTCGCCAGTGGTGGCGGTAGTCGTAGTAACATCTGTCGTTGTGTCGGTAGTCGTTGCCGATACCTCTACTGTCTCACCAGCACTTGCTGGCTCTGTGATTGTCGGAATTACTTCCGAAACTGTGGCCGGCTCGGCAGTACATGTACCGTATGCAGTAGCAACCACAAGGGCGCCACCGACTACACTAACATGTACCTTCCAACGTGACCACGTAGACTTTAACCATTCTAACATTATATGTCTCCTTCTGTTGATTAAAAATGCGGCAGAGTATTTGTGTGCCCGCTCTGCCAGCGGCCATTATAAACAAGCTTGAGATCAACCTGACATTAGTTCGTCGAATGCACGGTCCACATCATTCTTTCCACTCTTGTTTTGGTGGTTGTATGATGTTGTCTCAGATGAGCGACTTTCGGCGGTTTTATCGCCAGCTAGTTGTTCATCGAGGATCACATCTACCTGCTCTGGAGTAAGACGCTCAAAAAGAGACTCAAACTCTGGAATACCATCTAGGAGGGCGGGGATGGCTTCATTATCCTCAAGCAGGGGTGAAGTGTTTCTACGCATCTTCAAGCTTGTTTGTGGGTACGCGCCCGGCTTATTGGGCTTCGTATAGGTTAGGGTGATATCGGTGCCCTCCTGCACATCAGTGACATCACCATACTCAGGATCAAGAATATATCCGAGCAAAAGTTCATACGCCTGCTTTCCGTAGCCGTAAATCTTCGCTCCTTCGTCCTCTCGACCTCGTACAACGACTGGTGAGAAGTACCGGGTGCGTACAAAGAGTGACTTTGCTAGCTTCTTGGTTTCCTCGTCGTTTGTTTCTGTTCCTTCACGCCACAATTGTGAGGCAAAATCGCAGATAGGGCAGCGTTCTCCGTAGTTTCGCTTCGGACACACAACGCCTCCCCTATGATCTCCCACGTTATAGTGAAAGAACATTTCCTTCAACGGATCTCCATCCGCTGTTGGTACGATACGAATATCCGTATCGCCCTCGTCTGGCTTGAACCAGTGTGAAGTTCCGTCAGAACCTCTTCCGTCACCGCGCAAAGTTGCGAGCTTGCGGCGCATAAGCTCCATGTCGATTCCCATAATGTTTCTCCTTTATGATGGGTAGTATAACACTCTATTCAGAATTGTCAAGAGTATTTGTTTGAATTGCGTTAGTGTGGGCAACGCAGAGCCCAAAGTCTTGTTCATGAAAAGTTTCATAGATTGCGTATGAATGGCGTAAATAGGCGTTTGAATTCTTTCTTTTCAGACTTTCAACAATGCGCTTATGGAGCCCTCCGTCGCTTTCTAATTTTTTATCATTTACACATAGATAATAACATATCTCACGAGGATTGTCAAGCGGAAAGAACCAGTTTTCTTGAAGTTTTTCTACGGTGGCAAATCCTATCGCGCGGATTCTATTGATCTCTTTAGGTCGGCTTACATTGCCAATCTCCGGTTCGTTGTGAGTGAAATAGTTGATAAAGTGAATGGCTGAAACGATGGTTTTATTCAAGGAATCATAAAAGTTCTTAATAGGCACCGTGTTGCCCATGGCCCGCTCTACGAATTCGTTGGAAATTATAGTAAGACTATGAAGCAAGCCTGAGCGAGCATACTCCTGCAGGATTCCGCCGACTACTTTCTCTATCTTCGCTGGAGTCTCAGGTAATAGATCCGTATCAGGCTTTATATAAAAGACATCCACTTTCTTATCCTTGAGTTGCTCCAAGATTCCTAGTGAGTAATTTGAGCTTAATGACGATCCCATAACGAAAACTTGGACATGCTTGTCTATATCTTTAAAGAAGCTTTTTAAATTAGGGATATTCTCTTCATACTCTTCTGGATCGTTGAAATGTTTAAGTTTGAAATTCCCTTTACCTGTCTTTTTAACTTTGCTATTTAAACAGTAAATATTATATTGAGCGTGCTCTTTAAATCTCGCGGCTATAGCGCTAGCGCCATTACCAATGCCCACTATCGACATCATAGCTTTAACTCATTTAGGTCTAAATAATTGGGGCCGGCAGACAGGTTTACGAGATACTGACCAAGGCGATTATTGGCGAAGATTTCTTTAATCTCTGGTACGAGGTGTCTTTCTTCGTCATTTAGATCTATAACAATTTCATCGTGCACAATATGCGAAATAAATGACTTCTTATTCTTCAGCAATTCCGAAATTCGACAGGCGCGCTCTAATACTAAATCAGATGTAGTACTCTGAATCAGATAATTAAGGGCGCGCCGGCGGTCCACTTTGATTTCCCTTCCAAACATAGTGTTAATATACCCTTCGGAGTACCACTTGTCAAGCACTTTTTCTCGATCATAATAATCGGTACTAATCGCTTTAGAATCAGGATTATAAAGCCATGCAAAGAAAATGGTTTTAGCTTCTTCTCGTGGCATATCAACGCGCTGTAGAACATGTTTTAAGTTCCAAGAGTGAATGTCTTCTGTTGGCTGGGAGACGCCGCTAAGTGCCAGGAGGGTGCGGACTTCTGCTCCGTTGTAGTCCAGTGACAAAAACCAATCATTGCGAGGCTTTACTAGCCTTCTAAGCTCCTTTCTCATAGTTAGCATAGGGAAGGAGTTAGGTTTTGTGGTAAGCCGCCCTGTGACGGTACCAAACAGGTTGTAGTCAATGTAGTTTTGTCTATTGAGATACTTTTGGGATTCTTTACGCAGAGCGCTCTTTACAAAAATTTCACGACAACCCTCACTACTTAAGCTGAGTGTTTGATATTTGATCTGGTGTAGGAGAGCTTGTACATCATTTAAAAACTTATAGTTGTTAGGTTTCTCACATGTTTGAAAAACATGTTCCGTGATCTTGTTTTTTACTTCTAAGAATCTCAAGATAAAATCGTGAGGCACCAGATCAAAAAAGCAATGCTCGTATAGATCCACCTTGGCCAGCTCAAAAGAGCGACGATAGGCCCTCATTTTTTTGGCCGCTGAGTCATACTCTTCTTTGAGCGATTCAGGGCATGCAGCCTCTAAAGAAATGCCGCCACAGTATAACCATGCGTATTCGGCGGGGGAGTCCTCTAGCGTGCCTGAGTATTTCCAAGTGCGCTCTAAGTTAGGGGGAACTTCATCGAAAAAGAGTTGTCCGTCCTGATAAACCCCTACGCACTCTTTCTTGTCGTCGATCGTTTGGAAGTACATTCACCCTACTTTTCTAAATCAATTCTATCGAACTTCTTTTTAATATAGCTCAAAGAGCCCACATAGTCAAACGTTTTATTTAAGATTCTTTCAAAAGTGTCGAGGGCCACCATTTCGTTGCGTCGGAATACTTCCATGCAGTTGTCAATAAGTAAATTTCTTTCATTGGGCGTAAAATGACTTTCCTCTTCCACAAATCTAATGGTGCAGTAAAGACGAAAAAAATAAAATTTGTTGTAACGAGCGGCAAGACTATCGGGCGTGTAGTCAATCGGCTTTGTTGCCTTAACTACCGTCTTTTGGCTCTTGCCACAACTCGTAGCCTCATAGGCAGGATATTTAACTTGGTTATAGAACCTAAGCATTGAATTCCTAAAATTTGGATAATAACGACGATGGGCTGGGATATAAGCTGTTCTTAAAATTTTGTCGGTGTCTCCTAGATTACTCTGCGCGGCCTTTCTCAACATGGCGCTTGAGGCTATGTCGGCTACGAGGCGCCAAGGATAGAACTTATCAACCATAAACCCATAAGACCTACAGGCGTTCAGATAGAATAGCCAGTTTCTGCTATTGGTGAATTTCAAAACCTTATCCAGATCGGCCGCGGGTTTGAGGTCAGCTATTTCAATCACAAGACCTGAGCTATGTATGGATCCGTAATTGCTTTTTACAAAAGCTGGAAAAGTAAACGGCTGCTTGCGAGCTGTTTTTTGGAGAAACGGCATTAGTTTGACTATAAACTCATCAAAGTTAGTGATTGGCACTTCTTTTTCCTTAAAAAGAGAATCGATTGTTGACGTATAAATTTTCAAATGGGAGGTATATACTTTCTCAGGATTTTCATATGCTTTATAAACCAAAAGCTCCGATAAATATTTATCCGAGGGGTCAATCATCTGCGACATTGTTGCTTTTTTAAACTGGTAAGCCATCTCGGTAAAGTTTTTCTCCACAAAATCCAGCGCTTTAAACTCTGCTTCGGCTTTGCTGCTCTGCTTCAGGGCTACAAGTTGGGCGCCAATATTGGATGGAATGATGGGTACAAATGAGCGGCTGGTACGTCCGTAAAGGTGTTTTTCGGCAAAATTAAAATCAACCAAATTTGAATACTCTTCACCAAACCGTGCAATTTCATTTTTATAAAGGATCCTTTTATTATACACATCTTTCGTAGTGTTCGCAGCATTAATACCTTTAAGATACCAGTCTTCCAGATTCTGAGGAGTACTGTCGCCTGCCTCCGCATCTATATCTGCTGGTGATTCGCTTTGTTTGTATATTAAGTTATTGGTGGCCACTGGTTACACTCCTACTTTTTCTTGCTGACATTATCTTTCGGTTCTTTATTTTTTTTGTCTTTATTAGCTTTTGAAGCAATATTGTTAGCTTTTTTCAGATATTGACATTTTTCTTTCTTCTCTTTTTTATCGACTTTTTTCTTTTCTTTATCTTCTTTCTTCTTAGCGATCTCTGACACCCATGTGGCGTTTATTGTGGTGTTCGCCTCTCCTGCGCCAAACTTATGAGAAGAGCGGATTATCATATAATACCCTCCGATACCATAGGTACTTAGCTCTTGGGCACTAATATCACCTGGACTAACTTTTGCGTTAAAGGTCATGTTTGGCACTAAACCTCTCGGATTGACAAATATGTAACTTCCTGGAAACGCACTAACATTCGCATAGGTGTTGATAGTGACATTATACACCTCTCTCATTTGCTCAAGTCCATTATATCCTTCTTGTTCATATCTTACCTCTTTAAGTCCGGGAGTCTCGGTTTTTTGGAATTTGATATTTTTTACAATTCCCCTATCTTTGCCTGCCGTATAGTGCATGATGCCGTTGGGGGTGTCTTCTCCAATTATACCATTCATTTTCTCGTTGGGGGCGGTGCGACCAGCATAATAACAAACGTAGTTTATTTCATAAGGGGTGTCCCTGACACTAATTGGGCTGCCTGGTGGTCCGGACATTTCTAAAACAGGCCAGGACTTTATTGGGTTCGAAGCATGCTGCACACCAGTCATATCCGCTGCATTATGGTAGTGCAGATGTAATCGCGCAACATCATATGAGGTTCGGTCTTTCGTATCAACCCTGTAGTCAGATAGCATTTGACTGATTGTGTCATAGCTATTGGCGCGCTTATTGTACGCAGTTACCGCTGCTTGCATAAGGAACGTCTTTTGTTTTGATTGTCCTCGCCCTCTTGGAAAGCAATGTCCATCGTTAATAAAGCCGTTCACTAGTCCATTAATAAAGTCATTTAGGAAAGCAGAGATTGCATAATAGGGGCGGTCTTTAGAGAGTGTACGCCCAGTGAGCCACTCCATAAAATACTTAAATGAAATAGGCAAATCACCAATATTTACACATGCGCTATTTGCAGGATTTCGAGGATCTACAATTTCTATTGGACCCAAAAGACACCTGTATCTTTTAAAGTTTTCCTGCATTCGGAGAGTTCTACGCAAATCCAGTTCGGCTTCCCGCAGAGAGTCTTGCTTGAATTCTTCTTTCATGGTGTCGATGGCATGCCAATCTTCCCATACATTTTTGGCTCTATGGGCATCTCGTTGTTTTTGATCTTCCTCCGTGGGAGGAGCTTCAATAGTACTTTTTATTTTTCTATGATAGGCCGCTGTTGTTTCGAGATCATCATCGATTCCTTTCAAAATAATGTCTAATAAATCGCTAATATAAAAGTAAACTAACGCAATTTGCTGAGTGCTATTGGCGTTCTTTTTATCTTTGTGCCCGTGTCCTTTTGCTGTCGGGTTTTTTGAATATTCTTTGATGGCGCGGGCTAAGCCGTTGCGCTGACCCGCTGTCGCGTCTCTTAGATTATTGATATCCAAGGCATCAGCCTCAGCCTTTAAAAGATCAAAATAGGGACCTTTTTCTTGAAATTCTCGAAGGGAACTATACTTTAAATTTATAAATCGTAGTTTTCCACTATTTTTAAGATCTTTCCACATTGCGGCCCGGGCTTGGGCCAGTTCTTTAGCGACATCAGCTGCCATTTTTTCTTTATATTTGGCTAGCTCTTCGGATTCGCAGTTTTCCTGGAATTTGCGATATATTGATTCGCGGTTTTTCTGGTTTTCGATGATGGTAGAGTCACTAAAGATACTATAACTTGGTTCATCGAAGAAATCATCGATATAAGCAAGATATTGAATCTTAAATATGACACGACCCATCTCATCAAAATCAAATGTGTGGATAGTGGGGGTCAGGTTTATCGTCACAAAAGAAGTATTCAGCATATCAGCTATCCCTTGTGGGTTTGACAGCCCCTGTATTCCCGGCGGCTTCATCCACCCTACTACCGCTTTTAACCTAAAATTTAATTTAGAAAGATTGTACAGTCGGTTGCGTTCATCTTGACTCATATCACTGCCATGTTTTTGGGTATACTTCTCCATAGTCGAATAGCCGCCCGTTTTAAGAGCAAGGTCTATGTAGGAATAGCCGCCGCGGTCTGTTGTAAGCTCATCAAACGTATTGGCAAAAATTGTTAATTCAGCACTAATACTCTTTTTTAGAGCAAACGGATTACTGGCTTCATAATTAACAGAAAAGTTTTTAATGCCGGCGCCAAAACCACGTTTTCCTGTCGGCTTCATGAACTCCTCAAGATCCTGCCTAGTTGTAGATGTATTAAACACTATCTCTTTAGATGTTTCCACCATTTGCCCTGTAGAGTCGTCAGTTGTTTCCGCAACTCGGAATAAGCGTATCTGGGGCTGCAATTGAGATAGATCTGGGGTGCTTAAGTTGATGAATTTTTGTTGCTCGGGGTACTGAGTGAGCCTATTTATAAAGCCATACGGGGTGAGAGCGTCCACCATTAGGCATGCATTGGATGGTCTCCTGACTTTCTCTCCTTCTTCTGTGGTTGCTCCTTCGTCTACATAAGGCAAATACTTATGCTCCTCTTCATCAATAACCTCGATCTTGTGTTCTACAATCTTAAACACTTGTGATAGTAAAAAGCACTGCTCTCGGTATTCTACTGTATCATATGCGATGCCAGCCCTTGATAATGTTTCGGCCGTTGTATCTTTTGGAGCAGGTGGTGAAGCTGCTTTTTTAACTTCCGCGGCGGCGCGCGTTAATAGATCACCTGTAAGACTACTATGCGCTAAACTGGGGGAGCCGGCTTTGTCATTGTTCTCAGCCGTGTCCCTTAAATGCCCCTTTAATGGCCCGAGTACCTTTAGCGCAATTCCTTTGCCGGCGTGCAGCATAGAGGGGACGCCGCCGGGATGCCACGCGTCGGGCATTACACCATACTTGACTATAAATTCTGCTAATTCAGCACCTGTCTGTATATTATCTATATCGATAAACGGATCCTTGACCATCTTGGTTGCGATACCGGCGCGCGAGCCATGGCCATAGGTGGCGGAGCCTTCAGAATAAGCCATATCCACGGCGGCGCCGGCATCTGCCGATTTCTTCCATGATGATATATGTTCACCCTCTCCTCGATACACCCCCTCTGCATCTTGGTACAACTTGTTCGTGGTTCCGTAGCGGCCGGCCCAAAGATCCCTAACAGCGTCCCACGATTCACGGTTTCGTTTTAAGTCATCCCACTCTGAATGGAGTTTCGCCCACTGTCCCTGCATCTGCTCTTTATACGCAGCTTTCAGGCGTGTTTTGGCGGCCTCGACTTCAGCATCGGTTTTCCAGTAATCGGCGCGGTCGCCCGTTGTCCCGTATGCTACTCCCTCAACTCCCATCTTATAACCCTAAAACTTCGAGCACCTTCGATGCGTTGACCGGGATACTGATTTGATCTCCTGGGAAAATGTCTGCTTCTGTGGGTGTGCCGTTGTACCACGCGATAATCCACCACAATCGAGAATCACCGTAATATTGATGTGCAACTTGGTAGAATCGATCGCCGTATTTCCAGATATAGGCGTTTGTCATTAAACTTGCGCGCGCAGCGGGGCCTGGGTTGATCAGCTGTGGTGTTGCATATTGAATTATGCGCTTCTTCGCATTTCTTTTCTTGCGCAAGAATTCGTAATAATCGCTGCCATTAATGAGGCGGTCTGTGTCTTGATATCTTCCCATAGTTTATCCTTTCTTATTTCTTGCCTGCATAGCCGTCGCTGGTACTAGTAAATCCGAGTCCGGCGGCGCGTAGGACTTCTTGACCCTCTTCCAGGGAATAATTACCCGCTAGTGCGGAAGCCTCATATTCATTGAGTGGGTCCCCGCCGCGGCTGGTATCGGCAAGATTATTCAGGTCTCTACCTAAACGGCCGCGGCCTATACCAAATGGACCAGAGGTGCCAAACATGCCACCGTAGCGTGCTTTTGCGTCGTCAAGTTGTTGTTGTCGCACGTCTCGTTTGTTCCGCTCTGCTTCAGCTAACGCAGCTCTTTGGTTGAAAGTTGTAGCTTCTTTACCGGGTTGGTATGGCTCTTGTAAAATTACATTGTAGGGAAATCCCGGTGCTAGTTCATTACCTGTCGAATCAAAGCCGATGGTTTGTTCATGAATGCAGTTAAAGGTTACCGATACATCAATCAATTTGGGCAAAATACAATTTTTGCCTTTTTCCAGAACGCCTTCTTTTTCCAAGTTATGATCTATCTGGACCGATGAAATTACACCGAGTATACCTTGGTTAGCCATAGTGGTGGATTTATACATATCGAAAAGGCCGCTTCCTGATGTATTTTGAGCCAGATCGCGGTGGTTTTGTGCGAGCCCATCCCGATCGAAGTCGCCGAGCTGGCGGCCATAGTGGCCAATTTGTGCCAAGTTCATTACTTTCATGCGAATAAGCGGAGATTGTCCAATGATTCGTGCGGCTCCCTCATCTACATAAGACGGATAAAGATACTGAGTTAGCTTCTGTACTCTGCCTAAGTTTTCGTATGCCTCGCCTTCGGAGAATGCCGGTACTTTAAAGTTTAACGAGATCTGGCGTTGCGTTCCCTTAAACATGTAAATTGGATCGGTGCGTCCATATACTGTCTCGGATGCCCAATCGCTGCTAAAGCTTTCGTTGTATGCAACGATGAAGGCTTTGAAATATACAGCCTTTTGGCTCGGAACGTGAAAGAATGATAATTGCATTCCTCGGCCATTAGAGCTTGCATAAGAATCAGAAGGATCGACTTCAATAACAGGCATGCCGGTGCCCTTGACACCAGTTGTGGTCTTGCCATATTTTCCGCTTCTAAATTGATCAGTCCAGTTTTGCCAATCGGCCATTGTCGTTATTTCCTTTTAAATTATATACCATTAGTGCTAGCCATCCCTTGGTAGCTGACTGCGCCCAGTCGACCGTCCACTATCTCGGTTACTACTGTACCTAGTTGTTCTTTGCCAATTGTGATCGGAATACTTACTTGAGTTGTTTGTGGGCCGGTTTGGGCGGGGGTTGCTCCTGCATTTTCTCGGAAGGCGGATTTTTGCGCGCGCTGTGCGGCGTAGTCCGCATTAGAAAACCGGGTTTCTTGAAGCCCGGGCTGGAGTTTCTGTGGTGTGGCAGTTAGTGGTTTAAGGTTTTTTGCTGCCATTGCCGGCACGTCGCTATATACGTCGTCCACAAGCTTCGGCATCTCGGCGGCTACTGATTGCAGCGGTTGCACGAAAGTTGGAATCGCCACTTCTCGCATCATCTTTTCGGATGGTGAAGATATTTCCATTTCTGTTTTGATGCCGTCTACGCTGCTGCCCCACTCTCCGGGTAGCCAACTAGTGAAGCCCTTTATAGTTTCTTTGATATTGTCGAAATTGAAGGTTTCTGCTAGCATGTGTCCCAAAGATTTTAACATCTTTCCAAGAGTCGCAATCGGAGCGAAAAACAGCTCTATAGCCTTTGAGGCTAGCTTGAAGCTTTTTGCTAGCATCCCTCCTGTAAAGAGATCCAGGAAGCTTGGGGAATTTTTCTTTTTGACGATTCCCATAATTTTTCCAAGCCACAGGAAAAGCTCGCCGAGGGCGTAGAGGAGCAACCCAAGGGGAGCGTAAATCACCACCAGCGCGACGCCGATGCCCCCGAGCGCGTACATCAGGGCTTTACCAAAAAACATAATCGCGTCTTTGTTTTCATCCAGCCAGTCCCCAAGCTCGCTAAGTTTGCCAACAAATTTTGTAATGAACGCTGGGAGTTTTTTCATGGCCGGCAACATTGCAGTCTCCATAAGTAATTCAAAGCTTTCTCCTAATCTTTGCAGCGGACCTTCGCCCTTGGCAAAAGCATCCAACATATCCTGAAGTGGCTCCTGTAGGTTTTGCATCGTGGGGAGAAAGGACATTAGCGTATTTTTTAAAATATCCATCGTTGACTGCCATTTTTTAGCCTTTGCTCGTTGGTCAGCATAAGATTTGGAGGTCATGCCAATGTTGCCATCTAACGCACCCATATCTCCGGACATCATCGCTGCCAATTCACCCACATCTTTTAGTCCTGCAGCATTCGCATAAAACTTCTTCTGGTAATAACTCATATCGTCAAAGGACCCAGCAGCGTCTAGAATGCTATCTCGAATCATATTAAAGCGGTCCACGGGATCGGTCGTCATCATAAGATCCATCGCATTAACCATGTTACCACCAATTGCTGCATTCAGCTGTCCGGCTTGTTTTGCGGCGCCTTCGAAGGTGTCAAATTTCTCTGTGATTGAAAGAATGCGTCCGATCTCCATTCCTGTGACCTTGGAAACCATCGCAAGCCTCTTGAACACTCTCTCGCCGTCGCTGCCAAAACGCTTTAGTTCATTGGCACTGGCTGCGAAGTCTTCTGCCATCTTGCTGATTGGAACACCGATATCTTGAGCATGGGCGGATAGCCCCAACAGAAGTTCGTCTGCGCCACCGATACCGATTCCCAGTCCCTTGGTGGCATGCTGCGCGATCTTAGCGGAGGTTGTTACACTCACACCGAATTCTCCCATTAGCGCCGTTGTTTTCAATAAATCTTTCCTTGCACCAGCAGAAGCCATCGTGTAATCAGTCGTGCTAGTATAAAGTGCATTCTGGGCTGCGGTCGCCTCTTCCATGGAAACGCCTACCGCACGCATATTATACTCTAATTCTGGTATTGCTGCACCAAACTCTTTAGCGGCGCCGGTGGATCGCTGGAAGGCAACTGTGGCGTCTCTAGTCTTGATCGCTAACCCTATTGTTATCTCTACTAGTTTCGCGATGGCGGCGACCGCCGCGATAATAATGCCGATGCCTAGAGCGGCGGTCATCATTGAGGCGGAGATTGCGCCGGCCGCGTAGGCTTTACGAAGGTTCCATGCCATCTTCACCATGCTATGTAGCCCTTTTCCGCCCTTCAGAAGTGCAGAGCCAATTTTGGACTGCCCGAGGGCTTGGGCGCCGATGTTTTTAAGCATCGTCTTGCCTTGCTCAATACCTTTGCGTCCGTCTTCTAAGTTTTTTTTCTGAGTCTTGAGCCCTTTTTTCTGCTGCTTTAGTTGATTAACCATACCCTTAAGCTTCTCTTGGGAAACGGATTTATCTTCTTTTGCGGCAGCTACTCTCTGCTCCATGATGCGCAGGGCCTCTTCGTCATGAGCAATCTTCGCCTGAGCTAATTCTTCGTGGTGTTCCATCTTCTTCAAAAAATTAAACACCGAAACATTCTTCTTCTCAAGGATGGCAAGCTCCGCCTCCTGCTGTTTCAAAGCCTCATCTTGGGCGGCGATTGATTTGGCGCTGGCGGCTGCTCTTTCCTGCAGGCGTTTCGCCTCGTGGGCGGCTGCAGCCTCTTGGCGCGATTGAAGCTCCTTGACGATCTTTAGATTCTTTTCGTTGAGAGCGATTCCTTCGCGGATAAGCTCATTTTCTGCCGCTAGGTCCGCTGCGCTTTTTCCGTCGTCTGCCAAAGTGATTACCTCGCTATAGAATAATTAGTATGAATATAAAAAAGGCAAGAGTTCTATCTTTTACCTCCGCGCGGTGGGCCGTGCATGCCTTTAGGTTGGTTATGCGATGACAACGTCTGGCTTTTACTACCACCGCTGGAGGCGCCTTCCATTGCTGCATTTTCGTCTTCGATCTGTTTGGCTAAACGCTGGGTAAACCATAGCCTAAGCCCAACGGGCAAATTATAGGATTCAGTAAGCGACCATCCGCCGGCGTATTTTAGGAAGAAGAACTGCTCATATACGTTCTGCATATACTCATCGGTCAGGCCAAAAAAAGTCCGCTGTCAACGGCACCTCCATATCCTGTTCATGATCGCACTCGGAGCATACAAACTCCTGTGTTAGATCCAGGTCTGGGTTGGTGGCTTTATATGCGTTTCGCAAATATCGAGAGTCAAGCGATGGAAGGTTTTCAACTACATAAGAAATGAGTTTAGGATCGTCATCACCATTAACCTGCTCAATGATTGTCTTAAGCTGTTGGGTAATGTTGTGCTCTCCGTCCTTCTTGCGCTTTGAACTTTCGAGAAGCTTTAAGAGCCTCTTTTCTTCGCGGCCGGTCATTAAACTAAAAGTAACATCAATTTCAGTGCGAGGAAGAGCAACGTTAAACGTACCATCCCCATTGGGGGTTACACCAGCATCTTCAGCTTCGTCAGCTGTATCCTTTGCCTCACACTCATTTAAATCAAACATAAACTCTTGATTAACTCCGCATGCTGGGCACGTAACACTAGTTGTGTACTCATTACCATAACCCGAAACACGGGTTGCAACAACAATTGCGTTTTTATCTCCAATAAGAAGACTGTTAACATCAATGCGCTTGTCAATAATAACATTGCGCAAAACTCTATCAAGAGCAATTCCCTTTTTAAGTAATGATCTCGAAGTAAGGATATCTTCCTCTTTCGCAGTCATTTGCTTTATTTCAATTGTGGACTCGTTATGCAGGGGGTGACCCTCTGCGTAAAAGCGCCCCTCAGATGGCAGATCCACAAATTCTGTAGGGACAACGAAGGAAAAGGGTGATTCCTGCGCTCCTTCTGTTGCTTGTGGAACGGGTGGATCAGCATGTGTTTGCTTTGTGCCACCGACACGTTCTCTATTTCTTGACAATATACACCTCTCAGATTATGGATTGTCTGTTTTATACACCAAAGAATTCGTTGCCGCCGCCAGCAATTGCTGCAGAAGCGTTCGCTGTTTCAACACGGGCCCAGTCATATTTAAGTGTAACGCTCATCTCAGTCAGTTCATCTTCGCCATAGGAAAGATCGCCGAATTTAAGATCTGTAATAAAAGCATTCCACAACGTCCAAGTTTCAAGCGGCTTGCCATCGGAATCAATCTGTGTAATATAGACTGTCCCAAGTGCGCCGGCGGCTTTAGCCTTAGACATGGTGCCCATTTGTTCTGCAGTAGCATCGGTAGGTGGTGAATACCCTGATTGTACCACAATATCAGAAAGGGTTGCAGTCATATCTGGGTTTACTGGGTCGACAAGTGTAATTGCCGTCTCGTTCCAAGTGACAGAACCGGGATATTGGAAGGTATGGTTTAAATACTTGTGTTCTGCAGTACTAATACTGAAGGAGGGCTTTTGAACCGACTTTGCATACCAAAGTGTGGCTCCGTTCCCCATAGGGTCCTGAATTCCTGTGAATTCTACTGTAAATCTAAAAGATCTTTTCGGATCTTTCAGTGTGGTATCTTCTCCAAAGTTTGTTGACCAGAATGGCATTTTAAGTAATCTCCCTTAATATTGTAACTAGTTGGTTCATAATTTATTAGTCGTCAAAAGACGCCCCAGTTGATGCGATAACAAAGTCAATTGCAATGAACTCGATGGCACGTGCGGGCTTGACCATAATCTTAGCATACATGATGTTTTGATCAATCAAGTCAGGGGTGGTTGTCGTTTCGTCAAGAATTAACTTGTAGTCAGTGATACCGAAAGTAACCTTGACATTTGCGAGGAATGGTTCCACTAACGAACGGAATCGGTTCCAAGTTGCTTGTACATTCTGCTCGAAGAGAATCTTGGACGAGATGATGGAGATTTGCTTCTTCAAGTAGATCACCAAGCGGCGTACATTGATTCTGTCCAGTGCAGACTGGCGCTCTTGTAGTGTCTTCTGACCGAAGACTACGATTCCAGTGGATGGGAAAGATGCAATCGGGTTGATGCGTGCTTCGTAAAGAATATCACGTTCCTTAGAAGTTAGACGCTGGGTTACATTCAGAATTGGTAGCCCTGCTGCACCTTCGGTAAGACCGCCGCGGTTGAAACCGGCGGGAGCGAACCAAAGTTGCGACTTCTTCTGTGAGCTTGCCAGAACGCCCATCATGGCGACAGTTGGCGGAATCCAAAGAAGCTTTCCGCTGCTCTCGTCGCGGGTCTGAACCCACGGATAGAAAGTAGCCCCGTAGCTTGTGTCAATCTTACGATCTCGTAAAGATGTAGCTGCTTGCTTCGGAGTGGAAGCAAGACGGTCTGCCTTGTTGGCTTTGTAGATCTCGTGAGTCGGCAAATATACGTTTGCTAAGTCGATGAGAGCCATAGCATCGCCGCGTGCAGCGCAGATGTCCATCGCCTTCTCAGTTAGCTGGTTATTTGTAAGTCCGGGAGCTACGAGCATGTTCATATCCACTGCTTCGGGATCTGCAACTGTATCCATTGCGCGGGCCCAGGTATGGAAAATGTAATCATTGAGTTCCGTAGATGTACCAGGCGTCATTCCCTTGTTATACGAGGGATCTGGTTTCGTAATGTCCCAGCCATCGAATGCACCCCAAAGAGGCACAGTGAACTTGTTGTATCCTGCGTCTAGAATAGCTTTCCAACTACCGGTCGTAGCGGATTGCTCTCTGGTCCGGGAGCCGGAAGCGTAGTAGTATACACCGGTCGACCCAGATATAATCTCATCCAGGGAGAAAACGTATCCCCATCCGTTATATCCACGATCACCAATTTGGTCCGCTGTGGCGGCTGCAGTTGGATCATCTGGCCAGTTTTTGGACCACATCCTGTGCATCTCGCCAATTCCGGGAGTTGAGATGGTGCTGTTTGTTCCGCGAGATGTTTGCATACCGAAGTAAGCATTTCGAGGATCAGTAAGTCCACCAGCAGAAGCCGAATATCTAAGGCGTGCTTTCGGGAACTCCATTTTGAGAGCGAGACGATCGAGTGTACCGCTGCCTTGCATCAGACCGTGCATTGGGTTTCGACCGAATCCATGGTCACCATTTTGGCGCCAGGAGCCTGATGCTGGCACGGAGAAGCCTGGGTTGGCGGTACCGCCGGGGGT
>Ga0257115_1000329_pt1 | contig 47328 bp, 49 predicted proteins | sample SI112_100mmetaG_FD_194465 | JGI IMG/M metagenome (GOLD analysis project Ga0257115, IMG submission 194465) | Marine microbial communities from Saanich Inlet, British Columbia, Canada - SI112_100m | ecosystem: Environmental > Aquatic > Marine > Inlet | place: Canada: British Columbia | collected...
AAAGAAACTGGAGGCAATGTTTGTAGGCTCTATATATCATGCTGTGTATGAGGTTCAAGATTTGTCGATGAATACCACATTATTCGCCACATGATGAACCTTGAAACAGTTAATACTTATGAAGGTACGCATGATGTCCACGCACTCATCTTAGGCAGAACAATTACTGGCATACAAGTTATTTTAAGAATAGGGGTCCTTGTAGAAAATCAGTATATATGAGATCAATTGAAAAATTATTTATTTATTTTAGAATTGTATTTTTTCCTGATCGATTTTTGAATATTCCATAACTGACTTAATTACGAGTTTCTGAAATTCACGAACATGATTTTCCCAATGAGGTGACAACACTCCTCCTTTTTTTGCTACAGGTGAAGCACGTCCTTGTTGAAGCCACTCGCATATTTCATGATCTTCTTTGTGAACTTGGGTCCAAAGTTTTTTATGAAATTCAATTTCATCTTTTGTAAGCTCATGGCCTTCTGCAGTATAGATTACTCTTTTTTGGGAAGTGCAATTTGGACCAATAGCTTGGTTAAGATGGACTCCAATATATCTTTGATCAGGGAAGTAAGTTCCAATTATAAAGTTTGGAAACAAAGATAGATACTTTGAAGAAACAGACAGTTTATCACTAGACGTATTTTCTTCATCTAAATTTACACCACTTCCCAAGCATCTTCCTTCAACAATAGTGTAATGATCTTGAAGGGCTTGTTTTGTTGTTTTTGAGTGTACAAATGGAACATGATATGGCTCAATGAAATTCTCGATGAGAAATTTCCAATTTGTAGATATTTTTTCAAATTCAAGCGTTCCAACTGGAGAGATTTTTTTAAAATTAACATTTTTAAGTATTTTAATTAAAGGCGCAGCATATTCTTCAAAAGGTGGTGCGTTACCATTAAGATTAATAAAAATCCAATCGTGCCAGACTTTGATTCTCACCGACTCTAAACAATGATCATCTGCATTAAAATCTGATGGCTGATCTCTATCAGGCCCTCCAAAAAAAGGTGATGCGCATAATTTTCCATCAAGATCAAAAGTCCAAGCATGATAAGGGCAGCAAATCATCTGTCCAACATTTTTTGCTTGATCAACTAACTTAAGACACCGATGCTTACAGACATTATGAAATGCAACAATATTTCCATTTGTATTCTTAACTAAAAGTATAGGTTTTTCAGCTACTGAAATCGGCAAAACATCACCATACTCCTTAAGTTCATGGGCAAAGCCAACAAAAGTCCAATTGTTAGCCAATACAGTTTCGCATTCTATCTGCCAAAATTCACTATCCGTGTAAGCTAATGATGGCAAACCATTAGCGAGTTTTTTTTCATCTAGTAGATTTGATAACCTCATACTACTCTCCTTGTTTTAGTATCCTCAAACTTAGGTATTACCTCTTCTGTAAACTTACGTATGCTGCTCATTACATCATTCTGTTTCATGCAAGGAAAATTTGACCAAACTTGTAAATGTTGTAGCTTTAATTCATCACGAAGCTCTTCGATTTTGCCGCTAACATATTCAGCTGTGCCAAATAAAAGGTTTCGTGGATGAAGAAATTCATAGGTCAGTAAATCAAGTTTTCCTGGTGTTTCTGGAATAGTTTCGCCAGGGTTCAAGTGATTACCCAACCCGCGCCAATGAGCAATCCATCGTAAATAAGTGAGCAAGCCTTCAGCGGCTTTATCACGAGCCTCGTCCATAGAGTCAGCCACAAACATATCACGGACTAAAGAAATTCCTTCACCAAGCGGAACAGAACGATTTTCAGTTTCAGATCTAGCTTTTCGATAAACTTCAAAACGTTCTTTGAGTGCTTTGACTGTGGGAATCCACATAATAACTTTTAATCCATTTCGACCTGCCCAATCAATTGAACGATGACCATCCACGACTTGCCATAAGGGTGGATGAGGTTGTTGTAAAGGATGAGGTACAATTCCAATTTTTTTCATTTCATGCGTTTTCATATCCACCAGATCTGGATTAGGTGGGCTCATGTCATGTTTCCATATAAAACCAGGGCTGGGGTACTTATAAAATTCACCTTGATGTCTAAAAGTTTCCTCTGTCCAGGCCTTTTTCATAATAGTCAGAGTTTCATCAAACAAACGAAAGTTTTTTGCTTGATCTTTTAAATCTGCATTAACATTCATATGTACAGCTTCTCTTCCATAGACGCCCCGACCTATACCTACATCTATACGCCCATTCGACATATGATCTAACATGGCAATATCCTCAGCACAGCGAAGTGGATTTCTATATGTAATGATGTTAGCTGCTTGACCAAGTCTAATCTGTTTGGTGCGACCAGCAAGATCAGCACACATCATAAGCGGGTTAGGGCAAGCGTCCATACCCTCATGATTTAGATGATGTTCAGTTAGCCAAATTGAATCCCATTCAGTATTATCACAATACTGAGCAATCTCTCTGGTTTCATCCAAAACTTGGGTGTAGGGACGATGATCCCAGTTTGTTAAGTTTGCAAAATAGCCAAATTTCATATCCCAACCTTCTTTTTGAAAAAATTATAATCAAAAACAAAGTCGGACACCTTTTTTGGCCGCTGCCCGAAACTCGGCCGTAGCGTATTGATTTAATAATAACATTATTTTGAATTTAATTAATTGACCTAAGTCAAATTTCGTTTGATCTTGAGGGCAGGTGTATATATCTATCCACGAGGTCAAAGGGACTCCCCCTTACCCTCAAACTCTTATAATCGATATTATTATTGATTCAAATCAAGTTTACCTTTCAATTCTGTATATATAATCACAATCCATCATTCTTAGAAATTCTAAGCCAACTATCGATTCGGCCAATGAAACCTTAATATGAGACTCTTTGACATTGATTTAATCAATAGGTATAACCGCTCTGGCCCAAGATACACTTCATATCCATCGGCCAATAATTTTTCGGAATTTTCTCTCGAAGAATACGAACAACAGACCGATTTAAGCAGTCGTCGCAGATCATCAATTTCATTGTATTGTCATATTCCTTTTTGTAACACGGTTTGTTATTACTGTGGATGTAATAAAGTTGTAACGAAAGATAAAGCCAAAGCGAAGCCTTATTTGGATGCATTATATAAAGAGATTGACATGCAGTCGCTCTTGTTTGATAAAACGCAAATAGTTAAACAGATGCATTTTGGTGGTGGCACACCAACTTTTTTGTCGGGCGAGCAAATAATTCAACTAAGTAATAAGTTACAACAGGCATTCAATTTTGAATTAAATGGCGAATACTCCATTGAAATTGATCCACGTGGGATAGATAAAAATCTAATAGAGTCTTTAGCTATCGCAAGATTTAACCGAATCAGTATTGGTGTTCAGGATTTTGATTTAGACGTTCAAAAAGCTGTCAACAGAGTTCAGAGCTTTGAACAAACAAAAGCAGTTATTGATCTATCAAGAAAAAATGGTTTTGATTCCATAAGCATTGACTTAATTTATGGCTTACCTAGGCAGTCAAAAGATACATTTATAAAAACGCTTGAAAAAGTTAATGAGCTTCGTCCAGAAAGAATTTCTCTTTTTAATTACGCGCACCTACCAAAACTATTTAAGCCGCAAAGAAGGATTATCTTAGAAGAATTGCCGAGCCCAGCTGAAAAGCTTAAAATTTTTCAGTATTCATTAGAATACTTAATCGATCAAGGCTATATCTATATTGGTATGGATCATTTTGCTCTTCCGAATGATCCTCTCGCTATCGCTCAAAGTGAGGGTAATTTGTACAGAAATTTTCAGGGCTACTCAACCCATTCAGAGTGTGACATTATTGGTCTTGGTGTAAGTTCGATAGGTCAGGTGGCAGATAGCTTTTCTCAAAATGAAAAGAGTCTGGAGAGATACTGTCAAGCATTAGAATCAGAGCAACTACCTATCAGCAAGGGTTTAATTGTCAATAAAGATGACAAAATAAGACGAGCACTCATTATGGAGCTGATTTGTCATTTTGAGGTGAATATTTTGAAACTTGAACAGCGCTTTTGTTTTATATTTACAAACTATTTTGCAGAGAGTGTAGAGAAACTACAGCAAATGCAAAATGACGGCCTGATTGAATTTAATAGCCACTCTATAATAGTTATGGAGAGAGGAAAACTACTTGTCAGAAATATTTGTATGGTTTTTGATAGTTATTTGGGATCTACTGAAGCCAGCTTTTCAAAAACAATCTAGTAAATGACATATATAAGTCATTTGTCGCTTAACTTAATCTATCCAAATTTTTGTTTGATGTACGCTGTATTATTGTTTAGGATAACAATTTAAATAATATGGAGATGAGTTATGACAGATAAAATGGTTAATGGAATATTCTTTATAATCGCTGGTTTAGGTTCAATCGCTGTTTATATGCTTCTTGGTGAAACAGGCATTTTAGATAAGGGGCATACAGAAAAAATTGCAGCTTATGCATTGATTACTATCCCACTAGCTTTTATGATGACAAGAAATGTTAATAAAAATGCTTTTATAAAAGTTCAGACATACATTGACGCCGGGTTACTAATGATAGTTGTTGGTTTGATTATGGGACTTGTTTCAGATGCTATAAATAGTGCAGAACTAAGTGCTGAATCTAATTTAATTGGAGAGGCGATTGCATGGACAGGCTGGTCTATTATGTATCTTGGAATATTCTTCACTGGATTAGGATATTTATGCACCAACCTTTTCCCTAATTGGCTATCGGGTTTATTATCACTTACCTCCTTTGTAATGTTTGCTTATCTTGCTATCTTGAGTCCTGAGCAGTTATCAAACAGTGGAGACAGCATTGTGGCCCCTCTATGGATGATTAATAGTCTAGTTTTGGTTGTCTTAGGTATTTTTACGATAAGAAGAGTTGAGGAGAATTAAACCAATTGCTTCAATATATAAATAGATGTCAACTTGACCTGAGCAAGATCTTGGGTATATACTGATTTTGCAAAGCACTAAAAAATACTATTAGAAAACTTAGGGGAAGACAATGAATACAATGGTTATGATTGAAATTAATAATGGAACGTTTGATGATTGGAAGAAAGGCTTTGATGACCTTGCTGATCAAAGAGCACAATTCTCAAGAAATGCTAAGGTTGGAAAAATAGATGACAATACCGCTATTGTTGTCGTTGATGTTTTTGATCCGGCAGGCATGATGGCAATGTTTAACTCGGATGCAGCTAAAAAAATGGCCGAAGAGATGGGCGTTGTGAGAACACCATATAAACTTCAAGCAATGGGTTAAAGAGGGCAACAGACCTCCAGAAAGATTTCTTTTCCTCAAACAAATAATAGAATCTAAGTATCCAGAGTATTTAGTCTAAATGGCACCATTGAGGAGCGATAAAACCCATTTCTAGCATAAAAACGATGGGCATCTTCGTTGTCATCGTCAGTCAATAGTGTAATTCTTTGACAGTCATTCTTTTCAGCAAAAGTAACTGCGTAGGAAAGAAGTTTTGTGCCTATTCCACAATTCCTATATTCTGGCAATACAACAAAATCCTCCAGATTTCCAACTCTTCCACCTAGTGCCGTTGAAATAGTAAAAAGTATATTTACCATCCCTATTAATTTTTGTGATTTTCGCACAACTAGAATTACACCGACATTTTCATTACTTATAATCTTGCTTAGGCCTTTTTCTTGTAACGTATGATTAGGAGTGAATTCTGCCTCTTGACTAAACAGTTCATCTAAAAGAGTGCAAAGTTGAGGAATATCAGTTAAAGTTGCCTTATCAATCTTCATATATTAATAAAATAATGAATAAGTCTTACAATCATTTTAGCAAAGAAGAGTTCATTCAGCGTCAACAAGTAACTCAAAAAAAACTACAAGAACTTGAGCTAGATGGCTTATTAATATTCAAAATTGAAGACATGTACTGGTTGACTGGTTACGAAAGTGATGGCTTTTGTATCTTTGGGGCGATGTTTATCTCAGCGAGCGGGGCATTAACTCACTTAGCAAGGCCAGCTGATTTAGGAAATCTTTATTACTCATCAATCTGTGAGGACGTAAGAATTTCTCCTGATTCACAAAATTTTTCTCGTTCTCAGCATATCAAGGATATGCTGAGCTCTCATCACATGAAAGGAAAAAGAGTTGGAATTCAAGTCGACACGATGGGACTAACACCGAGACTCTTCATAGAAATTAATGAAGCACTAAAGGACTGGTGTGATCTCAGCCCAGCACCCGACTTTATTCGCCAACTTCGTTTGGTTAAAAGCCCTCAGGAGCTTGCCTATTTTAGAAAAGCTGGCGAGGTTATGGATATTGTTATGGATAAAGTGATCGACGCTACATATCCGGGCGCTTTTGAGGGTGATATTTATGCCACGTTTTATGATACACTTTTCCGTCTAGACGCTGATCTTCCCGCACATATCCCTCCTTTTGGTAGTGGAGATTCTGCATTAAATCTACGCTATACATCGAAACGCAAAAACGTATTAAATAATGACCAAGTGACGCTTGAACTTGGGCTCGCCTATAGGCACTACCATGTCGCCTGTATGGGTGTTGTTCTTACCGGTCCAGAAATCAACAAGCGCCATCTTGAGATGCATGAAACTAGCGTCATTGCTCTTGATAGAGTTCAGTCTACTATAAGGCCTGGAAAAACCGTTGGTGAGCTCTTTGATGTCTATAGAAATACTTTAGAGGAGCGCGGTGAAAAGGACGCTGTTTTGACGGTTGCTGGTTACACAATGGGAGCTATGTGGCCACCTACCTGGATGGAACAGCCACTGATTTTTGAGGGAAATCCATTGGTCTTAGAGGAAAACATGACGTTCTTTACGCATATGATTCTCAATGATCGTAAAACAGGACTTTCGATGGCAGTAGGGGAAACAGCTATAGTTACATCAAGTGAGCCAGAAATTATCACTCATGTGCCTCGAGAGCCGATTATTAAAGAATAGTTTTTAGTTAACGTATTCCGCGATGCTTCTTGATTGCCTCATAAGCAGTGATAATTTCGTGTGTCTTTTCGTTGGCTAATTTTTGCATTTCTTCAGGTAAGCCTTTGGCAACGAGTTTATCAGGATGGTGCTGCGCCAACAGTCTTCGATAGGCTCGTTTAATCTCTTTATCGTTCAATGATTCGTCAACCCCTAACACCTTATATGCATCCTCAACAGAGGTCTGCTTAGAGCCACTTCTAGAGGCTGAAAACTGTTGAATAAGGTTTTCTAACTCGTGAAGTGGGAAGTGAAGCTTTTGGGAAATATATTTAAGTGCATTATGCTCACTTTTATCGAACACACCATCGGCATAAGCCGCTTGAATTTGAATTTCTAAGAACATACGAATTAAGTGTGTTCTTCTATGCGTTTCAACGCGTAACTGCTCAAGAACCTCATCCAAGTTGAAGTTATCTTGTTTTCCTTGATTAAAGAGGTCTTTGGCAACTTTTATCATGTCTTCGGATAATTGCATATGCTGCATGACTTGCTGAGCCAGGATAATCTCTGATTTTGAGACCTTACCATCCGCCTTGGAGATATAGCCCATGACTGAAAATACGCCACTAAAGAAGGCAGCTTGAACGCGCTGTTGGTTGCCTGGACCAAAATTTTTATTGAAGCCAGAGTGTGATTTTCTTTTTGAAAAATTCCCTGCAAAGGCGACCCCGAGCATGGCGCCTAAAGGGCCTCCTATCATGAAACCTACTGCACCACCAATTACAGTTGACCACCAACTCATAGTAAATTCCTTTGCCGTTTAATCATAAAAAGATTCAAAGTATTCCTCTCTTTCATTTTTGAGCATTCCAGAAGTTTTTTCCATAAATCGATTTCTATCTTTTCGAGTTTTTAATACCCAAATACAAACCGTATCCTTGCTGTGATAAATGGCCTTTAATTCATCATCGATATCGCATATTTCTTGTGGAATTTCAGTTTTAATACAGTACATCAATCTAATGTTTTAATTTTGAACTTAAGTATACACAAAAGTGTAAATTATTAATTTATGGATATGTGATTTAAGAACTCTTAAAAAGACAATTTGATGACAATCCTTTAATTTTCAGGAATAAAAGGTCTAATCCAATTTTTAACATAATCAAAAGGAAGGCTAGCGCTATTAATTCCGTCATTAATCCGGTCAATATATTCAGATTGTGCGACACCATTATTGTTGTCTGAGGCAATATAAACTAAACATTCGATTACCCCTTCCTCAGTCAAAATATCTAGATAATGCTTTCTATAAAAGCCTTCTGATACGTTTTCATAGATATCCAAATACTCTATATCCTTGTTACTTAGTTTGAATACCTCTCCAAGAACAAAGGCCTCCTTCAATGGCTTTATGCTTGCATAACCCCTTTGGTTAATAAGCCATTCATACTGAGGCAATTTCCCAGAAATGAAGTATTCACAGTCAGGACACCTGAGGTTCATTTGCTCCTTTGAAAGGTTTGATCCGTAGCCGAAATAAAAACTGACCGGTTTAGACATAGTTCTGACTATAAATTTTCAGCATTTTTAATGCGCCTTATTTTTAGTGATTTCTTCAATGACATCGCCGTTCTTCAAAATATATTCTGAGGTTATAGCGCCGTCTTCATAAAAAATCGATTTGCCATGCAATACACCGTTTTTATATTCCTGCTCTGATTCAATATGACCATTTTCGTCCCACGCAGTCTGCAATCCCTCAGGCTTGTCGTTTGCATAAAAGCCTTCTGAGGCCTTGTATCCGTTTTCATACCAATAAGTTAAGGAGCCCTCGAGTTTATTGTCAACATAAAAGCCCTCCGATGCTTTTTGACCATTGGTGTAGTAGTATGTTTCAGAGCCATCTTTCAAACCCTTTTTGTAGTGGGTTTGAAGTGTCATTCCGGTATCCAATATTTCAGTATTTAGCCCATTTTTTTTACTCATAGCTGCATTATATAATTAAAATCAAAGTTAGAAAAGTGGATCTTATTTAGTTATTAAGATTAGCTAATTTTGAATTGTTCAGCTCAACTAAAGCGTTAAGTCCAATATTGATTGTGTTACCGATCGCAGCTTCATAATCAATAATCGAGTCGCTCTCTGTCGGTCCACTAATCACAGTGCATATTGTCCCTGCACGGTATTTCATTTGAGTGCATAAATGAAAAAGGAGGCTAGACTCCATTTCCATGTTGTGAGCCTTTAATCCGTTGATATTAAGCTCTGAGAGGCTTCCTTTGATATCTGGAAGAGTGTTTTTCAATCCATCAATAAAGCGAGAAGAGGGCCCGTAAAATCCAGGAGAGGAGACTGTAATTCCAGTGTCGAATTCTAAACCGCTAATCTTGGCTTGATTAATTAAAGCATTGGTCACCTCTGTTGAAGCTTTTGAGGCGTAAGGAAAAATTTTCCCTTTAAATCTTGATGAACTCTCAATTGCATTATTTAGGATTTCTGCTGAATCCTTCTCAATTCTTTTGATTATCTCATCCTCTGTTGGCTGATCATAATAAATACCCGTGGTATCAAGTCCGAGCGCGTAAGATGAGATTGCAAGTGAACCAGGGGTGACATCCGGCTGTATACCTCCCGAAGTCCCAAGTCGAATGATAGTCATTGGTGGGCAGTTTTGATCCCGAGTACCTTTCTTTAAATTAAATTCATGGGCAATGAAGGCCTCAACCAGGGCGATCTCAACGTTGTCTGTGCCAATACCTGTTCCAATCACTGAAACTGGTATACCTTTGTATTCACCTGTAAAAGTCAGGTATTCACGGTTAGAGACTTCACAATCTATCCTATCAAATTGTTTTGAGACACGAATCGCGCGTGCAGGATCACCAACGATAAAGACGTTTTGGGCAATCTCTCCTTTTTTGATGCCTAGGTGATAGAGTCGATTGCTGACAATGACGATTTCAGATTTATTAATCATTCAATTCATTCTCCAAAAAAATCATTCTTTCTGCCATCGGTGAAGTCTCTTGATAGATACTTTGTGAGCCATATAATCGACCACCAAAAACCAAAATACAGAACAAGCTTCAGAATTAAATAAATATCCCTGTAAATAAGACTTACAGCCAAAAGAATGACGACAAAAATTGATACTATGAATTTGTTCACAGTTGCATTATATTTTAGTTTTAAATTAGAAAAAATATAGTTTTAGTTTGTGATAAAGTTGTCATAGCAAATATTGATCCTGTTAACTCAAATTCTATGAAGTTTTGCCAACAATTATCCTCCTATCTGAGGACTAAAGAATACACTGGAAATCATCTATTCAACGATATGTTTGAGCAGGCCGTTCTTTGTGATCAAGGAGGGTACGACAGTGTTGCATTGACAGAGCATCATTTAATTAATATTTTAATGATGCCTGCACCACTCCATTTTGCGATCAAGATTGCACAGGCCACAAAAAAGATAAACATCATTACTGCTGTTGTGGTGTTACCTCTTCATGATATGAGGGTTTACGCTGGTGAAGTCATTGCCTCACAAATATTTACTAACAATCGACTAATCTTAGGGGTTGGTAGGGGTGCTTTTGCCTACGAGATGGCTCTTTTAGATTCACCCCTTGAAGAAAGCCGAGAAAAATTCGATGAGTCACTTGACGTCTTAAATGCACTTCTTACCAAAGAAGAAGTGTCCTGGAAAGGGAAATACTATAATTTTGATAAATTGACGGTTATGCCAAGGCCCATGACTGAAAATGGCCCACCAATTATGATGGCTGTTCTTAATCCAGAAGGGATTTATCAGTGCACTAAAAAAGGCTTTCATATATTAACGACACCTCTTTCTGGGGATCATCAGCTCATGTTGGATCAAGTAGATGGGTTTAATAGAGCTAAGCAAGAATTAGGCCAAAAGGGCGATAATTTAAGTTTATCTTTGTCAAGGGTTGCATTCATCTCAAAAAATGAAAAAGACAAAAGAGAGAAGCTGGAGATGGCGTATGAATATTATTCTCGATTTGACAATGTTTTTACTGGTCCAGGCAAGGTTAGCCATGGGATGATTGATATTTTGCCTAGAAAGCAAAGCATGGAAGAGCTGAATAAAAGTTTATTGATTTGCTCTGTAGAAGAAATGATTGATAAGCTTTCGCCTTATGAAGAGATCGGCATTGACCGCTTGATTTTAAATATGAATTTTGGTGCAAGCCAAAAAGACACAATGACATCCATTCAGCAGTTTGCTGAGAAAGTCTCTCCTCACTTTTCATAGAACATGACAAGTATCATTTCAAGCTACAGCATCTCAGGTTCAGGCCCCGCGATCATCTTTGTTCATGGTATTGGTGCACGAAAGACTGCATGGGATAAAGTTGTCATTCATTTAAAAGATCACTTTACCTGTATCAGCTACGATTTAAGGGGGCATGGAGACTCTCCGAAAGGTGAATTTCCTTACAGTTTAGATGCCTTGGTAGGGGATTTAGAGGCACTCAGATTGACACTGAATCTTCAAAAAATTCATATTGTTGGTCATTCATTGGGCGGCATGATTGGTCCAAAATATGCAAAGTCTTTTCCAAATAAAGTTCTTTCGGTTTCACTTCTCAGTACTGCAGCATTTCGAACAAAGGAAGATCAAAGTAAAGTCATGACTATAGTTGATAGCATGAATCAAACAGGGATAGAGCCAATTCTCAACACTCTGACTGATCGATGGTTTACAGACCAGTTCATCGAGGAAAGCTATGACTCAGTACAGTTTCGTTTAAAGCAAGTTCTTGAGACGGATCCAGAAGTATTTTTAGAAGTTTTTCGTATCTACGCTGAAACCGAAATGTCACCCTGGTTAAATCAAATTAAGCAGCCCTGTTTAGTACTTACTGGTGAAAATGACGGAGGCTGTAATCCAAGACTCAACAAATTAATTGCAGAGAGTTTGACTCATTCTGAACTCATCATCTTAGATAAGTTCAAGCACTCTATATTGATTGAAGCCCCTGATATAGTAGGTCAACGAGTTAGAGATTTTTTGTTGAATCAATAGATTCATTTTTTTATATAAATCAAATAATTACATTCAATTATTTCTATAAAAATAATTTCTTTTCCAGCTTAAAAAAGGACTACAATGACACATCAAATTTATTACAGTTTGATAAATTTATATCAAATATTAAATTAAAGGAGGAGTAGCTATGAAGCTATTAGAGATACTTCAGTCTTTCGAATTGAAGAAGAAAATTTCATTACCGATTGTTGTTGGGCTAAGTTGTTTTTTGACATTAGGCCTATCTTCACAGTCTGTAATTGCTGATGGTCATCAAGCGTTTGAAGTAACCATTCTGCATACAAATGATTTCCATGCTAGGTTTAGACCAATAAGCAAATATGACAATAATTGCTCAGCAGAGAGTAATGCCGAAGGAAAATGTTTTGGAGGAACGGCACGCCTTATTTCAGCGATTGAAGGTGCGCGCTCAAGGCACGAAAATACTGTCTTGTTGGATGGCGGTGATCAGTTCCAAGGGACGCTTTTCTACAATCTATACAAAGGAAAAGTTGCTGCAGAAATGATGAACAAGCTGCAGTATGACGGTATGGCAGTTGGAAACCATGAGTTTGATGATGGTCCCGAGACCCTCAGAGCCTTTATGGATACTGTTAACTTCCCAGTTCTAATGGCCAATGCAAATATTGATATGGAGCCAGAACTCAAAGGCAAATTACAAAAATCATCTATTATTGAGAGAGGCGGCCATAAAATTGGACTGATCGGCGTAGTCACTGAAGACGTTGTCGATTTATCAAGCCCAGGTGATAATATAATTTTTACTGATGCAATTTCAGCGGTTCAAACTGAGGTAGACTCATTAACTTCTCAGGGGATAGGCATAATCATTCTTCTGTCACATTCTTCATATGAAATAGACAAAGAGATCGCTGCCAATACGTCCGGTGTTGACATCATTGTTGGTGGCCATGATAACGCCTACTTATCGAATGTAAGTGATAGAGCTAAAGGTCCTTATCCAACTGTTGTCAATGGAACTCAAATTATTCAGGCTTACGCTTACGGTAAGTACTTAGGTGAGCTCTCAGTAGTCTTTGATGAGCAAGGCGAAGTAATCTCTGCAGTAGGAGAGCCAATTACAATTGATGGTTCAGTCTCTGAGGATGAGACTATTGTTGCAAGATTAGATGAGTTAGAGGTTCCAATTACTGAACTCAAGGAAACACTTGTTGGAAATGTTTCTAGCTCTTTAAACGGAGACCGAGCTGTCTGTCGTGCTCAAGAGTGTGACATGGGTAATATGATAGCTGATGCCATGAGATTGGCTGTTATTGATAAGGGCTATACAATCGCATTAGCTAACTCTGGTGGAATTAGAGCGTCTCTTGATGCCGGTGATGTCACTCTTGGCGAGGTAATGACGATACTCCCATTTCAAAATACTTTATCAACTTTTAAGGTGACTGGTAAACAGCTTCTCGAAGCAATTGAAAATGGAGTCAGTGAGCATGAAGATGGTGCAGGAAGATTTCCTCAGGTATCTGGCATGAGATTTTCATTCGATCCAAGTAGGCCTGCTGGACAGAGAGTAACTTCAATTGAGACTCAAGATAAATATGGTTGGAGCGCTTTAAATCCTTATGGAGTTTACGGAATGGTCTCGAATAACTTTATTCGTGGTGGTGGTGATGGATACAAGGTATTCCGTTCAGCGTCCGATATTTATGACTTTGGTCCAGATTTAGCGGATGTTGTTGCAGACTATATTGGTGCAAACCCTGGTTATTCAGGCTATACCGATGGTCGAATTAAGCAGAACTAGTTAAAGCTTAATAAAACTAAATGAAGGGCTAACAACGAGTTAGCCCTTTTTTATTGGGTTTTTTCTGAGCTAAAAGGTCGTGAAGAATTACAAATACTTTGTTCATTGGCTAACAATTTAATTAATATGAATAGTCATTTATAAATCTTTTTTTTGCAATAAGTATCGACTTCAAAAAATGAGATAATATTATTAAATTTAAGGATTTGACTGCAAACAAACTCTAAAAATCTAAATGCAAAAAAATAAAACAAAGCCCTATGTCTGTGTTGTTGGTGGTTTAAATATTGATCTTCAAGGCTCCTCAGAAGGGTCACTTGTTTTTAGTGATTCAAATCCTGGCGAGATTGAAATGTCAGCTGGCGGCGTTGGAAGAAATATTGCTGAGAATCTAGCGCGAATTTCAATTCATTCAAAGATACTCTCTTATGTGGGTAAGGATGCGCTTGGTGATTTTGTAATCAATAAAACAAAGATGGCAAATGTTGACACGTCATTATTAATAGAACACAGCACTCTCTCAACTAGCCAATACTTATCGGTCCTTGATGACAATAACGATATGCTAGTTTCTATCTCTGATATGCGGATTATTGATGAAATGACGATTCAAGACATAATGAATTGGAAAGATGTTTTAGATCATAGCGATGCAATTGTTATCGATACAAACATACCAGTCAAGGTGATTGAGTATGTTGTTCAGCACTATAGTCATATACCATTATTTTTAGATCCGGTTTCCTTTGCTAAGACTTCTAAAGTTCTGCATATAATTGGAAAATTTCATACAATTAAGCCCAATAAACTTGAGGCTGAGCTCATCTCGGGTATTTCAATTATAGATGACGAGAGTATGCTTAATGCTGCTCAAAACATATTTAATAAAGGCTGCAAGCAGATTTTCATTACACTTGGAAAGGAGGGTGTTTTTTATTTTGATGGTAAGGACTATGGGCATTATTTACATCAAGGGGTCAATATAAAAAGTGCTAACGGAGCGGGAGATGCGTTCACCGCCGGAGTTGTTTATGGTTTTTTAAATCTTACAAGCATAGAAGAGACGGCAAAGTTTGCCTCTGCTGCTGCAGTAATAGCTTTACAAAGTAAAAATACGATAAGTGAGAGTCTGTCGGAGCATAATATTAAATTACTATTAAAGGATAAAGTGAAATGAAATTTAGTGACTATCTTGATATTCACCCAGATGTGGAAGAAGCGATTAAAAATGGGGATCCCATTGTCGCCCTTGAGTCGACTATTATTTCCCATGGAATGCCTTATCCTAAGAATATTGAGACCGCTTTGATGGTTGAAGAGACAGTGCGTTCTAATAAAGCTATACCAGCAACAATTGCTATTATAAATGGCAGGTTAAAGGTAGGCCTTACTCATGAAGAAATTGAGTATTTGGCGACCAATGACGAAGTCAGAAAGGTTTCACGAAGAGATCTTGCAATCACGGTCTCACAAAAACAGTCTGGCTCAACGACCGTTGCCGCAACAATGATCATCGCAAGCCTTGCAGAGATAGCTGTCTTTGCTACTGGTGGAATTGGAGGTGTTCACAGGGGCGCTGAAAAAACATTAGACATATCAGCTGACCTTGAGGAACTTTCTAACACAAATGTCTGTGTCGTATGCGCCGGAGCTAAAGCAATTTTGGATATAGGTCTAACACTGGAGTATCTAGAAACGAAGGGCGTTCCTGTTATTGGGTATAAAACGTCTGAGTTGCCAGCCTTTTATTCATCAGAGTCAGGCTTTGATGTTGATTACAAGATTGATTCAGCGCTCGAAATTGCTGAAATATTAAAGACCAAATGGAACTTAGGTGTTGACGGCGGTGTCCTCGTTGCCAACCCAATTCCAGTTGCCTTTGAGCTTGAATCAAGCATCATGAATGAGGCTATTAACCAGGCCATTATTGAAGCGGATCAAGAGAACATAACGGGAAAGAAGATAACGCCATTCTTGCTCTCAAAGGTGAGTGAAATTACAGAGGGAAAGAGTTTGAATGCCAACATTAAGTTAATTCAAAATAATGCTGATTTGGCGGCTAAGATAGCGCTTCATTACTCGAAACAAGGTTAGTTACTTTTCTCTAACAAAAAAATTAAACATTAATACAAGGCCAACCACGAACAGGAATAGCATTATCAGTATGCCCTGGTCAGACCTAACGTATTGATCAATAAATAGTTGAACTCTTGTTTTTAAGTCGGAATCATCATTGACATCTGTCTCATCTAATGTAGATTTAATAGGTTCTTCTATGGTGAACTTAGATTGAATAAGCTCTTCAATTTCTTCTTGCCCTTTTTGAGCGGCCTCATCTGGCACAACCTGTTCGTCGTCTTCTAAGAAACGAGGGGCCTCATCATCATCTGCGATTTGCTCAGTATTAAGGGAATTAAGGGGTAATTGCTGATCCCTGTCATCACCGCCAGCATACAATGCAGAGGAGATTCCTAACGAGATAATTAAGATCAAGAGTAATTTTTTCATGTGTTACATAATGATATACCTTTGCCATTAAATTAGGATGAAATCTGCCTAATATATTAAGGATAGTTCATTCAATTCTGTTACTATATTCCTTAATTTAACTGGAGAAAATTATGGCAACTTATGAATGTAATAATTGCGGAATGTCGGTTAACGCAACTTGTGCTAAATGTGATGAACCATTGGTAGATGATTCTCTAAAGCTTGATGATGGAAGCGAGGTGCAAATCTCAAAATGTCCAAATGGCCATGGCAAAATAAAGTCACCTATGTGCTGTGGAAATGACATGAACTGCTCCTTATAAGTTTTTTTCATGCCTAACTTAATTAATTCTGATCTTATTGATCAGTTCCATAAGGATGGTGCTGTACTAATCAAGGGCAAATTCGATAGGATCTGGATTGATAAGCTAAGAGAAGGCATAAGGAAAGATATAGAAAACCCAAGTCCACGTTTTGTTAGACATACTAAGGATGATGACGCACCTGGCTACTTTGAAGATTTTTGGACATGGAGTCTGTATGATGAATTTAAAGACTTTTTAAATAGTTCGCCTGCAGCTCAGATTGCTTCAGAGCTCTTAGATGCAAATCAAATCAATTTGGTAATGGATAACTGGTTTCTTAGAGAGGCCGGATCAAAATCAGGGGCACCATTCCATCACGACATTTCTTACTTCGACTTTGATGGCACGATGTGTGTTTTGTGGCTACCTCTAGAGCCCGTCTCAAAGGATGAGGCAATTGCCTGGATCAAAGGCTCTCACCTTTGGGATAAGCTGTTTATTCGAACTCGGTTTCAAGAAGGGCACCCAGATGATGGTAAGGCTGGTGAAGTCAATGGCAAAAGATATGACATTACCCCAAACATACTTCAAAGCAAAGACAATTATGAGTTCCTTCATTGGGACTTAGAGGTTGGTGATTGTGTTTTTTTTGATATCCGTACCCTACACGGAAGTTTGAGTGAAGCGACTCCAGAGAATGACATTCATCGATACACTCTTAGAATGGCTAAAGAGGGCTCTAGGATTGAATATCGAGGTGATTGGGCCCAAGCTGAAAGAGCCATAATGGAGTCGAATGGCTATCAAAATGGAGACGATTTATCTGGAAAAATGTTTCCAACTCTGTACCAAAAAGTTTAGCTTTTATTGCTGCTTTAGTCCTTAAAGGTTTTGTTTATTTGATTCGTTTTAAGGCATTAATTAAGTTTTCAACATCTTTTTGAGTATTGTAGTGAACCATACTAGTTCTTACGACGCCATCATCCACATCAATACCGAGCGCCTTTAAACAACGCCAAGCATAAAAATTATCGTTTCTTGTTGCAATGCCATACTTAACCAGCTCACTACTTAGGTCTTTTGAAGATTTGTTGTTCATTGTAAAAGCAATCGTTGGCGCTCTATCTTTGTTCTCTATCCTATTCCTTCCAATAAGTCTTATGTCGCTTCTAGAGTTCAAGTAATCAAGAAGCGGATTGGCAATTTCTTTCTCATGGTCTGCAATTAACTCATTAATTTTGTTTATTTTCTGTCTCACTGAGAAATCTTCGCTTGGAAAGTGATGCTCAAAGAGTTTGTTGAAATACTCATAAACTCCAACAAGGCATGAGAGCTCTTCATGATTTGGGCCTCCTGGGTTAAGAGTGTAGGGTACATCTCCCTCTAAAAATTCATGGTTTTGGTTAGGAAGAGTATCCAGAATCTCTTTCTTGCCATAGAGAAGACCTAAGTGAGGTCCGTAAGTTTTGTAAAGGCTAAAGGCATAGAAATCAACGTCTAGATCCTTCACATCAGGGAAACCATGTGGTGCATAGGAGACGCCGTCACCTACAATGTATGCATCGTATTCATGGACCAGTTTAGCAATGGATTTAAGATCATTGATCGATCCGACAATGTTTGAACAATGGGTAACCGCAACAATTCTAGTTTTTTCGGATAATAGGGTTTTTAAGTCATCGATTTCAAGTTCTGCAGTTTCACTATTGATTTGCCATTCTTTGACAACCATTCCATGCTCAGAAAGCCTTCTCCAGGCGCCAACATTGGCTTCATGATCTTGATTGGTCACAATAACCTCATCACCTGTCTTCAAAAGGCTTCTCATAGCATTCGAGAGAACATACATGTTCATCGTGGTGGATCCGCCGATAATAATTTCATCATTATTAGCATTAATCATCTCAGCAAATAGGTTCGTTGCCTGATCCATGTTGTCGCCTGCAATTGCGGAGGTGTCAAACTCGGCATAAGGCTGAACTTTGGTTGAAGTCATAAAATGATTTAAACGCTCAATAACATTTTTTGGTACATAGCTACCACCCGCATTCTCAAAGAATGACCATTTAGAACTAAGCGGGTCACTAAAAGCTGGAAATTGGGCTCTTACATAATCAATGTCAAGTTTTGGCATGATTGCTCCTTTGTGCTTATATATTTAGTTTTTGTAGTCGGACCCTTCTTTATCCAATATTCTCTTAAGGGTGTCAAAATGCATTTTGGATGCGTCATAATCCTGCCACTGCTGAGCCGTCTTTTTAGCGACTTTGTGGCTTGCTAAATGCAATTTTTGTCCAGTTTGATATGCGCCAATTAGAGTTTGGCAAGACCTCTCGAAGTAATACAATTCATCAAAGGCGCTCGCTACGGTTTTAGCAGCAGTTAATACGCCATGGTTGCCCATTAGTAGAACTGGATTATTGTCCAAAAGAGTGCTAAGTCTTTCTGCCTCTTTACCTAAACCCATGCCGCTAAAGTCCTTATCTATTGAAACTCTCTCATAAAACCGCATTGTGTTTTGGTCTATAGGCTTCATCTCTTTGTCGGCAAGAGAGGACAATATGGTTGCATATTTTGGGTGGACATGAAGAATACATCTGGCCTGGGGGTTGTTTCGATGCAAAGCACTATGAATTGCCCAGGCTGTTGGATCAGGGGCATTAGGCTGTGACATCGTTTCTTTGTTATTGGCATCAATCAAGATTAAGTCGCTCGCACAAATTTCAGAAAAATGCCTGCCGATAGGGTTTAATAAAAATTGAGATCCATCATCGGAGACAGCAAAACTAAAGTGATTTGCTATAGCTTCATGCATATTAAGTCTTGCGGTCCATCTAAATGCTGCAGCTAGATCAATCCTTTCATTCCTAAAATCGTTTTTAACGATCGGTGAATTTGACTTAACGCACGTTCCTTTGCCATGATGACGACGAAGAATATGATTATATTCTAGCTTATCAATTGCCTTTCTAACGGTTCCAATACTAACATTTAGCAATTTTGAAAGTTGAGATTCTGAAGGTATAAAATCACCAGTTTTATATTCTTCGCTAGCAATTTTATCATTGATATGATCTATTACATTTTGGTAAAGCTTTTGGCTCATGAGTTTAATTTATCATAATTAGATAGCTTAAAGTATACTCATATATATGTGTTAGGTTTTTAATTTGTACCAAATATTAAAAGTTGACTCATATTATTTAAACTTTAATAAATGAAGATAACAGTATATTTTGAATTAATAAATTTCAGGTAAACTATATTCAATTTTATGGAGCTATATGATGCCGTTATTAGATGATTTAAGCAAAAAGGCTCAGACTAAATCTCCTAGAATTCTATTACCCGAATCAAACGACCCGAGAATCATTGAAGCTGCCGAGTCAATTTCAGATCAAAAAATAGCCCAAATTGTTCTTTTTGATAAGGACAAAGCATCTTCTTTGGGTATTGAGTCAATCGACGCTAATAACGAAGAATTGAAAGCCCAATATGCACAAACATTATTTGAGCTCAGAAAACACAAAGGAGTGACACTTGAAACCGCGTTGAATATGTTATCTAATCATACTGTCTTCGCTATGGTAGCTCTGCAAAGAGGGGATGTTGATGGGGTCGTTACTGGCGCCATAACGCCGAGCCAAGAGGTACTTAGTAACGCGCTAAGGATTGTTGGCGTAGCAGAAGGGAGAAAACTGGTTTCAAGTTTATTTTTAATGGCTTTCGACAACAACCATGACATGTATGGTGGCAACTTGATTTTTTCCGACTGCGCGATGAATATCAACCCAAATTCTGAAGAGTTAGCTGAGATTGCTAAAAGTGCCTATGAAACAGCCCAATCCTTCTTTAGTGAAAGTCCTAAACTAGCGATGCTTTCATTCTCCACCAATCAGAGCGCTAAACATACTGAGGTGGACAAAGTAAGGGAGGCAACTGAGCTTCTCAAGTCTTCAGTTCCAGGTATCAATGTCATTGGTAATGTCCAGCTAGATGCAGCACTTGACCCTAGCGTCTTAAAAATCAAAGATCCAGATTCATCTTTCTTGCCGCCAGCAAATGTATTTGTCTTCCCTAATCTAGACGCTGGAAATATAGGCTACAAGTTAGTTCAACGATTCTCAGGTGCCAGGGCGGTTGGTCCAATTCTTCAAGGGCTCTCAAGGCCAGTCAATGACTTATCCAGAGGCTGCAGCGTTGACGAGATAATAAATACGGTGGTTGTAACTGCAAATCAATGTAAGTAGCTCTACATTCCTATGTAGTTCGGCCCACCTCCACCCTCAGGTGGCGTCCAGTTAATGTTTTGAGATGGGTCTTTGATATCACACGTTTTGCAGTGAAGACAGTTCTGTGCATTGATTTGAAAATAGTCCTCACCTTCTTTATCAACAATCTCATAGACGCCAGCAGGGCAGTACCTTTGGGCAGGCTCATCAAAGAGCTCCTTGTTACGAGTCAACGGAATAGATGGATCCGTTAATTTAAGATGAACGGGCTGGTCCTCTTCATGGTTTGTTCCCGACAGAAATAGTGACGAGGTAATGTCAAAACTCAAAACGTTGTCTGGAGCAGGGTACTCTTTTGAATAGAGTGGATTGTTTAGGTTCAGTGAGTCGCAATCTCTTTGCTCATCCTTGATAGTCAATGGCAGTGAATTTCTAAAGATGTTTGACTCAATAAAGTTATAGGCGGCACCTAAATAAAAGCCAAACTTGTGCATCGCTGCACTGAAGTTACGTGACTTATATAGCTCCTTATATAGCGAGCTATTTTTAAATAAATCATCAAATTCACAAATCTCTTCAGAAAGTATTTTGTTGATATATTCTGCAGCCAAAATGCCTGATTGAAGCGCGCAATGGCTCCCCTTAATCTTGCTTGGGTTGAGGGTTCCAGCGTCACAACCAATAATCATTCCGCCATTAAAGTCCATCTTGACAAGTGAATTAATTCCACCCTTAGTGATTGCTCTAGCGCCGTATGAAACACGTTTGCCTGACTCTAAAAACTGTTTAATTTTTGGATGCTTTTTAAACTGTTGAAACTCTTGGAAAGGGCTATGACTAGGGTTCGTATAGTTAAGGTCAACAATAAGGCCTACAGCAATGCGCTTGTTGCCAAAATGATAGAGAAAGCCGCCACCCGTTGTTCCCTCATTGAGTGGCCATCCCATTGTATGAACAACATCACCAGCACTATGTATGTCATTCTCAACTTCCCAAACCTCTTTAAATCCGATAGCGAAGTGTTGCGGCGTCTTGCCCTCGTCTAGGTTAAATTCTTTAATAAGCTGCTTACCTAAGTGACCCCTTGCACCCTCGGCAAAAATAGTTTGCTTTGCAAGGATATCCATCCCAGGCGTATAGGTACCTTTTTGATTGCCTTCTTTATCGATCCCCATATCACCCGTTGAAATACCGTTAACTCTTCCGCTTTCATCCTTAATGTAGCTTTGTGCTGGAAAGCCCGGAAAGATATCCACACCAAGCTCCATCGCCTTTTCAGAGATCCACTGGCAAAGCTCACCTAGAGAGATAATGTAGTTACCTTTGTTATGAAGACTTTTCGGCATGAGCCAAGAGGGCACTTTAATGCTCTTGCTTTCTCCTGCAAGCCAGAAAAGGTCATCTTTGGCGACCTGAGTTTTGAGTGTTGGGCAATCTTTAGCGTCTTCAGGAAACAAATCGAAGAGCGTTTTGGGTTCGAATACTGCGCCAGACAGAATATGGGAGCCTATTTCAGAGCCTTTTTCAAGTAGACAGACTGAGAGGCTTGGATTGAGTTGTTTAAGTCTACAAGCTGAAGCGAGTCCAGATGGACCGCCACCCACTATCACTACATCATATTCAATCGATTCTCTATCCATTAAGTACTATTTTATACCTGATAAGCGTTCAATTCATTGAGTGCATCAAATAAATCGACCTGCCAAACTAGATCAGCCATCCTTGACATAGGCGCATCTGGATCATTATTAATTACTACAATCACTTGAGAGTCTTTCATGCCTGCCAGGTGCTGAATGGCACCTGAAATTCCAACAGCAAGATAAAGCTTAGGCGCTACAACCTTTCCAGTTTGTCCAACCTGGTAATCGTTAGATATAAATCCGGCGTCAACAGCAGCCCTTGAAGCGCCAACAGCAGCATCTAATTTATCTGCCAATTGCTCAATCAAGGCAAAGTTGTCTTTGGATCCAAGTCCTCTTCCACCAGAGACAATGCGCTCGGCTGTTGTTAGCTCTGGACGCTCTGATTGAGATTCTTGAAGAGAGACAAATGAAGAATTAGATTCAGGCATTGAAGGCGATAAAGACTCAACGGCTGCAGAGCCGCCGTCCCCTCCATGATCAAAAGCAGTTGCTCTCACCGTCATCACAATAGTTTCATCAGACGTCTCTACAGTTGCCATAACGTTACCAGCATACAAAGGTCGAACAAATGTGTTTGGTGATTTAATCTCACAGACATCTGAGATAGGCTGAACGTCAAGTAGGGCGCCAACACGAGGTAAAATATTTTTACTATAGGTAGATGAACCCGACACCAAAAATTTGTAATCTGCCATCACATCTGCGATGAGTTTGCTTGCAACTTCGACATTGGCATGCTCGAGAGAATCATCAACAATCGTTTTAACTGTATTGATACCGTTCAGCGTAGCAGCAGCTGAAGCATTAGCTGAATCATTTGTTAAAACAAGTGCATCAACACTATCAGCAAGTTGAGAGGCTGCAGTTAGTGCTGCTCTGCTATTTGCGCTCACTTCTGAACCGTTTAGTTCGATTAATATAAGTGCTGACATTATAGAACTCCCATTTGATTTAACTCAGTAAATAGCTCTTCAGCAGAATTTATCTGCTTAGATGCTCTATCTTTAGTGCCTGATTCTTCGACACTGAGGACCTTAATACGGGGCGACGTATCGACCCCAAGGCTTGACAACTCAATGGTCTCTAAGGGTTTAGATCTAGCCTTCATAATGTTTGGAAGTGACGCATATCTTGGCTCATTTAATCTAAGATCAACGGTCACAATAGCTGGCATGTTAAGTTTTCTAGTTTCAATTCCTGAGTCTATTTCACGGCAAACTTCAACACTACTTCCATCTGAGCTTAAATCAAATTTAGAAATAAAGGTGCCGAGTGAGTAATCCAACAGTCCAGATAAAATTTGTCCAGTCTGGTTGTTGTCATTGTCAACGGCCTGCTTGCCCATAATGATGAGCTCTGCTTCCTCACGCTTGATGATGTTTGCAAGAATCTTACCAACATGCAGAGGCTGAAGATCAAGCTCTGTATCAGTCTTAATAAATATAGCGCGATCAACGCCCATTGCTAGAGCAGTTCTCAGCGTATCGACAGTTTTGTCTGTACCAATACTGACTGCAACTGTCTCGGTGGCAGCGCCACTTTCTTTTAGCGTTAAAGCCTCCTCAACTGCAATCTCACAAAACGGATTCATAGCCATCTTTGCATTCGATAGATCGACCTGCTGTGTCTGTTTGTTGACTCGAGCCTGTGTGTAAGGGTCGAGAACTCTTTTAACTGGAATAATTATTTTCATATTAGATTAATAAATTCATTAAAAACTCGCGAATAATACCATATAAATTAGATTTGTCTATCATTAGAAATTACATTTTTTTTTGTGTAATAAATTCACTTTTAAATGACGTTTCAATATCAGCTATTTAATATTAAGTGGAAATCTTAATCTCGCTTCAGCGCCTTGCTGAATAAAGCGATTCTGCAGACTCACTTCTCCGCCATGAAGCTTCATTATCTTTCTAACAAACCTTAAACCCAAACCGTTCCCTCTAGCGCCAGTGTCTGGTCTTGTCACTGAAAAAAACCTTGTAAAAAGTTTGTTGATAACTTGGGGTGGTATCCCAGGCCCATCATCAAGAACAATGATAGAAATTGCTGAGTTCGTTTGAGAGGCTTTAATAGTAATTTTTCCAGAAAGAGGGGAGAAATCTAATGCGTTATTAACAATATTACCAATAGCCTGTTCTAGAAGTATTTTTTCAGCCTTCAGGGTTGCATTACTACTAATTTGAATATCGATATTGAGGTCCTTATCTAAAATCGTTTTAGCACGACTTGGCGCCTTTAAGACAGTATTGACGACCTCTTTAACGCTCAGCGTTTCGACATTATTAAGTGCTTCACGCCTCTCAATCCTTGACAAGTCAAGAAGTCTATTAACGAGAAGATCCATATGCTTATTCGATTCAAGGATGTTCTCTACAAAGCGCTTCCTTTGCTTTTCACTCATTGGGCTTAAAAGGTTTTCTGCAGTCAGCTGAATGCCTGTAATAGGTGTTCTGAGCTCGTGTGCAAGCGTGTCTATATATTGTTCTACATCGTCCTTAAGTTCAACGTCTGCTCTTGCATCTTTAATCGTTTTGGCGAGCTTATTAAACTGATTATTAAGGTCTGGCATTAAAACATCTTCACCACTAAAAAGGTTGGACGTGTATTTTTGAACACGATTAATGTTTCTAGATATACGATAACTTCCAAGAAAGCCAAAGAGCAAAGAAATAACAAAGATATAAAAGATAAACCTTAATAGATAGCTCTCGCCCATCAAATCAATCAGAGGGGCGACAACAACAACGGTACCTATTATCTCCCCATTGTTTCCATAAATTGGGTTTGAGGCATTTAAAAATCTAGATTGGAGGAAGTATTCAATGACAACGCCTCTGGCTTTCTTTGTTCCAGCTACCTTATCCGTGACAACACTTGTTGAGTCAGTGATGCCGCTAAGTGCAGACTCAACCTCGTTAGACTCACGCATATCTGCACCCAAAGTTAGGCCTCTTGAATCAAGCACCAAAAGACCGTCTTTGTCAGTCACATAAATTGCTAAGTTCTCAAGTTTTTGGGGGTTGTTGCTGTCAATCGTATTTCTTTGAGATCGAAGGTAGTTCACAATCAAAGTTTCAAAGGTTTCTAAATCAATTTCACCATTTTTGTTATTTTGAGAGGCAACACGGCTCATTAAACTTGAGACTTCTACCATGACAGATTTTGCAGACTCAAAGGTTGTTCTTTGAGCAAATAACCATAGAAGACTTGAACTTACAATGAAGTAGAGAAGAAAGAGTTTTGTGCCAATGTTAAGCTTGAATCGCTTCATTCAATCAGGCTGTATCCAATGCCTCTGTGAGTTTCAATGTACTCATTGTTTTCATCTAACTCGTGAAGGCGCTTGCGTATTGATTTAATGTGTGTGTTGATGGTCTTGATATCGGAGCCGTGAGGCCTATCCCAGATAATACTCATTAAATATTCTCTCGAGTGAACTCTGTTAGGGTTTTTGACAAGGTGGGAAAGTATTTTGAATTCAGCAGGTGTGAGTGTAAGGTCCTGATTTAAAAAAACGACTCTCTGCATAGCGTGATTGATGCTAAATTTTGAATCACCGCTTTTTATCTCTGGCTTAACCATCCTTAGTTGAGCACGAACATGCGCAACAACAAGCCTTGGACTTAGAGGCTTGGTGACGTAAGCATTCGCACCGAGGCCCTCGAGACCTAGGACCTGATCTGATTCATCATCTCTCGCAGAGATAATAATAACTGGGAGGTTAGATTTTTCACGAACCTTTCTGAGTAAATCAAAGCCGTTCATATCTGGCAAGCCAACATCCAGCAAGATTAAATCAACTTCGTTATCTTTATGGAATTCGAGTGCATCGTTTCCGTTGTCAAACCATTTACAATTAAAAGAGTCTTTTTCTAGAATAAAACAGATACTTTCAGCTATCGTTTTGTCATCTTCGACTATTAAGATTGTTTGCATATTCAGGTAATTATTTGTTCAAGAAAAGCCGCATTGTAAATCAAAATAAAACTAAAGAAAGAATCTTCATAAAGTCTTCATCAAAACTCCATATATAAAACATTTGACATTTCTATTTAGAGCTTAATATGTACACATTGTTTTTAGTTTATTAGAGATTTTTTTTTGTAACTACTACCCCTTTGAGTTACAGATTAAACAAGACGTCAGTATTCTAATTTCTAGGTTAGATTATACATGCCATTTTGTTAGTCTCTAATAGCTAAAAACAATATTTAGATTTTTAGTTTATGTGTAAGTTTTTAAAGAACCTCGAATACCTATGCCATTCCCTCTCCGTTTGGCAACTGAGGTGCCCGCTTTAGTTGGCAGGTTACTCCTACCAGCCAACTAAAGTTTTTTTCTTAACTAATAATAATAGATGCAAAAAACAATGCCTAAAAATTCGCTAAAAAAATCTACAATTTCATATTGCAGAAGAAACAATATTAATGAAAAACAACTTGTCAAAGCTGTGAATTGGTATCTTAGTGCTAAGCGCAGCTCAAAGAACGATTCAAATATTGATTCTTCTTTAAAGACATAAAACGACAACTTTAAATTTCTCTGCCAATGAAAAGATTTTTCAAACAACTCATTGTTGCTGTCCACTTTTTGCCGATCTCATATGCAGCTTTAGCAGACATTGAAGTTGGCAGCCAAGCCCCAAATTTTATTCTTAGCGACCAGCATAACGTCCAACATCAACTTAGTGATTACGAGGGAGGCTGGGTTATATTGTATTTCTATCCGAAAGATGACACACCAGGGTGTACAACTCAGGCATGTGATTTCAGAGATGCTGTAAAAAGAATTGTTGCAAGTAAGTCCAATGTTTTTGGAGTTAGCCTTGATAGTGTTGAGTCACACAAACGTTTCGCTGATAAAAACAACCTACCATTTTCACTTCTCTCTGATGAGTCTGGAGAAGTCTCTAAGGCTTATGACTCCCTTAATAATTTTATGAGCTTTAAAAGCGCTAAACGGAATACATTTATTATTAATCCAGAAGGAAAAATCGCAAAGATTTATCGTTCTGTTAAACCCAGTACACACTCACAAATGGTCCTCAATGATTTGAATCAACTTCAGAATTAATTTTTTTTGTAGTTCCTGAGCAAATTCAATTTAGCCTTTCTACTCATTTTCTTGATACTCAACTCCCTTTTAAGGGCCTCACTTCGTGAACCAACTCCTTCTTGGTAGACAACTTTTAATGGCTTTCGAGCTCTTGTGTATTTAGCGCCACCAGGCAATTCACCTGTATGCTGTTTGAGACGATTTTCTAAATTATTGGTGATACCGCAATAGAGAGTTTTATCACCACATTCAAGGAGATAAACCGTCCAAATTTTTGTAGGAATATCAATCATTAAAAACTTTTTACCAGATTTATAAATTACAATATTAAATTACACTATAATTCGCGTCTTTTTAATATTATTTGGCTCTATAAATATTATGTTATCAATCGTTATGCGCTCAATTTGGCCACTCTTTTTAGGCATCCTATTTATTGGTCTTGGTAACGGACTTCAAGGAACATTGAGTAGCTGGAGAGCTGACTATGAAGGGTTTTCAGTGATAACCACTGGACTCGTCATGTCGGGCTATTTTTTGGGAGCTTTTGCGAGCTCTATAATCTCTCCTAAACAAATAAAAAAGACGGGGCAAATTCGTACCTATGCCGCATACGCATCGATTGCCTCAACTGCTATCTTGATACAAATATTGTTTATTGAGCCACCAGTATGGTTTATTTCTCGGTTTTTATCTGGCTTTTGTATTGCTGGAATAATGATTATTGTTGAAGGCTGGCTCAACTCAATTTCATCAAACGAAAATAGAGGTCAAATATTTTCAATCCACATGGGAGTCGTTTGGGGAGGGCTTGCGCTTGGTCAAGGACTATTCGCTGTCGATGATCCTTCTGGCTTTCATTTGTTTTTGTTGGCCTCAATATTGCTATCAGTTTCTTTAATTCCAATTCTCTTGACAGAGATTAAGGCGCCGGAATCTGAGGTTCAAGAGTCCCTTGGAATTGGAGCTTTATGGAAGGCATCCCCCTCCGGTTTTGTGACGATTGGAGTTTCAGGGCTTGCGTCTGCTGGGTTCTTTGGTGTTGGGACTATTTATGCGATTAAGTCAGGCTTGGGAGTCTCTGAGACCGCTTTATTCATGACACTTTTTATTGGTTTTGGGGCTGCCTCCCAATGGCCTCTTGGGTGGCTTTCAGACAAGATTGATCGTCGTAAAGTAATCTTGCTTTGCTGCCTATTAGTAACAGGCATTTGTATATTGCTTTCAATATTTGATTTTTCAAAGGTAGTCTTTTTGATTTTAAATGGCCTTATTGGCGCCTTTACCTTGCCTTTGTATTCTCTTGGTGTTGCGCAAACTAATGACCGTTTAAGGCATAGTCAAATGGTTAGTGCAAGCGGAACAATTGTTTTAGTGTACAGTGTCTTTGCATCACTAGGTCCATTCTCTATGAGTTATTTGATTAATATATTCGAGAGCTTTGGATTCCTTATTTATCTCATCATTGTTCATTTGCTGATAGCAACTATAGTTTTCGCTATGATGTTTATTACTGACGATGTTGATGAATCTGATCAGGCAAACTTCCAGGTGATGACCCAAAGACCTAGTGTCGTAGGAATGGAGGTTATTGCTGAAGAGGCGCTAGAATCTCAATTGGAGTCGGACACTGAAAAGCTAAACATTCATTAAACGCTTGCTGGGTTGTCAAGGTCGTGGCCTAAGTCCTTGAGGTCTTGATATCGATCACCAATCCTGTGGTGAGGCCTCCCACCTATTGATGCTCCTAGGGCAACCACTATTTCGTCGTCAGCTGGGGCGTCTGGAATTGAGAGTTGAATCGTTAAATAATGAGATCGACGGCCAGCATCATTCTTATCCATTAATGGAATCAGAATAGGTGCATTAGCACCGCCACGCGTATTACAAAAGGACAGGTAAGATTTAGCACCAACCGCCTCACGATAAAAGTTACCAAAGCGAAGAGTGTGAATGATTCCAGATGCATGCTCAATTTCACCTTTTAGGCCAACAATTGCAGATTTACCATAGCCTTCGACATTCTCTCCCGAGCCTGCCTCATTTATGATCATTGCGGTTAATTTCTCACCCAGTCCTGGGGCAACATCGAGAATGCCAGGCTTAAGGTTGTCTATAAATTGACCTCCTTTTTCCAAGCTAACCCATGGATTATTAATGACAGCGACTGCAGCTATAAGGATTAGAGGTTTTGGAGCCTCTTTATTTCCTTCGATAAACGTTTTTTCTACGTGTAACAATGTTTTTCTTATTTGTGCGGGCATTCTATCTCCAATTTATTTGCTTGCCTTATTTGGGCCTCTTTGAAAAACAACAATTAAAGCGCCAGTCTCAGAAAATGAAGAGTGCTGACTACCTGGCTCAAAAGAGACAAACTCACCTTTTCGAAATACAGTGCCATCTGAATCAATCAACTCACCCTCTATCATTAAAAATTCTTCAAAGCCCATATGTATATGTGGAACTGTCTGCGCACCAGGCTCCATTTTTAAAACGTAGCTGCCTTGGCCTGTTACTTGGTCGTAACTAATAATGTGCCAGCTCATTTTTGGAACCGGAGACCCATAGCGATCAAAAGGCTTAAAATCAACGTTATGAATATCAATGACGTGTCTATCGTTCATGGTTTTGACAACTCAGATTCATTTAAATGGATGATTGGAGCCAATTATCTTTGGCGTAAATGCAATTATCATCAATCACATGAATGCTGAAGGCTTGCCTCGACTTACTAGAGGTGTTTTCAGCACTGTAGTGAGGAAGCTGACCATGTAAGACAATCAGAGTTCCAGCCTTGACTTCTAGAAGGTCAAGAGGAGAGTCAGGCCAGGGCGTTTCATCTAAAATTTCAAACTCTGTACCTCCAGAGTCAGCCAATTTGAAGCGTTTTTTTAAAGGCTTTGTATGGCCACCTGTAATGGCTTGAAGGCAGCCATTTTCAATATTTGCATCCTCTAGCGCGACCCAAAATCCAATACAGCTCATGGGTGAAGTGTACAGAAAAGTTGAATCTTGATGAAGTCCCACTTCACCGCCAATATTGGGCTGTTTGAAGATGTGCATTGATTGAAGCTTCCTTGGTTTAAGAATGCCTAGTTGTTTGCTCATTTCAGAGATATCTAAATCGTTAATTACTTTTTTGTAGACTGGGTCTAATTCATGCTGAGCGTGGCCTATCTTATTAATTGATTTTTGCTTTGGAACAGTAAAGTTACCGTTGCTATCAATAGCTTTCTCTTCAAAAAAGAAGCAAATTTGATCACCTGAATTTAGGAAATAATCATCACTAGATCTCTCTTGCTCATTGGTCGTAAAAATCGAATGTGAATTAGAGGGATGAAAATCATCAATTAGTTCCTCAGCACGATCCATCAATAACTTTCTTTGAGTTGAGCCAAGAAAGTCTTTTACGACAACGTAGCCATCTCTATTGAATGATGAAATTTGATTTGATGACAACATTATGTAATTAAGGTTACTCGGTTTATGCTTCAGATTATATTAGCTTTAAAACTTAATAGACATAAGTTTTATAAACTCTGTTTGTAATTTTTGAAAAGATCTCATAGGAGATAGTGTCACTGTTCTTTGCCAACTCATCAATAGAGATATTTGTACCAAAAAGCTCTACACGGTCGCCAATTTGAGGGTTTTTTACACCATCTAAATCAATCGTGATCATGTCCATAGAGACTTTACCTGCAAGTTTCGCTATACAGCCATTAATAAAAACTGGTGTACCATCTTTGGCGCTTCTGGGATATCCATCTGCATAGCCGATAGCTACAACGCCAATTGTTGTGTCTTTCGTGCAGATATACCGATCACCATAACCAATGGAATGACCCTTTTTAAAAGATTTAATTGAAATAATTGATGAAGTTAGTGTCATTGCTGGCACAAGCCCTTTAAAGCTTTCATTGTATGGAAAAGGGGAGGAGCCATACAGCATAATACCCGGCCTTATATATTCAGCATGTGAATCACTGTAGGCCATTACTGCAGCTGAATTTGCCAGAGAAGATTGATAATTTGTAGAGTCAGTAAGACTATTAATTTTTGATAACTGTGCCTTTGTAGAGTTGCTCGCTAGGTTGTCTGCACAAGAGAAGTGCGACATCAGCGTTATGTTTTCAACTTTATTACTATTTTCAAGTAAATCAATAACTCCTTTAAGGTCTTTGTTTTGGAACCCCAAACGGCCCATACCTGAGTCAATCTTAACAAAAATATTAAATTTAAAGTTTGGTTGGTAGCTAAGTATCCAATCAACTTGAAGCGAGTTGCAAACTACAAGCCAGAGATTTAAGCGACTGACCAGTTCCAGTTCAGACTCTTCAAAAACACCCTCCATCAATAGAATAGGTGTGCTTTCAATTCCAGATTCTCTTAGCTCTTGAGCTTCCTCAGTGCAGGCAACGCCATAGCAGCCTGCCTCTCCCTCTAGGTGCTTTGCTACCTTGATGGCTCCATGGCCATATGCATTTGCTTTAATAACCGCTATCACCCTGGATAGAGGGGCTAATGATTGAGCATAATGATAGTTTTTTTTGATTGAGCCAAGGTTAATTGAGGCGATACATTGTCTAGACATGACTCTTGGATGTTTTGTTGGCAAAGCTGTATCTTCTCATGTCTATTCCTTCTAATGATATTTCAGGCTCAACGCCTGATATAAGGTTAGCTAACAGTTTGCCAGAGCCGGCTGACATTGTCCATCCAAGGGTTCCATGACCGGTATTAAGATATAAGTTATTATAAGGTGTAGATCCAATAATCGGCGTACCATCTGGTGTGCTGGGCCTAAAACCGGTCCAAAAATCTAAATCGTTTGTCGATTTATAAGAATGTGGAAATAGTCTATCTATGCCATGCTTTAGTGACTCGAGTGATTTGGCTCTTAAGTCCTGATTAAAGTCAGTTAAGTGGGCTATTCCAGCAACCCTTATATTGTTACCAAGCCTAGTGATACCAATTTTATTTTTATCGTCCATTATTGTCGATTGAGGGGCATCCAGATCATTTAAGACTGGTAGCGTTATGGAATAGCCTTTGACTGGGTATATAGGGGTTTTGATGCCTATCAATGAAAGAATTTTTGAGGAGTAGCTACCAAGCGACACTGAATAACAATCCGCAGTGAAGCTTCCCTGTTTGGTCAATATTGAAGACACAGCATCATTTTTTATCACTATAGACTCAATCTCTGTGTTGAACTCAAATTTAACGCCTATTTCTATACATTTTTCATAGATTTGGTTTGAAAAAAGATAGCAATTACCGGTGAAATCATTTTTAAAACGTATTCCACCAGAGAGCTTATTATTGATATATTTTAATCCTGGTTCAGCCTGGACGCATCCATCTGCATCTAGAAGCTCATAATTTAGATTGTATCTCTCTAATATCGAAATATCTTTCTTTACACTTTTAAACTCTTTTTCGTCCCAGAAAAGTTGAAGAGAACCCTGCTTTCTTTGCTCATAATTAATATTAAAATCACTCTCAATCTCGAGTAGTGATTTTTGAGAATAATTAGCAATTCTCAGCATTCTGCTTTTATTGATTTCGTAACTTTTGTGATTGCAGTTTTTATACAATCGATACATAAACTTTAATGTATTTAAGCTTATGTTAGGGTTGACTAACAAAGGAGACCTTCCGGTCAAAACCCATTTAATCAAACTCGTGGGAAGTCTCGGCGCCGCCCAAGGTGAAGAGAACGCGTAAGATAACTGGCCAGCGTTGGCATGACTTGTCTCCATGGCAACGCTGTCTTGTCTATCGATAACGGTTACCTCGTGACCCTGCTTTGCTAGGAAGTAGGCAGAGGTTGTGCCAATTACACCGGCACCAAGAACAAGAACTTTCATGAGAAATTAAGGCGATTAAAGTTTAAATTTTACCACTTGAAAAGATTCAAATATCTGAATGAATTATCTATTTTTTTTGTTCTAAATTTTTGATGAATAAAAACTAAAAAAAATAAATTAAATCATTGAATTACCAAAATTTATGAAATGTTAAAAAAAGAACAGCTAAGTTATATATTTATTAAATAATGTGGGTTAAAATTACATTTTTTACTCCAATTTAGGAAGTCCTTATGTTTGATAAAAATCTTACTTTAAATGATGTTGATTCTGACATCGCAAAAGTAATCAGTGCCGAAGAGGCAAGACAAGAAGCCCACATTGAATTGATTGCATCTGAAAACTATACTTCACCAGCAGTAATGACTGCTCAAGGCTCTCAATTAACTAATAAATATGCTGAAGGCTATCCATCTAAGAGATATTACGGTGGTTGTGAGCATGTTGACGTGGCTGAAGATTTAGCTATCAGCAGAGCAAAGAAGCTCTTTGGTGCAGCCTATGCCAATGTTCAGCCTCACTCTGGCTCTACCGCAAATGCGGCGGTCTTTCAAGCACTTCTAGTTCCTGGGGACACTATTCTTGGTATGAGCTTGGCTCATGGTGGCCACTTAACGCATGGCGCTGCTCCATCATTCTCAGGAAAAAATTTCAATGCTATTCAGTATGGGCTTGATGAATCAACCGGAGAGATTGATTATGATGAAGTCGAAAGACTAGCTAAAGAACATAAGCCAAAAATGGTGATTGCTGGTTTCTCAGCATACTCAAGAGTAATTGATTGGCAGCGTTTTAGAGATATTGCAGATATGGTTGATGCCTATTTGCTTGTTGATATGGCTCATGTTGCGGGCTTAATAGCTACTGGTGACTATCCTTCACCGATCAATATAGCTGATGTTTGTACAACCACAACTCACAAAACACTGAGAGGGCCTCGTGGCGGTCTTATTTTGGCTAAATCTAATGAAGAGATAGAGAAAAAACTAAACTCTGCCATTTTCCCAGGAATTCAGGGTGGCCCATTGATGCATATCATTGCAGCAAAGGCTGTAGCCTTCAAAGAGGCGTTGAGTGATGACTTTAAATCCTATCAAAAGCAAGTCGTAAAGAATGCAAGAGCTATGGCAGCTGTCTTTATGGAAAGAGGCTACGATGTTGTCTCAGGTGGAACAGATAACCACGTTTTCTTGGTCAGTTTTATCGAGCAAGGCTTAACAGGCAAGGCTGTTGATGCGACACTAGGTTCAGCGCACATTACTGTTAACAAGAACTCTGTGCCAAATGACCCTCAGTCTCCGTTTGTAACTAGTGGAATTAGAATTGGAACGCCTGCTGCTACAACGCGCGGTTTTGGTGAGTCGGAATGCAGAGATATAACCAACTGGATTTGTGACATCTGTGATGACATTGAGAATGATGATGTGGTTAATGGTGTTCGAGCGAAGGTTGAAGAGCTCTGCTCAAGATTTCCAGTTTATAAGTAACGCTGATGCGCTGTCCTTTTTGTCAATCCGATGACACCAAGGTTTTAGATACTAGACTGCTTGATGACGGCTCACAAGTTCGCCGAAGAAGGGAGTGTGTTGCTTGCGGAGAGAGGCATTCAACTCGAGAAACAGTTGATCTGAATCTTCCAAGACTAATCAAAAGTGACGACTCAAGACAAACCTTTAGTGAAACTAAATTGCGCTCTGGTTTACTCAAGGCGCTAGAAAAAAGACCCGTCGAGACCTCTAAAATTGAAACTGCCATTCAGAAAATTCAAAGAAAATTAATGGCACAAAACGATAGAGAAGTACCTTCTTCGATGCTTGGTGAATGGGTTATGGAGGAACTTAGAGCGCTTGATGAGGTTGCCTACATTCGCTTTGCTTCAGTTTATAGGCAGTTTCAAGACATTGAGGAATTCAAGAGCGAAATTGATAAGTTAATCAACAAGTAACCTTATGGCCAAAACAAAAATAGAGTTTGTATGCCGGGAGTGTGGAGCATCACACCACCAATGGGCTGGCCAATGTCTAGATTGCAAAGAATGGAACACTCTAGAAGAGATTGTCATATCGCAAGCCACTGCATCAAAGCCTGATAGCCTAAAAGACCTTCCAGCCTCTAAAGTTCAGAACTTGTCTGAAATTAAATCTCAAAATAAAGATCGACTATCGACCGGACTCTCTGAGCTTGATCGGACGCTAGGTGGGGGCCTTGTTGACGGTTCAGTTGTACTTATTGGTGGTGACCCTGGTATTGGAAAGTCAACCCTAATTCTTCAAGCTTTGGTAACATTAAATAAAGCCAACACTACTTTATACGTTAGCGGTGAAGAGTCTGCTGAACAGGTGAGCGAAAGGGCTGTTAGATTAGGTATCAAGGAAGATGTTCTTTTTATTGGTGAAACGCATTTAGAGAAAATACTTAAGCTCTCAAAAGATGTTCAGCCAAAGGTTATAGTCATAGATTCAATTCAAACCATGGTTACTGATCTATCAACCTCAGCACCTGGATCCGTCACACAGGTAAGAGACTGCGCAGCGCAGCTTACTCAATACGCCAAACAAACCAACACGATATTACTCATGATTGGCCATGTAACAAAGGGTGGGGCGCTTGCGGGACCAAGAATTCTTGAGCACATGGTGGATACTGTTCTCTACTTTGAGGGTGATGCTGGTGGCCGTTATCGAATCATAAGAGCTGTAAAAAACCGTTTTGGTGCGGTGAACGAAATAAGCGTTTTTGCTATGGGTGAAAAAGGACTTCAGCAAATCAGCAACCCATCTTCTATATTCCTATCTAATCAAGAAAACCCATCATCAGGCTCAATGGTTATGGTTACCAGAGAAGCAACAAGGCCACTACTAATTGAGATTCAGGCATTAGTTGACCAGTCTAATGGCACCCCAAAGCGTGTAAGCGTCGGTTTAGATCAAAACAGATTAGCACTTCAACTTGCCATCCTTCATAAGCACTCGGGCATTGCAACGTTTGATCAAGATGTATTTATTAATGTTGTTGGCGGAATTAAAGTAACTGAAACTGCTTCCGACCTTGTTGTCATGCTTGCAATAGTCTCAAGCCTGAGAGATAAAATCATTCCAAGCAAATGGATTGCGTTTGGTGAAGTTGGACTTACAGGCGAAGTTAGGCCTGTCTATAACGCTCAAGAAAGACTCTCAGAGGCGCAAAAACAGGGTTTTGAGCTCGCAATAATTCCAAAAGGAAATACACCTAAGAAAAGCATTAAAGGGATGAAGATTGTATCAGTCGGTTATTTATTTCAAGCCATTCAGTATTTGCTTGAAAACAGCTAGATATCTACAAATCAATTCCTTTTTGAGCTCTGATATTAGCCCTAAAAGCATGCTTTATATCTTCTACTTCGCTGACTGTATCTGAAGCGTCGATTAAGCCTTGACTAGCGGCTCTTCCTGTAATAACTACATGTTGATCTTTAGGTCTATTTGAAAGGACCGTGAGAATTTCAGATTCATTTACATATTTATAGTTAACCATGTAAGTGATTTCATCAAGAACAACTACAGATATTTCTGGGTTAGTAAGAAATTTCTTAGCTTTACTCCAAGTCTCAATTGCCTTTTGTTTATCTAGTTTCTTATCTTGGGTATCCCAGGTAAATCCACTCTCCATGTGAGCAGAAACAATATTTGGATGATTATCTAAAAAGAGATCCTCTCCTGTTTGCTGATCACCCTTTAAAAACCTTACTAGACCAACTTTCATGTCATAACCTAAAGCTCTGCAAATCATGCCCATTGCTGAAGATGATTTCCCTTTTCCATTACCTGTTAAAAGAACGATGATTCCCTTATCGATATTGGCTTCATCGATTCGGGAATCAATATACTCCTTTTTTCGCTGCATTCGCTTTTTATAGGAAGTGGTCATAATTTATAGTAATGAAGAAGATACCTTAGAAATTATATGTCAAACCAAGTGTTGTGGTTTTTCCATAAGTATTATATCCCTTTGCCATTTCATAGTCCTTATCTAAAGCATTGTTTCTATTAAGGTATATTGTTAAATCCTCGGTAAAGTCATAGCTCGTACTTAAATTAAGTAGTCCGTAACCACCCAATTTAGTCGTTTCACTATCTTTATCCCATGCGCGCGATTTAGCGGTCCAGTTAATATTGCGTTTCCATTTTCCAGAAGATTTAGATAGACTCAGTGAAATAGATCGATTAGGTCGTCTACCTTTTTGCTTGTTAGTTGCTTTATCAATAGCTTTGTTATAGTCAATGCTAGTATCTAAATCCCAGCCAAGTAGATCAGTCTCAAGTGATAACTCTGTACCAGTAATGTTTGTTGTGCCATCGTTAATATAATAACCATCATAATTACTTTCGGGGTCAATATAGCTAAATGCATCTTTAATCTTAGTTTGATAGAATTTAAGTTCAACTAAGCCAAAATTTGATTCATTTTGTATTCCCATCTCTATACTTTTTGAACGCTCAGGATTAAGGGTTGGAATGCTCAAAGTTTTACTTTTGTTTACATTTGTTTTGTTTTGATAATGATTTGGAATATTTGTGGCACTTCCATATGACGCACTTAATCTTGAATTTATTGAAACATCTCTTGCCCAATTGAAGTTATAAGTCGTATGTGTTCCAAAATCATTGTGATCAACAATTCTAGCTCCAATAGATAACTCATTATCAATAATTAATCCTTGCCATTGGGTAAAAATATCTTTGTGCTTGATACTTTTTTTGTTGTCAACATCCTTATCATTTGAATTCATAATTCCAACGGATAATTTACTAAAATCAAAATCAAGCTCATTAATAATTGATAAAGTATTCAATTCGTATTTGCTCCCATGCCGCATGATATTTTGATCATTGATGTCGATTCTTGTTAGAAGTCTATCACTAAACTTTTGATTCACACCAAGACCAATCTGTCTCAAATCATTTTGATAATTTTCATTTCCATAAGTTTCGTCGTACATTATGTTTGCTTTTGAATCAATCATGTTAAGGCTAACTGATGTACTTTCAGAAATATCTCCACCTATATTTAAACCAAAGGTTTGTCTATCACTTGGATCGAAATCATCATCACCTCCAGTAGTCTTGAGAGTGGCATCAATACCATCAGTTATAAAGTCAGTAAAAGTAAAATCCAAGTAGCTAGAATCATTTTTATAGTAAGTATTAAAACTTGATTGTTTTGTGCCATTTGATCCATATGAGCTATCAATAGAGCTACTAGTAATTGAATTTGCGTTCTTATCAGTAAATACATTTATCACACCCCCAATAGCACCAGGCCCATATAAAGAGGAAAATGGGCCTTTTAGAATTTCAATTCGGTTAATTTGGTTGAGTGGGATCATCTTAAAATTTGGCTGACCACCAGTAATTGTTACTTTTTGTCCATCTATCAGCAACAGAGTGTGCTTACTTTCACTACCTCGAATACGAACAGCTGCTAAATTACCGGGACCACCTTCAAATGTAATTGAAGGTATTTTTTCTAGTAAGTTGACAAAAGTCGTTGCTCCGGTTTTTTTAATGTCCGATTTATCAAGTTTGATCGAAGTAGCTACTGATCCAATGACTGGAGATCCTGTTCTATATTCATTATTTAATGAAATTTTAATCGGTCCGATGACAGCTTGAGCAGAGCTAGACAAGAAGATAGCCACTAATGAAGCAGCAAGAATGACTTTTTTATAAAACATTATGACCTCTAATAAATAAAATTAAAAGAGGGATTTAGAGAAAAGGATTACGCATTTGCAGACCCTTAACTCACCACCCATCGTAGTATTAAGTAAACAAATTTGAGATGTATCGGACTAATCTACAAGAAATACCGTTGCGAGGGCAGCGTTGGACTCACACCAACTTCCATCACCAAATTTTCTCGAAATTATATCTATTTTTATTGATAGTGCAATAGTTAATTTTTCAATTCCATTATCTGTTTCATAAACTTAATAATAACAATACTTTGAAGTGTTAAAAGTCTTAGGTAAAATGTGTCAAAAGATTGGGGTTAAGCTGCAACTTATGAAAAGTAATTCACTTGAAAATTTGAGATCAGAAATTGATGAACTGGATCAAAAGATTCAGCTTTTGATATCTGAACGCGCGGATCTTGCAGCGCAAGTTGCGCTAGTCAAGCAGGAATCAAATACGCAGACTGCTTTTTACCGTCCAGAGAGGGAAGCTGAAGTCCTAAGCAGGGTAATTGAAAGAAACAAGAGTTTACTTAAGGACAAAGATATTGCACTTATCTTTAGAGAAATTATGTCGGCATGTCTTGCACTTGAGCAACCCTTAAAAATAGCTTTTTTAGGCCCTGAAGGCACGTTTACTCAAGAAGCAGCACTCAAACACTTCGGACATGGCGTCTCCCCACTTGACTGTGGAACCGTGGATGAAATCTTTCATCAAGTTGAAACGGATAACGCTCAATACGGCGTTGTTCCAATTGAAAACTCATCGAATGGTGTTATTGGTACGTCTCTTGATATGTTATATAGTCATGATCTGAACATATGTGGAGAAGTCGAGATCGCTGTAGCTCATCACCTTATGATGCAGGATCAGTCGCAAGAAATTAAGATAATCTATGCACATCAACAAGCACTCGATCAGTGCCATAGGTGGCTTGCTAACCATTATCCAAACACAGAACTCAGACCTGTGGCATCAAATGCTTTAGGTGCAAGAATGGTTAAAGACGAGCCCAATGCTGCCGCAATCGCCTCTAAAGTTGCTTTAAATATTTATGGACTTCAAAGAGTTGCTAAAAACATTGAAGATAACGCCGGCAATGTCACTCGATTCATAGTCATTGGCAAGGATGAAGTGCCTAAGGGAATGAATAACAAAACCTCCCTGTTGGTTGTCACAAAACATGAGTCTGGCGCTCTTTTTGATTTATTGGAACCTTTTAAAGACCATAATATCAATATGCTTCAATTGGCAAGACACCCTATACCTGGAGTTAAATGGGAATACCTATTTTTTATTGATATAGAAGGGCACCAAGAGGAAGACAATGTTAAGGATGCCATCTCAAAAGTTAAATCTAAAGTCTCTAAACTAGAGATACTTGGTTCATACCCAGTAGCAGTCCTATGAACGCCTGTGAATCAATCCTTGGCTTGAGTCCATATCAAGGAGGAAAGCCAATTGAAGAGCTTGCGAGAGAACTTGGCTTAACAAAAATTTCTAAGCTTGCGTCTAATGAAAATCCTTTAGGTATTAGCAGCAAGGTTAAAAAAGCAATTAAAGAATCACTATCGAGCATCAATCGTTATCCAGACGGTAATTGCTTTGAGCTAAAAAAGGCCATTGCTGCTAAACATAATGTGGCAACCGAAATGATTTCATTGGGCAATGGTTCGAATGAGCTTTTAGAGCTTATTGCAAGAGTTTTTGTTTCAAAAAAAGCTGATGAAGTTATTTTCTCGCAATATGCTTTTGTAGTTTACCCGCTTGTTACTCAAGCCTTGGGAGCTACTGCAGTTGTCTCCCCTGCAAAAAACTTTGGTCACGACTTAAATTCAATGCTTAGCATGATTACAAAAAATACTAGACTTATTTTTGTTGCTAATCCTAACAATCCAACAGGCACACTTCTTACTGATAATGAGATTTATAGCTTTTTAAAACGAGTACCTGAAGACATACCAGTCGTTCTTGATCAGGCCTATTTTGAGTATTTAAATATTCATGATGATACAATTCAATGGCTTAGCGAATTTAGTAATCTAATAATTACTCGAACTTTTTCTAAAGCATACGGTTTAGCGGGTCTTCGAGTTGGATATTCACTTTGTAGTCCATTAATTGCTGACTTTATAAATCGTGTCAGAGAGCCATTCAATGTGAACTACACGGCACAAGTTGCGGCTATTGCAGCCTTGCAAGATGACGACTACTTGTCTGAGTCAATCAAAGTTAACTCCGATGGGTACGAGCAACTGGTTGGGTGTTTTAAAGCACTTCGATTAAACTATATTCCGTCATACGCCAACTTTATCGCGGTTGAGTTTGATGACCCTATGGGTATTTACAATGCTCTTCTTAAGGAGGGGGTAATTGTTCGCCCTGTTGAAATGAGCGGATACCTTAGAATTTCAATTGGCACCTTTGAAGAGAATGAACACCTTATTACTGCGCTTAATAAAATCTTATGCTAAATAAAATTACAATTATAGGTGTTGGACTAATAGGAGGGTCTCTTGCAAAAGCCATCAAAGCTAATAAGTTAGCTACTGTAGTGTGTGGTTATGGCAGAGATCAATTGCGTCTAGAAAAGGCTAAAAAAGGCAATATTATTGATGAGCTATCAACTAATATTGGTGAAGCCATTAAAGGGGCTGATATTGTCGTTATTGCGACCCCGGTTGGTACATTTAAGCAAATTCTTGAAGATATAGAGCCATTAATCTCTGAACAAGTAATTATTAGTGATGTTGGCAGCACGAAAACCAATATTGTAAAAATTGTCAACACTGTTTTAAAGGAAAAATCAAAATGTTTTGTACCTGCTCATCCTATAGCTGGCAAAGAAAAGAGTGGCTTTGAGGTTAGTGTTTCAGATCTATTTGAAGACAAGAAAGTCATCCTTACGCCATTAGAGAATAATGCACCTGAATCCATAAAAGTAATTCATGACATGTGGACTGGACTTGGTTCTGAGGTGGATTACATGAGCTCTGAATCTCATGATGAGCTGCTCGGTATGACCTCTCATTTACCTCATATGCTTGCTTTTTCACTAGTTAATTATCTTGTCAGTCAAAACCCAACTGCTTCAATCTATGCTGGTGGAGGTTTTAAAGACTTCTCAAGGATTGCCTCGGGAGATGCAGTGATGTGGCGGGATATTTGTCTGCAAAATAAAGATCAAATCATTAATCATATAAAAGGCTACCAGGCAACCCTTAATGACCTTATTGATGCTATTGATGAAGATAACAGTGAAAAGCTGGAAACACTATTCACGACTGCGAAAAATACAAGAGACTCTTGGGTGGGTTAAGATAATCGATGGCTAGCTTTTTAACTTCCTGCTCTAGACCTTTATCAGGATCCATTAGAGTCCCTGGTGATAAATCGATTTCCCATAGATCTATCATGCTCGGCTCTATTGCTTCCGGAACCACAAAGGTCTCTGGGTTTCTTCAAGGTGAAGATAGTCTAGCTACCCTAAATGCCTTTAAAGAAATGGGAGTTTCAATAGAGCAAAATAGCTCTAATGTGACCATTCATGGCGTAGGTATGCACGGTTTAAAAGCGCCAACTAATGCTTTAAATCTTGGAAATTCAGGAACATCAATACGCCTAATGTCGGGCCTTCTAAGTGCGCAATCATTCGACTCAGAGCTTTGCGGTGATGAATCGCTATCCAAAAGACCAATGGCAAGGGTAATCGAACCCCTTCGTCAAATGGGGGCAGATATTTCAGGACTCAATTCAATGCCTCCTCTTTCGATTACTGGCGGAAAGGCTTTGACGGCTATAGAGTACACTTTGCCTGTTGTATCAGCCCAGATTAAGTCCTGCATCTTATTGGCAGGACTCTACAGCAAAGGCTCTACCACGGTTATTGAGAACGGTATATCAAGAGACCATACAGAAAGAATGCTTCAAGGTTTTGGTTATGAAGTTCAAACCTCACCAAATAAAATATCTATTAAAGGTGGAGGATCCTTAAAGGCATGCAATATTGAAGTGCCTAGTGATATCTCTTCGGCTGCTTTTTTTATGGTAGCTGCGTGCATATCTGATAAAGCAGACATTGTTTTAGAAGCGGTCAACATCAATCCGACTAGAACAGGTGTCATTGATATCCTTAAATTGATGGGTGGCAATATTGAGTTGCTAAATAAGAGACTTGACGCGGGTGAATTAATTGCAGATATTAGAGTTCAATCTTCGAATCTTAAGGGTATTCAAATTCCAGAACACTTAGTCCCACTAGCAATTGATGAGTTCCCAGCACTATTTATTGCTGCGAGCTGTGCCCAAGGCGAAACCCTGCTAACAGGTGCAAAAGAGCTCAGAGTCAAAGAGTCAGACCGTATACAAGTCATGGCTGATGGCTTGTCAACGCTGGGTATTAACAACCAAGTTTTAGAAGATGGCATTAGAATTATAGGCGGTGAATTCAAAGAACAAGCCTCACCAATTGAGTCTCACCATGACCATCGAATCTCTATGGCATTTGCCATCGCATCGGTTAGATCGAGCTCAAATATATCAATTAATGGCGTTGATAACGTGAAAACATCTTTTCCTAATTTTGTTGAGTTGGCTAATTCAATTGGAATGAGCATTACTGAAAGCGCTTAGATACTAAGTCAAGCATGGCGACCATCAGGTTGTTATAATACGCCCTTTAAAAAAAACTCTATTCTATGTCTATATACGAAGCAGTATTAAAAAACGCAGAGCCATTCTTTGCTTGGGATGTCCTCTCATGGCTGTTTGTTGCAATGATACTTGCAATTGTTATTGTTTTAATTGACTTGGTCTTCTCCAAGACTGATAGAAAGCTCACTTCAAATACTGAAGTTGAAAAGTCAAAAATTAGCAAAATCGCCTATTTTTTAATTTTTTTGAAGTTTTCAAAGTCTGAAAAATATAACCACAGACCTAAACTTGTCCAGTGGTCAATCGAGTTATTTCCTGTTTTGCTTTTAGTATTAGTCTTTAGAGGATTTATATTTGAACCTTTTCGTGTCCCATCAAACTCAATGATGCCAACACTTTTAACGGGTGATTTTATTTTAGTGAATAAATTTGATTATGGCTTTAGACTTCCTATAACAAACACCAGGCTTGTTGAATTTTCGAAACCAAATAGAGGTGATGTCATTGTATTTAGGTACCCAAATTATGAAAAAAACCCTGGCTATTCAGGCGTTGATTTTATTAAACGAATTGTTGCAGGTTCAGGCGATGTCATTTCTTATAATAATGATCAATTGACTATCAACGGTAATTCAATTGACATTAAGAAAATTGGGCCGTATATTGGCGTTGATTCAGGTAAGCCAATGAACAATTACCAACTTGTTCAAGAGTTTTTAGACTCAATGCCTCATGAAATGCTTCTGAATCCGAAAGGGCACTCAAAAGAACTTCCTGAAATCACTATTCCAGAAGGGCACTACTTTGTTATGGGCGATAATCGAGCACATAGTAGTGACTCAAGATTTTGGGGTTTCGTGCCAGAAGACTACATTATTGGCCGCGCAATTGGAATCTGGATGCACTGGGATTGGAACTTTAACACGATGCAATTTAGCAGAATCGGTGGATTTGACTAACAGTTGAAAGTGCCCTCAGTTATACATTTAAGGGCACTGAATATTCATTTATTATAAATCTTTAAAGCCTTAAGAACATTAACAGCTTCGTGGACATAGTAATCTTCGAGTAGAAGGTCTACAAACTCCTGATCGCGATCAGCGGCAATCTTATCTTGTGACTCTAAAATCTCCTCTGCAGTTAGCTCGGTTGGATCATCTGACTTAACTTCATCTTGAGACTCTAGAGCTTCTTCTTCTGATAAATCAGAAGTATCATTAGATTTAATTTCATCCTCAGCTGAGAGCGCGTTCTTAAGATCTTTTTCTTGTGAGCTAAAGTTTATTGACTCTTCTTCTTCATCGTCATCTTTCAATGAAATGTTATCGAGCTCAATATCAGGAGATATCCCCTTAGCTTGGATTGACCTGCCGGAAGGAGTGAAATATCTAGCAGTTGTTAATTTAAGGCCGTATCCATCTTGAAGACTCATCATGGACTGGACTGATCCTTTGCCGAAGGACTCTTCACCCATAATGATAGCGCGTTTATGGTCTTGTAAGGCGCCAGCAAGAATCTCAGAGGCTGACGCAGAACCCACATTCATGAGCACAACTATTGGCGCGCCATTCAAAATATCACCCGGCTTAGTAGGGAAAGACATGTTTGAAGTTGGGGTTCTACCTTCCGTATAGACAACTATTCCAGGCTCATCAATAAATAAATTAGAGATATCGATTGAAGAATCTAAAAGTCCGCCAGGATTGTTCCTTAGATCAATAATCAGTGAATCAAGATTACCTTCATTTTTCTCTACCAAATCTCCAATAATTTTCTCAACTACTTCAGCCGTTGGTCTTTGGAATTGAGCAATTCTTAGGTAGCCAATACCATCATCCACAAGCAATCCTTTAGCCGATGTAATGGTAATAATTTCTCTCGTAATTTCGACTACAAAAGGAGCGATATTAGGCCGACCAATGGTTAATTTGATTGTTGTTCCTGGAGCGCCTCTCATAAGCTTGACACCTTCCTCAAGGTTGATTTGACTAACGTTTTGGTCACCGATTTGTAAAATGATATCTCCTGCCTTAAGTCCAGCTCTGTATGCTGGCGTGTCATCAATCGGAGAGATGACCTCTATAAAGTCGCCTTTAGTGCCGATTACTATGCCAAGGCCTCCAAATTTGCCCATAGTACTCTCGCTGACCTTGGACTGATCAACAGGCTCCAAAAAGCTAGAATGAGGGTCTAATCCCTCTACGAGTCCTCTAATAGCATTATTAAAAAGTGTCTCGTCATCAATATCATCAACATACATCTGCTTGATTTGTGAAAAAACAGAAGTAAAGGTATTTAATCCTTCGAAAAATGAAGGTGAATCAAGGGGTGAGTAGTTATCATCATCTGCAACAGATAAGGTTGAAAATAATACAATAAATGCAAAAAAGAATGGCTTGAAAAAAGATTTTAGATTAATCATAGGAAGGCCTGAAAGGTCACAAAAAAATAAAATTGTACTAATAAACTTATTATTAAGCATGAAGAAATAATATAGTTTTTATGAAGAACATTTTAACTTTTAATTCATAAAGTTGTATGCTCAACTAAAATTGTCATCATAAATCTTATAATCACAAGTATTACAGGTAAATCGAATGGATAAAATATTAAAAGACTTTAGTTTAATTATCGACCTTAAAGTTGACTGGGGAGATATGGACGCTCTGCAGCATGTAAATAATATTGAGTATTTCAAATATTTTCAAACAGCTCGAATTGCTTACTTTGAAAAAATGAACTCTGGCGACCTATTTGGAGAGTCAAGAATTTCAACGATATTAGGCTCAACCCAATGCAAGTTCATTTATCCACTTTTTTATCCAGATAATATTTCAATTGGTGTTAGAGTTGATTCAATGGCAGATCAGTACTTCACAATGAAATATGAGGTTGTGAGTCATAACCATCAAAGACTGGTAGCTGTAGGCGACGCCAAAGTGGTTGCGTTTGACTATGCCAACAACACAAAAGCCTTAATACCTGATGAGGTAAGAAATACAATCATCGGTTTTGAAAAAACTAATATTGAGATAGTTGACTGAGAGCCTTCCTAGTAGGTACTTTTAGGCGGTCTCTTTCCATAGTCTTTTTCACTTAAATATTGAGAAATATGCCCCTGTCTTGTCCACAAGAGCTTATAGTATAAGGATTGTATATCCTCTACAGTTGAGTGCTTCACTGCTTCCAACGATAATAGGTTTTCTTTCCATATAACAAGTTTTGGATGCCTCTCTGAGGTAATCATAGGTTTATAAATTTGTTCTAAAAAATCTAGTCTTTGGAATACTGGTGCATAACTCGAATCTACTAAGGAAAACTGCTTTCCATTAAAAAATGGTGAATCTTCTAAACAATTTTCAACTAAATCAAAATCATTCAGCATTAATTCAAGGGTGTTCTTAAATTCACCCTCACTCTCTTTGATGGAGAGCTGAAAAGTATACAAGCTAATATTATTACAGAACTCAATCCAACTTCTATTTATAGCTTTAATAAGTAAATCTTCGGGATGAAGTTTTGGAGGATATGCTTCATCAATGTATTCGTTAATGACTG